>ENA-OQCS01000049-OQCS01000049.1-human-gut-metagenome-genome-assembly--contig:-NODE-49-length-47368-cov-11.583328_pt1 | contig 47368 bp, 55 predicted proteins | sample MGYA00242757_ERZ504575 | MGnify/ENA primary metagenome ERZ504575 (study PRJEB26092, sample SAMD00036297) | human gut metagenome | host: Homo sapiens | study: EMG produced TPA metagenomics assembly of... | reverse complement strand
AAGTTCCGACTGTCCCAGCTCCAGACAGAGATCTGCAATTTTGTTGTTATCGGAAGGTGGAAGAGTCAGCAGTTGTGCCAGCCGGGTGGCGATTTCCTGGGAATGGATCGCTTCGCCACGATGGGAGCGGAGCTTTTGTTTGTAAAGAGTCTGCGCTTCCAGAACTGCAGCCTGTACTTCCTCGGGATGCAGAGGCTTTTCGATGTAATTGATGGCTTTTAGTTTGATGGCAGCTTTCAGATACTCTTTGTCAGAATATCCGCTCATAAAGATAGGGATACTGTCCGGCAGGAATTTTTCCAGACGTTCCAGCATGGCAATGCCGGTCATCCGTGGCATCCGTACATCGCAGAGAATGATCTCCGGTTTATACAGTTTGGCCATTTCCAGTCCGTTCACACCATCGTCTGCCTGAAGGATCTCGGTGATCCCCAGAGAATCCCAGTCGATAGATGAGATCAGCCGGTACGCGTAAGTTCTTCGTCATCAACGATCAGTAATTTCATATACAGTTCTCCAATCGAGCATAGCTTCATAGCTTTGTAAATCGGACGTTACAGTTCTGTTTATATTCCCAGAAAACTGTAACGTCAGCGTTATCATTATAGCATAAAGTATATAGAAATACGAGAATGGGATAATGGTTTATGAGTAATATTTTACAGGGAAAAGAAGAATATTTTACCCTTATCCAAAAATATTCCCATTATCAGCCTGTGGGCCGGATGATAGAATATAATCAGATCAAAGGAAAGGGAGGAGAAAGAGCCGTGTCAGAATATGTTCTTGAATTAAAAGGTATTACGAAGATATTCCCCGGTGTCAAAGCTCTGAATAATGTACAGTTCCAGCTCAAGCCTGGTGAGGTTCACGCGCTGATGGGTGAGAATGGTGCTGGTAAATCTACGTTTATCAAGGTTATTACCGGAGTACATAAAGCAGAAGAAGGTGAGATGTTCCTGAACGGACAGAAGGTTGACTTCAAGGTCCGAAGGATGCTCAGGAGGCAGGTATTGCAGCCGTATATCAGCATCCGACATCATATCCGCACCTTACAGTTGCAGAAAATATTTTTATGGGTCACGAGATCATCAAACATCATATGATCCAGTGGAAAGAGATGAATCAGGAGGCGAACAAGTACTTAGGTGAGCTGGATGCAGATTTTGATGCAACCGCTGAGATGGGAACTCTTTCTGTTGCACAGCAGCAGATGGTTGAGATCGCCAAAGCACTTTCCACAAATGCAAAGATCATCATTCTGGATGAGCCTACAGCAGCACTTACCAGAAACGAGTCCGAGAAGCTTTACACACTGGTTGACAAGCTGAAAGAGAATGGTGTTTCCATTATCTTTATCTCCCATCGTTTCGAAGATATGTACCGTCTGGCTTCCAGAGTTACCGTATTCCGTGATTCCCAGTACATTGGAACCTATGATGTAGATGGAATCACAAACGCAGATCTGATCAAGGCAATGGTTGGCCGTGAGATCAATGATCTGTTCCCGAAACCGGAAGTTGAGTTGGGAGATGAGATGCTCCGTATCGAACATCTTTCCAGAACAGGATTTTTCAAGGATGTTTCTTTCAATGTACATGCAGGCGAGATCGTAGGTCTTACAGGTCTGGTTGGTGCAGGACGTACAGAGGTTATGGAAGCTGTCTGTGGAATCACCCGTCCGGACGAAGGAAAGGTTTTCCTTGAGGGAAAAGAGGTTTATATCAAGACTCCTTCCGAAGCAATGGAAAAAGGTATTATCCTTCTTCCTGAGGACAGACAGAAGCAGGGCCTTGTCATGAGCTGGGGACTTGGAAGAAACGTAACACTTCCGATCATCAGCAAATATGCAAAATCCGGATTCAATGACGAGAAAGCAGAAAGAGAGCTTTCCAAGAAGCTTCTTGAAGAAGTAGATACCAAGGCTGTTGATATTTTCCAGCCTGCAAGTTCACTGTCCGGTGGTAACCAGCAGAAGGTTGTTGTTGCCAAGGCACTTGCTCAGGAAATGAAGGTCGTTATCATGGATGAGCCGACAAAGGGTGTCGATGTTGGTGCAAAAGCCGAGATCTATGCGATCATGGGAGATCTTGCGAAGAAGGGCTATGCGATTATCCTGATTTCTTCCGAGATGCCGGAGATCCTGGGTATGGCAGACCGTATCATCGTTATGTGTAATGGCCGTAAGACAGGAGAACTGAACAGAGGAGAGGCAACACAGGAAGGAATCCTTGAGCTGTCCATGGAAAAGAGCACTGGAAAGGGGACTAAATAATGGAAAAGAAATCTGTTATCAAGAAGATTACAGGCTCCCGAGAGGCTCTGCTGGCAATTATCGTGGTCGTGCTGTTTGCCGTTGTCACAGTGATCAGCCCGTCATTCCTTACGCCGAAGTCACTCATGGAGATGCTGAAAAATAATGCAGTAACAATGGTAATGTCACTTGGTATGCTGTGTGTCATGCTGGTAGGCGGAATCGATATTTCCATCATGTCAACTCTGGCACTTTCCGGTATGTCCATCGGTATGCTCCTGAAATATGGACATATTACAAGTACATTACTTGCTTTCATCATTGCAATGGCGATCGGTATTGCCTGCGGACTGGTTGTAGGTCTTGTGATCTCAAGAGCAAACGTTCCGCCTATCATTGCAACCATGGGCTTTATGTACATCTACAGAGCAATGGGTTATCTTGTTTCCCACGGTGGTGAATGGGCAAGTGCCGCAGCTCTTGGTGAGTTTAAGAATTTTGCAACAACCAGCTTCCTTGGAATCAACAAGGTTATCTGGGTGATCATCGTATGCTATGTGGTATTCTTCTTCTTTATGAAATGGACAAGAACAGGACGAAGAATCTACGCAGTAGGAAGTAATGCAAGCGCAGCACAGGTTTCCGGTATCAATGCAAAGAATATCAACCTTCTTGTATATGTGATCATGGGATTCCTCGCAGGTCTTGGCGGAGCACTTCAGGTATCTGTTTATGCTTCTGCAATGCCTGATATGCAGTACGGCGGTGAGATGGATGTTATCGCAGCCTGCGTTATCGGTGGTGTAAGCATGAGTGGTGGACGTGGAACCGTAGTAGGTGCATTCCTCGGTTCCATTATCCTTGCAACGATCGCAAAAGCTCTTCCGCTTGTAGGTATCAGTTCACTGTGGCAGAACATGATCAAGGGTGTTATCATCCTGGTAGTAGTTGTGATCAACGTTGTTCTGCAGAGAATCGCAGATAAAAACGCATTAAAGGGAAGGGAGATGTAAATCATGGCTGGAAAATCTGGAAGAAGTATTAACAATGTGCCGGAAAATCCGATGAAACACATCATATTCAGTTGGGAAGGCATCCTGGTCATTCTCTTTATCCTGGTAAATATTTTCTGCGCATCATTTTCTGAGTTTTATAATATGAAGAGTGTTCTTCGTCAGATGCCGGTTTACCTTGCAGAGGTATTCATGATGTTCCCGATGGCGTACATCCTGGTATTAGGCGAGATCGATATTTCCGTAGGTGCGATCGTGTGTCTCTCCGCTACCTTAAGCTGTATGGTCTGCAACACAAACGCTCCGTTCATTGTAGTAGTACTTACAGCACTGGTTGTTGGTGCCCTCTGTGGTGCGGTTAACGGATTTATCCTTACCCGTTTCAAGGAGCTGCCTCCAATGATCGTAACACTGGCAACACAGATCATCTTCCGTGGTATCGCTGAGGTAACACTTGGAGCCGGCGGAAGTATTGCAATCACAAACACAGACGGCTTCCGTGCCATCGGTGGAAAGGTTGGAAATGTTCCATATATTCTTTTCCTGGTACTGATCCTTGGTGTGATCTTTGCAATCTTCCTTGGAAAGAGCACATTCGGACGCCGTACATATGCGATCGGAACAAACCGTGTGGCAGCTTATTACGCAGGTGTCCACGTAGAGAAGATCCGTTTCATCATCTATACAATTATGGGGCTTATGTCTGGACTTTGTGCAGTGTTCCTGGTATCCTCTTCCTACGGTGCAAACACAACGACCGGTAACGGATTTGAGATGGATGCCATCGCAATGGCAGTATTCGGAGGTATCTCCTCCACAGGTGGTAAAGGAAACCTGGCCGGTGGTATCATTTCCGCATTCATCATCGTATGCTTACGAGTTGGTCTTGGACAGAAGAACGTAAATGCACAGGTAATCCTTCTCATCATCGGTGTACTTCTGGTAGCAGCAGTAGCTCTTCCGAATATCATCGGTGATGTGAAAAAAGCAGTCGCAATGAAGAAAAACTAAATATCACTTTTGAAACCCATATGATTGTTAGCTGCCTCCATTGGTGTAGCGGAGGCAGCAGCATATAAAAAATTATATTTTTATAGGGAGGAACAACAATGAAAAAAAGGTAATTAGCGCAATCCTTTGTGGAGCAATGGTTCTTGGTACAGTTTGCCCGGTTCTTGCAGCAGACGACAAATCCGAAGATACTAAGACAGAAGCAGCTGGAAATCCGCAGAAGGCAAAAAATCGCTCTGGTTGGTAAAGCAGCTGGTAATGCATTCTTCGAGATCGCAGCGAAAGCTTTCCAGGAGACAGTAGAGGCTGAAGGCGGCGAGGTTCAGGTCGTTTATCCTGAGACAGCCACAGCTGATGCACAGATCAAGGTTCTTGACAACCTGATTTCCCAGGACTTTGATGCAATCTGTATTTCCGCTAACGATGTTAACGCTCTTCAGGCTAAGCTTGAGGAAGCTATGGATGAGGGAATCAAAGTATCTTCCTTCGACTCCGCACCGAACAAAGACAGCCGTGAGATTTTCGTAAACCAGGCTGGTACAAAAGAAGTTGCTCAGGCACTTATGGATGCAGTTCTTGATATTTCCGGTGGTGAGGGACAGTTCGCTATCCTTTCCGCTACATCTCAGTCCGCTAACCAGAATGCATGGATCGATGCAATGAAGACTATCATGGAAGGCGATGAAAAATACAGCAAGCTTGAGCTTGTAGACGTTGTATATGGTGATGATGAGCCACAGAAATCCACAGACCAGACAGCAGCTCTTCTTCAGAACTACAAGGATCTGAAAGTTATCTGCGCACCTACAACAGTTGGTATCGCAGCAGCAGCTAAATATCTTCAGGATAACGGATCTTCCTGCAAGCTGACAGGACTTGGACTTCCATCTGAGATGCAGGAGTACACAGGTGATGATGATTCTCATTCCTGCCCGTACTTCTATCTGTGGGATATGCAGGGCCTTGGAAAACTCAGTGCTTACACAACAATCTCTCTGATCAACGGCGACATCACAGGTGCTAAAGATGACAAGTTCACAGCTGGTGACCTTGGTGACTACACAGTAACAGACGCTGATGACGGCGGTACAGAGGTTGTTCTTGGTGCACCTCTGAAATTCGATACAAGCAACATTGAAGAGATGGCTAAGCTGTACTAATCAATCCTCAGATTGACTGTATAATCATATGATAAATCCTTTCAGAACAGGCGGAGTCTTCGGGCTCCGCCCGTTTTGTATGTTTGGATTTCGTGTATAGAAGGTTTCTGAAAAAATCTCCGCCTTCTGATTCTGGTTGTACTCTTATGGCTGCAGTGTTAAAATGAGGACAGCAGAACAGAAAACCATGAACAGATAAAGGAGCAAAATACATGCAGCAGGCATTACTGGATCAGCTGAGAAAGATTACAGATGAAGAGAGGAGAATTCTGGACGGAGAGGCAGAGGTAGACAAAGATCTCTACACATCCGGTCGGGACTTTACCGTGGACAGCCGTAAGATGCTGAAAGAAGGCAGGCTGATCGCTGTGCGTACACACACCCGTTTTGTGTATTTTCCGGCGCACAGGCATAATTTTGTGGAGGTGCTGTATGTGTGCGAGGGCTCTCTGACTAATATCATTGACGGAAAAAAAGTCATAGTTAACAAAGGTGAGCTGCTTTTTCTTAATCAGTTTACGAAGCATGAGATTCTGAAAGCGGGGCAGAATGATATTGCGATCAATTTTATGGTGCTGCCGGAGTTTTTTGATGTGGCCTATTCCATGGCGGGAAATGACAATATGCTGGCAGATTTTCTGGTGAATGTCCTGCGTCAGGATGAAGAGCGTGGGGAATATCTTCATTTTAAGGTTGCGGAAGTGCTGCAGATCCAGAATCTTCTGGAAAATATCATTTATTCTCTTGTAAACGGTGAGGAGAACAGAGAGCGGATCAATCAGACCACAATGGGCCTGATCTTTATGTATCTGGTAGAATCGGTGCAGTATGTGGAGATGCGGCTGCCCAATCAGTACGAAAATATGATTTCCATGACAACACTGGATTATATTGAACAGAAATACCGGACTGCCACGCTGACGGAGCTTTGTGGTCGTCTGCATCTTCCCATGCATGTCCTCAGTAAGATGATCAAGAAAAGCACAGGGTTTAATTTCAAGGAACTTCTTCAGAGAAAACGTCTGAACAAGGCTGTAGAGCTGATGTGTGAAACAGATCTGCCTGTCAGTGACATCATTGCAGCTGTAGGCTATGAAAATAACAGTTATTTTCATCGGGTATTCAAGGAACATTATCACATGACACCGCGGGCGTCCGGGTGAAAAACAGTGAGAAAGAACAGGTGAGGCTGTAACAGCCTCACCTGTTTTTTTAAATATCATGGAATTGTCCGATCTTGTTTTTGATCCGCTGCATTTCGTTATCCATATCGATCACAGCGCGGGCGCAGTTCAGCAGCTCATTGCTGACTTCCTCATAACCGTCCATTTCTTCGATATTCTGCTTGTAACGCAGCTGATGCTCCAGAGTAGCCCAGAAATCCATACCGTTGGTACGGATCTGGATCTCTGCACGCATGGGAGTTTTTCCCTTGGAGAAGAATACAGGGATTTCCACAATCATGTGATAACTGCGGTAGCCGTTTGGTTTTGGATTTTTGATATAGTCCTTTACCTGAATGACGGTAATGTCATCCTGCCTGGTGATCAGGTCTGCAATGGTGTAGATATCATCGATAAAAGCACAGACAACACGGATACCTGCCACGTCATTCAGTTGATTCTGAATATTCTCCGCAGTAAATTCATAGCCGAGCCTTTTGAGCTTTTTGTAAATGCTTTCCGGCTTTTTGATCCTTGTCTTGATGAAGGAGATCGGGTTACGTTTATATTCCAATGAAAATTCATCGTTGAGAACTTCCAGCTTGGTGCGTACCTCACGGACCGTACATCGATACATCATCATTAAATCATTAAATTTTGCGGAATTTTTGATAAAAACCTGCGGATCGGAGGTATCCAGCCAGGTGTTTGTAGTTCTTTCTGCCATAGTGTTTTTCTGGTCCTTTCCATGTGACATTTATAACAATTACTTTTATACAATTATAGAACAAAATGATATTTTTTTTCAACTTTTGTATTGACATATCAGAAACACTGTGCTATTTTATAGAAAAAAATTAATGGAGTAAACCGCTAAACCGTTGAAGCGGAGATAAAGATATCCATGCGCGCACAGAGAGTCCGGGAGGGTGAGAGCCGGGTCGAGAGGCAGTTTATCAAATGGACCGCAGAGGGCACAGGGAAAGATACTTCGGGTATCAAGTATTCTGTGACGTGAGGGCATACGTCAGTTGCCGGGAATATGAAGGTATTCCGCCAAGTGCACGGGTCAGACCGTGAATCAGGGTGGCACCGCGGGTGATTTTGAATTTAAAGCTCGTCCCTGACAGAACCAGATTCTGTCGGAGACGGGCTTTTTTTTGATTTTATGAGCAAGCAGCGAATACGGATTGCAAATGTCCCGTCCTCCGGTAAGGAATGAAAAACTCAGGAGGGCCTGTATATGTATCCAACATTAGAAAAAATCAAAGAAATCGCACAGTCAGGCGAATACCGGCGAATCCCTGTATGCAGAGAGCTGTATTCCGACCGCTATACACCCGTAGAAGTCATGAGGACCTTACGCACAGCCAGCAGACATTGTTATCTTCTGGAAAGTGCCAGTCAGACAGAGGTATGGGGACGCTATTCCTTCCTGGGATATGAGCCATCCATGGAGATCACCTGTACAGACGGAAAGCTTCAGATCCGTATGATCCATGAGGACGGAACTGAAGAAAAAACCGTACAGCAGGTGAAGCATCCGGGAGATGCCATTCGGGAGATCCTGAAAGAATACAAAAGCCCGGTGCTGGAAAATATGCCGACCTTTACCGGAGGCCTGGTAGGATATTTTTCCTACGATTACATTAAGTATAGCGAGCCGAAGCTGGAGCTTACCGATGAGACAGTACAGGATTTCCGGGATATGGATCTGATGCTTTTTGACCAGGTGATCGCCTTTGACCATTATAGACAGAAGGTGCTTCTGATCACCGGCGTGATGACGGATGATCCGGAAAATTCCTACCAGAAGGCGGAAGCAAAATTAAAAGAGATGGCAGATCTGATCCGAAACGGAAAACAGAAGGAATTTCCGTCTTTGAAACTGAAATCTTCCATTGAGCCACAGTTCCCGAAAGAAAAATACTGTGAGATGGTTGAGAAAGCGAAACATTACATTCATGAAGGAGATATTTTCCAGGTAGTCCTTTCCAATCCTATGAGAGCAAAAGCCGAGGGAAGCCTGTTTGATACTTACCGTGTTCTTCGGGCTACCAATCCTTCACCATATATGTTTTATTTTTCCAGTGATGATATTGAGATCGCCGGAGCATCACCGGAAACACTGGCAAAGCTTACCGGCACAGAATTGAGTACCTTTCCGTTAGCAGGAACCAGGCTAAGAGGCAAGACAAGAGAAGAAGACGAAGCGCTGGAAAAAGGACTTCTGACAGATGAAAAAGAACGTGCCGAGCATAACATGCTTGTGGATCTTGGTCGAAATGATATCGGAAAGATCAGTAAGATTGGTACCGTGAACGTAGAAAAATATATGTGCATCGAGCGTTTTTCCCATGTGATGCATATCGGTTCCACAGTTACCGGCCAGATCCGGGATGACAGGGATGCGGTGGATGCAGTGGATGCCATCCTTCCGGCAGGAACACTTTCCGGAGCACCGAAATTCCGTGCCTGCCAGATCATTCAGGAACTGGAACAGAGCAAGCGAGGCATTTACGGCGGTGCTATCGGATATCTGGATTTTGCCGGAAACCTGGATACCTGTATTGCCATCCGCCTGGTTTATAAGAAAAACGGTGAGATCTGCATCCGGTCAGGAGCAGGGATCGTAGCAGACAGTATTCCGGAAAGTGAATTTCAGGAGTGCTGCAATAAGGCAAGAGCCGTTGTACAGGCAATCGAAACTGCACAGGAGGGACTGGAATGATAGTACTGATCGATAATTATGATAGCTTTTCCTACAATGTTTACCAGCTGATCGGTTCTGTGGAGCCGGATATCAAAGTGGTAAGAAATGATGAAGTGACAATCAAAGAGCTGGAGGCCATGAAGCCGGAGGCATTGATCCTTTCTCCTGGTCCGGGAAGCCCGGAGGATGCGGGAATCTGTATTGAATCCATAAAATATTTCAAGGATAAGCTGCCGATCCTGGGAATCTGTCTTGGACATCAGTCCATCTGTGAAGCCTTCGGAGGGACAGTATCCTACGCAAAAGAGCTGATGCATGGAAAGCAGAAAGAGATACGTAAAGTTGGAAGGAGCCGGATGTTTGAAGGACTTCCGGAAACTTTTCCGGCAGCCAGATATCACTCACTGGCAGCTATCCGGGATACCTTACCGGAGGAACTGGTTGTCATCGCTGAGTCTGAGGACGGAGAGGTGATGGCACTGGAGCATAAAGAATATCCGATATTCGGATTACAGTTCCATCCGGAATCCGTTATGACACCAGATGGAAAAACAATGATCGAGAACTTTATGAAGGTTGTCAGAGACAGATAAGACAGAGAACATCGATCCATAAAAGATAGAATCGTTACAGAACAGGAGGAAACAACAATGATCAAAGAAGCAATCATCAAGCTTTCAAAAAAAGAAGATCTTACATACGACGAAGCAGAAGCCGTAATGAATGAGATCATGGACGGAGCGGCAACACCGGTACAGATGGCATCCTACCTTACTGCACTTTCCCTGAAAGGAGAGACTATTGATGAGATCACTGCATCTGCAGCCGGAATGCGTGCACACTGCATCAAGCTTCTCCACGATATGAATGTTCTGGAGATCGTAGGAACCGGTGGTGACGGAGCAAACTCCTTTAACATTTCCACGACATCTTCTCTTGTGATCGCAGCAGGGGGCGTTCCGGTAGCAAAACATGGAAACCGTGCAGCATCTTCCAAGAGCGGTGCAGCAGATGTTCTGGAAGCACTTGGCATAAAGATTACCATCCCGCCGGAAAAAAGTGCAGAGATCCTGAAAAAGATCAACATCTGTTTCCTGTTCGCACAGAATTATCATATTGCCATGAAATATGTGGCACCGATCCGTAAAGAGCTGGGAATCCGCACGGTATTTAATATCCTCGGACCATTAAGCAATCCTGCAGGCGCAAACATGGAGCTGATGGGAGTCTTTGACCAGTCTCTGGTAGAGCCGCTGGCACAGGTTATGATGAAGCTTGGCGTGAACCGTGGAATGGTAGTTTTCGGACAGGATAAGCTGGATGAGATTTCCATGAGCGCACCGACTTCTGTGTGCGAGATCAAGGACGGATGGTTCCAGTCCTATGAGATCACACCGGAGCAGTTCGGCTATACACGCTGCAGCAAAGAAGATCTGGCAGGCGGCACACCGGCAGAGAACGCAGAGATCACAAAAGCCATTGTAAACGGAACTGAAAAAGGCCCGAAGCGTCAGGCGGTCTGCATGAACGCAGGTGCAGCACTTTATATCGCAGGAAAGGCAGAGAGCCTGGAAGCCGGCGTAAGAAAGGCAGAAGATCTGATCGACAGTGGTGCAGCTGCTGCCAAGCTTGAGGAATTTGTTAAATTAAGCAATGAGATTTAAGGATAATGGTGGCAGGAGAAGAACAGGCACAGCTCATTAACTGACATATGAAGTTGTCAGATTTCTTAAAATTGCTGAATGAGAGTTGAAATGAAATATCAAGGAGACAAACAAAGAATGAGCGAAAAAAACATTCTGGAAGAAATCGCAGAAAAAACAAGAGAACGTATCCGGAAGGAAAAGCTTCAGTTTCCCCTGGATCAGCTGAAAATCCTGGCAGAAAAAGCGCCACAGCAGCCGTCCTTTCTGGAAGCATTGAAAAAGCCGGGTATGTCCTACATCTGTGAAGTAAAAAAGGCTTCCCCATCCAAGGGGCTGATCGCATCGGAATTTCCGTATCTGGAAATTGCGAAAGAATACGAGGCAGCAGGTGCATCTGCGATCTCCTGCCTCACAGAGCCATTTTATTTCATGGGAAGTGACACTTATCTCCGTGAGATCACAGAAACAGTGGATATTCCGGTCCTCCGAAAGGACTTCACGGTGGATAAGTACATGATCTATCAGGCAAAAGCATTCGGCGCATCGGCTGTACTTCTGATCTGTGCTGTCTTAAATGACCAGGAACTCCTGGAATACAGGGAGTTGGCAGAAGCTCTGGGAATGGATGCACTGGTGGAAGCTCATGATGAGAATGAAGTGGCAAGAGCATTAAAGACAGGTGCAAAGATCGTTGGTGTAAATAACCGTGACCTGAAAACCTTTAAGGTTGATATGAATAACAGTATCCGTCTTCGAAACCTGGCACCGGACAATGTGGTATTTGTGTCTGAGAGCGGAATCAAAAACGCAGGTGATATCGCTATCCTGGAAAGAAACCGGGTAGGTGCAGTCCTGATCGGTGAAACCCTGATGCGAAGCCCGGATAAGAAAGCTGTATTGGAAAATCTGAATGGTGGAGCGCTTGTATAAAGGCCGAACTAAAGAATAGAGCAAATAAGTAACAGAGCTGACCAGTAGCAAATAGTAACGAAACAGGAAGGTGCAGGGTCAGACAGAAAGGGCAGGATTGGCTGAATATGAGAGAACAACAGTTGAAACGTGGGAGCAGAACCAGAATCAAGATCTGCGGCCTGACCCGCCTGGAAGATATTCAGGCAGTTAACGAAGCAAAACCGGACTTTGTAGGATTCATTGTAGAATTCCCAAAAAGCAGAAGAAGCGTCACCGTGGAGCAATTGAAGGCTCTCCGGGAAAAACTGGATGAGAGCATTTTGCCGGTAGGCGTATTTGTCAATGCACCGGTGGGGCTTCCCGCACAGCTTTTAAATGAAGGAACCATTGCCCTGGCACAGCTTCACGGACAGGAAGACGAGAATTATATAAGACAGCTTAGGATCATGACAGACCAGCTTCTGATAAAGGCTTTTTCTATAAAAACAGAAGCAGATATAAAGAAAGCGATCCGTTCGGAAGCAGACTATATTCTTCTGGATCAGGGCGCAGGAGGAACTGGAGAAACTTTCGACTGGAGCTGGTACCGGCGATCAAACGTCCCTGGTTTCTGGCAGGAGGTCTGGGCTGTGAAAATCTGGAATCAGCCATACATCTGCTTCACCCCTGGGCAGTAGATTTAAGCAGCAGTGTAGAAACCGGTGGTCACAAAGACCCGGATAAAATATTAGAAGCAGTATACGCAGTAAGGAGCATAAAGGAGGAAATATAACATGTCAAAAGGAAGATTCGGCATCCATGGCGGACAGTACATCCCGGAAACACTGATGAACGCCGTTCTGGAGCTTGAGGAAGCATACAACCATTACAAAAACGACCCGGAATTCAACCGTGAGCTCACAGAGCTTCTGAATGAATATGCAGGAAGACCCTCCCGTCTTTACTATGCGGCACATATGACCGAGGACCTTGGCGGAGCTAAGATCTATCTGAAACGGGAGGATCTGAACCACACAGGAGCCCACAAGATCAACAACGTACTCGGTCAGGTGCTCCTGGCGAAAAAAATGGGCAAGACACGTGTGATCGCTGAGACAGGAGCCGGACAGCATGGTGTTGCAACTGCAACCGCAGCAGCTTTGATGGGTATGGAATGTGAAGTTTCATGGGAAAAGAAGACACGGAACGTCAGGCCCTGAATGTTTACAAAATGCGTCTCCTCGGAGCAAAAGTCCATGCAGTCACAAGCGGGACCGCAACCTTAAAGGATGCTGTTTCGGAGACCATGCGTGAGTGGACAAACCGTATTGCAGATACCCATTATGTACTGGGATCTGTTATGGGACCGCACCCGTTCCCAACTATCGTACGTGATTTCCAGGCAGTGATCTCCAGGGAGATCAAAGAACAGATGCTGGAAAAAGAGGGCAGACTTCCGGATGTTGTCCTGGCCTGTGTGGGTGGCGGTTCCAATGCTATCGGAACCTTCTACAATTTCATTGAGGACAAAAACGTTCGTCTCATCGGCTGTGAGGCAGCAGGACGTGGCGTAAATACTGCGGAAACTGCGGCAACCATCGCAACCGGTCGTCTCGGAATCTTCCATGGTATGAAATCCTACTTCTGCCAGGATGAGTACGGACAGATCGCACCGGTATACTCCATCTCCGCAGGTCTTGATTATCCGGGTGTAGGTCCGGAGCATGCACACCTTTATGATATCGGAAGAGCAGAGTACGTGCCTGTTACAGATGACGAAGCAGTAGATGCTTTTGAATATCTTTCCAGAACAGAAGGAATTATTCCTGCGATCGAAAGTGCTCATGCAGTGGCTTATGCGAAAAAGATCGCACCGACACTTGGAAAGGACAAGATCATGGTAGTTACTGTTTCAGGACGTGGAGATAAGGACTGTGCGGCGATCGCCCGCTACAGAGGGAGGATATTCATGAATAGAATTACAGAAGCATTTGCAAACGGAAAAGCATTTATTCCTTTTTTGGCCTGCGGAGATCCGTCTCTGGAGGTAACAGAGCAACTGGTTTATGCAATGGAAGAAGCAGGAGCAGATCTGATCGAGCTTGGAATCCCGTTCTCAGATCCTACCGCAGAGGGACCTGTGATCCAGGAAGCCAATGTTCGGGCACTTGCAGGCGGCGTGACTACAGATAAAGTTTTTGCAATGGTAGAAAAAATCCGTAAAAACACAAAAATCCCAATGGTATTTATGACCTACGCAAACGTAGTATTTTCTTACGGAACAGAGCGTTTTATCAGGAAAGCAGCAGAAGTTGGAATGGATGGACTGATCCTTCCGGATGTTCCGTTTGAGGAAAAAGAAGAGTTTGATGTTGTGTGCAAACAGTATGGCCTTGATCTGATCTCCCTGATCGCACCGACCTCCCATGAGCGGATCGCCATGATGCAAAAGAGGCGGAAGGTTTTGTTTACTGCGTATCTTCCTTGGGGTAACAGGAATGCGTACCAGCATTACCACAGATATCGGAGCTATGGTGAAGCTGGTAAAAGCCCAGAAAGATATTCCATGTGCAGTAGGATTCGGAATCTCTACACCGGAGCAGGCAAAAAAGATGGCGGATCAGTCGGACGGTGCCATTGTAGGATCTGCCATTGTGAAGCTTTGTGGTGCCTACGGCAAAGACTGCGTGCCGAAGGTGAAGGCTTATGTGAAAGAGATGAAGGATGCGATCAGATAAATTTCCGGTTGAAATCGGAACACAGATCACAAAGTGTAATAAAATCTGCTTTATCCAAAAAAAGGGTAAAGCAGATTTTTTTCGTGCTGAGCAGATTTCGGAGAAATTACAGAAAATATCTACTTGACAGTTAGAGACCAGGTGATAGATGATATAAAAAAGGTGAGGAGGAAATTGGGGATGAATCGGGAGGAAGCAAAGGAAAAAGCAGAAGTGCTGGTTGCCAGAATGACGCTGGAGGAAAAAGCCAGTCAGTTAAGGTACGATGCACCTGCAATAAAAAGACTGGGAATTCCGGCATATAACTGGTGGAATGAGGGACTTCACGGTGTTGCCAGAGCAGGGCAGGCAACGGTTTTTCCACAGGCGATCGGAATGGCGGCAACTTTTGATAGGAAAAGCGTGGCAGAGATGGCCGGTATCGTGGCAACAGAGGGCAGAGCAAAGTATAATGCATATTCCGTAAACGGTGACAGAGATATTTATAAGGGATTGACGTTCTGGTCTCCTAATGTCAATATTTTTCGTGATCCACGATGGGGTAGAGGCCATGAAACTTATGGGGAAGATCCGTATCTTACAAAAGAACTTGGAGTTTCCTTTGTAAAAGCACTTCAGGGAAATGGGGATACAATGAAGGCAGCAGCCTGTGCCAAACATTTTGCTGTACATTCCGGGCCGGAGGACTCCGCATGAATTTGATGCGGAAGCATCCGCAAAAGATATGGAAGAAACGTATCTGCCGGCATTCGAAGGTTTGGTAAAAGAAGCGAAAGTAGAAGCGGTTATGGGAGCTTATAACCGGACAAACGGGGAACCCTGCTGCGGAAGTCCCGCATTACAGAAAAAACTCAGAGGCGAATGGAAATTTCAGGGGCATTTTGTATCAGACTGCTGGGCGATCCGTGATTTTCACGAACACCATATGGTAACGGATACAGCCGTTGAATCTGCAGCACTGGCTATTAATAATGGTTGTGACCTGAATTGTGGAAATACCTATCTTCACATTATGAAAGCATACGAAAAAGGGCTTGTCACAGAAGAAACCATAACCCAGGCAGCAGTGCGGCTTTTTACTACAAGGTATCTGCTGGGGTTGTTTGATGGAAGCGAATATGACAATATCTCCTACCTGGAGGTGGAATCTCCCGGGAATCTGTCTGCAGCGGAGAAAGCAGCGGAAAAAAGCTTTGTTTTGCTGAAAAATAACGGGATTCTTCCGCTTGATAAAGAAAAACTGAAAACAATAGGAATTATTGGACCAAATGCGGACAGCAGACAGGCGCTGATCGGTAATTATCACGGGACAGCTTCCAGGTATATTACCATACAGGAAGGTATCCAGGATTATGTGGGAGACGATGTAAGGATCCTCACTTCCAGAGGCTGTGATCTGTTCCGAGACCGGACGGAGCACCTTGCGTTTACCAGAGATCGTATTGCGGAAGCAAAGGTGGTTGCGGAAAACAGTGATGTAGTAATCTTATGCATGGGACTGGATGAGACACTGGAAGGAGAAGAAGGAGATACCGGAAACAGCTATGTATCGGGAGATAAAGAAGATATTGAACTTCCCGGAGTACAGCGTGACTGATGGAAGCAATCGCAGACACCGGAAAACCGGTAGTATTCTGTCTGCTGGCAGGAAGTGACCTTGATCTGAAATATGCGGCAGAGAAATTTGATGCAGTCATGATGCTGTGGTACCTGGATGGCAGGGTGGGAAGGCAGCGGCAAAGGTAATGTTTGGAGAAATCTCGCCATCAGGAAAACTTCCGGTGACATTTTATGAAAGCCTGGAAGAACTTCCGGATTTTACCGATTATTCCATGAAAGGCAGAACATATCGCTATATGGAACGAAAAGCACAGTTTCCTTTTGGATATGGTCTGACATACAGTAATGTGGCAGTAGATAAAGCAGGGGTCAAAACATGTGGACAGAAGGTAAACGTGGAGGTAGAAGTGCGGAATAACGGCGCATATGATACAGAGGATGTTGTTCAGATCTATGTAAAAAATATTGACAGCAAAAACGCCATTCCCAATCCGATGCTGGCCGGTTTTCAGCGGATATTCCTGAAGGCGGGAGAATGCCGAAAAATAGAAATCCAATATGGGAAAAAGCATTCACCGTAGTAGATGAAATGGGGAAACGGATGGAAGAAGGAAAAAAATTTGAAATTTATGCAGGCTGCAGCCAGCCGGATGAAAAAAGCAAAGAACTGACTGGAATCATGCCGGTAAAGATCATCTGGGAAAAACAATAAAAAAATCTAAAGTAACAGGAGGGCGATGAATCAGGCATCGCCCTCCCTTCATATCTATCGCATAAACAACCGTACCATTTTCTCATAAATCTTCCGATATTTCTGATATCTCATAGGAAGATCGATCCAGGTCTTTTTATCTACAATACTCTTATAATGAGAGAATGTTCGGAAGCCGTCGATGCCATGATAGGATCCCATACCGCTTTCACCAAAGCCGCCGAACCCCATATTGCTGGTTGCCAGATGTATGAGGACATCGTTGATACAGCCACCACCGAAACCACATCGGGAAGTAACTTCCCGGGCATTTTTTCATCTTCGGTGAAGATATAAAGAGCCAGCGGATGTGCCATGGAATTGATGTTTGTTACGGCACCTCCGAGAGAGTCATAGGTGAGGACCGGAAGTACCGGGCCGAAGATTTCCTGCTGCATGACCGGATCATCGAAGGTTACGTTGTCAAGAACCGTCGGCTCGATCTGAAGTGTTTCACGGCTGGAACCACCGCCGCAGACAGTCTTGGCAGGATCGATCAGACTGTTGATACGGTCGAAATGCTTTTCGTTGATGATCTTTCCGTAATTCCGGTTTTTCAGAGGTTCTTTTCCATACTGGCGTGTGATCTGCCTGCGAAGCTCTGCGATCAGGGCTTCTTTGATCTCCGGATCACAGTAGATGTAGTCCGGAGCCACGCAGGTCTGGCCGCAGTTCAGAAACTTGCCGAAGACGATGCGTTTTGCCGCAAGGCGGAGATTGGCTGTTTTGTCCACGATGCAGGGGCTTTTTCCACCCAGCTCCAGAGTGACTGGTGTGAGGTATTCGGAAGCCTTTCTCATGACCTCTTTTCCCACAGACTGGCTTCCTGTGAAGAAGATGTAATCAAAGTGCAGACTGAGAAGATGTGTGTTTTCCGCACGTCCGCCTGTGACAGTTGCAACGTATTTTTCATCGAAGCATTCATGGATGAGAAGACGGATCACTTCACTTGTTGCCGGTGAGTAGGCACTTGGTTTCAGGATGACTGTGTTTCCGGCTGCAATGGCGTCTACCAGTGTTCCATGGTGAGAAGAAACGGATAGTTCCACGGACTCATAATGAGAACCACACCGTAGGGGGATGGTTTACGGAAACTGCGGGAATGGAACTGTGCCAGCGGAGTTGGAACAGTCTGTTCCTTCACGTAAGAGCGGATATTTTTCAGCATATGCGTGATCTCGGAGAGCACAAGTCCGGTCTCACACATATAGCTTTCGAAATTACTTTTTCCCAGATCCTTTTTCAGCGCAGCTGGATCTGATCCTCGTATTTCCGGATGGAAGCGCGGAGACGTTTCAGGGCGCTGATGCGAAAATCAAGGTCAAGAGTTGCGCCGGAGTAGAAGTACTGGCGCTGTTTATCTAAAAGCTGGTTGATCTGTTCTTTTTCCATGGAATTATAGTCCTTTCTGAAAAAATCCTGTATTCGAAATATCGAAATCTGTTTATGCCAATGTCTGTTTTAACAATTGCCTGCCGGAGGCATCAGTCTGTAATAAAGTGTCTCAAGCTCGCCGGCATCCATCAGCACAGGAACCGGGTACAGAGGATTGGCTTCTTTATCTGCATAATGGGCAAGCTCCGGGATGTCCGTTTCCTGGATTTCCGGAATATAGTCTCCGATGCCAAAGCGTTTTTTCATATCTTTTATTGCATCAATAAACATCCGGGCAGCAGTTTTATCGTCCTCATGTTTATCGCAGAGACCGACAGCCAGAGCCAGGCTGCGAAGCTTATGGGTAATGCTGTCTCCATAGGTTTCCAGCACCATAGGAAGGATCACTGCATTGGCAAGCCCGTGTGGAACATTATATTTTCCGCCGAGGGAATGTGCAATTGCGTGGACATATCCAACGTAGGATTTGGTGAAGGCACAGCCTGCGAAATAGGAGGCGCGGAGCATATTTCGTCTTGCTTCAATATTATTGCCGTGTGTGTAGGCGGTATCCAGATTTTCAAAGATCAGTCTGACAGCATCCAGGGCATTTTTTCTCGTGCCAGGTGTAGTGGAATTTCCAATGTAGGCTTCCACTGCGTGAGTCAGGGCATCCATGCCGGTGGTAGCTGTGATAAACGGCGGAAGGCTTAAAGTCACTTTTGGGTCAAGAACTGCGTAGCGTGGGATCAGCGGAAAATCGTTGATGGCATATTTGTGCCGTGTTTCTGCATCGGTAATGACAGCAGCAAGTGTTGTTTCACTTCCTGTTCCTGCAGTCGTGGGGATGGCGATGAGAAGAGGAAGCTTTTTGTGGATCTTCAGGATTCCCTTCATCTGAGCAAGAGACTGGTGTGGTTGGCAATGCGGGCTGCTGTGGCTTTTGCACAGTCCATACTGGAACCACCGCCGAAGCCGATGATCGCCTGGCAGTCATGATCCAGATACATGTGAAGGGCTTCGTCCACATTGACGGTTGTTGGATTGGCAACGGTTTTGTCGTAGATATGGTAAGAGATGCAGCTTCGCTTCAGTGTCTGCTCCAGTCTTTCTGTAAGGCCAAGGCTTCGGATACCTGCATCTGTGATGATGAGTACATTGTTATAGTTTCTTTTTCCAGAACTTCCGGGATCCCTTTGACACTTCCTATGATCTTCGGATTGCGGTAAGGAAGTAGTGGAAGGGCGAATTTAAAGACATTCTGGAAAATCCGGCAGTAAGCTTTTTTTAATGGATTCATGGTAGTTTTTGTTCCTTTTAAAGTCAAATTATTTTATTCTAAATATTATATATAGCAGTTGAAATGGGAAAAGTCAAGCGATGAAAAATAAATCAGAGTATTAAAAAATGAGAAAATATGGTTCGAAATTAAAAAAAAATTTTGAAAAATAAAAATATAAATAAAAATCCTGTTAAATGAGATTTCCTTGTTGATATATTAATGAAAGAGCGTATAATTATAGTACATAGCAAGATAATATATAAACAGAAAGATAAGGAAGAGGAGATGTGACATGACAAAATATATAGAAAATGTAAATGTTTATCTCTCACAGATGAAGATTAAGCAGACATATATCAGTTTGAAAACGGGAATTGATGGGAAAAAATTGTCGCGTATTCTGACTGGTGTACAGGATATAAACAGCACCGATATGGAAAAAATAGCATCTGCGTTGGGGAAAAAAATGGATTTCTTTATGAAAGATTCTTTTTTATCCCTCAGATCAGTGATTACACACAGGAAAAAATTGCTTTTTATGCAGGAAATCCTACAGAACGTCAGAATGAAATTGCGGGAAAGCTTGAAAATCTGATGGAAAATATTGATGAAGTAATGAGTGCGAAACATCGATTTATGAATATATCAAAGGAGTAGTCCATGGATATTAAACGTCTTAGAAAGATAATTCAATATGGGGATTGTCATAAAGAAGAGATGGAAGAGAAGATAAGAAGCTTCTGTTCTTTTGCGGGAATCAGTAACGATAAAGAACTTCTTAATATTATGCAGATCGTAAGACCATCTTTTCAGAAAAAAGGATATCTTATTATAGAACTGCCTTTCTGTGATCAGGAAATAGGAGCTCTTTGTTATAAAGGAGATGCGTTGGGATATATTGTACTTAATACATCATTGCCAAAGGTAAATGTGAATTTTGCTTTGTGCCATGAACTGTATCATGTGCTTTATCAGAAAACAGATTTTCGTACAAAGGTGGAGTTTGCCAATGATGATTATTATACACATGAAGAGGAAGTTGCAGCTAATTTGTTTGCCGGAATGCTTTTGATGCCCACAAGCGGATTTCGTTTTATGTTTCAGAAATTTCATGCGGAATCTGAAAATAATGAAAGAGATACAGTATTTCGCCTGATGAATTATTATCAGGTTCCTTATATGGCTGTACTGGTCCGATGCTTTGAACTGGAACTTCTGGAAGAATCAGATATATCAAAGATGTTACTGGAAATATCTGCAGATGATATAAAGAATGGTTTTTCCAGACTATGGCTGGATGAAAGTATTTTAAATCCATCGTATAGGGATGATTACGACAAGTTGGAGTACATGGTGAAGCGATATGGTGAAGAATGTATGGAAGGAGCTTATTTAAATGAAAGAACATTAAAAAAAGTTCTTCAGAATATGAAAAGGCTCTACAGAGAAGTAAGGGGGGAATAGCAAATGGCAGAAGGCTATGTGGATAACCCCTATAATATACAAGAAATCATGCCTTGGATAATTACCGGGAAAGATCAGATCATATCAGAAATTTTTTCCAGAAAGAAATGTTGTTTTTATGATGCTTGTTCATTCCGGAGACATTCCAAGCTGAAAAAAGAAGAAGCCGGGTATTTACTAAAGCATATGAAGACTCAGGATACCGTTCTTGTAATTACGAGATGCATTTTGATGGAACTGGCTTCTCATAGTGGAATACTAAATCAGGAATATATGGAATATATAAAATACATACGGGAATATGGAATACCGGTAGTGGTTCTGTATGAAGAGGATATTTTTTTCATCATGGAGATGGTTTTTAACACGAATGCTGCGATCAATAATTATTTATGCTGGGCGGTAAGACTATTAAAAGGACCGGTCAGTACCATAACATATACCATTGAAAATAATGCCGAGATTAATAAAGAAGTTATGCAGGGGAAAAATCTCAACAGTAAAGAAATATATCGACATTTTTTTGAAACAGTACGAAAAAATAAAGAATCGGGCGATAACCTTGGTGAGGAAATACTGGCTGTTTGTCTTCATATTTTGGCAAATATTCCCGGAGAAGCAGATGAAAAGTTTTATGTTATTACGGATGATAAAGGCGCAGCTGGTAAAATAGATAATTTATTTAAACGGACAAGAATGCAGTATCGTGGGAAAGAAATCGGCATATACAGTACACCGAAATTGGTTCAGGTTTTGTTCAGAAAAGGAATTTTGACAGAAAAAGATCACATAAGAGAAATTATGAGCGCAGGAATATCGGGAAATCTTGTAGTACTGGGAATAAGAAAAAGAGATATTCGTGTAAAAGAGATTTCATCAGATGCCGAAGAACTGGCAGATATGCTTATGCAGCCAGACGGAATTGATATTATATTTTAACAGAATAACTGTTTGGCAGTTATTCTGTTATGAGCAAGTAGCGAATGCGGATTGCGAATATCCGCTTGAGTGGAATAACTGCTTGCGGTATTCACCTGAAGATCACGGAGGAAATCATGCCAGAAACAGACACATCCGCAAAAAATCCTCTTCACGTATCAGAAGTGGATGATAATTTACAAGAATTAAGCCCTCACGGTTCCTTCGAGCTGCCGGTGGAAACCTATATGGCGAACTGTGAGATCTTTCATGCACTGTATGACCACTGGCACAGTGAGATGGAGATCATGTATATTGAAAAAGGCAGCGGCTTTGCCAGACTGAACCGGGAGAGCATCCGCCTGAAAAAGGGGGATATCCTGATCGTGAACTGTGGAGTTCTCCATAGTATGCGGACTGATCTTAAGAAGCCTCTTTATTATAAGAGTGTGGTTTTCAGCCTGGGCTTCCTTGCAGGTCAGCCGGGAGATATCTGCCAGGAATGTGTGGTATCACCATTAATAGAAAACAAGGCAGAATTCTGTCATCATATAGAAGAAGGAGATTCCGGATATGAGAAGCTTCGGGAAATTTTTCTGGAGATCCATAACTGTCATACGGAGAAGAAGCCATATTTTTATGTGAAGCTGAAAATGCTGTTCTTTGATTTCTTTTATGAGATGCTGACGAAGCATTATATTATCCCGGTAAGTACAGAGCAGAACAAGAGCCTTGCAGCAGTAAAGGAAGTGCTGGATCATATCAGCCTTCACTATCAGGAGAATCTTACCGTTTCAGAGCTTTCCGGACTTTCCAATTACAGTGAGTATTATTTTATGAAGCTTTTTCGCCAGTATACGGGAAAAACCCTGGTGGAATACATCAATGACTTCCGTATGGAGAAGGCAAAGTATCTTCTTACACATTCCGATGCACCTGTGACGGAGATTGCCATGCAGGTGGGATTTAACAGTACAAGTTATTTTATAAAGAAATTTCAGCAGTCCAATAAGATTTCACCGCATAAGTACAGGAAGAGTATGAGACAGGTCTGAGAAAGATCTCGAAGCGACCGCATATGTCACGTTTGCGTTTTAGGCAGAGCTACAGTAAAAAGTGAAAAACAGTCTGACAAATATCTTGCATATCATGACAGGATTGTTATATTTTTGAAAAGAAATACGTGATATCCTAATAACATCAAAAAACAAAGCAAACAACCTTGTAAAAACATATTTCATCCCATCAAGATCCATGAAAGGAGATCAAAAATGGAAACATTAAGCAAAGTATTTGAAGACAAATATAACAAAAATGTAAAAGATTGTACAAACGAGGAAATCTATCACGGACTTCTCTCCTGGACAAAGGAGCAGCTGAAGGGCCGCGGCTACCAGGAAGGAAAAAAGAAAATTTATTATATTTCCGCAGAGTTCCTTATCGGTAAGCTTCTTTCCAACAACCTGATCAATCTGGGCGTTTACGATGAAGTTGCGAAATATCTTAAAGAAAACGGAAAAGAGCTTTCCATGATCGAGGAGATCGAGCCGGAGCCATCTCTCGGAAATGGCGGACTTGGCCGTCTGGCAGCTTGCTTCCTGGATTCCATCGCAACTCTGGGACTTCCGGGAGAAGGAATCGGGCTTAATTATCACCTCGGACTTTTCAAACAGGAGTTTAAGGATCATCTTCAGTTTGAGACACCGAATCCGTGGATCCAGCCGGAGAGCTGGCTTACAGATGCAGGCGTTTCCTATTACGTGCCGTTTAAGGGCTTTATGCTGAAATCCACACTGTATGATATTGACGTGGCAGGCTATGAGAACAAAGCGATCAAGCTTCGCCTTTTTGATATTGATATTGCAGATGAGAGCATTGTAGGCGAGGGAATCTCCTTTGATAAGAAGGATCTGCTCCACAACCTGACACTGTTCCTGTATCCGGATGACAGCGATGACGCAGGAAGAAAGCTTCGTATCTATCAGCAGTACTTCATGGTAAGCAATGCGGCACAGCTGATTCTGGATGAGGCAACAGCAAAAGGCTGCAATCTTCATGACCTTGCCGATTATGCAGTGATCCAGATCAACGATACACATCCGAGTATGGTAATTCCGGAACTTATCCGTCTTCTCACAGAGCGTGGGATCGAGTTTGAGGAGGCATGCGAGATCGTATCTCATGTATGCGCTTATACCAACCATACCATTCTTGCAGAGGCACTTGAGAAATGGCCGATCTCTTATCTTGAGGAGGTTGTTCCGCACCTGATGCCGATCATCCGCAAGCTGGACGAGCGTATCAAAGCAAAATATCCGCAGGAAAATCTTGCCATCATCGACAAGAACGACCTGGTCCATATGGCACATATGGACATCCACTACGGATTTTCCATCAACGGTGTTGCATCCCTTCATACCGATATCCTGAAGGAGACAGAGCTTCATCAGTTCTATGAGATCTATCCGGAGAAATTCAATAACAAGACAAATGGGATTACCTTCCGCAGATGGCTCCTTCACTGCAACCATCCGCTGACTGAGTACATCACATCCATGATCGGTGACGGCTTCCGCAAGGATTCCTTTGAGCTTGACAAGATGCTTGGATTTAAGGGAAATCAGGACGTTCTTGCCAATATCCTTAAGATCAAGCAGGATGCAAAGAAGAGATGTGCGGAGTTTATCAAAGCCAATACAGGTGAGGAGATCAACACACACAGTGTTTATGATATCCAGATCAAACGTCTTCATGAGTACAAACGTCAGCAGCTGAACGCACTTTATATCATCGACCGTTACCTGAAGATCAAGGCAGGCGAGAAGCCGCAGCGTCCGGTAACCTTTATCTTCGGTGCAAAAGCAGCTCCTGCATACGTTATCGCAAAGGATATTATCCACCTGATTCTCTGCTTACAGGAGCTTATCAACAATGATCCGGAGGTTTCTCCATACATGAAGGTTGTTATGGTGGAAAACTACAACGTAAGTGCAGCAGAGAAGCTAATCCCTGCCTGCGATATCTCCGAGCAGATTTCTCTTGCTTCTAAAGAGGCCAGCGGAACAGGAAACATGAAGTTCATGCTCAATGGTGCTGTAACACTGGGAACCATGGACGGCGCAAATGTGGAGATCAGCCAGCTGGTAGGCAAGGATAATATTTATATCTTCGGAGAGTCCAGTGAGCAGGTTATCGAACACTATGAGAAGGCAGATTACTGCTCCAGAGATTTCTATGAAAAAGACGAGCGCATCCGTCGTGCAGTAGACTTTATCGTAGGAAACAAACTTCTTTCTATTGGAAGTGAAGAGCATTTAAGAAGACTGCATCATGAGATCGTAAGCAAAGACTGGTTCATGACTCTTCTTGACTTCGAGGATTATGCGAAGGTGAAAGATCAGGCACTGTCCGATTATGAGGACAGAACCGCATGGGCAGAAAAAATGCTTGTAAACATCGGAAAAGCAGGATACTTTTCTTCAGACAGAACTATCGAGGAATACAACAGAGATATCTGGCATCTGACGGCGGAGAAATAAACTGGTTTTAGCCAGCTTACTCCGGTACGGAAGAAAATAGAAAAATAGAAAATAAAAACACCGGCATTCATCGGAAATATGTACCGGGTCTGAGCTGTCAGAGATGATCTGGCAGCCTGGACAGAACATGGTACAGATGAATGGTCGGTGTTTTTTTGTGAAATTGGTTACGAAAAATTGTTTACGGAATCAGGCAAGCGATACTTCAGGCCTTTCCATGCTTAAATGCCATCATCATTTCCTTGGTAAGACTGATATTATCACCCTCATCCGGGATTTCCTCGCGGTTGAACCAGGAGGCCATGGAGAGTTCGTTGTGGTCTACAGTGAGAGTGTCGTCGCCGTCCAGGTCACAGTAGAAGCCGAACAGGAGAGTGCCGGAGAAAGACCATGGCTGGCTCTTGTAGTAGCGGAGATTTTTGACCTTTACGCCGATCTCCTCCATAACTTCGCGGTGTACAGTTTCTTCAATAGTCTCGCCAATCTCGGCAAAACCGGCGATCATGGCATAACGTGTGTGGCTTCGTCCCTCATATTTGGAAAGGATCAGCTTATCGCCATTGGTAACGCCAACGATCACAGCCGGGGAAAGTACCGGATATTCTCCGTTTCCGCAGGAAGGACAAATCATTTTGCGCTCTGTCTTATCGTGTACCATTGGCTGGCCGCAGCAACCGCAGAAACGACGCTTGCTGTACCACTGAAAAAGCTGATATCCGGTGATTCCGGCAAAGGCCAGATACTGAGGCTCTGCTGTGCGAAGCACACGGATGATCTCAAACTGATATCCGGGAAGAAGGCTGGTATCCAGATCCGGGATCAGATAAAAATGTTCTTCATCAACAGAGAAGAGATAGATATAATTCTCATAGAGATTTTCAACTTTTCCTTCCAGCTCTCCAAAGCTTGGAAGAGTTATAGTTTCGCCATCTTTTTTCATAAGGATATTTCCTTCTCCATAGGCGAGGATGTGGCTTTCTTTATCCGGAGCCACAGGTTTGTATTCATTGTGATAGGTATGTGGTGCGATATCCTGGATCATGATCGATAATTCCTTTCCGAATTTATTGTTTTACAGCGTTTGCTGAGAAGTTTTGCCATATAAATACAGCACGTTTTCTACAGTATAAGCTTACCTTGAGAAAAAGGCAACTGTCCTTTTCTGTGACCTTCGCTCACAAAAAACACCTCGCGGGACATTACCAGTGAACAGTAACGGCAACTGTCCTTTTGGTGACCAGAAATAACAAAAAAAGTTGTATGAGTCAGAAAATCAGTGTAAGATAAATGTATTATATTGTGCAGAAGATGTGAAAGGTCTGAAAATTTTTCTGCATAGAAGGAGGAGATCATGTCAACAACAGAAAAGCCGGGACTGACCCGAGATGCCATTAAATATCTGGCAATTTTTACCATGCTTCTGAATCATATCGCCAACGTGCTTTTGCCGGAAAACACGATCCTGTGGGAAGTGTTTATAGACATTGGCTACTTCACAGCCATTACCATGTGCTATTTTCTTGTGGAAGGTTTTTACTATACACATTCCCGTAGAAAATACGGTGAGAGACTTCTGATCTTTGCCGGGATCTCCCAGGTTCCCTATATGATGGCTTTTGGGAATTCACAGCTGAATATGATCTTTACTCTGTTTATCTGTTTTATGATCCTGGTTGTTCAGGAAAGGATGATGGCAAGTAAATGGAGAATTCCACTTTTGATCCTGCTCCTTCTACTATCCATTTGTTCGGACTGGGCGATTCTGGCACCGGTTTTTACCATCTGGTCCATGAAGGCTGGGGGAACAGGAAGAGGATGATAACAGCGTACGGAGTCGGTGCTATCCTTTTGCGCTGTTTAACTACAGCTCCTACGTGGAAAAAATGGCAGCCGGACCGGCAATGATCCATGCTCTGCTTTCGGCATTAGGGATCGTGGCGTCAGGAATCATCATCCTATGCTTCTATAATGGCAAAAAATCCGAAAAAGCACCGAAGTTTTCCAAATGGTTTTTCTATGTTTTTTATCCGGCACATCTGCTGGTACTGAGTATAGTCCGCGTTATAATATAGTAAGAGATAAAATAAAATCTTTCTAATATTTATAATCGGATAGATTGCCGAAAATAAATTTCATATCCACATAAAACATAGTAATTCTGTAAGAAAACAGAAAAATAGCGAGAAAACTCTTTCAGAAATCCAAAGAAAAACGGCTGCAAAAGCCTGCATCTCATTGTGAAAGTCCCCATCTATCTGCGGAAGGTGAACAGAAAGAACTGGTGGAAATACAGCTTCGGACCATTGCGATGGATTACTGGTCTGTGTTAGAATATGAGTTGTATTATAAAAAAAGAGACAATGCGGAAATTGAAGCAGAATAAAAAAAATATGCAGAAGAAATTGCGAATCTGGACTACAGAATGCTGGAATTACGAAATAAAATTGAAAAAATCCGAACAATCAGCGAATGTGAGATCAGAATGCCTGTTATAAAAAAGAAAACGGAGAATTCCCTAAAAAAGAAGTTCAGGAATTCTCCGTTTTGTTGTTTGAGTCATTTCAGTCGGGACCCTGTTTATTATGTGTTATACTCTGCTCATCAGCTGCAAAGATGACATTTCTCACAGGCAGACGGCGTGGCTGCGCATCCGCCAAGAGCAGTCTCACGAAGCTCTGCAGGGAGCTTTTTGCCTACGGTATACATGGCATCGATCATCTCATCCAGAGGGATGAACTGGGGGATACCGGCCAGTGACATTTCCGCTGCGATCAGGCATTGGAAACACCGGCTGCGTTACGGTTCTGGCAGGGGTATTCCACCAGGCCGCCTACAGGGTCGCACACAAGTCCAAGCATGTTCATAAGAACTGTGGAAGCAGCATAAGTACACTGAAGAGGTGTACCGCCAAGAAGTTCCACAGCAGCAGAAGCAGCCATTGCGGAAGCAATTCCGACCTCAGCCTGACATCCGCCAACAGCACCTGCAACTGTTGCATTACGCATGGCAAGATAGCCGATCGCACCTGCATTAAATAGTGCCTGGCGGATCTTTTCATCGGAAAAGCCGTAGACCTCCTGAAGAGCAAGCATCATTCCGGGAACGATCCCGGCACTGCCGGCAGTAGGAGAGGCAACGATAAGTCCCATGGAAGCGTTGGTCTCAAGGGTTGCCATAGCGTAGGTGATACCCTTTCCGAGAACATTTCCGCACAGGCTTTTTCCCAGGTCATGAAATTCACAGAGTCTTCGGGCTTCACCGCCGATCAGTCCGCCCATAGATATCACGGGATCTTTGATGGGGGAAAATGCAGCGTCCTTCATGATCTCCAGAACACGGTCCATGCGCTGGTCCACGATTTCAGCAGTGGTTTCACCGAGAAGGATCTCACGCTGGCGCATTACTTCGGAAATCGGAAGCTTTTTTTCCTGGCAGAGAGCAAGGAGTTCCTTGGCATTTTTGAAATCCATAAAACACATCCTCCCTTTCCCTACATCTGAACAACCATGACATCATGGATGTTGGTGTTCTGGTGAATGCTTTCTACGATATCTTCCGGGAGATGACCGTCGGATTCCACGATCGTATAGGCTGTGGTTCCTTTGGATTCACGGAAGAGGCGCATGAAGGCAATGTTAATGTTACGTTCACTTAAGCATTTGGTGATGTAGGCCACAACACCGGGAGTATCCTGATGGATCACGATGATAGCACTGTATTCGCCGGTGAAATCCACTTTTACGTGGTTGATCTCCACAATGCGGACCTTGCCGCCGCCCAGCGATTCCCCCGGACTGTCATTTCCTGTCCCTGGTCATTGACCATGTGGATATCGACAGTGTTGGGATGGACATCGGTTTCTGTTTCATTTGGAGTAAAGGAAAAGTCGATCCCCTGTTCCCTGGCAATATCAAAAGAATTCCGTATACGCATGTCATCTGTGGAAAAGCCCATGATCCCGCCAAGGAGGGCACGGTCTGTACCGTGTCCCTTGTATGTTCTGGCGAAGGAACCGTAAAGGATGAATTCCACTTTTTTCAGGGGTGGCGTGATCATCTTCTGGGCGAGGAAAGCAATGCGCGCAGCCCCTGCGGTATGAGAACTGGAAGGGCCGATCATGTTGGGCCCCATAACGTCAAATACACTGATAAAAGACATTTTACTTAAATCTCCTGTGGTGTTTTTGCAATAAATTTCTTATAAATAGTGTCAACGATCACGCCGATAGCATTGTCACCGGATACATTGCAGGCTGTTCCAAAGGAATCCTGGGTAATGTAAAGGGCAACCATGATCGCGCAGATTGCACCGTCCGGATCACCGGCTTCAGCTCCGAATACCATGTAAAGGAATGGAAGAGCAGTCATGATGGAACCGCCAGGAGCGCCGGGAGATGCAACCATGGCAACACCAAGAGTCATGATAAACGGAACAACAGTACCGAGACTGATCGGCAGCTGGTTCATAAGGCAGACTGCAGTTGCGCAGGCTGTGATGGTGATCATGGAACCTGCCATATGGATATTGGCACATAGCGGAACTACAAAGTTACGGATCTGCTCGCATACACCGTCTTTTTTTGCACATTCAAGATTAACAGGAATGGTAGCAGCAGAAGACTGGGTACCAAGTGCTGTTGTGTATCCTGGAATCTGATTTTTGATCAGAGTAAGAGGATTTTTCTTGCTTACTGTACCTGCGACCAGAAACTGGATGGTAATGCAGATCAGGTGCATGATGATAACAACAAGGAATACCTTCCAGAGGATGCTTAAGATGGCAAAGGTTTTTCCGGAAATAGTCATATCTGTGAAGGTTCCGCAGATGTAAAGTGGAAGCAGCGGGATGATAATGGTATGAAGGACTTTGTCAATGATCTTGGAAAAGTCGCTCATTCCGTTATAAAGGCTGTTTCCCATTTCTTTTCCGCGCATGGAAGAGAGGCACAGTCCCATGACAAAGGCAAGGGCAACAGCAGAAAGAGTATCCATGACCGGCTCCAGTGTGATGGAGAAAAACGGTGTCAGGGATGCGTCTGCGGTAGCTGCGATCTGATCCAGTGCACCTTCACTCATAAAGTGCGGAAACAGGCTGGATGATACCAGATAGGATGCGGAACCTGCGATCAGAGTGGAGCCATAAGCCAGAGCCACTGTGATCAGGAGAAGCTTCCCTGCACCCTGTGAAAGATCCGCAATACCCATGGTCACATAGGCAAGGATCATCAGCGGGATGACGAATTTCAGAAAGGTACTGAAAAATCCGGAAAGGGTTACAACAAAGCGACAGAAGCCTTCCGGAAGGAACTGGCCGAACAGGATACCTATGATGATGGCAATGATCAGCTTCGGCACAAGTCCGATCTTGATTTTTTTCTTTTCCATTTGGATTCTTTCCTCCTAAGTATGAATTTATTCATTTTGCACAAAAATACGATTGACGTCCTCGTGATTGTATTGTAACATTGACATAAAAATAAAGCAAATTCACAGATTTCATTATCACGATGAAAAAATTTCATAGAAAAAGGGAGAAAATAATGGAAATCCGTCAATTGGAGACGTTTGTACATGTAGCACAGCTTCAGAGTTTTTCCAGGGCAGCAGAGGTTCTGGGATACACCCAGTCAGCTATCACTGTCCAGATCCGTCTTTTGGAAAATGAGCTGGAAACAAGACTTTTTGACAGAACCGGAAAGCGTGTGGTGCTTACTCCGTCCGGAAAAGAGTTTATGGAGCATGCAAGCCGGATCTTATATGACGTAAATAAAGCAAAAAAGTCAATGAATGATGATGCGGAACTGAAAAATCCATTACATATCGGGACCATTGAATCTCTCTGCACAGCAAAGCTTCCGGCTGTTCTCAGCAAATTTCGTGAGCTTCACCCGAAAGTAAATATGCAGGTGACTATTGATACGCCGGAACAGCTGATACGAATGATGGAGCATAACGGGCTGGATCTGATTTACATACTGGATACCCCAAGGTGGGAGCAGAACTGGATGAAGGTCATGGAGAAGGCGGAGCCGGTAGTATTTGTGGCCTCTGCAGATTCGGAGTTTGCGGGAAAGACGCTGAAGATGGAGGATATTCTGGAAGAACCTTTTTTCTCACGGAAAAGAATGCCAATTATCGACAAGCTCTGGATCAGCAGCTGGCACTTAAGAAGCAGGCCCTGTCACCGGTGCTGGAGATCAGCGATACCGCTTTTATCATCCGCATGCTGGAAAAGAACCACGGACTTTCCTTTCTTCCCTATCTGGCTGTGGAGCGGGATATCCGGAAAGGAAGAATTGCCCTTTTACATGTGGAAGATGTGGAGATATCCATGTACCGGCAGATCTTTTACCACAAAAATAAGTTTAAGACGAGAGAGATGGAGGAGTTTATCCGTCTGGCTGCAGAGTAAAAGTCAGAACTTGTAAAAACAAATAAAATGTGGCACTATAAAAGAAAAAAAGTACAGGAGAGAGAAATGGATTTTATTGAAGAAGCAAAGAAGCTTGGCTTTTCCGATGCTGCGGTCATGAAAACCGATAAGCTGGTGTTTGTGCCGGAATACCGTGTTTTCTGTGAAGAAAATGCCTGTGGCAATTATGATAAAAACCCTGCATGTCCACCGGAAAGCGGGACTGTGGAAGAAATGAAGGAACGTGCCCTGGATTATGAGAACACCCTGGTGCTCCAGACGACGCAGGACAGATTCATGGATTACAAAAAAGCCAAGCTTGCACATAATAAGCTGACAGAGCAGCTTTCAGAGAAGATGAAAGAGTGCGGAAAAACAGATATTCTGATCATGAGCGCCGGACCGTACAAGCATAATTCCTGTATGTCTGCCTATTGTGTGGATGCGCAGAAGATGGCAGATGCTGTGGGAATGCAGTGCTGGACCAATGATGGAAAGTTCCGGTATTTTTCGCAGATTCTTTTTCGAGAGTAGAGCAGCGCATCTTTTTATACATTTTTTGTATAAAAACTAGACATATTGTCAGGAAAAGGGTAAATTTATTTTGAAATGATCAAACAGGAGGGAAACCAGAATGGAGAAATCAACAGTTTATTTCACTGATTTTCGTTGTCCGGTGGGAACCAGCCAGCTGGACAAACTGAAAAAACTCTGCGTTGCCGCAGGAATCAAAGATATCGATATGGATGGAAAATTCGTAGCAATCAAGATGCATTTCGGAGAGCTTGGAAATATGGCATTCCTTCGTCCGAACTATGCAAAGGTAGTCGCAGATCTTTGTAAGGAGCAGGGCGGAATGCCGTTCCTGACAGATTGTAATACTCTTTATCCGGGAAGCAGAAAGAATGCACTGGAGCATCTGGACTGTGCAAATCTTAACGGATTTAACACGATCACAACCGGATGTCAGATCATCATCGGTGACGGAGTTCGAGGAACCGATGAAGTAGAAGTTCCGGTAGTAAACGGAGAATACTGCAAAACTGCTCTGATCGGACATGCTATCATGGACGCAGATATTTTTATCAGTCTCAGCCATTTCAAGGGACATGAGGCAACCGGCTTTGGCGGCGCCTGAAGAATATCGGTATGGGCTGCGGAAGCGTGCCGGAAAAATGCAGCAGCATGCCAGCGGAAAGCCGGCCATCCATGAAGATGTCTGTCGTGGCTGCCGCCGCTGTGCGAAAGAGTGCGGAAGTGACGCGATTACATATGTAAACAAGAAAGCAGTTATCGATTACGATAAATGCAAAGGCTGTGGCCGCTGTATCGGTGCCTGCAGCTATGATGCCGTATACAATCCGAACAGCAGTGCAAACGAGCTTCTTGACCGCAAGATGGCAGAGTATGCACAGGCTGTCTGTCACGGACGTCCTCATTTCCATATTGCACTGGTACAGGATATCAGCCCGAACTGTGACTGCATGGTGAAATGATGCGCCGATCCTTCCTGATATCGGAATGTTCGCAAGCTTTGACCCGGTTGCATTGGATCAGGCCTGTGCAGATGCCTGCCTGAAGGCAACACCGATTGCCAATAGCCAGCTTGGAGAGCATCTGGCAGAGCCGGGATGGCACTGTCATCATGACCACTTTAAGGATTCCAATCCGAATATTGAGTGGAAGGCAACTCTGGATCAGGCAGAAAAGATCGGCCTGGGAACCAGGGAATATGAGCTGAAGATAATCAAATAAGCAACAGAAATTATATAAAATCACGAAAGCACGCCTGTAACATGGCGTGCTTTTTTATGCGAATTAAGAAATATAAAATAGAAAAAACGGTATTTTAAATAAAAAATATATGCGTGTATATGCGTGCCTAAAAGACGAGCATTGTGAATAATATACAAAGAAATAACAGGAAAATTTGGACAAAAACGAGAAAACAGAAAAAGCTGTAAATTTATATTGCATAATAAGATTGCGTGTGATAACATACACACAACATAATTAACACGCATTTGACACGCAAATGAAGAGTAATGGCACGCAAATAAAAGAATATCAGGGATAAGCAGAGCTAATGTGCATGAAAACGTGCAGATCGTGAGTACAGAAACAGGCTGCATTCTGTGAGCAGAGAGTACAGAGCAGGCCGGAAATCTTTTTCAGAGGAGGAAATTATGACAGGAATACAGAAAAAACAGCGTTTGCTGACTATGATATTCGGAGCTTTCGCGATCTTTTTTACCGGATATCCCCATGTATGGTCTATTTACCAGCCCTATGTGATGGAGCAGGCAGGCTGGAGTCAGGGACAGGCATCCATGTGCTTTTATCTGGCACTGAGCACCTTTGTATTCGGAAATATCGTAGGCGGAAGGATGCAGAACCGCTTTAAGGAAAAGACGATCGTATGGATCGGAGGCGGGATCTTTGCGGCAGGAATCCTGGCATCCGCATTTCTGATCGTTCCCACACCGCTTCCTATGTATCTCTCTTATGGAGTGATGCAGGGATTCGGACAGGGAATGATCTACACGGTGATCCTGGCAACCGTGCAGAGATGGTTCCCGGACCGTACCGGATTTGCTTCCGGCGTTGTGGTAACTGCCAACGGACTTTGTGGATTTTTCCTGGCGCCGCTGAGTCGAAAGCTGCTGGAGGCAGAGGGCGTGCAGAAAACCTTTTTGATCATTGGGGTAGCCATCGCAGTTTCCTGGATCCTGTGCGGCATCTTTTTTCAGGCACCCGTTAAGAGTCTGGTGAACGCAGGTGGCTCTGCGGCAAAGTCCGGGACACCGGAGATGAAGCAGTATACATCCGGAGAGATGATGCGGACAAGAAATTTTTATCTTCTTCTTGCAACCATGTTCTTTGGACTGATTTCTTATTTTATGGTTTCACCGGTATCCCAGACTTACCAGATCGACCTTGGAATCCCGTCTGCAGTGGCAGTCAGCGCCGTTATGCTTGGATCCATTGTCAATGCGGGAGCAAGACTGGTACTTCCAACACTGGCAGATAAAGCAGGCAGGATCGTCTGCATCAAAGGAGTGCTGATCGTGGCGGTGATCGCTATGGGAGTTCTCGCTGTATCAAGCTCCCTGGCAGTAACGGTTGCCATTGTTCTGATGTACGGCTGCTACGGAGGTATCATGGGAAGCTTCCGTCTCTGACAAGCTCTGTTTTCGGAATGAAGCACACCGGAGAAAATTACGGATTCGTCATGTTCGGCATCGTATTTGCAACCTTTGGCGCACCGGCGATCTCCGGTCTGGTGAGCAGCAAATGCTATGAGATGAATGTGGTATTTGGAATCGGAGCTGTTTTTGCAGGGATTGCATTTGTATGCCTGACTCTGCTTGGACGGAATCTTGCGCAGGAAAGAAAAAAGACGGACATATCTGAGAAAGAAAAATGTGAGCCGTCTCTGGAAAACTGAATATTTTTAGTGCTGAAAGCTCCGGAATTGTGAGTTGCAGGGATCAGATATTTCTGCTAGGATAACTGAAGGATGAGAAAATCAGGTATTGTTTTTGCCTGTTTATGGAAGAGAGTGTGTGAAATACTGCAATAATAAGGAGTTGATGTATATGATCACCTGCCAGGATATATTGGAGCTGCAGCTGGACGGAGTGGAGCTGATTGCTGGGGAAAAAGGTCTCACAAGACCTGTCACATGGACCTATATGGTGCAGACCCGGCCTTTTGAGGAACATATGAACCAGGGGAATTTTGCCCTTTGTGTGGTAGACTATGTCCGGTTTGACCTGGAAGAAGCACAGAAAGCCATGGAAGAACTGTATGGGCTTGGAATTTCCGGCTTTGGGATTTCTATCACCGATGACAAAGAACCCGTTCCGAAGGAGATGATCGACAAAGCCAATGCGCTTCAGCTCCCGCTGTTTTACATCCGGTGGAAGGGAGCTTCTTTTGTGGATATTGCCCAGAGTGTGGGAAAGATCATCCTGGAATATGAAATGCAGAACAGGCGGATGGGAGATTATCTTTATAATCTTTTGTTTGGCTATGATGTTAATGACCGTTATATCGAAAAAATCTCCCAGCAGTTCGGGATCAACTTTACAACACCCTGCAGAGTAGGGATCATTGTGGCTGACCGGAAATACGGCATCAATCTGGAGCAGGATGAGCATATCTACGAGTATTATGCCAATTATCTGAACCAGGAAGTCATGGCAATGGAAGGAAAGCCCATGTTCCTTCGGTTTCTCAACAAATTTGTCCTTCTTTTTGAGGCAAAAAAAGACAAAAGCATTGAACATGAGCTGGAGAAGGTTCTGCAGAAGATCGATGCCAGTCCGCAGTTTCACGGAACAATCCGAAGCACCTATATCCTGGGCGGTATCTACACCAATCCGGCAGACTTCGGCACCAGCTATCAGGAGGCAAAGCGTCTGATCCCCAAAAAAGACATACTTCCAAATCCCAAGCACAAGAAGTTTTAAGTGCAACAGCCATGGGAATTTATCAGTATCTGTTCAACAACGACAACCATGATGAGATCCTGAATTATTGCAATGAACGGCTGGGAAAGCTGGAGGAATATGATCATGCCAACGGAACGTTTCTCCTGGATACCCTGCTTGCCTATTACATGAACGGGTTCAGCGTCGGAAAAACGGCGAAGGAACTTTTTATTCACAGAAATTCTCTGCAGTACCGGCTGAATAAGATCCAGGACTGATAGATTTTGAACTGGATGACTATATGGAATATCTGGATATGATAAACTGTATCCTGATCAAACAGCTGATGTTTTCCTAAAAAACAGGTTCATATAAATACAACACTGTGCAAAATGAACAGTTAATTTGTGCAAAATAAAAGTTGACGAAAAGATTCTCCTGAGTATAATGAAGTCTATCAAACAACAAAGGCGTTGAAGGAAATGAAAAATTTCTTTCAGCGCCCTTTTTGTTTACAGGCGAAAACGTTCAGGTCGACCAGCTAAATATGTTTTGTGCCAGCTATGTAGAAGAGGAGGAAACAAATATGAAAAAAAATCTTTTAGGCAAAATGGTGATCACAGGTATTATTTCCGCAGCAATGTTAGCATCTACAGCAGCTTCCACATGGGCAGCAGACAAATCAGATAAGGATGTGTTAAGGGTTGGCATGGAATGTGCCTATGCACCATTCAACTGGACCCAGGATACAGATACAACTCCGGACGGAAGCAAGGCAGAACCTATTTACGGCAGTGATTATTACGCATATGGCTACGATGTGGCAGTAGCTCAGAAGCTTGCAGATCAGCTTGGAATGAAGCTGGAGATCCATAAGGTTGAGTGGTCCTCCATTGGAATCTCCATGGATGCCGGCGATTATGACTGTATCATCGCTGGCATGGGAAAAACGGCAGAAAGAGAAAAATCATATGCATTTACAGAACCATATTATTACAGAGATAACTGTATCGTGGTAAAGGCAGGAGGCAAATATGACGATGTCAAAGGTCTTTCCGATCTTGCAGGAACAGGCTGCAAGGTTACCACACAGCTTGGAACCGGATGGGTACCGCTTCTGGATCAGATCGACGGTGCAGAGCAGTCCGGAAACTATGAGACAACATCAGAGTGCTTTATGGCAATCTCCAACGGAGTTGCAGATGTCTGCGTTGTAGATGTTCCTACAGCAGAATCAGCAGCACTGACAAACAAGGATCTGAAGATCATCAACCTGGATGAGAAGGACACCTTTAAAAATGATGATGAAATGGTCAATGTCTGCATCGCAACAAGAAAAGATGATACAGAGCTGAGAGATAAGCTGCAGGGTGCCATGGATGACATCGGCTGGAACGATAAAGAGAAAATGGATGAGCTGATGGATACTGTTCTGACACAGCAGCCGGCAGCGAACTAGTCCAAGTGAGGTGGAGATATGTTAGGCTTTTCAATTACAGATCCGTCTAATTCCCTGGAATGGATGATCTTTCTGGCAAAAAAATATTCCGGCATGTTTCTGGAAGGAACCTGGCTGACTCTCTATATAGCTGTAGCAGGAACCATTCTTGGTTTCCTGCTGGGCTATATCATCGGTATCATCCAGGATATCCGTATCAATGAAGGCGACAGCATTCTGAAAAAAGGAATTTTAAAATTTTAAAGGCAATCTGCAGGATCTATGTGGAGGTTTTCAGAGATACGCCTATGATCGTTCAGGCGATGGTCCTGTATTATGGTATCCGTCAGGCAAATGTGAATATTACACCATTGTTTGCAGGTGTTATGGTAACGGTACTGAACACCGGAGCCTACATGGCAGAAACTGTCAGAGCCGGCATCGGTTCCATTGATATGGGGCAGAGGGAAGGCGCCTGGGCCATGGGAATGTCACCTATGAAGACCATGATCTACGTGGTACTTCCGCAGGCTTTCAAAAATATCATCCCGGAGATGGCAAATACATTTCTTACAAATCTGAAAATGACTTCCGTTCTGAATGTTATTGCAGTCCAGGAGCTGTTTATGGCAGCAAAGACAGTAGGCGGAAATTATTATAAATATTTTGAATCCTATCTTGTGATCGCAGTGATCTATTTTGTACTCTGTTTTGTATTCAACCGTCTGTTTACTTTCCTTGAGAAGAAAATGAAAAAAACAGAGAACTATGCACTTGCAGTGGAATATATGGACAATCCGTAAGGAGGGAGAAATTATGGGTGATGCAATCATATCCGTTGAAGAATTAAGTAAATCTTTTGGACAGCATGAGGTACTTCGGAAAATTGATTTCAATGTGGAGCCTGGAGAGATCATCTGTATCGTAGGTTCCTCCGGTTCCGGAAAATCCACGCTGCTCCGCTGCATCAACAAACTGGAAACCCAGACCAGCGGAAAGATCCGATACCACGGAAAAGAGATCGGGGCAGTACAGAAGGAGATCAATGATTACCGGTCAAAGGTGGGCATGGTTTTTCAGTCTTTTAATCTTTTTAATAACATGACAGTTCTTCAGAACTGTATGCTCTGTACAAGAAAGGTTCTCCATCTGTCAAAAGAGGAAGCTTTTGACCGGGCGATCACACATCTCAAACAGGTGGGAATGGCACCGTTTATCAATGCGAACCCCACACAGCTTTCCGGTGGACAGAAGCAGAGGGTTGCCATTGCAAAATCTCTCTGCATGAACCCGGAGGTCCTGCTTTTTGACGAACCGACCTCAGCCCTTGATCCGGAGATGGTAGGAGAAGTCTTAAATGTTATGAAAGAACTGGCAACCACAGGACTTACCATGATCATTGTAACCCATGAGATGGCGTTTGCCAGAGATGTTTCTACCAGAACGATTTTTATGGATCAGGGTTACATTGTGGAAGACGCACCTCCGGCAGAGCTGTTCAAAAATCCGAAAAACGCCCGTACCAGAGAGTTTTTAAGCAGATATCTGGCAGGATAGGAGGCAGGAAAAATGGAAAATTTTATTGTAACTTTTGCAAGAGGTTTCGGAACAGGCGGAAAAGAGATCGCTTCCATGCTGGCAAAAGATCTGGGGATCCACTGTTATGAAAACCGTATACTGACGCTGGCGAGCCAAATGAGCGGACTGGAGGAAAAGCTGTTTCTGGATATCAATGAGCGGATCCGAAACAATGGAGGTTTTACCGGATTTCTTAAGGGTCTGCCCAGATCCAGACAGTATATTGCGAGAAATGAGAAGTTTGTTTCGGATGACCGTCTGTTTGAGTATCAGTCACAGATTATCCGGAACCTGGCAGATCAGGAATCCTGTGTGATCGTTGGAAAATGTGCGGACTATGTTCTGAAGGGCAGAAAAAATGTGGTCAGCATCTATATCGAAGCTCCACGTGCCTTCTGTCTGGCCCGTACCATGCAGCGGATGAAAGTATCTGCGGATGTGGCAGCAGCCACCATTGAGAATACAGATAAGTACAGGGCGGACTATTATAAATATTATACAAAAGGAAATTACTGGACTAATCCCGTCAATTACGATATGACGTTGAACAGTGAAAAAGTCGGAATTGCAGGATGCGTAAAGATGATTGAAGAATATCTGGTGATGAAGGGTCTGATCACGCGGGAACAGATCTTATCAGAACAGATCACAAAAGGGGAGGAAAAGAAATGAAGCTGGAAGAAACAGGACTGACATTTGAGGATATCAAGGAAAAAGTAAACAAATACATGATCGAGACCTATGAGAGAATGGATTTTCTGGCAGAAAGTGCAAAAGACCAGTATATCTACAATGAGAAGGGCGAAAAATATCTGGATTTTTATGCAGGTATCGCAGTAAACTCCGCAGGAAGCTGTAATGAGAAGGTAGTAAAAGCGGTTGTAGACCAGGCACAGACATTGATGCATACCTTCAACTATCCGTATACCATTCCTCAGGCTCTTCTTGCTGAAAAGGTCTGCACAACCATCGGAATGGATAAGATCTTTTTCCAGAACTCCGGTACAGAGGCAAATGAGGCTATGATCAAAATGGCAAGAAAATACGGAATCGAAAAATATGGTCCGAACCGTTATCATATCGTAACTGCAAAAATGGGATTCCATGGAAGAACCTTTGGTGCCATGTCCGCCACCGGACAGCCGGGAAACGGATGCCAGGTTGGCTTCGGTCCTATGACCTACGGATTTTCCTATGCACCGTACAATGATCTTGAGGCTTTCAAGGATGCCTGCACGGAAAATACCATTGCCATTATGATAGAGCCTGTACAGGGCGAGGGTGGTGTCCATCCGGCAACCATGGAATTTATGAAGGGACTTCGGGAATTTTGTGATGAGAACGATATGCTCCTTCTTATTGATGAGGTTCAGACAGGCTGGTGCAGAACCGGTAAGGTGATGAGCTATATGCATTACGGGATCAAACCGGATATCGTGTCCATGCAAAGGCCCTTGGAGGAGGTATGCCGATCGGCGCGATCTGCGCTACAGAGGAAGTGGCAAAAGCATTCACACCTGGTTCCCACGGAACAACCTTCGGCGGACATCCGGTTTCCTGTGCTGCGGCACTTGCAGAGGTTGGTGAACTTCTCGACAGAGATCTGGCTGGCAATGCGGAAAAAATGGGTACTTATTTTATGGAAAAACTTGCAAAGATCCCTCATGTAAAAGAAGTCCGCGGGCAGGGCCTTCTGGTAGGCGTGGAATTTGATGATGCTATTTACGGTGTGGATGTAAAGCATGGCTGTCTGGACAGCCATCTTCTGATCACTGCAATCGGAGTACATACCATCCGTATGGTACCGCCGCTGATCATTACAGAGGAGAACTGTGATCAGGCGGCTGCCATCATTGAAGAGACAGTAAAAGCACTTTCAGAATAAGCGGAGGAGATGGACAGCATGAAAAGATTTACATTTTCTGTACCGCAGAATATTCTTTTTGGTGAAGGTGTATTAAAGGAGCTTCCCGGGGCAGCGGGAAGCTTGGAGGAAAACATGGCTTTATCATTTCCGGCCCCACACTGAACAGACTTGGCGTAGTGGGGCAGTGTGAAGAAATCCTTACACAGGCCGGCATTGCAGTCAGCACCTTCTGTGATACAGAAGGAAATCCATCCGTGGAGACTGTGGAACGTGCAGCAGAAGCGTTCCGGGCAAGCGGAGCGGATTTTATTGTCGCTCTTGGTGGGGGTTCCCCTATGGATGTGGCAAAAGCTGTCGGTGTTGTGGCAAAATACGGCGGCAGCATCACAGAATATGAAGGTGCAGACAAGGTTCCTGGGGAGATCGTCCCGCTGATCGCCATTCCTACAACAGCAGGAACCGGTTCAGAGGTTACGGCTTTTTCTGTTATTACCGATCACAGACGAAATTACAAGCTTACAGTATTTTCCTATAAGCTGATCCCGGCTTATGCACTTCTGGATCCGCTGCTTCTCACCTCCGCACCGGCTTCGGTGGCAGCTGCCTGCGGGATCGATGCACTGATCCATGCAGAGGAATCTTACGTTTCTCTGGACGCATCCCCATTTTCCGAGGCCATGAGCGAAAAAGCAATGGAGCTGATCGGGCGGAGCATCCGCACCTACGTGGCAGACCGTAGCAATCTGGAAGCAGCTTCCGATATGCTGGCAGGCTCTCTGTTTGCCGGGATTGCTTTTTCATGGGCAAGACTTGGAAATATCCATGCCATGAGCCATCCGGTCAGTGCTTTTTTCAATGTGCCGCACGGTGTTGCAAACGGAATCTTGTTTCCGTATATCGTGAAATATAACGAAGAGGCAGCCTTCGGAAAATATCGGAAGATCTATAATTATATTTCCGCGGAAAAGAAATGTGAGTCTGAGTTTTCAAAAGGAATGCTGGAACAGGCAGTCCGTGAACTGAATACACAGGTTGGAATCCCTGCAAAATTATCCCACGCAGGGGTTACGGATGAGTATTTTGCGCAGATGACAGAGGATGCCATGAAAAGCGGAAACATTGCGGTGAATCCTCAGAAAACCGTTCGGGAGGATATCCTGGCACTGTATAAAGAGGCATTGTAAAGATAGTATCAGGTAAGTATGTGACACCTCTGTATAAATAAAATCTGTCATCAGAGTACTTGCGTAAATAAAAAAGATATTGGCTTCCCGAAATCAGTAAAAAGCTGTTTTCCGGGGAGCTTTTTTTGCAGTGAAAATTATATTATAAACATAAAGATTTATACAATGAACATGTACGGATAAAATATACGATGCTATTGTATAGACAGTAACCAAGTTTACCGCAACAGAGCAAAATACAGAGAAAGAAGAATGTATATGGATAGCATAGAGGTTAAAAATCTGTACAAAAAATATAAGATTTCACAGCGGCAGGAAGGTTTTATCGGAATGGTGAAATACTTATTCCATCCCCAATATAAAGAGAAGGAAGCTGTAAAAGGAATTTCTTTTTCCATACAGCAGGGTGAATGTGTAGCTTTCCTTGGTGCAAACGGGGCAGGAAAATCAACGACCATTAAAATGCTTACAGGGATCATGAAACCGACAGACGGAAAGATTTCCGTTATGGGAAATGATCCATTCAGGGAACGGATCAGAAATGGCGGGAAGATAGGCGTTGTGTTTGGTCAGAAGACACAGTTGTGGTGGGATATTTCGGTAAAAGATTCTTTTGAACTGCTGCATAGTATTTATGAAATCCCGGACAATGTTTATGGAGAAAATCTGGATCTGTTTAAGAAAATCCTGGAACTGGAAGAATTTATGGACCAGCCGGCAAGAAAGCTGTCCCTGGGACAGAGAGTAAGAGCAGATATTGCAGCAGCTCTTTTACACGATCCCCCGGTTTTATTTCTGGATGAACCAACAATAGGGCTGGATGTGGCAGTCAAACAGAAAGTATATCAGTTTTTACAATACATAAATAAAGAAAAAAAGGCCACGATTTTGCTGACAAGCCATGATCTGAAAGATATGGAATGGCTGTGCCGGAGACTTATCATTCTGGAAAAAGGAGAAATTTTATTTGATGATGAAATAACAAAAATATTTGATGATTATCCGGAAGCAGAAACACTGGAAGAAATTATTATTGAACTGTTCAATGGAAATACGAAGAATTAACCGTCTGATTTTGTTTTTTTGAGGAGAGCAAATATGAGAAAATATCTGGCACTGATAAAAGGGGGATTTCTGGAAGGAATTGCTTATAAAGAAAATTTCCTGACCGGTTTGCTTGCAAATTTTATTCAGGTTGTAGTTTTTTACTATGTATGGAAAAGTATTTTTTTATATCATACGGAGATTAATGGATATACATGGGAAATTATGAAAAAATATGTGATCGTTTCTTTTTTGTGCAACAGTACATTTTCTTTTGGATTTGAAATGCAGACAGCCAACAGTATTATCAGTGGAAATATAATCACAGATTTGTTGAAACCGCTGAGTTACCGAAGTTTGACTTTCTTTAAAGCTGTTGGAACAGCAGGAATGGAATTTCTGATCACATTTTTATGGTGCGGTACTTTTCTGGTAATGTGTAACGGAATGCAGAATATAGAGATGTGGCGAGTTCTTCTGCTGCTTTTCTCCATACTTTTGGGAATGGGAATCAAATTTAACATTCAGTATATATTTTCCATGCTCTGTTTTTATACAGATAATGCATATGGTGTTGTAAAAGGGAGAGAAGTTTTGACAAATTTCTGTTCTGGAGCTCTGGTTCCGCTGGCATTGTTTCCTGGATTTTTGCAGAAAATTGTTATGATTATGCCCTTTTCGGGGATCGTATATATTCCATGCAGCATATTTGACGGAATATTTTGCTGGCAGAAATGTTGGGAAGCACTTTTGTTCCAGAGCGTGTGGAATGTAATATTATTTGCATTTGGAAGCATCTTATGGAAAAAAGCCTCTTCCGTTATCGCATTATATGGAGGTTAAAGATGGGCAGATACAGGAAATATTTCAAAATATACCGGAAGATGCAGGAAATGAATATAAAATCCTGATGTATTATCGGGCAGATTTTCTGATGATGACATTTTTTACATTGCTGTCCCAGGTATCAAATTTGGCTGTTGTTGGAATTATCTATACAAATATTCCACAGTTGGCGGCTGGTCTGTATGGGAAATTTTATTGTTATACGGATATCTGTTATTTTCAGAAGGATGGGTGAACTTTTTCTTTCAGGGTTCCTGGAAAATTGCACAGATGGTAAATAAATCAGAAATCGACCGGTTTCTCGTAAGACCGCTTCCGGCAGGAATGCAGATGGCAGCTTCCAGGATTGATTTTGACGGATTAAATAAAATGATCATAGCACTGGGAATATTGTCAGTTGGAATAAAAAACTGTAAAATAAACTGGACGATCATAAAAATTCTGTATTTTGTGGCATCTCTGCTTACAGCATCTATGATTCGTTTTTGCATGATCTGGATGGCAAGCTGCAGGTCCTTCTGGATGCAGGGACCAAAGAATTCATTAAACTATCTGGTTTTTTCTGTAGGAGAAATGGCGAAATATCCACTTATTATATACCCAGGCCTGCTGAAAGGAATCTTTGGATACATCATACCCTACGCATATGTCAGCTATTATCCCGCCGGTTTTTTGCTTGGGAAAAATGACATGTTAGCAGGATGTCTGTTACAGTTTCCTGTCTGTTTAGGGATGTTGTGGTTATCAGCAGTGTGCCTGAAACGTGGACTGGGAAGATATGAAAGTGCTGGAAATTAAAGATCGTTTACAGGGGAGGTGAGTTCATGCTTGGAAGTAAAGATATTTTTCTGGATCGGGCAAAGCGGGAATTGTCGGTTATGCAGATGAACCATTGCGGTATCCAGGAATGTGAAAAAGGACATATGTGGCAGTTTCAGGCACGGCCTTATCATCTGCTGCATTTTGTACTGCAGGGAGAAGGAAGCTTGAAAATTTCAGGCAGAATGCTGAATGTACATGCCGGACAGGCATTTTTTATACCTGCAGGAATAGAAGGAAAATACATAGCTTCCCTGCAGAACCCCTGGAAATATGCCTGGATCGGATTTTATGCAGACAACGGAAATAAATTTATTGATCTTTTATTTGGAAAAAACGAGATCCTGGATCTGGCGCTTTCGGCTAAAGAACTGGAAAAAGAGATCCTGTCGATTTTGGCAGTTATGGATAAAAGACTTCAGGATGTGGCCATTTATCAGGAAGAAGATTTTCCGGGAGCACAGTTTTTTCCATACGGAATTTTTCCGCATCCCTGGAAGCAAACAGCAGAATGCTGCATCTTTTTGCCAGACTTCTGGAAACACAGGGCGATATAAAAAAGCTGACAAAAGAAGAAAAAAATCTGGCCAAGGATGCAAAAAACTATATGGACCGCATGTACAGCCGGGATATCCGGATCCAGGATGTGGCAGGAATCCTTCATGTACATCCAAACTATCTCAGCACACTGTTCCGCCGGGAATACGACCAGTCACCCCGGGAATATCTCCGTAAAGTAAGGATGAATCAGGCAAAAATCCTGCTGGCCACTACAGAATATTCCATATCGGATATTTCCTCAGATGTGGGATATACAAATCCGTTTCAGTTTTCGAAGGTATTCAAAAGCTGCTATGGGATTTCACCTACAGAGTATCGAAATATGAGACAAGTGTAATACAAACATGTTCAGACGGGCAGCATAATTGCGATCACGCTGCCTTTTTTGCTGCTTTCCAGTACTTTTACCTGTCCGTTATGCTGTCTGACAATTTCACTGACAAGTGCAAGCCCCAGGCCGGCACCGCCCATAGCGCGGCTTCTTGATTTGTCCACACGGAAGAACGGGGTGAAGATTTTTTCCTGATATTCAGGAGGAATGCCGATTCCGGTATCAGAGACTTCAAGAAAGACGTAATTGACAGATGCGGATGTATCTGTTATTTCTTCGGAAAGATGGATATTTACGGTTACTTTTCCACCGGAGTGATTGTATTTGATCGCATTTTCCACAAGATTGTACACAGCGCGATACAGCAGCAGGTAGCTTCCGGTAATGATGCAGTCCCCCTCCTGTTGGATCAGTTCAATATCCTTCTGTTCCGCTACGGAAGCCAGGTCGCAGAAAACCTCATCAGTCAGTGCTGCCAGAGAGATCCTTTCGGAACGTTCAACAGTCTGTACACCGGTCATATCCAGGAGAATCTCAGCCAGATGGGAAAGTCGCCCGGTCTGTTCCTGGAGCATGGCAAAAATCTCCTGATAATCTTTTAAAGCAGGTGTTTCCCTGCGGGCAAAGACCTCCAGATTTGTCTGGATAACAGCAAGAGGAGTCCTCAGCTCATGGGCTGCATTGGCAGAAAACTGCTTCTGGGCAGTAAAAGCTTCATCCAGGCGTGCGAGCATTTTGTTAAATGAAATTGTCAGGCGGGAAATCTCGTCATTGGTAGCAGGAACTTCAAGAGTCTTTGAAAGGTTCTGGGCCTCTATTTTGTTCACCTCCTGGCTGAGCCTGCGAAGAGGAAGTAATGCCTGACGGCTGATAAAATATGTGCAGATACTGCTGAGAAGGATGATGATTCCTGTTACCATGAGTCCTTTGGTGAGAAACAGTTTTTTGGTCAGCTGCAGCTGATCGGAAAGCTCCGGAAATAAGACGGAGGGATTCATATTAAAGGTGATGGGAGCAGAATCTGTGTTATCGATCCGTATCATGTAATCTCCCAGATCCTCCATTCCGGCAACTGCGGACTGCTGATAAAAAAATACATCAGAATGCAGGTGACTGTCATAAGCAGCGCAGTGATCAGTGTCAGACGCCATTGAAGAGAAAGCTTTCCGGTTATTTTTTTCATTGTGTATCCTCCGTTAAAATGTAACCCTGGCCGATCTTATTCTGTATTGGATCAAAGCCGAGAGCAGTGCGCAGTTTTTTTCGAAGAGAAGAAATGTGGACACGAATGGAATTGCTGAGACTGTTGAACGCTTCCGTCCCAGATATGCTCGATCATTCTTCCGGGCTTATGATACGGTTCTGATGAAGAAGGA
>ENA-OQCS01000048-OQCS01000048.1-human-gut-metagenome-genome-assembly--contig:-NODE-48-length-48082-cov-2.903284_pt1 | contig 48082 bp, 73 predicted proteins | sample MGYA00242757_ERZ504575 | MGnify/ENA primary metagenome ERZ504575 (study PRJEB26092, sample SAMD00036297) | human gut metagenome | host: Homo sapiens | study: EMG produced TPA metagenomics assembly of... | reverse complement strand
ATCAGTCGCCAGGAGCTCCGCTTTTTAAGCAAGCTATCATGTGAATAAAGCAAAGCGTTGCTATCGTTATCCAAAACTGCTTGAAGTCTTTTACCGAAAACTTGTCAAATTCCCATTCTTCCGGTAATTCACTGGTATTAACCCATTGACGCTCCATCATTTCATAAAAAGAATCCCATATGCTTTCATCGGTACTATATGAAATGCATCCGTCTTGAAACTTAATAGAAGCTATAAGTTTACTGTTTGCCGATGACAAATCCTGAGTAGGCATAAATTTGGACTCCATTGCCTGATCTCTGGATATTGATTCCACCATATCAGATATTACGATACTTCTGTTTTTCGGATTATCCAAGAAAGTTATCTTATTTTGTGTTTCATTTACGCTTGCAGAAAAGTGACCTCTTGAGTAGCTAATATACGCACTACAAATGGGCGAATATTGCTTTGCTTGAAACTGCAATAGCTGTGCAGTTTCTATATATCGCTCGGATATGATTTTCATATTCAAAGTATCGGTGTCTTTATGCGAACAATCCTGAAATATCCATTGAATTAGAACATTTAATGAATCTAATTGTTCTCGGATTAGCATTGAATACTCCAAGCTATCACCGATTAGTGCAAGATTTGTTGTGCCACCCAAGCGGCAAGCATCTTCAAAGACGGTTAGTGCATTATATAATGCTGTTTTTCTATTCAGAGAAAACAATGGATTTTGTTTATGATAGGCATCAATAATTTTTTCGACTTCACGAATGCATTCTGCCATATTTGCTACCCCCTAACTCATGTGCTGCTATACATACGAGTATATCAGTTTTGGAGAAAAATTTCTACTCAAGAGATAACTTCAGGCCAAGTTGGCCCGAGGTGCGCCGGGACAAGATTTACTAACCGTCTGCAACATTGTTGCCCCTGCGCCCGCATGGTAAAATATAGGTAGAAAGATAGAAAGGGGCTAAAGATATGAGACTGATATTAAAACTGATTGCTGCGCCGTTTATCGTTTTGCTGACCGTCCTTGTTGCCGTTCTGTTATTCCTGTTCTCTGTGTCCTCCTTCCTCCTGACTGCGGCCTCGGTTATTATGGCCCTGTTGGGCGTGGGGCTGTTCTTCATCAGTTACCCGGTGGGCGGCGTCGTTTATCTGGGAATTGCGTTCCTGCTTTCGCCCTTCGGCTTGCAGGCGGTGGCGGGCGCTGTCATTACGGGGCTGAACAGCTTAAACCTGTCTCTGCGGCAATTCATCACAAGCTGATCGCTTCGGGCCAAGTTGTCCCGAAGTAATATAAACGCGGCCTTGCATGGCCGCCGTTTTCTATGAAGGGAGGGATATTCTCTGGCAACAACTACCTTGCTGCAACGCCACGCCAACGAAGGAGAAAGTATAGCCGAGGCCATTCGTGATTGTCTGGACTATGGGAAAAACCCTGAAAAGACGGAGGACGGGAAATACATATCTTCCTATGAGTGCGACCCGGCCACGGTAGCCGCCGAGTTTCTTTTGGCAAAGGCCAGCTACAAGGCCATGACAGGCCGGGAACAAAAGAAGGGTTCTGATGTGCTATGCTATCAGATCCGTCAATCCTTCTATCCCGGAGAGATTACGCCAGAAGAAGCAAATCGGGTAAGCTATGAGCTGGCTATGCGCTGGACAAAGGGCCGCCACGCTTTCATTGTTACGACCCACACGGACAAGCAGCATATCCACTCACACATTTACTACAATTCTACTACCCTTGATTGTACCCGGAAGTTTCGCAACTTCTGGGGCTCGTCCTTCGCCTTGCGGCGGCTCTCTGACCGTCTGTGTCTGGAAAACGGGCTCTCCATCGTGGAAAATTCCAAGCCCCGGAGCAAGGGCAAGTTTCGCAATTATGGGGAGTGGCAGGCCGGACAGAAAAAGCCGCTGACCTATCAGGACAGACTGCGGGCCGCCATTGATACCGCCCTTGCCAAGAAGCCCGCCGACTTCCCGGCGTTCCTCTCCCTGATGGAGCAGGCGGGTTATGAGGTCAAACAAAGGCGGGGCGCAATCAGCTTTCGGGCTCCCGGTCAGGAGCGGTTTACCCGCTTACGCTCTGATACTCTCGGGGAAGGTTACAGCGAAACGGACATACGGGCCGCCCTGTCAGGCTCCCGCCAACGGCCCGGCCAGCCTCGTCAGAAAATCAATCTGGCTATCGACATTCAATCCCGGCTCCAAGGAAAAGGCCCCGGCTATGAGCGGTGGGCTAAGGTGTTCAATCTCAAACAAATGGCCGCCGCCCTTGCTTATTTGCAGGACAACAGCCTGACGGATTATGAGCAGTTGGAGCAGAAGGCCACGGCGGCCACAGAGCATTTTCACAAGCTGTCTGACCAAATCAAAAGCACCGAAGCGGCCCTCCATATCAACATGGAATTGAAGGCGGCAACGGTGCAGTATGCCAAGACACGGCCTGTCTTTGAAAAGTACAAGGCCAGCAAATACAGTAAAAAAAATTCTTGCGGAGCATGAGGCAGATATTGAACTTTACCGGGCGGCCTGTGTCGACTTCAAAGCCATCCTCGGCGGGGCCAAGCTCCCAAAGATGGACACGCTCAAAGAGGAAGGCCGCAAGCTGGCCGAACAGAAAAAGAAGCTCTACACAGAGTACCGCAAAGCCAAGGCGGATATGCAGGAGGTCACGACCATCAAGGCCAACATTGACTATCTGCTGGGCTACTCGGAGCCGGGCAGAAAGAAGGAACAGGGAGCGTTAGGTACTGTGACGCATAAGGAGCAAAGCGACGCTGACACTTCGGGCCAACTTGGCCCGAAGCGCCGGGGGTTGGGGAGGCTCCCCAACAAGCAAATTCACAGACGGGCCGCAAGGCCGGGCTTGTGAAAAATAGCTTCTGTGGCCACAGAAGCATTGCTTGCCATTTAGCGGAACCCCCCGAAAAGTACCCCCAAAAAACAAGAAAAAACGAAGGCCCTCTTTACTTGACCTCCGTTTCTCTGGCTTTTTTGTAGTCCCTCTGCTGTGGCCTCCATGACCGTCAATTCTTTTTCATCCATTGAGTTGAGCAATCTATCAATGTGCTGGCGGCAGTCGCTTTCGCTGTTCTGCCTGTCAGGATAAAAGAACTGGTCTACGGAAATGTCCAGCAAGGTGACGATTTGGTAAAAGGTATTCAGACTTGGATGTTGACCCCGGTTTTCAAAATACATGATAGAGCGTGGGGTACGGTCTACAAGCTGTGCAAGATATTCCTGCGTCCAACCTTTCGCCTCTCTTTTGCGCTTGATCTCCCGGCCTAATGCGTGGAAGTCAAGCCGTCTTTCGTCTTGGTACATTCTCATATCACCCATATATTATTCTACATTTCGGGTTTGATTATGAGAACGAAACACGATTTTATGTTTCGGTAGTATTTTATTGTCTCATCGCATACTTGCACATAAATTTTTATTGAGTTAAAGTTTACAAAAGAGCGCAGAGAAAGCGAGGATTAAATTCTTTGTGTCAGATATAATGTCCATAAAGGAGGTAAAGGAATGGAATGGTTGAAAAAGATAAACAACGCCATAGATTATATAGAAAATAATTTGGATAGTGAAATATCCTACGATGAAGCAGCCCAGATAGCGTGTTGTTCAACCTACTATTTTCAACGGATGTTACTTACATCACAGGAATTTCATTAGCTGAGTATATAAGACGCCGTAGAATGACACAGGCTGCTTTTGAGCTACAACGGACAGACAAACGAGTGTTGGAGGTCGCATTAAAATATGGGTACACATCCCCTACATCTTTTAATAGGGCATTTCAAAATGTACATGGCATTTCTCCGATTGCGGCCAAAGATATTGGAAGTACATTAAATGCTTATCCAGCTATTAAATTTTCTGTCCACATTACAGGAGGAAGTGCAATGTCATATCACATTGAGGAAAAGGGAGCCATGCGTATTGTTGGTGTGCGCGCCCCTTTGGTAGAGGATTTTGAAACTAACATAAAAAAGTGTGCCAATTTTTTGGCAACATACTTTGACAACAGTACAATTTAATCAGATATGCAGTTTTACACATAAAGAACCAAAAGGTGTTTTGGGCATAAGCGTCTATCAAAATCCAAACAACATTTTCTATTATATTGCGGCTTCAACTGACGCTCTCGTACCCGAAGGAATGTATGAGTATGAAATACCTGCAACAACTTGGGTAATATTTGAAAACGATGGCTACTTCAAAGAAAGTGTACAAAGTGTATTTCGTCGTTTTTATACTGAATGGCTACCCTTTTCCGGTTATGAATATGCGGGATTACCTGATATTGAAGTCTATCCGGTTGTTGAGGATGGAACGATACATGGACATTCGGAAGTATGGATTGCAATTAAAAAGAAAAAGGAGAACACATAAATGTACCATTTAAGATTGAAAGGCGAACATTACCAAATGGGGGTTAAAAGAGGAACAATCTTTCAACGAGGCAACATATCGTTTCCACTTCATCTCGATACTTTCCAGTTAGAACATGGAAAGCAGAGCGAAAAAATACTTAGAAAATTTTTTCCCAGAAGTATGTGAGGAAATAAGAGGTGTGAGTGATACCATAGGTGCCGATTATATATCCTTCATATCATGGATGTTGTGTATGGGGTGTTGTATGTATAATCTGGAAAATAATATTCCAGTTGAAATCAGAGGATGTACCGCTTTTGCTTACTCAAAGGATGGCAATATAATTTATGGACGCAATAATGATTTGCCTCCATATTTACGAGATGGTAGCAAAAGCGAAATCTACTCGCCTATAAACGGAAACCGCTTCAACATTACTACTTCCTCTTTTATTAACGGAGAGGAAGGGTTAAATGAACATGGTTTAGCGGTTGCTATGACTTTTGTTATGACCAGACTTGAAAAGATTAAACCGGGTTTCAATTCTTGTTTCATTGTTAGATACCTATTGGAAAAGGCAAATAATACTGAAATGGCTATGGCTTTACTTATGGAATTGCCAATAGCGTCTAACTGCAACATTCTCCTCGCAGATAAAAATGGGAAGATGGTTGTCGTCGAATGTACTCCAACTCAAAAAAGAGTTCGTGAAGCTGTGACATCAGATAACGGTAACATTGTATGTACGGTCAATAGCTTCACTTCTGATGAATATGCTCCTTATGACGATGCTAAGGGTGATGATTACGATTCTGCAAAACGCTATAAAGTCGTTATGGATAGCTTTATAGACAAGATTACTGACGATTATTTTGAAACCACTACACGCCTACTCAAAGGCGAATATGGCTTTATGTGTCAATATGAAGATCCAAATTTTCAAACAGTTTGGAGTTCGATATTCAATCTAAAAAGTTTGATGGTATATCGAGCAGAGGGCGATCCACGAAAAAAGAAATTCGTAACAGACAGTAGGCTACACGACATAAAGTTTGGCAAATAGGATTTTCGCATACATAGATATGGGGCTATCGAATTTTTATATTTTATCAATCTGCCCAGCGGCAGAAAAGAAAAAAAGCCGCTGACAGGCAGGTACATTTCCACGCCATCATAACATATCCACAAGGGCGGCTTTGATTTTTCAGAGCCGCTGTTTCTTTTTGGATATTCAGTAACCCCACGGCGGCCCATAGGAGGGTGTCGCCGTGTCCATCTTACTTCTCACAATTCCCATGACCTTCACCAGCTAAAAAAAGCGTAGCTCCCCCTCCGGGACAGTCTGGCTATGAAGGTACAATATATCAGTACAATTATGATAATGTAATTTCATGCGTCTGCATAGCGTCTTGCTGTGCGGGCGCATTTCTTTTGCTTTGCCTCGGGCCAACTTGGCCCGAAGTCCAGCCCCGGTGCCGCTCTCCGCCGCCCTTCGCTTCGGTCACTCGTCAACACCCAACACCGAAACGGAGGTACACAATGAAGGAAATCAATTTGCGGGAATTTTACCCGTGGTATATGGAAGATGTTATGGTCGAAGTCACGGAAGAAGTTGCGGAAGAATTGCTGGCGGGTCAGAGGTACATTAAGGCCAGCCGCCGTCGTATCTATCGCAATAAGGCGCATTACTCTCTGGACGCCGAGGACGGCATTGAATATTCTGCTTGCTTTTCTAACCCTTCTCCGCAAGAACTGATCGAGCGCATGGAACGCTTCGAGCATATCTGCCATGCGCTGAATAGTCTGCCTGACGCACAGGGTCAACGGGTGTTTGAGCACTATCTGCTGAACCATTCGGTCAAAGCGATTGCTGCCGCCGAAGGTGTGACGGAAAGGGCTATCAACGCAGCCATCCAGCGTGGATTGGAGAACATGAAAAAATATTTGGAAAAAGTTCTGTGAGCCTATTCTTTTTCCCGTTCTAACTGACACGGTTAATGAGAGGATGAACCTTCCTCACACAACTGAATAGCGGGTAACTCGGAGTGCTTGGCAGGGAGCCAAGCAACAGGTACGCCAAGACTTTCCATAAGGAAAACGAGCGACAACTACTCATGCCGCAAGTGGGGACAAGCCATCTCCACGGCCACGATCTGCAATGGGCCGCAAGGAATAAGTTGGCAACTTATTCGCTTCGATTTGCCGCACAATCCAGCGGGGACGCTGACGAAAAAAACAGTTGTCTTGCGACAGGCCGAACATATAGCGTCAGTGTCCCCAGCTTTATAAGAAAGAAGGTCTTGACCATGAACGAGGAATGGAGCAACGACGCTTGCCGTGGCTATGTTATCAAAGCCATGGAAAACTGTGGGTTCCATGCAAAGGACATTCATCAGGTGCTCGTTGAGCTTTATGAAGTCTTTGATTTCTGCGCTGTTGAGGAGGCGGCGCACTACTACGAAAATTGGCAATATTGACTCGGGCCAAGTTGACCCGAGGCGTGGAGAAGAACGAAAGGACAGCACTCTTTGCCGGGTGCTGTCCTTTCGCTTTTCCCCACAGGGACAATGCGGGAAATGCTGGCAGTCAACCAACTACGCAAAGGAGGCTTCAATGGTACAATCCGTTACTTATCAGAGTGAAACCAAAACCGTCCATTTTCAGGGGAAAAGCATTGTGCTGGAAAGTCTTACGCCGGTACTCTCTCCGAAGGAAAAGGAAAAGCGAAAAAAGGAGATTGAACGCTGTCTTTATGAGGTGTTCAGCAAGTACAGAAGGGCCAGCGATACCCCGGCCTGACCATCGACAACATTGTCCTTCGGGGCTATCAATGGTATAATATACTTGTAGGTTGGTAGCTCCATTCCACAGGAAAGGAGCCCAACATGAATATCAGAGAAGATGTAATTTATGCAAGACAATCCGTAGACCGCAAGGACAGTATCAGCATTGAGAGCCAGATTGATTTCTGCAAGTATGAGTTGAAAGGCGGCAGTTGCCGGGTTTTCAAAGACAAGGGTTATTCCGGCAAGAATACCGACAGGCCCGAATTTCAAAAGCTCCTTGGCGAGATACGCAAAGGCAAGGTACGCCGGGTAGTTGTCTACAAGCTGGACAGAATAAGCCGCTCCATTTTGGACTTTGCGAATATGATGGAGCTGTTTCAGGAATACGATGTAGAGTTTGTTTCTTCCACAGAAAAGTTCGACACCTCGACCCCCATGGGCCGGGCTATGCTGAATATCTGTATCGTATTCGCCCAGCTTGAACGGGAGACAATTCAGAAGCGTGTCACAGACGCTTATTACTCCCGGTGCCTGAAAGGTTTTCACATGAGCGGTCAAGCTCCCTATGCTTCGACTTGGAGCCAACGGTGGTTGAAAATATCCGCACAAAGATGATGGTAGCCGACCCCATAGCCGCAAGCCATGTACGCCTGATGTTTGAAATGTACGCCGAGCCCGAGACTTCCTTTGGAGATATTACCCGGTATTTTGAGGAACGGGGTATCAAAGTATATGGGAAGTCATTAACCCGTTCCTACTTATCCCAGCTCTTACGCAACCCGGTCTATGCACAGGCCGACTTTGAAATGTATGAGTTCTTCAAAAGTCAGGGTACGGTGGTAGTCAATGACGCCGCCGACTTCGCCGGGACAAATGGCTGTTATCTCTATCAAGGCCGGGATGTAAAGGAGGACAAGGACAAGAGCCTGAAAGACCAGATCCTTGTGATTGCGCCCCATGAAGGTTTTGTATCTGCTGATGTTTGGCTGAGGTGCCGCAAGAAGTTGATGACAAACACCACCTTCCAGAATGGCCGCAAGGCCCGTAATACTTGGCTGGCCGGGAAAATCAAGTGCGGGAAATGCGGGTACGCACTCAAAACGACCCACAATCCCTCTGGCTATGAATACCTCCGTTGTTCCAAGCGGGCCGACCACAAGGGCTGTCCGGGGTGCGGTACTCTCCGCAAGACGGAGTTTGAGCAGTTCATTTTTACCACTATGGGAGAAGTTCCGGGAGTTCAAGCTGTTGCGGGGCGGCGAGGAAAAGGCAAATCCGAAGATTACCGCCTATCAGGTGGAGCTTGCACAGGTAGAGGCCGAGATTGAAAAACTGCTTGATACGCTGACCGGGGCCAACGCCACCTTGCTGCTTACGCCAACAAGAAAATCGAGGATTTGGACAACCGCAGAAAAACGCTGTCCAAGGCGATAGCTGACTTGTCCGTTGAAACGCTGTCCTCCCAACAGATTGAATTGCTGTCCGGGTATCTGGACGATTGGGAGAATATCAGCTTTGAGGACAAGCGAAAAGCCGCTGACGGCCTGATTTCTTCAATCAGCGCAACCAGCGACTATGTAAAAATAGAGTGGAAAATCTGACACTTTTTCCGCTCTATCAAACCACTTGTTTCTTTATACCGCTTGTAGCCCCTTGTACACCGTTGCTTCCATACACCCTTTTTCATGGCAATGGGTGTCACAATAAATGCTCCCACAAACACCGCCATGAAATCCACGATTGCGATTCCTGTGGTAATGAAGAAATCAAAAATAATAGTATTGCGATTCTGACCCCAAATAAGGTCCAGAAGATTTTTCTGCTGTTGTCCTTAGAGATCAGCTTCGACAGCGGCAAAAGCACAAATACAGACATATGTATTGTCACAAATGCCTCCATAAATAAAGTCATTCCCATTCCCATACCGTTATTTTCCCTTCTTTTCTACTGTGCATAGCACCTTTTTCGTCTCCAAAGGACTACGATACTTTTCCATTTCGCGATTCTGTCGTTTAATATTCAGAGCTTAACAGGAAGTCCGCTATGTGCATCGTCTTGATGCCCTCGTAGTTTCCTCCCGAGACTCATCCGTTGTGAGAACATATTTGGGGTAGTTATCGTGGATTTCCAACAACCGGTCGTATTCCCGTTTTTCCGTTTTCAGAGAATGAAGCTCCTGCGTCACCTGCACATAGAGCTTTTCATTTTGCCGTACTGCGACAAAGTCGATCTCGCTGCTGCCGGATTGCCGACATTGACGGTATACCCTCTGCGGCAAAGCTCCAAGTACACGACATTCTCTAAACTGGATGCCACACTGTCAGCGTTATAGCCGAGAACGCTGTACCGCAGGGCGGTATCGGCAAGATAGAATTTCTCCTGTGTTTTCAGGATCTCCTTGCCTTGTAAATCAAAGCGGGAGCATCGATGAAGCAGGTACGCCTTCTCCAGCTTCTCCAAATAACTGTAAACTGTTTCATTGTCCAACGCACGGTGTTCCGCTTTCAGGTAATCCGAAATGGACTTTGCCGAGAAGGTATTGCCCACATTGTTGAAGGTATACTTGACCACTCGTTCCAACTGGTCGATCTTCCGCACCTGATTGCGCTTGACAATATCCGAGAAGATCGTGGAGTTGTAAATATCACGCACGATGGTGTAGACCTCGTCCTGAGAGAACTCCTGCAAATGCGTTGCCGGGAAACCGCCCAAGCGTACATAGTCGACAAGCTCCGTCTTCGGCTCTCCCACCTCGGTATAATGGCTTTTGAACATCAAGTACTCGCCAAAGGACAAAGTGAAGATGCGGAAAGATACATATCGTCCCGTCAGATAGGTTGAGATCTCAGAGGACATCATGCGAGAGTTAGAGCCCGTCACATACAGGTCAACATCAAAGTCAGATGCCAGCGAATTGACGACCTTTTCCCAGCCCTTGATTTCCTGAACCTCATCGAGAAACAGATAGGTTTTTCCATCGGGCGAAAGACGCTCTTTAAGCTGTGCGTACATCTGCTTTGCCGTCATATCCTCATATTCCATTGATCATAGCGGCAACTGACAATGCGCTCCTTTGGAATGTTATGCTGCGCTTTCAATCTCTCCATAATCATTTTCAGGATCGTTTGATTTTCCGCAGCGACGTACTCCCGTAAGGATTTTACAAATGGCGTATCCACATAAGCCATGATCTTCTCTACATACAAAGGTCTGTAAATCATCGTGACCACCTCCGTTTGTAAATAGTATACCGCAATTCTTGCCAAAAGGCAATTCGTTTTGCGATTACAAACCGCAAAACTTTTCGTTGGTTTATTTTGTTTTGACACCTACCTTCTTTCCTATCCTGCTCAAAGTATACATTATTTCGAGCAAAATATCAGTTATATTTTGGCTTTTTGCTCGAAATTGCACTATTATGCTTGAACCAATGTCAATACCCCCTACCCTGGCTTTCAAAACTTATATCTCTTCATGATTATTCGCTTTCGCTAGTCCTAAAATGTATGAACAAAACTAAACTTCGCAAAAAATCGGCATCAAATCCATTTCTGAATTCAACACCGATTCTCTGCTTTTCCTTTTTTCTGTTGTAAGCCTTTCCACTCGGAACTGATCTTGTGACCGGATTCAGTTCTCCCCATGTTGTTCGCTGCTTAGCATAATATTCCCTCTGCGCTTTCTTACTTCTTTTATCAAGCGTTACATATTGCTTCATTTTCTCATCCTCGCTTTCGTGCCTTCTTCAATCATCTTTGCAATTTTACCGCAGGCGTCAGGATAATCTTTATGTCCCAGTAAGAGCATTTTATCTTTAAGTCGTTCTAGAGCTTCCTCAAATCTTGCGACGTCCCTCTTTAGCACCTTACAGAATACAATGCAGTACGACGAACCATCCTTGACCATCTCTCCCTTAAATTTCATAGTTATCTTATTCTGCACAAACAATTGGTCCGCCAGATAAGAGCTATGATCTACATAAGCATAAGGAACCGCAAATAACGAAAAATCACTCATTTTCCAATAATTCTTCATTCTCATCATCTCCAACATAAAGGAAGCTGCAGAAGATCCGAAGACCTCCCACAGCCTGTCTATAACCGAACCTCCACACGCAGTTTCCTGCAGGTTTTCTACAAGGCCGCTGTTAAGAAATCTTGCATCAGATTTAAAACCTACAATGAACATAAACCGATAACACATAACCCATAACAGACATACCCTTACCATGAACAAAAACTTCCGGGATCACCATTAATCTCATAAAGCCTTGTACGGAAAAATTCTTAGATGTCTACTTCAAACTGTACTGTTTGATTGTACTTATCAAGAGCCATCTGCATTTCCATAATGGTCTTGGATACAGCCTCATACTCCTTCTTAATCAGCTCCAGGTCATAGTTAATATACCTATATTCTGGAACCGTATTTCTGGACATATAAGAGCGCTGCTCCTCTCTGGCTTTTGGTAACTGCTTACGCATCTGATCAAGCACTGATTTTCTCTTGTTCAGCTGAGCCATCTTTATAAGAATTGTATCAATGCTCATTTCTGCATCGCCCACCTGAACCTTTTCATTAGAATTGGTTACATTAAGCGCATGCTTGATAATTGCAATTTTCTCATCAAGAGATGTAATAGTAGCTACAACCTCTGTATAATCATATTCTGGTACGACAGGTTCCTCATTGATAGCTGCAACATAGGTACTGGATGTTGCCTCTTTGTTTACCCAGAAGGCCTTATCTTCTTCCAGGCTCTTAAGCATTTTATTTGCATATGCTGATGTCATTGTCTGCATTTCCTTACGACCTCCTTTTTCTTTTGTTTTTTGTTCTGATATTAGCTTACTGCATGACAGATGCTTTGTCATTGTACCAACGGTTTAATACCATAGAAAATCCGCAGTCAGATTTTCTATGGTATTAAATAATTCCCCATAAACGAACAACATCCCCGTCAACGACGAGGATATCTTCAATACTGGTATGCAGTAATCTGCTTAAGATTACAAAATTGTCTAAGCTCGGCAATGATCTACCGGAAATCCATTTGTAGATTGCCTGCGGATTCTCAAATCCCATAGCATTCTGCACATCTTTCACAGTATAACCATTTTCCATGAGCAGTTTCTTAATTTGCTTCCCTGTCTCCTTTTGTTGGATTGACAAATACATTGGTTCCATCTCTTTGTACCTCCGTAATTTTCTTCCATCCCGAATCACAATCTCTATTGGTAGACTTATATTATATCGGATGTATTCACAAAATGCATTAAACTTTTAGTTTAACTCGGACACGCAAACATAAGTGGGCAGAGCCAGACTCGAACTGGCGTAGACCGGAGTCGGCGGATTTACAGTCCGCTGCAATTGCCACTATGCGACCTGCCCATAAGTGACCCCTGCGAGACTTGAACTCGACATTTGCAGCTTGAGAGGCTGCCGTCCTAACCTTTAGACCAAGGGGCCATTCAGTGATCCCCGCCGGACTTGAACCGAGCATTTTAGCCTTGAAAGGGCTATGTCCTAACCTTTAGACTAGGGGACCATAATGCTCATATCAGGATTCGAACCTGAATCAATCGGTTCTACGCTCCGCTTCGGTCCGTTCAGGGCAATCGTCCCCCGGACGATTTGAACCGTAGCCGATCATTCTATCCATTGAACTATACGAGCATATACGGGCTAAATATATTTCAACTCAGCCCTGTTTATTCACTTTTCATGCGCTAATCTGCTTTGTTCTATTTACATCGATTACGATAATCTCATCCATCGGAACATCCAGCACTGCTGCCAGTACAACCAGATTATCGATTGTAGGCATGGCAGTTCCGTGCTGCCACTTGTAGATGGCCTGAGGAGTCGCAAATCCAAAGATATCCTGCAGGTCTCTTACAGTCAGACCTGCTACCTCTCTCAATCTCATGATATTCCTTCCGGTAGCTACCATATCGATGGTAGGCATAGTAAACATTTCTTCCTCCGTTTCTGCTTCTGCAGGTGAAGGAAGAATGCCCTCCACCTTAATCAGAAGCCTTAAAATTGTATATAGGTTTCATCACATCGATTACATCTACAGACTCTCGGATCACATCAATGATGTCCTCCAGACTCTTGTATGCCATCGGTGCCTCGTCCAATGTATTTTCATTAATCGAAGTGGTATAAATACCTTCATTGTCTCTCTGTATTCATCCATGCTAAGATTTGCTTTCGCCTTTGTTCTGGACATAAGTCGTCCTGCTCCGTGAGGTGCAGAATAATTCCACTCCGGATTTCCTTTTCCAACAGCAAGCACACTTCCATCTCTCATATTTATTGGAATCAGCACTTTCTCTCCACTATGGGCTGCTATTGCGCCCTTTCTCAAAATCATTTCATCTGTATCAATATAATTATGAATTGTATGGAAGGCTTCTCTGCCAGCCATCCCGGTTCTCTCCAGAATAATCTCAGCCATTTTCTCTCTGCTTCGTCTTGCAAAAGCCTGGCAGATTTCAACATCGTGAAGGTAGTCCTCAAGATATTTTCCTGATAAGTAGCACAGATCTTCAGGCATACTTGTCTCAGACTCATATACCTGCCAGTGAAGCTGTTTTAACGCATCCTGAATCTCACTTCTACGTCCCTGCTCCTTATAGGTTCTGATAATCTCATCACGCTTCGCAAGATAGTCCCCATAGCCTCTGTCTAGGTTAATCGCCAGCTTCTGATAAAGCTCTGCAACCTGCTTACCCAGATTACGTGAGCCTGAATGAATCACAAGATATTTGGTTCCATCACCCGCTTCATCTATCTCTATAAAGTGGTTACCACCACCAAGGGTTCCAAGTGAACGCTCTAATCTCTTTGTGTCCTTCAGTTCTCTGTAGCAAGCAAGTTCTGTCAAATCAAATCTCTCCTGGCGACCTTCCCACACGTTCATTCCCGATGGAATAAAATGTGCAGCTCATCAACCTTTACAAAATCAATATCAACCTTGCCTAAGTTCACGGTATACATACCGCATCCGATATCAACACCCACTACATTTGGAACAGCCTTATCAGTAATTGTCATTGTGGTTCCAATAGTGCAGCCTTTACCGGAATGAACATCAGGCGATGATTCTTATTCTTGATCCTTCCGTCATCGGATAATCACACATACGTCTGATTTGTTCTATCGCTTCATCCTCTACTACTCTTGCATAGCAGATGGCTGTATTTATTTTTCCTTTGATTTCAATTAAATCCATGCTTCTCTTACCTCATTTCTGTGATATTTATCAGATGCTCTACCATTGAGCTAACGGAGCATAACGCAGAACCGCCTTACCAATCAGGCTTATATCTGCAAAAAATACCGCCTACCATGTGCATCCACACAAGATAAGCGGTTCAAAATCTATGTATCCGGTTGTCCTCTCCTGTCCCTACGACAGGTCTACATCCATCACCACAGTATTCCCTTCAAGCTTATTCTTATCTGAATACACAAAGCTAAAGCCCCACTCTTTTTCATATCGAGTGCTGCATTTTTCAAACTTTCCAAATATAAATAACTTGATCGAATAGCTGTGAACATTCTTTTTTCCTTTCCCAGACCCATCACTTCGGATCCGCTTTTCTTTCTTTGTTATCAACAGAATACCACAGCAACATTAATTTGTCATTATACTTGTGGTATAACTTCGACGCATCATAGTGCAATCAGCCGAATTCTTATTTTTGACCATGAAAAATCATAGGTGAATTCTTTTAAAATCCACCGAAATCCATTGAAACTGATGAATACTCCCTATCTGTCAAACCGTGCAAATATAGTGCTGTTTCTCCGGAATAAATAATTGCACCATTTCTTTGTTGCAAAATGAACAACTCATCCAGCCACACATCATCCATTATATATAAACCTCTTGAGACCTTCTCCATTAAGAATGGATACAGTTATCTCCATAAACGGTATACTTGTTCCGCAGTATCCGCCAGGTTTCTCTTCGCATTTTCATTCTTCATGGCTTCTTCCAGCGTGGTAATGCCTCGTAAAACCGGGAAGAATGCGTCAATTCCATGCTCGTTACATTCTCTTGCATCCCGTTCTACCGATCCTGCAAATGCGATCACTGTCTTTCCGTATTTTTTAGCCAGCTTTGCTACTCCGATCGGTGCTTTTCCCATCGCCGTCTGTCTGTCCAGTCTTCCTTCTCCCGTAACTACCAGATCCGCATCTTTGATATATTCTTCCAGCTGTGTCTCCTCCAGTACGATCTTGATCCCGGATTCCAGCACTGCATTGGTAAATGTTAAAAATGCGAATCCCAGTCCTCCGGCAGCTCCGGTTCCGGCCTGTTTTGCATTTGCTTTCGGAAATTTTTCTTTTGCCAGTGCCGCATAATATGCCAGCCATTTGTCCATCTGCATGATCATAGATGGCGTTGCTCCTTTCTGCGGTCCGTAAACAGCACTTGCTCCCTGCTCTCCACACAGCGTATTTGTTACATCACACGCAATCCGGAACTCACATTCTTTCAGTTCTGGTATCACATAGGTATCCGTGATCGTCTCCAGTTCTTCCAGACCTCTTGCACCAAATGGTACCGGCTGTCCATTCTTGTTCATGAATCCGAATCCAAGTGCCTGCAGCATCCCGATACCTCCGTCATTCGTTGCACTGCCTCCGATTCCGATGATAAATCTTCTACAGCCTTTTCCAATCGCATCTTTGATTACTTCCCCGACACCGTAAGTCGTTGTGTAAAGTGGATTCTTCTTTTCATCCGGCACCAGTGTAATTCCCGCTGCTCCTGCCATCTCAATTACTGCCGTCTTGCTGCTTTCAATGATTCCATATTCACAGACTACCGGTGTTCCAAGTGGTCCCGTCACCTGAATCTCCTGTTTCATGCCATTCATCCCGGCAACAAGCGCGTCTACCGTTCCTTCGCCTCCGTCTGCCAGCGGTCTGATCTGCACATCCACATCTGAATCTACTCTGTGTATTCCTTCTGTTACTGCAAGTCCTGCTTCCATCGAAGTCATACTTCCTTTAAATGAATCGATTGCTGTTACAATTTTCACAGTTTGCTTCCTCCTCATTTTCACAGATTTTCGTTATTTGTTTTGTGTTATTCACTGACTGTTTCCTACATCTAGGTCTTTTGGATTTATTCATACTATAACAAACTTTTCCAGTCATTTATATGTCCTTTATAACATATTTTTTTAAATCATAATTCTTTTTTCATTCTACAGGACATATTTCTATTGTATTTCCGAAATATATCGGCTAAACTGATTTCATACTTGTATTCTATCTCTTGACCGATTTTTTTACCGTTCTCTTGCAGAACAGATTGTAAATACGATTAAACCGGAATCATTTTCTTCTGAAAACGATTAGTGGTCTTTCTGCGCAGGATCTGGACATAATAAAAGTGTATTTTTTCTGAAGATATGTCACTTGGCAAAACCTGCGACAAAGTGTATCTTCATAAAAATACACTTCAATATAAGTTAAACCGTATTCATAAAATAACCGGTCTTAATCCCCGGAAATTTCAGGATGCTGTGCTTCTATATCTTGCTGTGCAGCTTCGGATGGATGAATGCTCTTTCCCTTGATCACCGGCTCTATAGATAGTATTTAACTGTTCAATTTGTAAAGCGAATGGAAGCATATCTTACCCCGGCCTCTAGCTTCTCAGCCATCTGATCCATTTCCTTTTTTCTGGCTTCCGCTGCTGCTTTGGGATCAAAGTGCTCTTATCAAATCTGCCATACTACTTCACCCCTTTCTTAGACTCTTTCTTAGACTCTTCCTTCAGATTTTTCAGTCTGTCCTTAATTGATTTGTTATGAGATTTGGTTGCCGCATTCTTTGCGTCAGCCTTTTTCTTCATGCCCTTGGCATATTCTGAGTATCTTGATTTTCTACCCATGACTTTTCCTCCATTTTTGTGCAACAAAAAGCAGCCTGTAGATTGATTTCTCAATCCCCCAGACTGCTAATAGTTCATTATTTTATTATTTGATGTAAATCTATGTGGTCTAATCGAAACGAATTTCCTCATTTATTTTCTCATGTATTTCTATTCTATTCTGGATGTCTATTGCATTAACAAGCCATCCATTCAGATTACAATTTTTAATAAATTCATCAATTCGATTTATACCATACATTTCCTTAATTGTTACAACTACTCCAAATCTCAATCCAACACCATCTTCAGGATCAAGTCTATTGTTTGTTTTTATTTCCATTCCCCAGTTTTTATTTCTATAGACTTTTTGGGAACACGTCTATCCTTTACCTTTTCTGCTACATACTTAACATTGTCCCATTTTCTAAATCGTTCCCTTGCATCACCTTCAAGGATATAACTTCTAGATTCTCCTATATCATCTAAGTTCTGCTTATCGTCATTTATTTCATTCAGTTTGCCATCATCTTGAATTCTTCCAAAATGAAGGTTAAGTTCCGTATTTGTATAATCTACTCCTTGTGCTCTATCACATAACGGAAAGTAACACATTGTAGCTCTGGCATAATACGGATAAGTATCAGCTTTCAACGGTATCGGAAAATGATAATTGTAAGTATTCCATTTTTCACTCACATCCGTAACCAAAAATCTGATTTCATCTTCAGGCGTCTGGATAATATCTGTTATCTTAATAGGAACAATTCCATGACCATACAGTGCCACTTCCTCTGGAGTTGGTGCATCGTTCCAGCCTCTGGCAGCATCAATGATCAATGCTTTAGCAATTTCTCTATTTAATCCTAAAACATCAATTAAATATGCCAATTTTCTTGCAATCCAAGGAGCGGCAAAAGAAGTTCCTGCAACAAATGTAGCTCCCAAAGGTTCACACACCTGAATATATTGCTCTTCACTTCCACCGTAGTAGCTCACATCAGGTTTTGCAAAGAAAGACAAAGCTAACCCCTTACGTGAATATTTGGTAGACAAACCACTCTTTGTTACAGCATTGACTACCATACTATTTATCGAATCTGCCGGAGAACCTATTTTGTTTACATCCTCACGAGATTTATTTGTACCTGCAACGACAAATATTACGTCATTTTCATACTGAATCTGATCTAACACAGCTGCTTCTGCTGAAATAAAGTTATCATTTATTTCCTGATTACTACCCAAAGAAATGTTCCAAACCTTAATGTCTTTGTTACCCTCAATTATTGTTTTAATAAGTTTGATAATAGTAAAAGATGAAAATTGTGCTCCCGCTGCAACACCAAAATGTCGTACCTTAAATCTACCGCATCCATCATCCAACCATGGATTCATTTTAGGTCCGTCTACAATTATCGAGGATACCGCCGTACCATGACGATAATCATTCTGGCCTTTTGGAATATTATCATCAACCATATCATGATATTCCACCCATTTAGAAAAATAGACGCGCTTATCAAACAAAGTATCAATAACACCTATTGTTGGTTCAATTCCTGGATTCGGTATCGAAGTAATATCGCTCTCATACTCCTCAATAAAATCATCCGGCGATAAATCTGACAAATTCTCTGTTGCCATTGCCACCAGATACGGTGCCTTCTCGTACAAAAGATTCATTTGATTTTCATCGAGATAAACGGTTCTATTATCAAGTATTCTAGATGACAGTATATCAATACCTATCTTATTAAAAACATACTTTACATCAACTCCAATATCAAATAATGTGATAATACTCTCTTTGTCGTGTTTGCGAGCCATTTCAACTTCGAAGTCATCTATATATGAAACATCTGCAACAATTTGTCTAAATAGTGTTTTACTCAAAAAATACTTTTTAAAATCAATTCGATCAAAAAGTATTTTGTTCAAATACTTCTTTGGAAATACCATCTGTAAAATATATTGTCAAAACCTTACTCACATTTTCTAATAGCTTAATGCTATCTTCAATATCAGCATCTTCTAAAAAATAGGTGATTATGTGCTTTGTCTTCTCTGTGTTAAATTTTGCCCCAACAATCGCATAATTTGATTGATCACCTTTAAATAATCCTGATATTCGATTGGTTTTTGCAACTATTTTATTGTAATGAACACTTATCAATATCCCGGAAAATGGCTTATCTTCATTCATCCAAAATTCTCTCAATGATTGCAGTTTCGACTGAAGCTTTTTGACATGATTATTAGTAACAACAACTTTACTGTTTATTGCTGCTCCCCCACCATTACCCTTCTTGGATTCTTGCACAAAGCGTTTACCTTTCAATTCAAGGACATTATTCATCTTGTACCCCCTCCTTATTTAATTTTCTGGATACACTACTTTTTGACTCCCCCTTCAGCTTTTCAATTTCACGTACAGTAAAACCTTGCGCATATAATGTTTCAATATCGGTTCCGTCAATATTTCCAATAAGATTATTATATAATCTTCTCAGGTAATCAAACTCTGAATTAACATCACTAAATGCCAGTGATGTCTTGATAACATTTTTTAACTCTCCCGGATATGGTAATTTGGGACAGACATTAAGAATTTTCTTAAACAACCTTGTGTCCTTTGATACGCTCTTAAAGTTTTTAACAAAAGAAGCAAAATAGAACTCTGCCACTTCTATTAAATCTTCCTTTTTGTACCTATCAAAATTAATTACTGCATCAAATCTTCTAACCAGTGCTTTATCAAAATTAGAAAACAAATTTGTCGTTGCAATAATTACTATTTCTTTGTTCAAATCCGTTAATCTATCTAATTCTCGTAAATGGTAGAGGTCACTCTTCCCATCTCTCTAACATCATTTGAACTGATTCTATCCAATGCAATTACGTCTATCTCGTCAAATAAAACAACAACCTTATTCGAATAAGGAAGACTATTTATTTCATTGAAGACAGTCGCAATATTTTTATTTGTTTGTCCCAATTTGCTATCAATCAAGTTTTCAAAATCAATGCAAAACAAAGTTCTATCTAATAATCTTGCAACCTGTTTTGCAGCCTCAGTCTTTCCACTACCAGGCAATCCTTCAAACAGAAATTTATTTATACCAACATTATGATTTACTGCATTAATTATTCCTTTAACATCTTCGGATATCTCTGTTGGCAGATACAAAGGATCTGCTCCCCTTGTATCTATAGTTTTTAGGAAATCGCTCTCATAATCACTTCCCTGTGGAGCATATAAATTAGATTCTGCGATAAGTCCCATAATGTATTCAGCTAACTGATCATCGCCAATGCTATCAAAGTATCTCGCTATACTTATTGCCTCATTACGAAAGCCATTTTCATTTCTTTCAACATGATATTTTATCAAGTTTAATACATTTTGTTTTTTCATAAAACCCACCTCCAGCTTTCTGAAAACAGAATACAATACAACGGGACAAAAGTCAAGTTTTTGGGACAATTATTATTTTATCTATATAGTATCTTGTAGAATATATCCCACAGATACTATATAGATATTCAATTTTCTTAAATACTTAAATATAAAAAGATTATCTTATTCTTCATCTTCACTAGAAACATCTCCGCCCTCTTCCTCAGCGTCATCGATGTCATCTTCATCATCCGGAATCTTGTAAGTGATAAACTCATGCATTCCAAATTCCAGATCCTCCGTATTCAAAAGATGAGAACACATCCAAATATTTCCGGTCATTGCTTCTCCTTTCGGGACTTTTCATACTGCTTTCTCTGCATGTAAGCTGAATAGGTACAAGGCTTCTGGTGAAACTGCTCCAGATATTCATCAAAGATATCTCTGTTAATCAGAACTGTTCCATCGATTCTGCAGATAGCACCTGCCTCATCAGCCATCTCAAGTAGTTTCCTGTGAGTAAGACTGTAGACACTCTCAGCATCCTTATACTTCAGAAACTGTCGCCTAAGTTTTCCGGCTCTTTCTCTGACAGCATTTACTCGCTCAATCGTCATATACTCCTCTGTTTCAAGCTGCATCCCGGTTCCTCCCTTCATATTGATTTGACAGAATCACATTGTTGGTTCATGGACGCAAGAAAGGCCACCTTCTAAATTTCTTTAGAAAGTGGCCTGTTTTACTATCATAATCGATCTCATAATATCTCAAATCTTTTTATATATCAACATTCAACAATCTCTTGAGACCTTTTTTATTCCTTGGAAGAGATCGATTCGGATTCAACGCATGCAAGTAATCACCCAACTCACTATCAGCGATATCTTGATTCATTGCGATTTCCAAATAGTTCTTTGCCCTTGATACACCAACATACAGTAGCCGTCTATCTTCCTCAGATTTTAACCCAATCATTGATGCATCCACGACTAGGATAGCTTCCGCTTCAAGGCCTTTGAATTTTCTTATAGTAGTAAAATGTACTTTCCCTGGCTCTCGTTTTTCAGACAACTCAAAACCAGCATATTTACGTTTCGCATCAATAAAAGAATTATCCAAAGTCGATGCAGATAGAATGGTAATCTTATCAGCTGGTACCTCTCCCTTTTTCATACGTTCTAGGAAGCCCTCGACTATGGCTGTCATCTCCTTTTCTGTTGAATAAAATCTTAAAAAAGGAACTTCACCGTGAATCTCATTTAATGTCAAATTCTCTTTCCCGATAATACTGCATGCGGTCTTAAATATTTCTGCTGTATTCCTGCAGTTTTTGCTTAGAACAAGCCTACATTCTGCATCTTCGAGCCAATGTGGCTGACGTTTTTTCATAATAAACTGATTCTTGTCGTAGAACACATAAAAACTGCCCTTTTTGCTCTTCGATAAGTCATAAAGCCTATTCAATAGCCGGTCATCTAAATCCTGCCCTTCATCAACAATAACATTTTTATATTTCCAGTTTTCTTTATCAAAAACGACTTCCAAATACTCTTCGAATTCAGCCAGAACATCATCTATCTTCGAATCCGTTGCCCCCATAATCTCATATGCCAAAGAGTGCGCATTATGAAAAACAACACCAGGAATCGTATTGTTCTCCCGGAGTGAATCTCTTAGAAAGCTGTTATAGCACAAAAATAGGACACTTTCTCCCTGCGCCGCAAGCATCTTAGCCTTTCTATCGCTAACACAGTTTTTCCTGTTCCGGCAAGCCCATGGATTACTGCCGTATCCTGTTCGACAAGGAAATCCAAAGGGCGATCTGTTGATTTGTAAGCCTAATATAAATATGCTCCGACTCGTTAATTGTCGTTCCCAACTTAGGAACCGCGTGGAAATACGGGCACAAAACATCCATCACACATCTTGTGTCATCGCCAGAAAGCGGGCGAGTGTTTACACGCAATTTATCTTTCCAAAAATCATAAGCATCCTCTATAACTGACTGAGCATTTAATAATGATTTCTTATCAAATGTAATCTCTACTGCCGCTTCGGGAGGAAGCTCATCATTGGGTTTGAACTCAATAGACGGGAACCAGACTGCATAGCAAAGCATCGGCCGTGTAAATCTCGTCCGATTTGCATGCTTTATAATGCGGTCAAAGATCTCATATTGCTCTTTCTCGCCTGGACATACGGAGATATCTCCTTCTTTTGGCCGGAATTCCTATTCGTTTGAATCCATTTTCCACCTTTATACTCTATCTCTCCGGACTTGACCTCAATCACCATTATTCCATGCACAGGATGGAACAGAATGAAATCCGCCTCTCCTATCGTTCGGTCATTACCAATGCTGATCCAGCTTAAAGAATAGAAAACCGTATAATCCTTACCTAAGAGTTTTAAGGCTTCATAAACCTCTTTCTCACCTGGGCTATTATTGAAATCCTCCGGTTTAACATCCGGTATAAAAACTGCCATGCCTTCACTCTCCTATGTTAAGTGCCTTTCTGACAAGCATTTCCGCAGAGTCCCCTGCTTCAATACTACTCACAAATTCCTCAAATTTTGCAACGCGGTGCACCTTTTTCTTTTCTTGATCCGAAATAATCTCGGCTTTCAATTCATCATCAAGTTTCCTTTCCTGAACATAAAAGATGGAGCGATCAGGAGCCTTGCTCATTCTAAGTGCTCGATTAACGCATAACTCCCATATATTCAAAATCATGGAGTTAATGTTTTTCCCGCTTTTTTTAGCAGCAACTGTCGTTGATCCATTCCTTGCGTACTGTTTTATCGAATCCAAGAAAGATTGTCCTTCCTCTGTGATTGAATCTAAGCACCTAGTGGATGCTAATCCCTTCGCAATTACAGAAAAGACTCCATATTCTAACAACAAAGCAAATGCAATGCGCTGTTCTTCGTTCATATCTTCATATGACACATGCCCAAAGGCACATCTCCCTTCGGCTTTCGATCTTCATACAAAGAAACCAAATCCGCCTCTGTGCACAAAGATTGATTCAAAAGCATCCTTCTTCCACGCTTGGATTGATTTGTGTATAGGAGATAACCATATGCCGGTTGATTATCTCTGCCTCCACGACCAACTTCCTGATAATACTGCTCCACTGTTTCAGATATGAGATAGTTTACAACCACTCGGATATCAGGGATGTCTACACCCATTCCGAATGCCGATGTAGCAAATACAATCTTTATATCTCCATTTTTAAAGCCTTCGAGTACATAAGCCTTGTATTTGTCATCCGCCTTAGAATCAAAATAAGCTACCCCTTCATATACATCCTTATACTTATCATAAAGCGTCCTCGTCGTCGGATGCTTGCCATATACTCTATGCGCGAAAACAAGGATTTTTTCTCCCCTATGCTTTTCAATAATGCGCTCTAATTCTTCATCCTTTGTATCTTCCTTGCCATCCTTAAGATTTAAGATTTCAAGATAAAGATTCTTACGCCATAGGTTTTCACCTTTAACAACATTGCTGATATGAAAATCTTTGATTACCTGCTGTTGCTGTTCTTCGTTTAGCGTCGCGGTGAGGCACAGCGTTGCCGGCCAACCGTCTCCTCCAAATATCCGATCTAAGAAATCTGGAATATTTCGATATGCCGGGCGGAATCCATCGCCCCACTGAGATATACAATGTGCCTCATCGACAACAACCAGACCAATGTCATCTCTTCGCTTGTTCAGCGCATATTCCAGATAGCCATCACTTGATATCCTCTCCGGAGACGTGAATATATATTGCGGCATTACTCCATTTGCCATGTCTGTAATCAACGCAAACTGTTTCTTATAATCCATTCCAGAAAAGCTAACTGTGGATATTCCCTTTGCTCGCATCTCGGCATTTTGCTGATTCATAAGCGCAATCAAAGGAGATATGATAATCGTCGTTTTCTCCATGCATAAACCAGCTACTTGATAGATCAACGACTTTCCGCCTCCAGTTGGCATCAAGCAGAGCGTATTCTTCCCTGCAAGAAGACTATCAATTGTCTCTTCCTGCACATCACGAAAGCCCTTTTTCTCGCTGAAATACTTTGCTAATACTTCTTCTTTCGTCATACTCATTTACCACGGTGTGTTGAATTTCAACACATCATCATTTCCAGTCAGCGTTGTAATATTATCCTGATTCTCTGCAGTGAAATAATCATAAAATGCATTCGTCAAAAGGAATCTATAATCAGTCGGAAACTCTTTATGAAAACGAGCTTGGATCTTTTGGTTAAGAATATTAAATATTCTTATGGTATAAAGTCCAAATGTCTGGTAAGGATAGAAATAGTTATGCTCTACCTCTATCGTTCCCGTCCGTGAATGAACCTCATCCTTAACCATGCAGAACTCAGAGCTATCGCTAGGCATATCTATGCCTTTCATATCCCGTCCGGTTAGGAAAGGAGTGAAAGATCCCCTTCTTGTAATTTCCAGGGAACACACGCGGATACATATGATTCAAAATATTTGAAACAATTCCGAAGCCGAATACCCCTGATTGATAACATGCAGCTTCATTCATTTCTTCCAATCCGGTATCAACGATTGTTTCAATCTGAGACATCCGTTCTTCATCCATCTCCTCGTTATAATCAGCCCCAAATGAAATGAAGTTATAGCATGTGTCAAATATCTTCTGGCTTGGTGATGCATAGAACTTTTTCTTCCATTCATTCAAGCTTCCGCTTTACTCTGCAAGGTTTTGTTAATAACGTCGCATTCCTTTTTTAACGTTGTATTCTTGAAATCGTCTTTATCCATTTCATATTCGTCCTCGAATAGATCCAGGTCGAAAATGTCATGGTATTTCTCTGAGCGTTTATCATTTTTTTCGATCAGTTCTTGTACAAATGCGCTATAAGCATATTCCATTACGCCCTGATTTCCAAAGTTAGAAATACTCGTCAAAAAAACTGTCGGCATATTGCTCCACATTCGGGAGCATAATACCCCATACCTTCTCGAAATGCTCCTGATCCACTAACAGCGCAAATTCTTTTTCCCAAATGGGACCATCCGTCATACTTTGAAACATTCTGTTTCCCTCCTCTTCAGATTAAAATTTGTGTCCTTTGTTCTTCTTGCCTTCAGCCGCATCCTTAATGCCTTCACCAATGGCAAAGTCATTAGCCATGTGAATACCTGTTATTTTCTCGGGACACCTTTCATCCAAACTTCTTCGCAAATTCTACACAAATATCCTCTATCCGTATTGTTTGCCATGGGTATCATTTTCCCATCATGAGCGTAGCAAACCGAACAATAATGAATATCAGGGTTATCAGGCAATATAAATGATTGAGCGCCCTCGTCATATGTCATTTTCTCCCTGATATCTAATTGCTTTTTCAGCCTTTGATTCTCTTCATCCAGTTCATTTACCTGTTTCTTGATATCAATCAGACTGCTATACAATTTATCATCTTTGACCTTTTCAGCTTCTGTCATCAAGTCTCTTATCAATCCATAAATATCCATCACTACAGACATAGTATTCCTCCTTTAATTCATTCTTCATCCATGCTTTTCTTCAAAACAATTTTGGTAACAATACATTAAAACAGACTCATCTGCCATTCATAATCTTATAGTAGCCGTGTTCTATTCTCTCATTGTCTTCATGGGTCATTATCTCGAAATTGCTTAATGCCTGTTGCTTAATGACGAGCTTAATCACGCACTCAAAGCAGCTGGTGACATCACTTTTGTTAATGTCCGAAAGGCATATAAGCTGAACATTGAAGTGTTTTGCAATATCAAACATAGGCTTCAGCAAATGCGCGAGGTAATCTTTCCAAACGGATTATCCAGGATAAGAACGCTCTTGGCCTCTTTGCTTACGATTCCGGATGTGGATCGCGTATAATTCATAAGAGTAAGCACTACCGAGAAGAACACCACAAATTTTTCGGCTCCGGAGCTTTGGGTCAAGGTGTCTTCCCATCTCTTATAAGACGAATTCGCAACATTCAAATCAATCTTGTAAACCTTCACCGGGACAGTTTCCCTAATGATGTATTTGTGAAGGAGCCTTTCACTTCCTACAATGCTCTTCGCCCGTTTCTGAATCTGCTTTTCCTCAAAGTTATTAACCAGCATCTCCTTGATTTCGTTGGCGCCTTTCTCTATTTCATTTCGAATAGACATCCTGGATGCTTCTTCGGACAATTCCATTTCTTCAGGAAGGTCCATCTTCAGCATCGGGATTTGAGGCTTTCCATCATAGATATGTGCCTTTGAGCTACTGGCAATTATTCTGAGATCTTCGTACACTCGTTTTCCCTGTAAGAAGCACTGTTCGACCAAATCATTGAAATCGTTCGTAATCTCCCTAAGATCCGTTTCAATCTTGCTATTGATCTTGCGAATAGATTCAATCATTGCGGTAATGCTTTCACTTATTGTAAACAGGCGATCGCCTTTAATCTCAGTAGCATCGATCATCCCGCCAATCGCGTTCAATTTCCCTACAATCTCCGCCAGCGCGATGTCCTTATAAGTCGTGACAGTAGTCTGTATCTTTCTGTATAATTCCTCTCTCTTTCGAGTGTATTCAGTCTTGCTAAAGATAAGTTTTGCTTTAAGTGTTTTCCATTGCTCATCCGGATTCGCGCTCAAGATGGTGCCTTCAGCAACAATTCCTTCTGAATACCCCTCAAGTTCACTATTAACCTGATAAGAGATTTTTTCCAAAGAACGCTTTTCATTTTCTAAGATATTAAGCCGACTTCTAAGCCTCTTTATCTCTTCTCGTGCTTTTGATAATCTCTCTTTAAACGCTTCTCCAATTTCTTCTTGAGGAAGAGGAATACCCTCATGTTCAGCCAGAGCTTCCTGGGCATGCTTCACTTCCTGCTCTGCAGCAATATAATCGCCCTTCTTGTCTGTATACTCATCCTGCCTTGAATCCCGGGTCTTTTCAAAGTTTCTCTCTCTTGTCTTACTTTGGATAATATTTCCACTGAAAGCGTCGGATCTGCATATTCGCTCTCCTCGCACGAATAGCCGGCCAGTTCCTCTTCATACCTCTGCTTCGAATTCTGTTCTGATTCCAGAGTGCTTCTTAATCCTGCCAGACTCTCGTCCATATTACTCAAAAGTGCTTTGTACTGTGCGAAGAGGGTCGAATAATCACCTTCAAGAACTTCGGACGACTTAGCATTGTCGACATTTTCAAGAATGGAATTGATATCTCTTATCAAGACCTCAATACTTCCATTCTTTCCTGCAATGACGCCATTTCCTTAACATGCATCTCCACAGCATCGCATGCAGCCTTATAATCAGCCTCGGCAGCACTTTTTGCCATGTACAAATCTTGCTCCGCTTTATACTTATCCTGCTCTTCAGATATCATTTCGCGCAATTCGCAAAACGAATCCAGCCATTTATCGACCTTCTGAATTAAGTCAGTACACTCCTTCTGCCGCTCTGTCAGATGGCTTCCTTCCTCTTGAAGCCTCTGCAGTTCACTCTCAAGCTCTTTCTTTTTTTTCTCAAATTCGCGGATTCGATCTTTATAACTTGCGATCTGAGTTTCCTGCACTTTCTCCAATCTTCAGCATAAGTAAATCGGTCTGCTACATTCCGATCTTCCTTGCCTTCCTGCAGATGGTTTAGAAGCTGAGCCAGTCGGTCTTCCAGATTGGATATTTCATCGCTTAAGCGGTCAAAATATCCCTCTCTATCGGCGAAGAAGCTTTTATCATGCGCGGTTAGAAAAGCACCTGCTTCCTTTGTTCCATCAAAGATATGATCAATTTGTGCCATCGTAAACAGAGGAACTACAGCCGGAAGCCATTCGATGTTTCCGGCTGACAATAGTCTCTTGATGTCTTTCTCATTATTGAACAATAGTGCATAGGCCATCTCCGGGTAAGTACCCAGGATCTCCTCCGCTCTGTCTACGGATACTGTGCCAGCCTCAATCAGACCACATATATACTCTTCACCGGTTGTTGGATTTAATCCCGTTGAATTCACATAAGCCATGATTTCCGGGAGTATATGCAGATAGCCTGACTCTGCCGCTTTCCTTTTCTCTTTGAGACTGTCAAGCTTTCGCTTTTTTGTCGCAATATCCGCCTCAGTCGTGTCAATATCCCTACGGATCTCATCACGCAGAACTCCCGTAAAAGCTGCAGTACTTTCATGGCTATACTTCTCGCAGATTCTTACAATCTGTTCAAAGATAGAATCATATTCTCCTAACTCACTCTCCGCATCTTCTAAAGATCGAGATAAATTATTAACATTAATCGTTAAATCCGCAATTTCCCCTGGAATCTGGTTCTCCCGTTTCTTGATGTCCTCGAATCGTTCCGCAATTCTCGCAAGTGCGGTCTCTTGCTCCTTTTTCGACTCCTCTCTCTGGGATTTCGCAGCCTCAAGTTCCTCTTCTGCGTAAAAACCCGTAAATCTTCTGATAACATCTATCTGAAGATTGGCAACTCTCTTATCTGTATTACTCTTGCTTGCATTAAGTGCCGCTTCCGCTTCAGTATATCTTTTGCTCGCACTATCACGTGCTGCCTCGGACTTTTTCTTTGCGTCCTGGCATTCCTTTACGGTTGCGGATTCCTGGTTGATTTTTTCCTCCAGTTCCGCTCTTATGCTCTCCTGCTCGCTTTTCGCCTCCCTAGCCTTAACCAGAACGGAATACTTCAATTTGCAATGCGTTCTGCGTCATCCGAATGATTCTCTTTGTCTTCTATAAGCTTCTTAAGCTCTGTAATCTTTCCGTCCGCTGTCTGTATCTGCCGATAAAGCTTTGCGCTCTGCAGGATGTCTTCTTCATGTCTCTTAGCCTCAAGCGTAGCTTTACTTTGTTCAAGAAGAGCTAGAGCCTCTTCCATATCCGCTTTTACACGATCACGCTTTTCACTGGCGACATAATAGTTCTTTGATTTCTTCTCGTGATCAATACGAGTTATCAAAGTATTCTGTCCTTCAATTTCCTGAGCAACCCGGCCAGTCTCCTCATTGACCGCATTCATACGATTACCAAGTGCAGCCGCAAATCCCTTGTTTCTGACACGTTCGCAACAAACGCATCGTTGGCATTATAGAGGTCATCACTTATCTCGCTAACGCCCTCGAGATCCTCCAGCAGTTTCTTGTTGGTGTCCCGCTGCTTAATTACCGATTCCTTGTCCATAATCTTCTTGGCATAGTTAATAAGCATCGTTTCTAGGGAACAGTCAGTACCTTGGGATGCCACGCTCATCAGTTTTTTGCTCAATAGCCGGTATGAAAATTTTGCTATCAGCTTGTCGGAGGTTTTTGCTTCATCAAAATACTGATTAAGACCACCTTCGTCCTTATTCAGCACTTCAATAACACTTTCCCACTCCGTCCTGAAAATCCCATATTCCGCCAGAAATTCAGCCCACTTTACCGCATCATCTGAGGAATAATATGTCAAAAGTCCCCTACTTGACTTTGCCTTTTCTCTAACATAGTCAAACTGAGCCGGGACATAATTTCCATTATCGTTGCTTGACAGCTCAAGACTCGAGATACTATACGCTGAAAATGTGTCGTAATGCGTCGTAAAGGTATAGTATTTAACGGAATTGCCTCTTTTGTCCTCTTCTGTCGATGCACTCGAACTTGCTGCAATCGAAATACCGGTCAGCAGTTTTTCCTTGCTTCCATCCAAGTTCCATTCCAGCAATATATACGAATGGTCACCCGTGTGTGAAAAATAGTCTTCAATACGTCTTCCACCGGCCATTGCCTTTGGATGTACCGGTTGCATCATAAGCTGAACAAGGACTGTCTTTCCACCACCATTATTTAAATTAAACAACGTATTCAAAGCCTTTCCCGTATCAGGAGAAGCTAGATCATATAACTCATCCGGAATAAAGCGGTTTCCGTCATTGTAATTGAAATTCACTATCCGGATCTTACTTATCTGAGGCATGATTTTCCTCCTCTATCCACTATTGATCGTCTGAACACGATCCTTACGCAGCACATAGGGCATAAGATCTTTTGCTTTTTTCGTAGGCCTTATTCGTCCGCCCTCGTCTTCCAGAAAGAGCTCATCTGCCTTGAACTTCAGCAGGATTTTATTTACGACTCCATAACGGTCATCAATCCTCTTACTGGTTATTTCGCCTTCCTTCTTACTCAGCCAATCCTCTGCCAGCATGTGGAAGTTTTCGCTGTAATCATCCGTTTTGTCATCCTTATCAATATCATCGCGAGTAACGTCCTGACAATGCTTTGTGAATTCTTTGATCAGTTCTTCCTTTGTAGTGAAGTCTCTGGTCAGTGCATCCACTCCTTCACCCTTGAAAAGATGAACAGAATATATATTGCCAGATAATTCATCAAGTAAAGATCCCTGCTCCTCACCTCATTCGTAGCCTTGATATCAGCACGATAATCTACATTGTTCTTGAGGAAGAGATCATTATCCTGGGTCGAACCATATAGATTCGATCCTGCGCCTGAATGATTTCAAAGCCCAGCTCAATCCCCATTTGATCAAGTTCATCCTGGCCTCATTATCTTCCACAAGGTTCCACATCAGACTGTTATCATTTCTGTCAATCCAGCCTTTTTTCATAAGTTCATGAAATAGTTTAAGGGCACTGTTGTTCATCGCTCCACCTCAACCATATAATTTGTCATTTGGATCCTTATAGAATCCTCTCCATCCCGCATATCAAAATCAAAGGATTCGTCCGATGTCGTAAACTGCAGTCTCTGCATTCCCAGATACTCCTTGGGCAGTTTCGATAAAATCCATAGCAGATCCAGTTCTCCCAAAGGTTCCGCAACAATAACGTCTTCCGTGTTCCTCAATTCTTCAAGGTCGATCTTTCCCGTTTGATAGATCGTCATTAGTGTATTGGGAAAGTAGCCACCTGTGCTCCATTTCATCAATTCATCCACTGACAACGAATGAATGTACTCTTTTATCTCGAAGGACGTTTTGTCTTGCGCGTATGCAAAAATGATCTGCAGATATCCAAATATAACTCGTTACGCTCTCGAATCCGTCTTTCTGCTTCTTCGTCTTCGTTATCAATTTTTAATCCTGGCTCATCTTCTTCATTAGTGATATAACCATAAGCCGCATAAAAGTTCTCGATACTGAATTTCTTCTCCAGTCCGGGACTAGCGAGTGGCCAAAGCAGCGTTAATACCGCATCGCCCAAACCATCACCCATTCTGCGGAGTTTGACCATTATGTCCTGATCAAAATTCATCCGTTCAAAGCTCTTGATTGCAAAACTATCACGAAGAATCTGGTTATAGGAATCTGATGCAAGATTTTTCGCATTGATCAAAGACCGCTGTTCGGTGATAGTCAGATCAAGATTCTTGTTTATTTCATTTAATTCTCTAAGGTTCTTCCTAGCCTCTTCCGTATCAGCACCACTTCGAGAGCATTCTTTATAGCCTCCGCCTCCCGTAATGCAGTCTTGTGTATCTCCTGCAGTTCCCGTTGCTCATCTACCATCAAGGTTCGGAACTGCCCAACAATTCTCTCATACTCATCAACAGTAATCTTTGTAATGTTCTCACGGCAGCGCAGAAGAAGTCATCCAGGCTGTGTCCCATATTACGCAACCGGGCTACCAGTTCCCTACTTTGCGTCAAAGCCTTGGAATAATTCTTTCTCTTCATGTATTCCTGCATTTTGAAGCGGGTCACGGAGTAGTCCAGTTCCGACTCTATCTCCATCGACCTGTATAAGAAGTCGAACACATCATCAGTAAGATAGTATGATCCTTTTTCCTCATTGATCAGTCGAACCGGCATGCTCTTGAACACTTCCTCATCTGCAAAGAAAGTGTTGTACTCTATCATTTTTCCATTGTTCTGGAGCACATTTACGACTATATAATAGGCCAGCTTGTTCGTATCAACCTCATACGTCTCCGGTACAATCTGAATAATGCTATCGAGGAACCCCTCTATATCCTTTAAAGTGCAAGTCTGAACATCACTGAGCGTACGCTCCTTAATGTACAAAAGAACTGCCACGGTCAAGTTGTTTAAGGTGTCAAAATCGCCCTTAAACATCTCCCGAATATCGTCCGGGCAATTCGAGACAGAAATGCTTCGAACAATATCAATAAACTTCATTCTGTTTTGAAAGCCCGTAAGCATTTCTTTAATATCAGGGCGAAGCATTCAATCACCTCTCGCTTAATACGGTATAGGGTATAATTCTTGCGGGATCAGCTTATTTTCTTCTAAAACACGGTTTAAAAAATGCCGCTCCTCTGTAGAAAAGCCTTCAAACAAATTCTCAAAAGATACTCCCTCCTTTTTAGAAGAGGGGCTATCCTCAAGGCAAATACTCTGCACTCGTTCAATCATTTTCCTATATCCCGGAATGAATAATTCTATATTCAGGGAATCGTTCACATCTCTTGTTCGTCGGAAGATATCAAAACCTTCACGATCAATATCCCCCCAATACAGGAAGGTAACATTGGGATTTCCCATAAATCTTACGTATTCGACCAGCGCTCCGGCTTTATTCGACACCTTGTTTCCATTTCCATAGACGACACCATCTATAGCCACGCCAAACAAGCTCTTAAATGATCTTCAAACATACACCGCCGGATGTTGAACCATATATCTTTGTTCTCGCAAATAAGCAAGGTCAGGTCATTTTTCCGCTCAGGTATATAATCGTGAAAGCAATACTCCGGAGTGTCATAGATCCCAGATCTGATTCGGATATCTCTAAGTGTCGAAGCAGAGACTTCACCTCCGGATCATCCAACACCTTCTCACGACCAAAATCTCAAAAGACCGTTCTTTCCTTGAAATCTGTTCCCCCGCTTTCCTCGAAAAGAGAAAAGTATTCAGACAGTCGACAACCTCTCTATGCTTCAGATACTCCTTAACATGCAAAGATAGGTATCCGGTCCTTTGCAAAGCCGGATGTAGCTGTCGAATCTGTTTTTCAACCTCTTCACTCGATTCTTCTTTTATCATGATCCGATACTTCTTAAACAGCGGATATTTACGATTTCCGTTCTGGCCTGAGTTCTTTACTGGTTCCAAAATTGAAGCGCCAGCCAGTTCGGAAATCCTATCATATAAGCCTTTCGTGTCCGCCAGATCTGCTTTCAGTAAGTCGGTCAAAGCCTCAAGTGTGATGCTCTTTTTCCCGTATGCTAGTAGTTTATTCTTAATGTCCATTTTCATCCTCTGGAATCATCTCCATAATGTCCCCGATATCGCACTGCAAATATGCGCAGATCCGCTTTAGGACATCCATTGATACATCTCATTACGTCCCAATTTTGCTAACGTATTCGGGCTCATTTCTATAGCTTCTAACAAGTCCATCTTCTTCATGTTTTTATCGATAAGCATTTTCCACAACTTGTTATAACTTACTCTCATTACACAATTCCTCACATGCTACGCAGCATCAAACGGCTTTAGCAGCCTACAATAACTCAAAATAAATTATAACACTTACGCCTTCAAATATCAATAATTTAATTATAGATACCTATAAATTCCATTCTATCCTTTCACTCCACTTTTCATTATCCACATTTTATGTCCTTTAAAACGGACTCCAGGCCAGATTTCTTAGATTTCTGTTACAGTTCACACCCACGCCAGTAAATGGATGTTTTTGTGCATATCGCCGAAATTTATTTTTTCATTTTGCACAATGTCTCCCTTGAAATTTTCTTATCCACATCTCTGTCCAGCCTCCCTCTTTTATCCTCTTTTTTCATTGCAGAGTACTCCCTTTTGTCCTTTTTTTCTCTTTCCAGAAGTCTCTTTTTCCTTCTCCTTACAACTTATCCACTCGGCATTCTGACGGTTCCTCTTTTTTCCCGGATTCGCTTTTTTCCACGCTTTTCTGTATAATCATCTCATAAGAACCGAGGTGATAGATCGCTGAGATGCTTGTCTGAACCTAACGCCCAGATCATCGTCATTCTTCTTCCGCCTGTTGTATTCCACTTCAAAAAGGATCCGATTAAACAACCCTGTTTCGTAACAGTCTACCAACTGAGGAAATACGCTGTAGTTCTTGTAGATCAGTAGGAAGCGTTCATGCGGATTTGAATTACCGTAGCCTTCCACCAGTTTTTCTTCTGTAATGCACATGTTCGCACCTCCATAACATTTCTTGGAGGTTAGGCTTGCCGGCTTGCGTCACCTCTTGCTTACATATGTCATTCTACAGAACGCCACGGAATAAATCGTTCGTCAAACGGTCAACTTCTGTTGACCGGTAGTCAACTCAAAAAAGTAAAAAAGAAAAGACGTATGAAACCAAATGTCTCATACGCCTCATAGGATTTATGATTATAACTTTGTAAATTCATCAAGCTGCTTATCTACATCTCTTCCGGATACATAACCCGAATCACTGTAACCAATTTCTTTGTCTTATCGGGGATATAGAAAATAACATAATTATCAACAGGCACAACTCGTGTATTTCGACTCTTCCAGGGCTCTCTTTCATATTGCCGGAACTTCTCCGGATACTCTCCCAAGGAAAGGAATTTTTTCTTCGATCCGGTCAAGCTGTCCGGCTGCATTCTCAGGCGAAAGAAGATCAAATGCTATATACTCAAAGATACCGCGAAGATCGTTCTCAGCCTGCTCCGTAAAGGTAACATCATATTTCATACATTATAATCCCTTCGGATATCCGCAAAAACCTGAGCTGCAGATTTGGTACGCCCTGCCTGCATATCCGCATATCCTTTCTCAAGTTCCATGTCCAAAGTCTCTGCGTTCATTCTCGAAATATCAACAGGTCTCGCAGTTGGAATCTTTACCTCAAACGGAAGCCCCCTATTTAGAATGATCTGCTTATAAAACATATTGATAGCATTAGATGCCGGGATCCCCAAAGTAGCCAGAATTTCCTCAGCCTGTTCTTTAACATCCGGCTCTATTCTTGCATAAAGATTTGCTGATTTAGCTGCCATATCATCACGCCCCTTTCTTTTACCCATATTATAAGTCAATGTACGGACAAAAGCAATACACTTTCCAAATCAGTGCCCTGATCTGCTTCAAAGGATCTCTCTTACAGACTGATCCTTCACATCTCGCAACAAACCAAGCGCTTCGTCCGCAAATCCATCATTATTATCTGCAAAACCCAGCAGATAATTCGGCGTAGTCTGAAGTACTTTGGCTATCTCTGCCAGACCGCTGGCTCTCATGTAAAATTTCTTTTACATAGCTTAATTGCGGTCTATTTAGCTTGTTTCTTGACTACTCAGGAAAAATATTTCTACCCTCGCCCCACCTGTATTTTCAGAATTTGAAAGTTTAATACCTCCACCATATTTTTCAGCCACAGTTTTTGCAAAAATAGTCCCATCCCATAATGGGCTTCGCCATTTCTACTTGTGTCATCCATAAAAAACTGCTCTGTGCCATGCAATAATGCTTCTTTTGTAAATCCTGATCCGCTATCCTCCACAATGAATGTCAGCCGGCCATCCTGCTCCTTTGCGTCAATATAAATGATTCCATTTTCTTTTGTATGCTCCACTGCATTCTGAATCACATTCATTACGGCTCGGAACATTGGATCATAAGCAATCGTTACCTTTTTATCACTTTGTCCCGCCTTCCAATCTATTTTCTGGTGATAGATTTCTACCAGTCCGAGTGCCTGTTCCTTTATATCTGCGAAAAAATCTTCTAACCTCACCGTTGTATAGGTAACATCACTGCAATTCCATGATTTTGTGACATCTATCAACTGTTTTACATAACTTTGTATCTGTGTTGTGCCGTTCAAAACATAAGTGATATTATTCTTCTGTTCTGTGGTCAGTTCAGTCTCTGAAAGTAGTTCTGCATTTCCCCGTACAATCGTAAGAGGTGTTTTAATATCATGCGCCAAAGCAGACATCTGTTGTTTCTTTTCCTGCTCTGTTTTCCACTGCTTTTCTAAAGATTCTCGCAATGCATCTCGCATATCATCGATTGCCGATAAACAGTCATCAAACTCTTTGATACCGGAACAGGATGTCTCATATTCCAGATTTTGATCCTTTATTTGTCTGATTGCGTCTAATACAGGCTGCATCTGCTTTTTGATTCTTTTTCCAAAACGTATGGACGGAATGATGATAATCGCTACCGCTCCAATCACTGACATAATACTCATCACATTCTGTGGTCCTATAAAATGCTCCCTCAAAAAAGCTGAATGATATTGAGGTGTCAGGCGATATTGCAATACAACATATTCATTTTCCCTTACAATTACTTTATAAAAATATTTCCCGGATGCGTTTCCGTACTTTGCAACATTCCATGCTATCTGTTCGTATTGTTCTGACAGATCTCCACCTATTTTCTCTCCATTCTCTGAAAAGATTACATAATCACAAAGTGCGGGAATCATCTCAGCAGTCACTTTATCTGCACGTAGAATCGTATCATATGCTTCATTAATCTTTTGCTCTGCATAATTTGCCGGATAAATACAGCCCACACTAATCAAAAGGCACAGCAGCAGCCAAGCAACAATCACCAAACCAACTAATGATCCAAGCATGACCAGTACATATCTCATAAAAATCCTGCTGAGTGCATTGCTTCTCTTTACTCTTCCCATTTATATCCAATCCCCCAGACTGTTTTTATCGGTGTATAATCATAATCCGCAAATTTTGCTCTTATATTTTTGATATGCGTGATTATAGTACTGTCATTACTCTCATTGTCAAAGCCAAAGACCGCTTCCAATATCTGTTCCTTCGAGAAAACCTGTCCTCTGTTTTTAGCCAGAAATTCACAGATTTCGTACTCTGCTTTCGTAAACGGAAGTTCTTTATCATCCATCAACAGTTTCTTTTGAGACATCTGAATGCAGACTCTCCCTAAAACCATCCGGACAGAATGTTCCCTGTGCTCTCTTCTAAGATGTGCATTGATCCTTGCCCGAAGTTCCATCACTCCAAATGGCTTTGAAATATAATCATCTGCTCCTAAAGAAAGTCCGTTTACCAGACTGTTTTCCTCCGTTTTTGCCGTAAGAAACAAAATCGGACAATCCACAAGTGCCCTAATTCTTTTGCATAATTCGAAGCCATCAATCCAGGCATCATAATGTCCAGTAAAATCAGGTCATAACGATGTAATTCTTCCATATTAATTTTTAGTGGATTACTTACTTTGGTAACCAGATGTCCATCCTTATTCAAAATGCTTTCTATCATTTCCAAAATTGCCGGTTCATCATCAACTGCCAGTATTTTTGCCATAGTTTCCCTCGATTCTATTCCGATATTCTGTTTCCTTCCCAGTGGTTTACCCACCAAAAATAGTATACCATACTAATCCCTGTAAATATTAAGCAACCTGGTATGAATGACAACCATTCACCTACACTAGTTTCTCCCAATACAGATTGCAGATAAGTATATGGTACTCTACCCGTCCAGCAGACAAATACATATTTCCACACATAATCTCCAAGTCCGGTAAGCATCAATGCACTAATTAGTCCTGATATAATCCCTGCTCCAATGGATACCCCTTTTCCAAACTGAAAAGCCAGAATCAGCTGCCACAGATAAAGTGGAACACTGCTTCCCCACAGCAGCAATGCTGCAAATATACATCCTTTCATGATTTCGATATCGCTTGATGCGATTCTTCCAAATCCAATTCCGAATATGATTGCTGTCAATAGGATAGAGCACAGACACAAAACCAGTAGCATCAACAGTTTCGATAAAAATGCTGCAGGTTTATCCGGTAAAGACAACAGATTTTGAAAATCACCTGCATTTTGTTCCTGTTCCATCACACTTGCTGTAAAAATTCCAATAAGTACCGGAAGTCCTGCTCCTATTGCCTGATAAAATGCAATCACTTTCATATTTTCATTCCATGGTGAAAAAAGTAATATATTAAAAATATAACGCTGGTTATAATCGGAATCAGTAAGTGTGCCAGAATCACAGATGTTCCTTTCATCTTTCGCAAGTCTGCATTAAGAGATCTTCCAATCATCTTATTTCACCTCTCTTCTCTCAAACCATTTCAAAAACAGAACCGTTACAAAAACAAACCAGATGATTGAGAGACACATTCCCGGAACAATGACTCCCGTATCCAAAAGAGGATTCCCTGCTTCTGCGGCAAGTCCATTTGGTAAAACATGAAGCAACGGGCACATCATTCGCATAGGGATTGCAGAAACAAGTACATACCAGATTCTGGTTTGTGATATTACCACACCGCTGACGGTAATAAATAGGCAGACGAACAGGTTTACAATCATTCCAAATCGTTCACTTAAAAATAAAGCTACCGGAATCTCCCATAACTCAGAAACCGTCAGAAACAATACTGCAATCAACGCTCCTCCAACTGGAACATGTGTCGTTAGAAGAAAGCCTCCAAGCGTTGCTCCTGCAAACACAATCACATTAGAAAACAAAATCATGTACCCAATATAAATAATTTTCCCCAGCAACAATTTTCTTCTGTCTGTGGGAATAGTCATTAAATGATAGTATTTTATCTTTTTCTCCTGCGCCACAGAAAGATAACAAAATAGAGCAATCATCCCCGGCAGCAAAAGTGTATACCACCAGTTCCAAACACTTTCTGCATAAGCATTTGTCATCCCAAGAGTAAATATAAATGCCATGACAAATGTAAGAAGAGGAAATCCCCAGATAAACTTTTTTCGCATGGTTCTTTTGGCTTTTTGATGTTCTGCTTTTATAATATTAACCATGGATTTCACCTGCTTTCTGGTTTTTTCTTACCACATTCATAAACAAATCTTCAAGATTATCTCCCTGCTTTAATGCTCCTTCGTATCCTAAGATTCCACCTGAAATAATCCCGACTTTATCTGCAAGTAACTGTACCTCTGAGAGAATATGACTGGAGAGAATTACAGTGATTCCCTGTTCCGGAAAAGACCGGATCAGCTCTCGTAATTCCTCGATGCCTATTGGATCTAATCCATTCGTAGGTTCATCCAATATCAAAAGTTCCGGTTCTCCAAGCAATGCCATTGCAATGCCTAGTCTTTGCTTCATTCCCAAAGAAAACTGTCCTGCTTTCTTCTTTCCGGTGTTTGTAAGTGATACAATCTGCAAGACCTCATCAATTCTGTTTTCATCTGTACCAAGCAATAATTGTCTTACCTTCAAATTCTCTCTGGCGGAAAGATTTTCATAAATAGGCGGATTTTCAATTAACGCTCCTATTTTTGATAAATCTTTCCTATCCAAAAGTTTTCCATCAAAGTAAATCTTTCCTGCAGTTGGTTTCATCATACCGGTCAGCATTTTCAATGTGGTAGATTTACCAGCGCCATTCGGTCCAAGCAGTCCATAAATCTGTCCCTTTTCGATATTAAGTGAAACATTATTTACCGCTTTCTGCTTTCTAAAATATTTACACAAATTTTGTGTCTGCAACATCATTTCCATCTTTACTATCCTTCCTTCCATATTTCATTTCTTACTGAAATATAACCTAACAGAAAAAAATAAAGATTTGATGAAGATTTATTCCCGTATGGAATAAACCATCAATTGAATATCATTATCAGAACTCGGCTTTCCACTGAAATCAGCAAAGCTGTTACAAATACGAAGTCCTAATTTACAGAATATCTCCGTGATTTCATCCAAACTATATATCATCCTTATACTTCCATACCTGACTGTATGGCTTCTTTTTCAGCTTTCCAATCCGGTAAAGCTTTGCATAATATCTTTTCTGCAATATCCACTCTCTTCATGCTCCTCATTCATCATTTCTTCAATGACAAAATCATTTTTATCAATTTTCCCATCATGATCATAATCTATCATAAGCACAATACCTCTGATACTCACTTGCGATTTTTGTATTCCGGCTTCATTTTCTCTATGTAATGCTGTTTTTCAATTCTGTCGCTATCTGGCACATCTTCATCCAATTCCAATAATTTATTCACTCTCATGTGCCTGTTATTGTGGCTATGAGATTCAGTTTCTGCTCGTTCAGGCAGATTTCCTTGCGGATGGGTCGCGTGCGATCCGGCATATTGAAACACTCCTTTCACAATACAACGGACATTTTTTCTGCCGTTTTTTAAGTATCGGAGAAGAAAAAAATGTCCCCGCTTTCGAAAAAGCGGGGACATCACGATCTGCGGATATTGAGATTTGAGAAAACAGCAAGCACAGCCGCTGTCCATACACGCGGCGATTTTTGGAATATCCCAAGCCCTTTGCATTTGGCATACAACCCAATGCTCAGAAGTTATCCGATTATGAATCATTCAGTGCCGAGCACTTGCTTTCTTCATGAACTCCAGATAAAGACTGTACAGCACGGCGCAGACGGGAACGCTGAACAGCATCCCTAAGATGCCGAATGCTTCGCCGCCGATTGTGACAGCCATCAGCACCAACAGTCCGGGAAGCCCAACGGACTTACCGACCACCTTGGGATAAATCAGGTTGCCCTCCACCTGCTGTAAAACGAGCAAAAAGAGAATGAACCACAGCGCCTTGCCGGGTTCTGCCAGCAGGATCAAAAACGCGCCAAGACCGCCGCCGATCCATGCACCGAAAATCGGTACCAGTGCAGTAACGGCCACAAACGCGGAGACCGCACCGGCATACGGGATCCAAGAATCAGCATTCCAAAGAAGCACAGAACGCCGATGATAACCGCTTCGGTAAGCTGACCGCTGACAAAATTTGTAAATGTCTGGTTGGTCAGAGAGGCGATACTCAGCAGCCGCTGCGCCTTCTTTTGCGGCAGGACTGTCACAACGAGCTTTTTCAAATGTGCCGCGACGACTTCCTTCTTTGCAAGCAGATACAGCGCAAAGACAAGTCCCAAGAGAACGTCCACCAAAACCGACAGGACAGAGATTGCCGCGCCCCACGTCACGGTGAGGATGCCGCTTCCCTCGTCGCTGATCAAGGCGGTGAGCTTCTCGATCAACAGGTCAGAGTCTATGGTGTATTCGGGCAGGACAATATTATATTTTGCGGCAAACTGGACAACGCCTGTCCACCACCGCCCGATTTCCTCCACATAGAGCGGAATGTTTTGGACAAACTCTTCGCCGGATTCCCGCAGGCTGGGGATCATCATAAACACCACGGCAAACAGAATTCCAAGGACAAGTACGGTGCTTGCTGTCAGGCACACAGGGCGGACCAGCTTTGCAGGAGCTTTGCGGCACACCTTGTTCCAGCAGCATTCCAACGGTCGAAGGACTACGTTGATCAAAAAAGCAATCGCGCCGCCGATCAAAAACGGAGTGAACAGTGCAAGCACCTTGCCGAGAAACCGCAAAACAACGTCAAGGTTTACCAGTGCCCATGCGAATATGATCAGCAGCACCAGTGCGCGGGTAATATAGCGAATGATCGTCTTGTCCGGCCACTTGCTTCCCTGCGGCGCGGGATTCTTGTTTCTGTCACCGGCTGTGTTTTGTGGTTTTTTCTCCATGTATTTCCTTTCTGTCACTATGGGAGACCCTTTCAAATCCGAAAGCACTTTTGCAGGCTTTATACTCACCCAACGCCAAAATCGTAGTGTCATCGGACAATATGGTGTCCGGCGTAACGGAAACATCCGTTTTTCCTGCGCGTTTGATGCCAAGAATGGTGATGCCAAACTTTCTGCGGACGTTCAGCTCACCAACGCTTTTCCAGATCCACGCCTCCGGCACCTGCACTTCAAAGATGGCGTGCTGCTCGTCGATCTCTATGTAGTCGAAATATGGTCGGCAGTGAATCGGATCGCCGCCCATTTTGCCATCTGCTTTTCAGGGTAGACCACGTTATCTGCGCCGTTGCGGAGCAGAAACTTCGCCTGCACATCGCGTTCGGCGCGGGATACCACGCATTTGGCACCCAGCTCTTTCAGCAGCGAGGTGGTCTCCAGCGAGTTCTGGAAGCTGCCGCTGATGGTCACAAAACAAACATCAAAATTTCCGATACCGAGCGAACGCAGAAACTCCGCATTGGTGCTGTCGCCGATCTGTGCGTTGGTGACAAACGGAAGCACATCGTTGATCCGTTCCTCATTGGTATCGACTGCCATGACCTGATGCCCCAGTTGAGAGAGCTGCATGGCGATATGCCGCCCGAAGCGGCCTGCTCCGATCAATAAAACATTTTTCATGGGATAGATGCTCCTTTACTTATCCAATCGTGATGCTTTCCTGCGGCAGCTTTGCGCTGCCGGTTTTCTTGCTGGACACCGCCGCATAAATGAGTGTAAGCCCGCCGACCCTGCCCAGATACATCAGCGCGATCAATACCATTTGCGAGGGAATATGCAGCTGCGGCGTAATACCCAATGTCAGTCCAACCGTGCCTACCGCCGACGCTGCTTCATACAGGCAGGAGGACAGCGGGAGATCCTCGTATACGCTGATAAAAACGCCTCCGCCAAAGAACAGCGCAAGTACATCGTCAGGATGGTCGCGGCGGTTTTGACGGCGCTACAATCGACTCTGCGCCCAAAGAACTGGGCGCTGGCCCGCTGGCGGAAGGTCGCGGCAGCATTGGAAAGCAGAACTGCCAGCGTGGTGGTTTTCATGCCGCCTGCCGTAGACCCCGGAGAGCCGCCAATGAGCATCAGAAGGATCATCACGCCCAGCGATGCGCCGGACATGGCGGTAGATCGACTGTGTTGAAGCCCGCCGTTCTCGGCGTGACCGATTGGAACAGGGCTGCCTGAACCCGCGCTCCGAGGGGAAGGGCATCAAAGTCCACAAAGAAGAAAAACAGCGCCGGAAGGACGATCAGCGTGAGTGTCGTAACGAGAATGACCTTACTTTGCATTCGATAACGGTGGAAATGCAGCTTGTTTTCGCAAATGTCATCCCACGTTAAGAATCCGATGCCGCCGGTTATGATCAGCAGCATAACCGTGATATTGATCACCGGATTTTGGACATAACCGGTAAGGGACGGATACAAATTATTGTTCGTTCCCAGAATGTCAAACCCTGCGTTGCAAAAGGCGGAGATGGAGTGAAATACCGCCATCCAGATCCCGTGCCATCCGTAGTCGCGGCAAAACACCGGCAGCATGGCGAGCGCACCGATCAGTTCGATCAGAAATGTCCCTCGTAGGATGAACCGTGTCAGCCGGACGATCCCTCCGACCTTCGGCGCTGAGATGGCGTCCTGCATGGTGCTGCGCTGCATCAGAGAGATCCTTCGTCCGGACAGTAGCGCAAACGATGCCGCCACAGTGACAACACCGAGCCCGCCTATCTGAATCAGCGTCAGGATCACCGCCTTGCCAAAAACTGACCAATAGCTGCCGGTATCCTGCACCACAAGACCCGTCACACAAACAGCGGAGGTCGCGGTGAAAAGTGCTTCATGAAATGGCGTTACGCACCTGGCTGTTGTGGAAAGCGGCAGCATCAGCAGCAACGCACCCAACAGAATGACCCCGGCAAAACCCAATATGATAATTTGAAAAGACGAAAGGCGGTGCTTTCTGCAAACCATTTCTTCCGACATCATCCTCACCCCTTATGAATCGCGTGATTGCTTTATTGTTCACAGGTCAAACACACGTCGCATTGCCTGACTGTGATGAAGGATACCCTGTACGCGTCAGATCGGAGACCGTGATCTCCAAATTCTGAGCGGTAAAGGAATCGCCTTGACGGGGACTCTATTCAGCTGCTCCATGACCCAGCCGCCGACAGAAACACTGTCCGATTCCAGCTTGATGTCAAAGAATTCCGTAAAATCCTCCAGGCTGACGGAGCAGTCCACGCGATAGGTATTCTCGTCCAGCTTTTCAAAATCTTCCTCCACCTCGTCGTGTTCGTCCCAAATTTCACCAACCAGTTCTTCCAGAATATCCTCCATCGTAACAATACCAAGCGTTCCGCCGAAATCATCTACGACCACGGCGATATGGGACTTCTGATGCTGGAACATTTTCAAAATATCCCGGATTTTTGTGTACTGATAGACAAACAACGGTTTCGTCATGATCTCCGCAATGGGCTGATCCGTCATCTTGCCGTTGATATAGAAATCCTTCTGATGAAGAACGCCGACGATCTGATCAATGGTATCCCGGTAGACCAGCAGACGGGAAAAGCGGGACTGGGTAAAGGCTCTGGAAATTTCCTCATGACTCTTGTCGATGTCCACGGCTTCCAGGTCAATTCGATGGGTCAAAATTTCTGCCGCCGTCAGGTCACGGAATTCAAGGGCATTGCGCAGCAGCTCGCCTTCGTTTTCGTCAATTCCGCCGTCCTGCTCCACGTCCTCCATAAAAAGGAGCAGTTCCTCGTGGGACATTTTTTCATCGTCATCCGTCTTGAAGAAGCGGGAAACCAGCTTCTTCCACTGGGAAAAGAGGAAATTCAGCGGCGTCAGAATCAAAATCCAAAGGCGTATAAACGGAGCACTGAACAAAGCGAAACGTTCCGGGGTATCCTTGCAACACTTTTAGGGGTGATCTCACCAAAATCAAAACAACGATCGTTACGACGACCGTAGAAATTGTCGCGCCAATATCGCCATAAAGCCCTACGAACAAAAGTGTGCCGATGGATGCCACCATGATATTCACGATATTGTTGCCGATCAGGATGGTGGAGATCAGCTTGTCATAGTCTTCAGATAGCTTGAGCGCCAGCGTTGCCCGCTTGTTTCCATTGTCCGCCAACACCTTGAGGCGGGTCTTATTCAGGGATGAGAACGCCGTTTCTGTGGCGCTGAAATAGGCGGACATGGCAATGCAGACCACCATTACGAAAATACTTCCAAAATAATTCATTTCAAACTCCTTTATGTTCTGTTCCTACGATTATTTCATACAAAAAAGACACGTCTATACCCGATATCGCAGCAAAGGGCGTAGATATGTCACATACGAACATACCATATAAGAGCGGCTGCAGTTATCGTCGCTACTGTCGTTTTCCACGGATTTCTTCCTCCTTTTTATTTAGTGTTTCCATCATAGCATTTTCGTGGTGTAGATTCAGTAAAGAAACAGATGCGGTACAACATCCTCCTGCGAGAAATCTTGAAACGCTTCCGCTTATGCGATATAATAACTGCTGGCAGTTATTTATACCACTGGATTTAAGCCTTTCTCCCGGCTTCGCCCGAAACCGAAAAACATGGCGTATTATACCGCAATAAATTTCAGGAGAAGCATGATGAAGAATCGACAGCGACAAAAAGATACTCTATTTTCGATCCTTATTTTTTGCAGTGCCTTTGCCGTCAATTTGCTGATTCAGAAGCTCTTTACCACGCAGACGCTGGTACCCATGATCTTTGTGTTCGGCGTGTTTTTGATCTCGCTGAAAACCCACGGGTATTGCTATGGTATCATTTCGGCCATCATCAGCGTGTTTGCGGTGAATTTCGCCTTTACATATCCCTATTATGCCTTTGACTTTTCGTAGAAGAAAGCATCCTATCCGCTGTCATTATGCTGGTCGTCGCCGTTTCCACCAGCACGCTGAACATTCGCATCCGCGATCAGGAGAGCTGCGCTCAGAAAACGAAAAAGAGAGAATGAGGGGCAATCTGCTGCGGGCGATCTCCCATGACTTGCGCACGCCCCTTACCTCCATATACGGGTCCTCCTCCACGCTGATCTCCAAGTATGACGCGCTGCCAAAGGAGCAACAGCTCAAGCTGTTGGGAGAAATTCAGGAGGACAGCGAATGGCTCATCCGCATGGTTGAAAATCTTCTGTCGGTTACAAGAATCGACGGTGCGAAAGTGAAGTCGTGAAGACACCCACGGTTCTGGATGAGCTGATTGACTCGGTTCTCATGAAGTTTTCCAAAAAGCATCCGAATCAGAAGGTCATCACACAGATACCGGAGGAATTTGTGGACATTCCCATGGATTCGCTCCTTATTGAACAGGTACTGCTGAATCTTCTGGAAAATGCCGTATTCCACGCAAAAGGATGACGGAGCTGACTCTTTCCGTTTCTCTTGTGGGGATAAGGCGGTATTTGAGGTTGCCGACAACGGCTGCGGCATCCCGGATGATGCACTTCAAAAGATTTTCACCGGAAGTTATGAAAAGTCCGCCGCGCCGGTGGACGGAACCCGCAGCAATATGGGAATCGGACTATCCGTGTGCGCCGCCATCGTCAAGGCGCACGGCAGCGAGATTACTGCGGAAAATAGGAAGGGCGGCGGCACGGTATTCCGCTTTGCTCTGGAAAGAGGGGGTGAGGACGATGGGCAATAACAAGTACAAACTTCTGATTGTAGAGGACGAGGCCAACATCAGAAGTTTTATCAAAGCCAATCTGGAAACCAGCGACTATCAGGTGCTCTGCGCGGAAACCTGCGAGCTTGGCATGATGATGTATGCCTCCCATCATCCGGACTCATCCTTTTGGATCTTGGTCTGCCGGATCGAGACGGTATGAGATTGATTCAAGAAGTTCGGGAGACAGACACCGTGCCCATCATTGTGCTTTCCGCCCGTTCCAACGAGAGGGATAAGGTGGAGGCGTTGGATCTGGGCGCGAATGACTATATCACCAAGCCTTTTGGCACGGAGGAACTACTGGCTCGCATCCGCGCCGTTCTCCGCAGCATCGGCACAGTGAAGAGGATGAAAGCAGTCCCGATGGGAAATTCCGCCTGCAGGATTTGCTGATTGATTACGATACACGGCAGGTTTTTGTAGGGAAAGAGGAGATCGACCTGACCCAGACGGAATACAACATCATGCGTTTCTCTCCGTTCACGCCGGAAAGGTGCTGACGTATGCCGCCATCATTCAGGCGGTCTGGGGGTATTCGGACTATGGCAGCGTCAAAAAGCTGCAAGTCAATATGAAGAACATCCGCAAGAAAATGGGCGTGACGCCCGGTGAAAAGCGCTACATCATCAACGAGCTTGGCGTCGGATACCGTATGCTGGCGGAGGATGAGGCATAGCGCTGCCAAAGTTCTACGCCGCTTGACAGGCGTGTACAATGCAAATGAGCTTTTTCCGTTTCTATACCAAACGGAGAAGGCTCATTTTTGTTTGGAGGATCAAAGGAGTGAAACGCCTTGTATCTCTCTGCGCCGGTGCGCAGATAAAAAAGCTACCCTGCTTTTGCGCAGGGCAGCTTAAATATTGTTGGTAATGTTGCAGCAGGCGATTTTCGCAACTGCATACCGCCGGTTCCTCTACGCCATTTTTACGCCATTTCTGCGTGGGGATGCGTAGGGAAATAGGAACTTTTATGTTTTGACTTCATCCGAAAATGCCTGTCCTATCAAGCTTTATCGACATTTGTGCGTTTGCGGAGACTTACAGAAACAGGCTCGCTTGATTGAGTGCGCAGTTGTATCTATAACATTTAATTCATAGATTCCTAAATTAGAAAATTGTTTCCACATTGTTTCAACTAATTCAATATTTGTTTCTCTATCTAACTTTGAGCGTTGATAGCTCGCTTCATAGTTTTTATCATTCCTTTCGCTTCGCTCAAGGCACAAACAAGTTATGAAAAATGTTGTGCCCCTCCACTCTTTGATTTATAATTCTTTCAAGGAATAGCAATACACTACAGAGCACGGAAGGAGAAGTGG
>ENA-OQCS01000047-OQCS01000047.1-human-gut-metagenome-genome-assembly--contig:-NODE-47-length-48298-cov-3.646468_pt1 | contig 48298 bp, 50 predicted proteins | sample MGYA00242757_ERZ504575 | MGnify/ENA primary metagenome ERZ504575 (study PRJEB26092, sample SAMD00036297) | human gut metagenome | host: Homo sapiens | study: EMG produced TPA metagenomics assembly of... | reverse complement strand
CACGTGAACGGCCGCGTGGTGGCCTACCACGATCACAACGAGCGAGACAAGTCCGACGGTCTGCTCGATCAGGTGGAAACCGGCGCTACCGTGCTGGTCGTGTCCGACGCGGGCATGCCGACCATCAACGATCCGGGCCTCGCGATCGTGCGTCGCGCCATCGAACGTGGTCTGCCCGTCACCTGCGCTCCCGGCCCGTCCGCAGTGCTGGACGCGCTGTGCCTTTCAGGACTGCCCACCGACCGCTTCTGCTATGAAGGATTCCTGCCGCGCAAGCATTCCGAACGCGTGCAATACCTGCGTACCCTGCGTTCTGAACGCCGCACCATCGTGTTTTACGAAACCCTGCATCGCATCGACGATTCCATGGCCGACCTGCTTGACGTGTTCGGTCCGAACCGCAAGATGGCGCTTTGCCGTGAACTTACCAAGGATTTTGAGCAGATCCGTCGCGGAACCATCGCGCAGATTCGCCAGAGCGTGATCGACGAGCCGCCGCGCGGCGAAATGGTGTTGGTCGTTGCCGGCGCTTCCGAAGAGGAGGCTGACGCTGCTGCCCCCGCATCGTTGAGCGTCGAAGACTTGGCGGTGCTGTCGATCGACCGTGCGCAGGAAGACAATCTGCGCATCAAAGACGCGATTTCGCAGGTCGTTGCCGAGCATCCCCTTGCGGACGGCTCGCTTGCCAATCGCAAGCAGGTCTACAATGCGGTTCTTGCGATGAAGCAGTGAGTCCATATTAGTTACCGTCCGGCGATTGCCTATCGTGCGATTGCCCGTCGCGCAAGTGTTAGCTGCATGCTTGCGATCCGCACGATTCCAACGATTCCAGCAGTATTTGCAGGGCGCGGGCCACGTCCGGCCCGCCGACTTGCGCAAGATAGTCCAACATCGCCGGTGTTGCGGAAGGATTGGCGACCAGCCATTTGCGCAGTTGCGGCGCGTATTCCGCGATATGCCATAGCACGTCCTGCGGCGTGTCCGGACTGCACGCCACCAGCGGCGTCAATGGAATTGGGGGAGACGGCGGATCCACCAGCGGTTTCGGCCGCGGTTGGCTGGTATGGCGGCGGTTCGCGGCGCGTCCGCTGTGCACGGTGTGCGAGATTCCGCGCATCCCGATGCGTCGCGCGATGCGTCCGTGGCCTGCGTTTTTCTTGGATTCCGAGCAGTCTGCGGAATCGTTTGCTCTGTCGGCACCTATCCTGTCGGCGTGCGTCGCGCGCCGCGCCTTATGCCTGCTATGCGCTGCGCTCATATTCGTCGCTTCTTCCGTCGATCGCAAGAATGTAGTTGCGCGCCTGTGGCGCGTTGCGAATATGCTTCGTCTCCTGCATGATTTGCATGCAATCGTTGGAGCGGAAATGAAATTCCTGCATGAGCATGCAGATGATTTCGGAAACCAACGATTCGCTTTCGGGGGTGCAGTTCAATGCGAGATCGCATGCGGTGCGAACAGGCGTGGTCACGATGATCGGACCGACTTTGATGGTGTGTTCGTTTGGTGCGAGACGGTTGAAAACGTTGATTTTACGGCCGTAACGTAGCGCTCGATAGTGGGCTTTCGCGATAATGTCGATGGATTCGGGGAAGGTGCCGCCTAGCCAAACCCATGCGGCGGTGCGTGAACATGCCACGGACCGGCTCGGCAGCAATGTCGCGATGATGCAGGACCGCCCGTACAACGTGTCCGAATCGTGGCATGAATAGGCGTTCGCGCTGTCGAGCTTGCACAGCGCGCCGGATGAGCCAGCAGGTTCAGGCACATCGGCCCGGAAGGTCATCGTTGCCCAGAAGGGGTGGTGGAGTGTCCATGACGGTACCGTAGCGGATTCGAATTCCGTTGCGCCACCAGCCCCCGAAAATCTGTGGATATGTGGAAAATGATTGTTACGTAATGCAACAATGTGGATAGATCGGCAGATATGCAAATTATGATGCAACTATTTCAAACGATTGAAATCGATGATCGCACGTCCATCCTCCAATAAAAATCCAACTACCGAAATACATGGAAAATGCGGGATATGGCGCTTTGTATAATCGGGCACCATGAGTCATATTTTGGTGAATGTTGCTTGGCCGTATGCTAACGGCCCCCGTCATATCGGTCACGTCGCCGGATTCGGCGTGCCCTCCGACGTATACGCGCGCTACGAGCGCATGAAGGGCAATGACGTGCTGATGGTGTCTGGCACCGACGAGCACGGCACCCCGATCCTGGTGGAAGCCGACAAGGAAGGCGTCAGCGCACAGGAGCTCGCCAACCGTTACAACCGTGTGATCGCCAAGGATCTGTGCGATCTCGGCCTGAGCTACGACCTGTTCACCCGCACCACCACCGGCAATCACGAGCAGGTGGTGCAGGAACTGTTCAAGCAGTGCCTCGCCAACGGCTACATTTATAAGGCACCCAGAAGGTCGCCATCTCGCCGTCCACCGGCCGCACCCTGCCTGACCCGTTACATCGAAGGCACCTGCCGATCTGCGGTGCCGACGGTGCCCGCGGCGACCAGTGCGACGCCTGCGGCAACGAACTCGACCCGGACGAGCTCATCAATCCCGTTTCCAAAATCAACGGCGAAACCCCGCGCTTTGAGGAAACCGAACACTTCTTCCTCGACCTGCCGGCGCTCGCCGAAGCCAATCTCGCATGGCTGAAGACCCGCGAAGGCTGGCGTACCAACGTCATCAACTTCTCCATCGGCCTGTTCAAGGAAGTCAAGCCGCGTGCCATCACGCGTGACATCGACTGGGGCATTCCCGTTCCGGTTGCCGGCTGGATCGACAATCCGAACAAGAAGCTGTACGTGTGGTTCGACGCGGTGATCGGCTACTTGTCGGCATCCATCGAATGGGCTCGCCGCAAGGGCGATCCGGAAGCATGGCGCGCATGGTGGAATGATCCGGAAACCCCGGGCTACTACTTCATGGGCAAAGACAACATCACGTTCCACTCCCAGATCTGGCCGTCCGAAATGCTCGGCTACAACGGTCAGGGCTCCAAGGGCGGCGAAACCGGCAAGCTCGGTCCGCTGAACATGCCGGAGCAGGTCGTGGCTTCCGAATTCATGACCATGGAAGGCAAGAAGTTCTCGTCTTCGCGTGGCATCGTCATTTATGTGAAGGACATTCTCGCCCGCTACCCTGTGGATGCCGTGCGCTACTACATTTCCGTGGCCGGTCCGGAAAGCTCCGATTCCGACTTCACATGGGCTGAGTTCGTGCGCCACAACAACGAGGAGCTTGCCGCTTCCTGGGGCAACCTCGTCAACCGTGTGGCCAATCTGATGAACAAGAACTTCGGTGAGATTCCGGCGCTCGATGAGAGCGAAATGACCGATGAGGATCGCGCTCTGCTGAGCGAAACCAAGGCCGCGTTCGACACGGTCGTTCGCTGATCGAGAACCATCGCCAGAAGAACGCGCTGAGCGAAGCCATGCGCGTGGTCGGCGACATCAACAAGTACATTTCCGCCACCGAACCGTGGAAGATCAAGGACAATCCGGCTCGCCTCGGCACCGTGCTGCACGTTGCCGCCCAGGCCGTGTCCGACGCGAACCACCTGCTGGCCCCGTTCCTGCCGCATTCCGCGCAGAAGGTGTGGGAGGCTCTCGGCGGCACAGGCACGTTCTCGCCGTTGCCGCGCTTGGAAGAGGTCGAGGATCTCGACAAGCCGGGCTTCATGTATCCGATCATCACCGGCGACTACAAGCTGGGCGAAACCGTGCATCCGTGGGCTTCCGAGCCGATCGTGGCCGGCACTGCAGTGCCGAAGCCGCATCCGATTTTCGCGAAGATTCCGCCGGAGGCCGTTGAAGAGGAGCTCGCTCGCTTCGATTCGGAGCTGAAGGCTCGTCGTGAGGCCGAGGCGGCCCGTCTTGCCGCCGAAAAGGCCAAGCTGGAAGCTGATTCGCTGATTCACCTGGGGATTCGGCTTGATTTGGCCTGATTTGCCGCTAAGGTGAGTTGTTCTGATTGCCGGTGCAAGGAATTACGAAGTTCTTGCACCGGCTTTTTATATCTGATTTTGCAAATCCGACTTGTAAATCTAATGCGCAATATTCGATTTTCTATATACGATTTTACAAATCTATAGTGCAATCCGGATTGCATCGATTTCAAAATCCGTAACAATCGCTATTTCTCTTTGCCATTCCTCTCGTTACAATGGGGAAGTTGAGGGAAATGCGATGCTGCAGGGAGGCTCTTATGTTGGACGTCAAGCGAGTGCTGAAAGCCGCGCCTACGAAAATGCGTTCCCAAGAGCCGCTGCAGCAGTTGTGGACGCCTTGGGGCGAACAGATCGCCGGCGAATGCTGTCTTCCAACGACGCCCACAAGGCGTTCTGCCCTGCAAAAGACGGCGAACGCAAACTGGAAAACGGCCGCACGCCAATCCTGAACGAGCATCCGCGCCCAACCATGGTGCGCGGCAATCACACCATGCTCAACGGATTCTGGGATTACGCGATCGTATCCATTCCCGAAAGCGGCAACGGCTCGAAATGGCGCAAATCCGCGGCTGTGCTCACCCGTGACGAAGCGGTGCAGGCAGTGAAGGAAGCGGCCATCCCCGAAACGTTCGACGGCAAGATTTTGGTGCCGTTCTCCCCGGAATCCGCGCTTTCCGGCGTGCATCAGACGATTTACCCAGACAATATGATCTGGTATCGCACGGTGGTGCATCCCGTGACGCTTGGGGGAGGGGAAGCGGTTCGGCAGATCGGCGATGCGAACCGCTTGATGCTGCATTTCGAAGCGGTCGATTACGTGTGCGCCTGCTTTATCAACGGGCAGTTTGCAGGGATGCATGTCGGGGGATATTTGCCGTTTGACGTCGATATTTCGGCATTCGTCGATCCCGATGATGCTTTCGAGATTGCGTTGTGCGTGTACGATCCGAACGATTCGGGTACGCAAATGCGCGGCAAGCAGAAAATCGAGCGCGAGGGGATTTGGTACACCGCGCAAAGCGGCATTTGGCAGAGCGTGTGGATGGAGATCGTGCCGGAAGCGTACGTGCAGACGCTTACGCTGAAGGGCGCCGCCGACGGCAGATTGTTTATTCGCGCGGAAATCGGCGGAGACAAGCCGAATGCCAAACTGCATATCGTCGTAGCCGATCCCGCGGACGGCACGATCGTCGCGGACGAATTGCTGCCGGCTGGCATGCGCAAGGTGCGCACGGAAATCGCAACGCGGGCCGAACACTTGTGGTCGCCGAACGATCCGTATTTGTATGACGTGACGGCGACGCTGGAATTTGGTGCGGCGAAATCGCAGGGAAAGCAGGAAAAGCTGCAGCAAGAATCGCAGGAAATTCAAGAGAAACCCGCGAAATCGCAGGAAAAGCAAGATATTGTGCGCTCGTATTGCGCGTTCCGCACGGTTGAGATTAAGCCTGATTTGAAGGGTATCGCGCGCTTCCATCTCAATGGCAAGCCGGTGTTCCTCAAGGGTGTGCTCGACCAGGCTATTGGCCGGACGGCCTGCTGACCGCGCCGAGTGATGAAGCGCTGGTGCATGACATAATCGCCATGAAGGAATCCGGCTTTACTATGCTGCGCAAGCATATCAAAATCGAGTCGGCGCGCTGGTACTACCATTGTGACCGCCTCGGCATGCTGGTATGGCAGGACGCGGTGTCGGGTGGCGGCGAATACAACGCGTGGGTCACCAACCGCAAGCCGACGCTCATGCGTGCCACATGGAACAAGTACCGCGACGACACGGCGAAGCATTTCGCGGCGCTCGGTGCCGACGATTCGACGTACCGCCGCGACTGGTCGCGCACCTGCGATGCCATGGTGCACATGCTTGCCGGCCACCCGTCGATCGTCACGTGGGTGCTGTTCAACGAAGGGTGGGGGCAGTTCGACGCGTGCGATGCGGCGGAACGCATTCATGCGCTTGACCCGACGCGCCCGATCGACGCCACGAGTGCTGGTACGACCAGCGTTGCGGCGATTTTCACAGCGTGCACAACTACTTCCGTCCGCTGGAAATCTACCCGGATAAGGGGCCATTGCGTGGGTATGTGGCCGAATATGAAAAGCGGCATAAGCGGCGTCGTCGTGCCGCGCATTACGCGGTGTTGCCGGTTGCGCAGCATGGCGTTCGTGCGTTCGTGATTTCGGAATTCGGAGGATTGGCGCAGTTGGTTGCCGATCATGCTGCGGTTTCGCGCGCGTACGGCTACGGTGAATACGATTCGATTGAGGATTGGCGCACTGCCGTCCGTTCCGTGCTTGATTCGGCGGAATCGTTGGAATCACGCGGATTGGCGGGCTACGTGTATACGCAGGTTTCCGACGTCGAAGAAGAGCTCAACGGCCTCATGACCTACGATCGCCGCCTCAACAAATTCGCGCAATGATTCGCCGAGATTGAGTGCGGTCATGGCTGTCATGGAAGCGTTCTGCTTCTTGCGTTTCGGTGGCGCGTTCGGTACGTTGGGAACGGCGGCTATTATGGCGCCATCACAGCGAGCCACGGCGGAACGGAGCGAGGAGATGTGCGTTGCGTTTGCATTGGCCGCATTAACCGAGGGGGTCTTGTGACCATGAATCATGTTCCGGAAGCGCCGCAGTCCGCAAGCGGCGATTATGCGTGGTTGGGAGCCGAGCCGGGTTCCGTAGCCGATCAGCTGTATATGTCGGCGGCCGACGAATGGAATCAGGCAATCAATTCGCGTTTTGTGAATGAATTGCTGGATGATACACTTCCAGAATCGATTTTGAAGTCTTATTTAATTCAGGATTTCAAGTTCTTTAATCAGGGCATCATGGCACATGCGATTGAACTTGCGCCGCGTCAGGAAACCAAAGATATGCTGGCGAAACAATCGCAATGGTTTGCTGACAATGAAGCAACATATTTTACCGGATTCCTTAAGGAATACGGAATTACTGACGAAGAATACAATAATTCCGAGCAGACTCCGGCAAATCGTGAATATTGCGAATATCTGACCAAGCTGGTTCAGGGAACTTGGGAAGAACTCATTACTGCGCTGTGCTGCATGGAATGGATTTATCTTGCCTGGGCCAAGCGCACCATCGACGCTGGCGTCGTTCAGCAGATTCCGGCGCACAAGGGTTGGGTTGATTTGCATGAGGGCGATTATTTCCGCGCCTGGACGGGCCGCCTGATCGCGCTCGTCAACGAGTATGCGTCGGTGGATGGCTCGGAGGCCGACGTGTTCCGCACCATCGTGCATCTCGAGCGTCGCTTCTTTGAGGATTCCTATCCGCAGCGGTGAGCGGTGAGCATGATATGAGGCAATGAGCGCCAATGCAAATTGGCGGTAACGCGGTAACGCAATAACGCAAGCAGGGGGTCCGCAGAATACGCGGACCCCCCGTAATTGTTGGGGCAACCGGCATGCCCCAACGTGTCAGATCAGCTCGATATCCACATCCAAGTGGAGCGGCTTATCGGCTGGAATGTGGTACTGCGGGTGCACCGGGCTCATCCAGGAATCGTCGCCGCCGACGCCCATTTGCGCGGCGAGTACGCGCAGGAACATGTGCTTCGGAGCGGGCAGTTCGTCCTGATGCTGGGCTTCTTCCAACATGAATGCGCTGTACGGCTGCAGGCTGAGCGCGAACGCTGATTCGCCGTGACGGCTCACACGCATGCCATGACCGGCATCATCCGTGATCTCAGCCCAACGCACATCCTCATGGTTGCCGGTTTCCTGCGGCATGAGGTACGGCGCATGATCGTCGTAAGCGTTGGTGTTCCAAATGCCCAGCTTGGCATGCTTGCGGTCGGCGTAGGTTTCGTCGGGTCCGGGGCCGTAGAAGCGCAGGTTGGAGTATTCGACCGGCAGCGTCCATTCCAAACCGAAAGCCGGAATGGTCGGGGCTTCCTGAGTTTCACCCGGATAGTCGACGCTCAAGTGCAGCTTGCCGGTGGTGTCTGCCACATACGTGATGGTGACGTGCGTGCGCTGCGGAGTGGCGAGCTCGTACTCGTATACGGCTTTCAGCGTATCGTCATTGACCTGTTCGATGGTGTTGTTGACGCACTTGGCGTAACGGCCTGCGCCGACCCACTGCGCGCGGTCGTAACCGTGGCCTGCACCGCGATCGTTGTCGGTCAGCGCGCGGAACGTGGTGAGCGTGGGCTTGCGCAGCACGAATTCACGGCCGTCAAGCGTGTACGAAACAATGCCGCCCTGCGTACGCGACAGCAGAATCTCACGACCGGATCCCTGCACGCCAGCATTCCAACGGCCAACGGTCACGATGCCGTCAACAGGCTTCGTCTCGCTGGCAGCAACCGGCTTGGAGCCTGCAACCACGGTCTGGCCGAACGACAGCTCGTAGCCCTTCGACGCCCACTCTTCCGCGGCGGCAAGGCGTTGGCTCACTTCGAGCGTGAGCTCGTTGGCTTGGCCTCGGTAGCCTCCAACGGCCATTCAATATCGAAGTGCTTGGTTTCGCCAGCCGGCACATCAAAACGCTGTTCGGCCTGCCATACCGGCTCGCCATCCGCAAGCACGCGCGTAACGAACACATAGTCGGCGGTGGAAACGAACAGATTGTCATTCGCGATCTCAACGCCGGTTTCACCCGGCACAATGCGCACGTTGGCATACAGCTGCTTGACGTCTTGCGCCTTTGGCGACGGCGTGCGATCGGCGAACACAATACCGTCTCCGGCAAACTCGTAATCGCTCGGACGATCGCCGAAATCGCCGCCGTAGCAGAGACGTTCATCGCCATCGGGCAAGCGCACAAGAATCGCCTGATCAATGAAATCCCAAATAAATCCGCCTGATATTGCGGGTAGCGTTCCAGCGCAACATATTCGTCCATATTTCCGACGGAATTGCCCATGGCGTGCATGTATTCGCAGGAAATATACGGCTTCTTCGGATCGGACTTGAGATATTCCTCGATTTCGTCGGCGTGCGCGTACATGCGGCTTTCGATGTCGGTCACGTCGTCATACTTGCGATTGTGGGTCACGCCCTCGTAGTGCACTGGTCGGTTCGGGTCGAGTTCGTGCACGTGGACGCTCATCGCGCGGAACACGTCTCCCGCATACGATTCGTTGCCAAGCGACCAGATGACTACGGAAGCATGGTTGTAGTCGCGCTTCATCATGCTGTTCACACGGTCCACGCACGCGCCCTCCCATTCGGGCTTGCTGCCCGGAACGGCGGAATCCTCGGTGACCACGTCTCCCGGCAGGCACCAGCTGCCGTGCGTTTCAAGATTGGTTTCGTCGATCAGGTAGATGCCGTATTCGTCGCACAGGTTCGGTACCAGTATTCCTGGTTGGGGTAGTGCGAGGTGCGGATGGCGTTGATGTTGTGCCTCTTGCAGAACGTGATGTCGTCGATCATGTCTTGCCTGGTGATGGCGCGGCCGCGCTTCGCGTCGAATTCGTGGCGGTCGGCGCCCTTGAAGACCACGCGCTTGCCGTTGAGCTTCATGATGCCGTCTTCGATGCGGAAGCGACGGAAGCCGACGCGCTGCGTTGCGGTTTCAACGATCGCGCCATCATGGCCGATCACCACACTTGCAGTTCGTACAGTGCCGGGCTCTCGGCGCTCCACGGCTTGACGTCCAACGAGCCGGAAACGATGCCGGTTTCGTCGGATGCGGCCAATGCGGTTTCCCACACCACATTGCCACTCAAATCCTTCAGCGTCGCCGACACGGTGGCGGCATTCTTCGCATTGCGCACCGCGAGTAGCGCGTCGAGCGAACCGGTGGCGGTTTCCGGATTCCAATCCGCTTCGACCTTCATATCTTCAATGTGCACATGCGGCTGTGCGGCGAGTTCCACGGAACGGAACAGGCCGTGCAAACGCCAGTAATCCTGATCTTCCAGCCAGGATGCGCTTGCGTATTCGTAGCAGGCGACGGCCACGACGTTTTCGCCGTCGTGCAGCGCTTCGGTGATGTCGAATTCGTTCGGGGTGTAGCCGTCTTCGCCGTAGCCGACGAACACGCCGTTGACCCACACGTAGATCGCGGTGGCCATGCCGTGGAACGTGATGCTGACGGTGCCGCCATTTTGACGGGCCGTATCAAGACGCTCGGCGACGGTGAACGTGCGGCGATACAGTGCCACATGGTTGGTTTCGGGAACGTTCGGCTCCTGCGGATTCTCATGGCCGTCCCACGGGTACTGAATATTCACGTACTTGTGGTTCATGTATCCCGCGTTCTGCAGGTGGAGGGCACGTCGATGCGGCCGAAAGCGGAATCGTCGAAATCCTCGGCTGCGAACGGCTCTTCCTCAAGATCGATGTCGGAGGCCTGCACCATTTCCACGCGCCATTCGCCGTCGAGGCTTTGCTTCAAATCGCTCGGCTCGCCGATCGCGGGAATGTGAGAAAAGGTTACGTGATTGGAATGTGCCGGCGTGCGATTCACTGCGAACACCGTGGGGTCGGTGAGCCACGCGGCGGATGCGGTGGTGATCTTATCTGCCATGATTTCCTCGTTTCCGAAACATAACTTCGTTGTTGATGTAGGTTTAGTTGGTGTGTACTTTTGTGTACTCAGAGTAATAAACTCTTTTACTAGCATGGTAAACGTTGTTTACTTAAATTGCAAATCTGCGTGTTGCTTTATTTGCAACTGAATTTACTTATATGGCGATAGGTGACGGCAAATGGCGGTAGTAATCATGATTGCAGATGTCAGTATTTGATAATCGTAAGAACTGCGATTGCGACACGCCGTTTGGGGGCTTTGTTTACTAAGGAATTTTGCTTTTGATAGTAAACAACGTATACTCAATTTTCGAGGTCAACGGGTGATCTCATCAAAATCTTCTAAGGAGAAGAGATAATGAGCAATACGACCACTACTGCGAACGGCACGGCTCGTTGCGGAAAGCTCGGCCAGCGCGTAGCGTACGCGTGCGGCAACCTTGGCCAGTCCGCGTTCTATAACGCACTGAGCACCTACTTCGTCGTCTATGTGACGAGCTCCTTGTTCGCTGGTGTCGATAAAGGCGTCGCCACCAAGCTGATCGGCATCATCACCGGCCTGGTCGTGGTGATCCGTATCGCGGAGATCTTCATCGACCCGCTGCTGGGCAACATCATCGACAACACCACCACCAAGTGGGGCCGTTTCCGCCCATGGCAGTTCCTCGCCGGCGCGATTTCGTCCGTGCTGATCGTGCTAGTGTACACCGGCCTGTTCGGCTTGGTGAACGTGAACACCACGTGGTTCATCGTACTGTTCGTCATCACCTTCGTCGTGCTCGACGTGTTCTACTCCCTGCGTGACATCTCCTACTGGGGTATGATCCCTGCATTGAGTTCCGACTCCCACGAGCGCTCCACCTACACCGCACTCGGCTCCTTCACCGGCTCCATCGGCTACAACGGCATCACCGTCGTGGTCATCCCGATCGTCACCTACTTCAGCTGGGTGTTCACCGGCAAGTACGTCGAAAGCCAGTCCGGCTGGACCTGCTTCGGTATTATCGTCGGCCTGCTCGGCCTCTTGACCGCATGGACCGTTCCTTCGGCACCAAGGAGAACGAGAGCGCCTGCGCTCCAAGGCCCAGAAGAACGGCAACCCGATCGAAGCCTTCAAGGCCATCTTCCAGAACGACCAGCTGCTGTGGGTTGCCTTGAGCTACCTGCTGTACGCCATCGCCAACGTGGCCACCACCGGCGTGCTGATCTTCCTGTTCAAGTTCATCCTCGACAACCAGGCCGCATACTCCCTCACCGGCGTGATCGCACTGGTCGCAGGCTTGGTTATGGCTCCGCTGTACCCGATCCTGAACAAGCGCATTCCGCGCCGTTACCTGTACATCGGTGGCATGATCTCCATGATCGCCGGCTATGTGATGCTCGGCATCTTCTCCGACAACATCATCATGGTGTTCGTGGCTCTGGTGCTTTTCTACGTGCCGGGTACCCTCATTCAGATGACCGCCATCCTGTCGCTGACCGACTCCATCGAATACGGCCAGCTCAAGAACGGCAAGCGCAACGAGGCCGTCACCCTGTCCGTCCGCCCGATGCTCGACAAGATCGGTGGCGCCATGTCCAACGGCATCGTCGGCATCATCGCCGTGGCCGCTGGCATGACCGGCAATGCGACCGCAGCCGACATGACCGCATCCAACATCCACATCTTCAAGATCTGCGCCTTCTACATTCCGCTCGTGCTCATCATCCTGAGCCTGATCGTGTTTCTGTTCAAGGTGAAGATCACTGAGAAGATGCACGATGAGATCGTCAAGGAGCTCGAAGTGAAGCTCGCCAACGGTGAGATCGAAGCCGACGACGCTCAGACCGTGGAAGCCGTCGAGGCGGTTGCCGTGGCTGAAACCGCTGGAACTGCTGGAACCGCGACTCCGGCGGGCCAACCTGAATCCCGATAACTGAACTTCCCCTTCCTTTCCGACAACCAGGGCCGCCTGAAGCACTCCATCCGCTGCAGGCGGCCTTTCATTCTTTTCGTCTCCATGCCTCTCATCCCGTCCGGGTTTCTCCACTCACTGGAACAATCTGGACGATAAAAGGCCTGTCAGCGGGAGGATTCCTCCGCTCACTGGAGGTTTTTGGACAGTACGGGGGTATTTTGCGGTCCGGATTCTTCCAGCGACTGGAGGAATATGGATGCTTGGAGAGTTGCAGACGGGGCGATTCTTCCGGTGGCTGGAGGTTTTTGGACGTTAGCAGGTCTGTTAGCGGGTAGCTTCCTCCACCGACTGGAGGTTTTTGGTCGCTAAGGCGTCCGGAGCTATGCTTCGCCGATGAGGGAGCCGCGTTCGTGGATCGTCGGTACCAGTGTGCGGATCACGATGGTGGCCTGTCCGCGCAGGGTGAGATCCTCGCCTTGCCTGCAACGGTGAATTTGCGGCGCCTCCTGATAATCCGTGGTCACGGTGCGGCTGATTTCGTTTTCCATCGCGTCGATGAATTGAGTATTGACGATTTCCGGCGCACCATATACCGAAATGTCGCGCAGATCCAACAATCCTGCCGGTATGGCCATGACGCGCCCGAGCAACGCGCCCGCTTCGGTGAGAATATGCGTACGCGCGGCGGGATCCTGCGAGATGCGTTGCTGCAACCTGTCACCGGAAACGAATGATTCGAGACATCCCTGTTTGCCGCATTCGCAGATTGGCCCGTTCGGGTCGACCACCACGTGTGCGATTTCTCCGGCAGTGAAGGAACTTCCTTCGATGATGACGTCGTTGAGGCATAATGCCGCGCCGAGCCCCGCCCGATGGAGATGAGCATGGAATTGGGGGAGCAGTCGCCGAAGAATCGTTCCGCCACAAGTGCCGCATTGGTGTCGTTGCCTACGATCACGGGCACTCCGGTGGCGTTTTCCACTTCGGTTTTCAGCGGCAGTTCGCTCCACCCCAAGTGCACGGATTTGCGCACCACGCCGTTGGGTTCCACAATGCCGGTCACCGCGATGCCGATGCAAGGTCGGCAGTGGCGTTGAGCTGATGAGCTGCTGCAGAGGTCGATCACGTCATTGACGCTGCAGCCATGGTCGACGGGAAGCTCGGTGCGGTCCACGATTCTGCCGGAAAGATCCGCCAGCGCTCCTTTGACGAGCATCGGATTCGACAGGTCGACGGAGACGATTCGCCAGAATCGGTGTCGATGGCGAGCACTTGTGAACGTTTACCGCGCCTTCGCGATTGTCGGGGCCGAGTTCGCGCAGAATGCGATTGTCGACCATTTCGCCGGTCACTTCGCTGGTGGTGAAGCGCGAAGTCCGATGAGTTTGCCGATATTGGCTCGCGACATTTGCGTTGCGGGGAAAAGCTGCTCGAATGCGGCGGTGATATTGCTGATTCGAATGTCGGAAGGTGATGCCTTTGCTTGGGTACCGCTCACGATGTCCTCGCTTTCTTGTGTGGAGCCGATACATATTGTAGTTTGTGGCGATACAAGTGCGTTATGTAATTTTTATTGGCAATAAAGATTACTAAACAAGAGTATACGGCATTTTTCCTCGAATTGCGATTGCTTTACGATTGTTACTAAATGGCGGAATTTCAGCTTTTTTGTGGAATAGCAATCGCGTGCCGGATTTAAATGTAAGGAAACTTGACAAAAAAGGATTACGTAGGTATGCTGTGACTATCCGGTGCAAGGAGGTGCCGGAATAATCTCACGAAGGAGAGAGATATGCGATCCCACACTCAGCGTTTGATGGTTTGCGCAGCTTCTTTCGCGGCTCTGTGCATGGGTCTTGCAGGATGCGGTTCCAATACGGCCAGCACCGGCGGGGATTCCGGGGAGGTCGTCAACCTCACGTACATGCACCGTCTTCCGGATTCCGAAGGCATGACCTTGGTCAAAGACATTGTTGCCAAGTGGAACAAGGATCATCCGAACATTCAGGTCAAGGCCACCAAGTTCGATGGTGCCGCACAAGATATGATCAAGAAGCTGGAAACCGACGTCAAGGCCGGCAATGCTCCGGATCTTGCACAGGTCGGCTACGCCGAAGTGCCTGAGGTGTTCACCAAGGGCTTGCTCGAAGACGTGACCGAAGAGGCCGCGAAGTACAAAAGCGACTTCGCCGAAGGCCCATATTCCATGATGCAGGTTGATGGCAAGACCTACGGCCTGCCGCAAGATACCGGCCCGCTTGTGTACTTCTACAACCAGAAGGCTTTCGATGAGCTGGGCATCAAGGTTCCCAAAACCAAGGATGAGCTGATCGAAGCGGCAAAGACCGCGGCCGCGTCCGGCAAGTACATCATGGATTACGAAGCCGATGAGGCCGGCAACATCTTCGCAGGTTTGGCAAATGCTTCCGACCCGTGGTACACCGTCAAGAATGACGCTTGGGTGGTCAACACCAACGGCAGCGGTTCGCAGGCTTTTGCTGAAACCTTCCAGGAACTGATCGACAACAAGGCCACGCTGACCAACCCGCGTTAGGTGCCGTCGTTCGACGCATCCCTGCAGATGGCACGCTGATCGGCAACATCGGCGCCGCTTGGGAGGCTCCGCTATTCAAGGACTCCGCAGGAGACACCGGCAAGGGTGACTGGCGTGTCACCCAGATCGGTGACTGGTTCGGCAATGGCACCAGCACCGGCCCTGACGGTGGTTCCGGCGTCGCAGTGCTCAAGGGTTGTGAGCACAAGGCCGAAGCCATGGAATTCCTCGACTGGTTCAACACTCAGGTTGAGGATCTGACCTCCCAAGGTCTGATTGTGGCCGCCAGCACCGAAACCGCGAAGACCCCTGAATCCTGGAACGAATTCTACGGCGGCCAAGACGTGATGAAGGAATTCGCTACTGCCAACGACAACATGGTCGCATTCAACTACATGCCGGGCTACTCCGCGGTCTCCGCAGCTATGCAGGAAGCCGCCGACAAGGCAGCCGACGGTTCCGGCAAGGTGGCGGACGTGTTCCCTGTGGCACAGCAGACCTCCATCGACACCCTCAAGAACTACGGCCTGTCCGTAGCGAAGTGATCGACGTATGGAACCAGGGATCACCCGCTCTGATTCCATAACCCCTCCAACGACGTGTGGAGCCAACGCAACACACGGCTCCACACCGTTCCTTATGAAAATATTCCTTGTGAATATTCCCTATGAATCGATCTAGCTGATTCGACGGAGCGGCTGAAACCGGCACTCCTCTCCCGTGATGACGATTTGGATACGGCGATTCGAACTGTGAAAGATGCCATCAACGATGAATGGCATCCGATGCGAAAGATAGGTACATCATGACTGCAACAACGCAAGCGGCGAAACCAAAGCGCACTGATGCGCAACGCCGCGAGAATCGAACAGGATGGGCGTTCATGGCGCCATTCGGCATACTGTTCGCCATTGTATTCATCATCCCGATTTTCTATGCCATCTATTCCAGCTTCTTCCGTCAGGTCACCGAGGGCGGCGGCGCGTACGGCGGCGGCGAATTGGTGAATAAATTCGTAGGATTCCAGAATTTCGAGTACGTGCTTACGTCCGGCAATTTTTGGTCCGGTGTGGGCAGGGTGCTGATTTACACCCTCATTCAGGTGCCGCTGATGATCATCATCGCGTTGGCTTTGGCGATGGTCATCGATTCGTTCGTGGTCAAGCACATCACGGTTTCCGTCTCGGCTACTTCCTGCCGTACGCCATTCCAGGTGTGGTCGCATCCATCATTTGGGTGTACCTGTATAACGGTCAGATTTCGCCGATCGTCAAAGGTCTTGCGGCCATCGGAATAAACGTTGATTTCTTCAGCAAGAACGTTGTGCTCGCTTCCATGGCAAACATCACCACATGGACGTTCACCGGCTACAACATGCTGATTTTCTTGGCCGCACTGCAGGCGATTCCGCACGAACTGTACGAAGCCGCACGCATTGATGGCGCAAGTGGATGGCAGATCTCCATGCGCATCAAACTGCCGAACGTGCGTTCCGCGGCGCTGCTGTCCATGTTGCTGTCCATCGTCGGCACAATCCAGCTATTCAACGAACCGCAGATCATGCAGACCGCCGATCCGGGCATCTCCAAAACCTATACGCCAATGATGATGGCCATGAACACTTCCCAAGGCACGCTGACTCCGGGCGGTGACGGACCCGCATCGGCGGTCGCCATCGTCATGGCACTGATCGCAGGCGTTCTCGCCATGATCTACGCACTGGTCGAGAGGAAGGCGAACGAACAATGAGCAACGCAGTCGCAGCAAGAAAAGACGAACGCGCCCGCAGAAAAGCGGAACGCATGATGGAAAAGCAACGCGAAGCGGCCGAACACGATCTGCCGCGCTCCATGCGCCCATCGCCGATCACCAAAACCATTACCGTGATCGTGCTCGTCGTAGCGCTGATCTACTTCCTCTTCCCAATCTATTGGGCCATCATCGCATCCACCAAAACACCATCGCAGCTGACCAGCAGCAACGGATTGTGGTTCGCCGTCGGACTTGACCAGATTCCCGACGCCATCGCAACCAACTATTCGAAGCTTATGGGGTGGACCCGTGGCCAATTCTGGCGTTGGGTGCTGAATTCCCTGATCTACTCCGGGGTTTCCGCACTGATCGGCACCATCATTTCGGTGATGGCAGGCTATGCCACCGCAAAATTCAACTTCCGTGGCAAGGCCATCGCCATCGGCGTGGTCATGGGATGCATGCTGATGCCGGTCGCACTGCTCACCATTCCGCAGTACTCCATCTTCCACGCACTGCACCTGACCAACACCATGCTGGCGATCATCATCCCGTGCTGCGTTTCGCCATTCGGCTTCTTCCTCGGACGCGTGTACGCGCAAACCTCCGTACCGAACGAACTGCTGGAAGCGGTCCGCATCGACGCGCCGGTGAAGCGAGAATCTTCTTCACCATCGTGCTCCGACTGCTCGCCCCAGCCATGGTGACCATCTTCCTGTTCCTCTTCGTAGGAACGTGGAACAACTTCCTGCTGCCGTTGATGATGGTTTCCTCCGACACCCTCAAGCCGGTCACGCTCGGCCTGTATGGCATGGTATCGCTCGCAACCTTCAACGATCGTGGATCGCTGATGATGGGCGCACTGCTCGGCGTACTGCCGGTGATCGTGCTCTTCCTCGGCTTGCAGCGCTACTGGCAGGCCGGTCTTGCGGCAGGCGCGGTCAAGGGTTGACGGGCATCCATCCAACTCCATGCGTGGCATGCAAACGCCACGCATGGAGTTGATCAACAGAACAACCGTAATCCGGGCCCCACTATTTCAGGCAGGTACATGCAATGAACGCAAGACTGCACCATAACGGCCGTTCGCAAGGATGCGTCGGCATCGACATCGGCGGAACGAAAATCGAAGGCGTGCTGCTCGACGCAACAGACCGCGTCATCGACGTCTGCCGTATGCCATCGCACTCCGGTGAAAGCAATGTCGTAACCGACATCGTGCGCGTCGCCCGCATACTGTCCAACGAAGCGCTGCCCATCGGCATTGGCATTCCAGGCAGGTGAACTGCGCGACCGGGCAAGTGAGTAACGTCGTCAATCTTGATATTGAAACGTTGGAACTTGGCGAACGCGTCAGCGCAATCATGCACGCTCCGGTGCACGTGGAAAACGATGTGAACGCGGCTGCGGTCGGAGCCGCGGAATTCGTGGAACAAGTCGACGGCAACGCAACCGTCGTATTCCTCAACTTCGGCACGGGACTGGCCGCAGGACTCGTGCGCGGCGGGCAAGCCGAACACGGGTACAGCGGATCCATCGGCGAAATCGGGCACCTACCCATCGACCCCAACGGATTCGAATGCCCATGCGGGCAGCGTGGATGCTTGGAAACCGTGGCATCCGGCGGGGCCGTGGCAAAACTTTGGCCCTCCGCAAACCCGCCCATGCCTGATCTCATCCGCAAAGCGCGGCAAGGAGACGGGCATGCCAACGACGTGCTCGCCATGGTGGCCCACGCCATGGGCGACACCATCCAAATCGTCGCGCAAGCCTACGATCCGCAACGCATCATCATTGGCGGAGGCATGGCGAAAACCGGTGACGCACTCATCGAAGTCATCCAAGCCGAACTGAGCCGCAGAGCCGAAGGATGCCGATTCCTGACCACACTCGACATCGCATCGAACATCAGAATCGCAGCCATTGACCAACCAATCGGCGCAATCGGCGCGCGCTCGCGGCAAAACGAGCGCAACCGCAATCGTGAATGCGTGATACTTCAGGCAGACTGGAACAAGCGCAACAATTCCGGAAATCCAGATCCGGCAATCCCGGCAATCCCGGCAATCCGAGAATCACAATCGAGAATTGAAATCGATAATCGACAATCGAAAGGCGAATCGATGGCAAGCGAGAACACCCGCAAATGGGCGATCATTCCCGAACCGAACAGCATGACGGTCGGCGAAGGCACGGTGCTGTTGCCCTATGCGGGGCGCGTGAACGAATCCATTGCGATTGGCGATGGCGATTTCCTGCTTGCGCATCAGCTTGTTGCCGACATACGTTCCGCGACAGGCACTGATTGGGATATTGCGACGGGCGATATGTGGTCGGGCTTCATCAGATTGCGTATTGCGGATTCGCGGGATTTCGATTCGCAGGATGGCGGTACCGCCGGCGCATACACGCTGACTATCAACACTGACGGCATTACGATTACCGGTTGCGATTTCGAGGGTGTGCGCAACGGCGTGCAGACCCTGCGTCAACTCATACGGCAAAACGGTGCCGTACTGCCGGAACTGCAGATTGCAGATGCCCCCGCATGCCAAATCAGGGGATATTATTTGGACGCGACGCGCGGCCGCGTGCCAACGCTCGCATGGCTCAAACAGTGGGCCGACAAACTCTGCCTCTACAAATACAACCAATTGCAGCTGTACATCGAGCATACGTTCGCATTCGACGGCATGAGCGAAACATGGCGCGGATCAAGCCGCTCACGCCGGCAGACACACTCGAATTCGACCAATACTGCGCGAACTTGGCATCGAACTCGTGCCGTCAGTCTCCACATTCGGACACCAATATGTGGCGATGCGCACGCAGGAACTGCGCGAACTCGGCGAATTCCCCGAAGACGCAGACCGGCCGTTCAGCTTCATCGAACGCATGAGGCACCACACGCTCAACGTCGCCGACGATCGACTTCGCATTCTCTGCGCAACTGGTCGACTCGTATCTGCAACTTTTCCGTTCGAAGCGATTCAACATCTGCGCCGACGAAACCTTCGACCTCGGCAAAGGCAAGTCGAAGCAGGAAGCGCAACGCGTGGGCGTCGCAGCGCTGTACGCAACATACGTGGGCAAACTCTGCGAACACCTGTCTAAGCAGGGCCGCGAACCCATGTTCTGGGGAGACATCGCCATCGAAATGCCGGAAATTCTCGAAACCCTGCCGAACAATGTCACCCTGCTGAACTGGCAGTACGATCCGGAAGCGACCGATGAGAAAATCCAACTTGTGGCGAAAGCCGGAGCCAAACAAATCGTATGCCCGGCCGTATGGGGGTGGAATGCGCTGCTGCCGCGCATCGACGATGCGTGGAACAACATCGCACGCATCGCGCGCTACGGCATCGACTGCGGTGCGGAAGGCATGCTCGTCACCGATTGGGGCGATTTTGGGCATGTCAACGATCCGCGCATGGCCGTGCCTGGCATGATATTCGGTGCACAATATGCATGGAATCCTGCCGGAGATACTGCTGAAGATGATTGCTCGCGCGTGTTTCGCGCGTCGAATATGGCGATTGCAGCGCACGATTCGTTGCATTGCTTCGTAGCGCTTCCGCGCAAGCCGTATTCACTTGGCGTGAGCTTGTGGAATATCTCGAATTGGATGACGGCACGGGAAACTGCAATACCGATGTTGCGCAAACCATTCCCTGCCTGGCCGATCGCTTGGTTGATCATTTATCTGACTATGGAAACGCAATGACTGTGCGTGAAGCACGCAATCGCATGATGCGCAATATGGCAACGACAATCGAACGAATTCCGCAAGCCAATCGTGCATTGCAACAATGCATGGTCGACATCGCGCCGATTGCGGCACATATGGGAAATCCGGGCATTACTGCTGCCGTACGCATCGCCATGGAAGGGCAGCTGCTGCTCAATCGAGTGGGATTCGCGCTCGCCGAAGCGCATGACGTGCGTGATGCGCATGACGCTGGCGATTGGCGGCCTTCCGATTATCGTGCGCTGGCGCGCGAGCTCGAATGCTGGTGCGAGGCCTATGCGAAGGAATGGAACGCGACAAGCCAACCGTCGGAACTGCATCGCATTCAGGAAACCGTGTGGAAAGCAGCCGACGAGCTTCGCCGAATCAGCAAATAAATCATCAAGAAATCAGCAAAACGAAAAACGTCAATCCAATGCCAATGAAAGGAACATCATGACCGAAGTCATCATCGTGAAAAACGAGCGCGAAGCAGGCGATATTTACGGCCGTTCAGTCGCCGATCTCATCAAAACCAAGCCGAATGCGGTGCTGGGACTGGCAACCGGATCCAGTCCGCTCGCCGCATACCAGTCGCTCGCACGCATTGTGCACAGCGAGCATATTGACGTATCGCAGGTGCGTGGTTTCGCATTGGACGAATATTTGGGATTGCCGCTTGATCACCCGCAGTCATATCATTCCACCATTCACCGCACGGTTGTGGAACCGCTTGGACTGAACCCTGATTTGGTGCACGTGCCTGGTGACGTGCTCGACGGGGCGCCGCTGAGCGACGGCGAACGCATTGCGGCTGCCGGCCCCGCCTACGATAAGGCAATCGAAGAGGCCGGTGGCATAGATGTGCAGATTCTGGGCATTGGCACGGATGGGCATGTGGGCTTCAATGAGCCGGGATCGTCACTTGCTTCCGGCACGCGCGTCAAAACGTTGGTTGAGCAGACGCGCATCGATAACGCCCGATTCTTTGACGACGACATCGACAAGGTGCCTACGCATTGCATCACGCAGGGTATCGGCACGATTCTCAAAGCCCGCCACTTGGTGCTGCTTGCCTTCGGTTCGGGCAAGGCCGAGGCTGTGGCCGAAACGGTGGAGGGCGGTGTGAGTGCGTTCTGCCCGGCGTCCGCGCTGCAAATGCACCCGCACGCCACCATCATTGTGGACGAGGAGGCCGCGAGCCGCCTGCGTCACAAGGACTACTACCGTTACGCCTACGCCCACAAGCCCGCCTGGCAGCACATCTGATTGCTGCTCCGCAGTCGGTGTCCGCTAGCGTCCGGATTCTTCCACTCGCTGGAACATTCTGGACGTTTTTCGGCCTCCCAGCGAGGATTCCTCCACTCGCTGGAAGGTTTTGGGCAGTACGGGGGTATTTGGCAGTCCAGATTCCTCCACTGACTGGAGGAATTGGGACTCTGAGGTGGCTGTTAGCGGGAGGATTTCTCCACTGACTGGAAGGATTGGGTTGCTGATGGGCTTGTCAGCGGGGTAATTCTTCCGCTGAATGGAAGAATTGGATGCTAATTGAGGAATATGGCTGGGAGTGAATTGGAAGGTATGAAGATGGAACAGTCTCGTGAGCGGTTTGCGAATGAGGTGGACGTTGCGTTGGCGCAGTCGGCCCGTCCGTTTGCGATTCATAATGCGCGCAAAGTCGATGCGCGAGGTGTTGCGGAACATTATTGGCTGGTTTCCGATGGTAGCGCGATTATTGCGACTGGGAATCGGGACGCTGATTTTGCTGCGGCTTGCGCAAGCGTCGGTTTGGATGCCGATGCTGATTCTGATTCGGTCAGTTCGGCTGATTCCGGCAATGCCATGACCGGTTCGGCCGGTTCCGTAACCGACGCTGCAGGTCGCATGATGACTCCCGGTTATGTTGACATTCATGCGCACGGTTCGTGGGGAAGTTCCTTCGATGATGGCGTGCAGGGCATACGTTTGGCTCGTGCGGGTCATATGATGCACGGCACCACCCGCCAAGTGCTCAGTTTGATCACCAATCCGCTTGACGTGATGTGCGCCAATCTCGAAACCGTGCACGGCATGATGAGCGCCCGCCCTGACATTCTCGGCGCGCATCTGGAAGGACCGTTCCTTGCGCTGTCTCGCAAGGGTGCGCATGATCCGGAATGTTTGAAGGATCCGGTTCCCGAATATGTTGATCGGCTTTTGCAAGCGGCAGGCGGCTGTCTGCGTCAGATCACCATCGCCCCCGAATTGCCGCACGGCATTGATGCGATTCGTCGCTTCGCGGCGGCCGGAGTGTTCCTGCGGTAGGACATTGCGATGCCGATTATGCGACCGCTCGCAAGGGTTTCGACGCGGGCGCGGGCATTATGACGCACATGTTCAATGCGATGAATGGCTTGCATCATCGCGAGCCTGGTCCAATTCCGGCTGCTGTTGAGGATCCACGCGTCACTATCGAGTTGATCAATGATGGTTTTCATGTGCAGAATCCGATGGTGCGTTTGGGATTTGGTTTCGCACCGCATCGCACGGCATTCGTGACTGATGCCATGGCTGCTACCGACTGCCCGGACGGTCATTATCTGCTGGGTGCGTTGGATGTGGATGTGATCGATGGTCACGCTCGGCTCGTGTCGAATGGTGCGATTGCCGGTTCCACGCTGACGTTGGAAAAGGCTGTTCAGCGTGCGGTGCTCGAATTGGGATTCACGCCCGCCGACGCGGTGGAGGCCGCCACGTTGACTCCGGCCAAAGCATTCGGTTTCGACCGCGCGAACCCGGTCACCAAGCAACCTCTCGGTCTGCTTGCTCCCGGCTACGCTGCCGACGTGCTTCTGCTCGATCCCGCCACCTGGTCCGTCACCCACGTCTGGTGTGACGCTCGCCCTCTCCGCTAAAGCGAGATTACTGAAGCGAGATTACTGAAGCACAATTGCAGGGCCGGCTCCGCAACAGGATGCCGGCCCTTGCCGTATCTCAAGTTTTTATATTTAGTCTTGCGGGGTGAAGCTGTCGCGTGCGACGAGACTGGTGGAGATTCGCATATGCTGGCTGATTTTGCGGTCGGCGGTCAGCGCTTCGGCAAGCATAAGCACCGCGGCTTTCGCAAGCTCGTCCTGGCTAATGTCGTACGACGACAATGCGGGAGACGTGTATTTTGCGATCTCCTGATTGTTGATGCTGATCACTTTGATATCTCGCGGCACCATCACATTTTCGGTGGCAAATGCCTGCAGCACGCCAACCGCCAACGGATCGGCTGCGACGATTACCGCGTCGGGCAGATCGTCCGCATGATCCTGCACCAACTGACGCCCCTGCAAACGGCCGTTTTCCACAGTGAACGGGCCGTCCGCATACACCAATCCTTGCGCATCCAATCCCAAGCGCAACGCCCAATTGCGGAATGCGAACGTACGAATATCTTCCGGATATTCATGCTTGCCCATAATGTTGCCCAAGCCGCTAATGAAGCCGATCCGAGAGCAACCCGACCCCATAAGCGCGTCGATCGCATCCAATATGGTTTGTTCCAAATCCGGCTGTACCGAATCGAACAATGCCGGCGCAGGATTGATGTCGATGAATACGCCGTGGGGGAGCTTCTTATGCAAGCGGTGAAGCGTCTTGTGATTTAGTGGGGACGGGCCGATCGAAATAAATCCCGCGTATTTATCGGCATCGGCGATCAGCGAATCCACGTCCTCGTGCATGGTCACGTTCATACGCTGCTCTTCGGCATGCTTGACGAGCACTTCGCGCAGCTCGTCGAAATACGCGTCCTGCAAGCCTTGTCGGGTACGACATTGTCGAGAATCGCAACATCCTGCGGAATGGTGATGCGCTGGTATTGCGGTACGTTCTTGTATCCCATTTCCAGACTGGCGTTTAGAATCTTCTCGCGGGTGGAATCCTTCACCGAAAAAGTGGGATCGTCCTTCAAAACCCTGGAAACAGTGGCTTGGGAGAAACCTACCCGTTTCGCTATCTCTCTGATAGTGGCCATGTGAATCCTCCTCAAAGCCATCGTTGGCTAAACACGTTTACTAATTAATTTAGCACACATGCTCCCATCTCGCCATATTTCCTCCAAGCGTTTCACGAGATGAAGCAATCGTGCGACAAACGAGACTCCTCTTACTCAGCTTGCCTCGGGGCGGCTTCGGGCAATGAAGTGCCCATGGTTTCGAGGCGCATGAGGAACTCGTTGGCGCTCATGGCGTTGCTCAACAGCGTGCCCTCGGCGAGCGTGCCTCCGATGGAACGGATGAACTCAACCTGGTCCAGGGACTCCACGCCATCGAACACCACATGGAACGCATCGTTATCGCGCGAAATCTCGAGCGTGCGCTGCATGATCTGCTTTGCGCGAGGCGTACGGAAATCGCGAACCACCGTCTTGTCGAATCGTGCGAAATCCAATGGCAGATGCGCGAACGCGGCAACCTCCGAATACTGGTGCCAGCATTGGTCAAACCCAACTCGATGTTCGGCAAAGCGGCAAGAGCGGCAACCTCATCATCAACTTCATCATGCACCACATGAATGGCATGCGATCCCAACTGCAGGCCGAAACGCAGCTGTGGCTGCTCATGAGTCAACTGCTCCAAGCGCTCGTGGAAGATGGACGCGCCTAATTCCGAACCATTCATGCAAATGTCCACAATATCCAATTCGGGTGCCACCTTGCGGAATGCGGTCATGTCTTTCACGCAGGTTTCCAGCACGTCGAGCGTCAGCTGCACGCTCATGTTGAGACGATGCGCTTCAGCCGTTACGAAATACGGTGCCAGCGTACGGCCCTTCGCGTCATGCACGCGCACAATCGTATCCAGCGAAGTGATACGTTTCGTATTCACATCGAAAATCGGCTGGTAGAGCACGGAAATCGTATTGTCTTCGATCGCATGGCGAAGCACGTCGGAAGCGTTGAAATAGTCTCCCGAACCATTCTGCGCGGCGAGCGTGGACGTCATGCCGTCGACTACGGGCAGATTGGAGCTCTCCGACTCGTAGATGTGCGCGCTCGCATCGGCGAGGAGCACGGAGAAGCCGTCTGCCGCGTTCGAGAACGAAATGCTGCTCGATACGTCCACGGAAACCTCGCCTTCTTCGGTGTATACCGGCATGACGGCAAGATTGCGCATGCGCGTGGCCAACTCCCCACATCGCTGGTTGACGTCACATCGGTTACGATCATGGCGAATTCCGCGCCGTTCACGCGCGAAAGCGTGGCGTTTCCCGGCAGCAGCTGGCTTAAACGCATGCCCACGGATCGCAGCACGGCATTGCCGATTTTGCGTCCATAATGTTCGTTGACGGTGCGCAAATGCTCCACGCCGAAATACACCACGGCAACCAGATTATGCACATTCTCGGTCTGCAGACTCTTCAAATGTCCGATGAACGCACGATACGTGAGTGCGCCGGTCAGCGTATCCGTTTCCGATTCGGTGCGTAGCAGCGTCACTTCCTTGTTCACGCGTAACGATTCGGTAAGCACTTCGCCGCAGGTGAGCAATATCGTCTCGTCGGTCGACATGAACGGACGATTCCAAATACTGCGTTCCATCGCGAGATAATACTGTCGCGAGCCGGTGGAAATAGGCGCGGAATAGCGGTAGGAATACCCTCTTTTATCAAGATTGTTTGCATTGCTGATGAAACAGCGCATGCGGGTGAGGCCACGATTGATGCGTCTTACGACGGTCTCTTCCGGCACTTGATTCGGCAACGGCAGCGCGTCGCTCACATTCGCTATGCATTTCAACGCACTTCGGGATCGCGTGAGCCGGCTCATCGTATCGACCGTCATCAGCAACAGCGAGTAGGCGATCAGTGCCAGCATGAACACGGAAAGCACGGTGGCAGTATCCGAGCCAATATTGGCGAACTCCAGAATTTCAGGAATCCACACAATCGCCATCAAATCAGCCAAAGCCATGGCAAGAATGTGAGACAGCGAATACTCGCGCATGGCTTTACGAATCGGAATTTGTACAAAAAAGAACGTTACAATATCACAAATCAATCGAATAATCGGCACTGCAACAGTCATAATCAGTAATGGCAGCAACCAATGCTGGAATTGATAAGGATTAATCGCAGCATTGACGGAATTCTGGCTGATGATAATTGACAGTACGTGAGAAGTGTTCGCAAATAATATTTTGATCAGTGGGATTGGCGCAAGCGTGGTTCCGGCGCGAAGAATGCCGATTTTCAGACTGCGTGCGGTGATGATCGACGTGATGATGGTAACGATGATCAGGAACATGGCCACGTCGGGAAAATAGCCGGTTACCAGCAGTATGACGGTCAACGGTGGCAGCACGGTGTGTTCGGCGGCAACGCGATACGACGACGCTTTTGTGGTAGATCAGGCACGGCAGAAAACACAGCGACCATATGCAGATGCGCGCAGGGTCTTCCATAAGTTGCTGCACGCCTTCCTGTGCATGGAATGCGATTGCGGCCGCAATGCACAACGCATAGATGATGGCCAGAATGGTGAGTCTGGCTGGTTTTCTGATGCCGTCTTTTGGCTGGCTGCCGGTGGCTGCCTGATGCTTTGATTGCTTCGATGTCATGATTGCCTGATTTCGTTCCCCTGTTGCGTGCCACTTTTACTGAAAAGTAGCGACTGCCTTGTGTTCCTGCCTTGTATTGTGTCTGTGGTCGCGTCTCGCTGCGGCAAGCGTTTATAGCACCGGTCCGATGATGCGCCACGGTGCGTTCGTGCCTTCCTCGGCGCTGTCCGGCTGCTCGTTTTCGTTGTTGCCCAACGATTCGTAGATATTGCCGTTCCAGATCACCTTGTCGCCTTGCTTGTACAGTACGTCTGGCTCCCACGTGGGGTAGGCCTGCTGCGAGGAATTCCAGCTGGCATTGTCGAAGTCGACGAGCGTGCGGCGTGCCTCGGAATCCTGACCCCAATGTGGTGGCGAATTCGCCGTCCGTCTGTTTCATGCCGCTGCAGAACGTTTTGAGCGTGTTGGTGTTCGTATAGTTTTCGCCGCATTGCTGGTCGCGGTTCAGCGACCACATGCTTAAGTGGCCCAGGCTTGTTTCCAGTGCGAACGTGTTGATTTCGCGCGCATTGTCGAGCGTGAAATACTCGTTTTTGGTATCGTTCTGGCCGATGAGCACGGTGGCTCCCAACAGCTCCCAGATCTGATGGTCGCTGAAGAGTTTGCCGCGACTGTACAGCAACGTTTTGTATTGCGCGTGGGCCGCGTTCAGCGAACTTTTGATCAGCGTGGATTGCGTGATCGACGTGGACGCCACGTTGAAATCCATGGTCATGAGATTCACGGTGGATAGCGTCACGCCGGCATCCAGAAACGCGTTCACGGTTTGCATTCCTTGCGTTGTAAGACCTTTCGCGTCGGCTGGAAGCGTCAAACTGATGATCAGATCGTGACTGGTATCGTCTTTCCCTTTGTTTTTGGCTTTTTCGTTGGCGATGAGTTTTGCCACGGCTTGCGCTCGCCGGGTTGCGGTTTCGCTGTACCCGTCGAGATTCGAGTTTTCGATGTCGAAGTCGAGCGAGGTGATGTGATAGCGGTCGATCACCTGCTGGTATGCGTCGGCAAGGGAATCGACGTCGGAACATGCGCTGGCAAGTTCGGTGCCGTTCTGCCCGCCGAAGCTGACGGTTACCGTGCGATCGGTTTTGTAGGTTTGCGCGATACGGCTGTCGAGATCGAGCGTGGAGGCCGCTTCGTCGAGCGTGTAGTAGCCGCCCCAGCTTGGCTGGCAGCCGTCGCCGGCGGTGACGAATCCGAGAATCACATTCCGGTAGACGTTGCTACCTTGGATTCGAACTCGTATGAGGGTGTTGCGGTCACGTCCACATAGCCGCCGAACCAGGTTCCGGCAATTTCTTAGCCGCCGTTCGCGTGAACGTGATCCACGACCATGTGCCGGCCGCGACGAGCGCGATGCACAGTATCGCTATGAACAGTCGGAGGAAGGAAAATCGTCTTCCTGGAAACAGGGGTTTCATCATTCCCTTTCGAAATCGTCAGGTCACCAATGCTGATGGGGACATTGGGGCGTCTAGCAGGCTGTGTCCCGCTGGGCTTCAGTGCATATGCGGGGGATTTTACGGGGGATTAAGCTTTCCTCTCGTGCGCTGTTTTTCTTATATCTCGCTTACAGTTAGGGAGTGTAGTCTGTGGCTAGTACGACGATTTCAACAGTGATGTATGGTTTATGCAGGTGAGGCAGCGCTGATAAGGCAAAGGGTATATGGTGGCAAAAATAGGGGATTTTGACGGCGATGACCGCAGGCACCAGTGGGGTGCTGAAACCTCCACGCAACCGCTTGCGATCATGCATGCCAAGCCTTCGCCAACGCGCGTTGTGCGTGGTTACGTTGCCATCATCTGCACGGTTGTTTCATGGCTGATCTACATGATCACGATGATTCTGTCGTTGTTCGTCAACAATCCTTCACTCACGTTACGTTTCGTGGTTGAAGGCGTGCTGTACATGACGATTGTGACCACGCTGATTTTCAGCGCGCTCGTCTACTTGACCACACGGCAAGGGGCGCTATACCGTTTCATCCGGCATGAACGCGTGCCTCGGGCGATGCTCGACGACCATTTCGCACACAACTACGATAAGGGAATCACAGTGCTGATTCCTTCGTACGTGGAACAGCCGAAAGTCGTCGAAAAAACGATCTGGTCGGCGGCATTGCAGGAATTTCCCGACCTTGCAGTCGTACTCCTAATCGACGATCCTCCGCATCCTAACAATGACGAAGCGCGAGCGATTCTCAAAGCAAGCCGCGAACTCATGCCGAAAGTATTGGCCGAATTGGCGGCACCTGCGGAACGTTTCACCAAAGCGCGCGACGAAACCGTTGCGGCGCTCGCCGATCAGATGGACGCAAGGCGTAGTGTGGTCGCACGCTGTGCGGAAGACTATCGTGCGGCCGCGCAATGGTTGGAGCATAAGGCCGACACATGGCTGGTCGAAGATCATACCGACGATTTCTTCTGCGACCAGGTATTGCGCGGTCTTGCACGCGACCTGCGTTTGACGGAACAGGCGTTGAACGAATCGATCACCCTGCAGCAGCATGTCGACGCGAATCGCATTCTGCAACTGTACGAACGTTTGGTACGCATTTTCACCGCAAAAGGATGTCGTTCGAACGCAAGCTGTATGCGTCGACCTCCCGTGAAGGCAACAAAGCCATGAATCTGAATTCGTTCATCGGATTGATGGGGCACTCGCTCAAGCGCGTGGAAACGTCGGACGGGGTGATTCTGCGTGACGTGCGCGAGGGAGAATCTCCCGGATTTCGTGATGCGCAATTCCGAATACGTGCTGACGTTGGACGCCGATTCCATGCTGTTGCGCGACTACTGCCTGCGCTTGGTGTACCAGATGGAACAGCCCGGCAATGAGCGCGTGGCCGTGATCCAAACCCCGTATTCCTCGTATCGTGGCGCGCCGACGCGAATCGAACGCATCGCGGCCGCCACCACCGACATTCAGCACATGCTGCATCAGGCATGACCTACTATGACGCCACGTTCTGGGTAGGTGCGAACGCGGTGATCCGCAAGGCCGCGCTCGACGATATCTGCGTGGTGTCGACTGAGGGCACACGCACGGTGAAAACGTATATTCAGGATCGCACGGTGATCGAAGACACCGAATCCAGTATCGATTTGGGTTATTTCGGCTGGCATTTGGTCAACTATCCGGAGCGGTTGAGCTATAGTGCCACCCCGCCTGATTTCGGTTCGTTGGTGGTGCAGCGGCGGCGTTGGGCGAATGGCGGTCTGCTGATCATCGGCAAATTCTTCCGTATTGTGCACGCGCGGCATCAGCAGGGCAATGATGTGAAGCTGGGTGAGTGGGCGCTGCGCGTGAACTATATGGCGTCCATCGCATGGTCGAGTTTCGGCCTGATGTTCCTCTTGGCGTATCCGTTCGACCAGCGGTTGCTGAGCCGTGGGTGGTGCTCGCGTCGCTGCCGTATTTCTCCACCATGTCGAGCGATTTGAAACGCAACGGGTATAAACGTTCCGATATTTTCCGTATTTACGGCTTCAACATCGTGCTGTTGACGGTGAATCTTTCCGGCACGCTCAAGTCGATTCAGCAGGGCATGACGAACACGAAGATTCCGTTCGCGCGTACGCCGAAAGTCAATAATCGTACCGCTTCTCCGGCATTGTATGTGACGATGCGTGGGTGATCATCATTTACTCGTGCATGGTGTTCTACGCCGATACGCTTTCGCACAATTGGGGCAACGCGGTGTTCGCCGGCTTCAATGCGATCGTGACGTTCTGGGCGTTGACCGCGTATATCGGCATCTGGCATTCCGTGCAAGACATGGTGGTTGGTCTGGTCCGTTGGTTCTTCGTGCCGATCAAGGAGCCTCAGCAGGAGGCGGCCCGCAAGAAGGCCTCTTGGCGTGACGCCTCTACTTCGGCGACCGCCAAATGATCTACGAGTCCCGCCCGCTGTAGCCTTGAGACTTCTCTAGCCCGTGTGTACGTGTACGGGCGGCGGTTGTAGATGCCTCCATTCCTATGCAACTTGCGTTTCCGTCTGCACGTCCTAGTGTTTGGGGAGGATGGCCGCACGTTTTTGGCTTGCTGACCTCACGATTTGGGAAAAAGCGGAAAATAAAATCGTAAGGTCGAAACCAAATCGCAATCGTGCGACGGGACTCAAGATTGCAACGGTCGGTACATCAAAATCATGATATGAAGGAACGGGGTCGCAGCATCCTGGTGTCCATCATTTCGAGGAATGACGGGTAGGTGTGTCGAAACGTTTGACAAAGCTGAGTTGCTGGCTTACGATTAGTGAAACGTTTCGACGAAACGATTCGATAAAATACGAGCGTGATTCTGCGGAAGAAATTCCGGAAGGCTCGGCGGATGGCTTTGTTGAACGATGGACGAGAGCTGCGGTACGCATGACGTGTAACGCAAATGACTTGGAGAGCCGAAGGAGGCGGAAGATGACGGGCATCAAAGATGTGGCTCGGGAGGCGGGGGTGTCAGTCAGCACCGTTTCGTACGTACTTTCCGGCAAGCGTTCCATCTCCGCCAAAACCACCGATAAGGTGATGGCCGCCGTTGAACGACTTGGATATACTCCGGATGCCAGCGCCCGTAAAATGCGTGGTATGCGTAATCATATTTTTGCGCTCAGCGCGCCGATTCGCGGTGATATCAATCAGGCCAAATACAACGCTTACTTTCTGCAGACCGCATGGCAGGCAAAGAACCGTGGCTACGATGTGCTGTTGCTTACCGGCGAGGACGCGGTGGCCGACATTCGGCGCGTGACGCAAAGCAACTTGGTTGATGGCGTGGTGCTGCTCGACATTGAGGAACATGACGAGCGTACCGCCCAGGCTGGCTCATATTCCAAACCCTGTGTGGCCATCGGTTACCCTGCAGAGCATGAAGCTGTGCCTGTGTCGATATCGATTTTGCCACGGCTGGTCGTATGGCTGTGGATTGCCTGTATTCCAAGGGGCATCGGAGCGCTATGTTTTTGCGTGACAATGAGACCGATTACGATCGCGGTTCGGGCTATGTGCTGCTGTTCCGCAAGGCTTTGCTGGAACGTGCCGAAGAGTTGGGCATGACGATTCATGAATCCTCCAAGCATCGTGACGATCGCTTTGATGCCGCGGAATTCGTGCGTGAGCTTCGTTCTTTGGATGAGCGCCCCACGGCGATTGTCAACCAGGCGAACGCCAATGTGCTGAAGTTGGTATTGCAGCAATTACAGGCTTCGGGATTGCGGGTGCCAGATGATATTTCGGTATTGTCGTGCGGCACGTATTTCGAGGGAGAGCTGATGCCGCAGCCGATTACCGAGATGCCGGTCATGCCGCAGGAATTATGTTCTAAGGCTGTGGATCTGCTGGTCGACGCCATCGATGAGCATCGCGACATCAAGGGATTGGTGGAGCTGTCCGCTCCGGTCATGCATAGTCGAGGTTCCGTTACCAAAGTTGGTGACGTGTGAAAAGAAGGTTGTAGGAGTATGTCCGTGAAAGGCGGACGGATTTCCGTATCCATAATCGAAACGATTCGAAAGTAAGTGAAGGCGTTGTAGCCGAAGCGAAGATGGTGATTGCCGAATTGAAAAGCGCCAATCCGCGGCCATCGTCGAAACGTTTCGAAAAAAGGAGGCGACACATATCAATCTTCATAACTGAAAAACAACTTGAGACATAACTCAACAACACAACCACCAATAACAAAGGAGAACCATGAAGATCACACGAGGCATCGCACTTGCGGCCGCGGCGGCAATGTCGCTGACCACGCTCGCTGCATGCGGCAGCGACACCGCGCAAGACGAGGAAACGCCAGACAGCCTGTCGTTCTGGTATTACGAGGAAGACGACGCTGGCCAGACCCAGGCATGGCGTCGCGCCGCGGAAGCCTTCGAAAAGGAAACGGGTGTCAAAATCAATTTCGAACGCAAGTCGTTCACGCAGATCGCGCAGAACGGCAGCCAATTCCTCAATTCCGATGAGGCGCCGGATCTTATGGAATCCAATCGCGGCAACGGTTCGGCCGGCGTGCTCTCCACCATGGGCTGCTCACCGATTTGGGTGATTACGTCGATCAATACGGTTGGGACAAGAAGGTGACCGGCGCCAATGCGGCCGTGGCCAAGTATGATGAAAACGGCATCATGGATGGTGACACCTGGTACGGCATGACCAGTTACGCGGAATTCCAGCGCGTCTACTACAACAAGGATCTGTTCGCCAAGTACGGGCTGGAGATTCCGACCACCTATGACGAGTTCGTGGACGTCTGCCAGAAATTCGTGGATGCCGGAGTGACGCCGATCGCCGCCGACGCGCAGGAATACGGCGTGATGTGGCTGTGGTGGCAGCTGGTTTCCAAGGAGGCCGACGCCAAATTCATCGACAACTGGCAGCTCTACAAGGGCGATGTCGACTGGAACTCCAAGATTCTCACCAATTCCGTGAGCACCATCAACGACTGGCTCGACAAGGGCTTCATCTCCCACAACGCCACCGGTATGAAGGCCGAAGACACCACGCAGGCATTCATCAAGGGGGAGTATCCGATCTATCAGACCGGCACCTGGAATCAGGGACGTTTCGTCAAGCAGATCACCACTTTCGATTGGGACGCCGCGGTGATGCCGGAATCGAATTTCGCGATTGGCTGCGCAGGCAATCTGCTGGTGATTCCGGAACGCTCTCACCACAAGGATCTCGCTGCGAAGTTCATTGACTACGTGCTTTCCGACGATGTGCAGAACTACCTCGGCAACGCCGGCGGAATTCCGGTGGCGGGCGACGCCAGCAAGATCAACGACGAGAAGAGCAAGGCCATGATCGAGGAATACGCCTCCTACGCCAATGATGCAAGCTCAGCTACTACCCGGATTACGCCGCTTCCAACCTTACCGATGCTGTTCCGGCGGAATTCCAGGAACTGGTGAACGGCACCAAGAAGCCGGCCGACGTGCTCAAGGGTATCCACGAGAAGTACGACGTCGGTGTGGAAGACATGGGCGTCAAGACCAACTGATCGTATATCTGATCTCATATCCGACATCGCACGGGATTATTCCGGTTTTGCTCAGTATCAATCATGAATAATCCGTGCGGTATCGCAAATTACAACTTGCGAACCAATATCGCAATCGTAAATATTCACAGGCAACGCAGCGCAACCAAAGGAAAAGCCAAAATGTCAAAGAAGACCAAAAACGGGGGAGTCTCAATGTCAAGGTTCCCGGAAACCGTTCCGCAAAATTCGTACCATATCTTGTTCCCGGACTGGTAGGTCTGCTCGTTATCGTCGTTATTCCATTCGTGTGGAACATTTACTTGAGTTTCACTCGATGGCGTGGAGTCGGCCCGGTTAAATTCGTTGGATTGCAGAATTGGAAACGTCTGTTCGCTGATTCCACGTTCTGGATTTCATTCGCTAATTCATTCTGGATTATTGTGGCTATCGTAGTTATTCCTACGATTCTTGGACTATTTATTTCGTCACTGCTGACTGACGTTATTCAGAAGAAATTCGGCGGCAAGACGGCTTCCTTCCTGCGAGCCATGTTCTACCTGCCGCAGTTGCTGCCGGTTGCTGTCGCGGCCATCATCATGGGCTGGATCTTCCGTCCGGAAGATGGCGCGGTGAACGCGCTGCTCGTCAAGCTCGGCCTGGGATCGTTGCAGCATAACTGGCTCGGCAGCCTGATAGCGCGCTTCCGGTGCTGATGTTCATTCTGGTGTGGATCCAGTTGGGCTATCCGATCGTGATCTTCATGTCCGGTCTGCAGCGCGTGGATCCTGAACTTTACGAGGCGGCCGGTCTTGACGGAGCCAACTGGTGGCAGAAATTCCGTGTGGTCACGCTGCGTCCATCATTCCCGAGCTGCTGGTGGTCATCCTCACCGCCACCATCGGCGCGCTGAAAACCTTCGCACCGGTCTATCTGCTCACCAAAGGCGGGCCGGGAACGGCAACCACCGTGCCATCATACTATTCCTACAATCAATTCTTCCAAGTGCAACAAGTCGGCTACGGCGCGGCCATCTCCACAGCGCTCACCGTGGTCATCATCGTGTTCTCCATCGTGTTCACCATGGTGCAGAAGCACGTCGAAAAGGAACTGGTCTGAACGGTTCAAACCGCAACTGACCCGTAACATGTAAGACTCGCAAGACTCGCAAGACTTCGAAAGTCGAGGAAACAACCATGACGCAAACCATGACCGCATCGGCAGCGCGGAAAGCATCCAAGAAAACCCAACATGTGCGCTCGACCGGCGACTGGATCACCCTCATCGTGCTCATCGCAGCCGCACTGCTCGTGCTTTTCCCGTTGCTCGTGCTCACCGTCAACGCGTTCAAAACACCCGCCGATTACAATGCAACAGGCCCGCTTTCGCTGCCGAAGCATTTCACCATGGACGGCATCATCTCCTTCTGGACCACCACCAAGTTCCCGCTGAAATTCTGGAACAGCTTGGTTATTTCGCTGGTAGTGGCTGTGGCCGCCGTCGTGCTTTCCGTGCTGAACTCCTTCGCGCTCGGCATCGGCAGGGTCAAAGGCAACACTTGGATTGTGCTCGCCATCATGCTTGCCAATATGATGCCGCAGGAAGCGCTGCTCTACCGCTGTACACCATGTTCAAGCAGGTCGGACTGTACAACACCAAACTGGCGATCATCATCATCTTCACCATCATTCAAAGTGCGTATGGCACGTATCTGCTGTCGTCCGTATACGGTACGTTCCCGCAGGCCATTCTCGAAGCGGCAGCCATTGACGGCGCCTCGCGCTGGCAGATTCTGCGTAAGGTGGTGCTGCCGATTTCCTGGCCGACCATCAGCGTGCTGTTCGTGTTCTTCTTCGTGTGGACGTGGAACGAATACATGATTCCGATGGCATTCCTGATGGGCGACGACGTGCAGACCATTCCGCTGGCGCTCGCCACATTGCAGGGCCAACGCACGATGGATGCGACCACACTTGCTTCGGCTTCGCTGCTGAGCATTGTGCCGACTATTATTTTCTTCATTATTTTCCAGCGCAAGTTGTCGCAGGGCATTACCGCTGGTGCCGTAAAGTAGCGGGAAAAGGGGTTTCTTATGACTCGAGATAACGATTGGAGCACCATGCAAAACAGCTCACGTCACGATATGCAGGTCGATTCGTCGGGTGCGTTCGCCGCGCGCAGTCCGCTGGACTCGCTGGCGGTTGCGGCACCAGGCGCACACGTTGCGTGAACGCCGAGAATCCCACGGGCGGCAAGGGCGCTGCGGCCACTGCAGCCAGTGCACTTGGCCCGTCGCGCAAGGGCAGTCCGTGCATTCAAACCGTGAAAGCGGGGGAGAGCGTCACACTGATGGACGTGGATGGCCCGGGCGTGATCCGCCATATTTGGATGACCGTCACCGACCGAACCTCCCCGACCGGTCCGAACGTGCTTCGCAACCTGATCCTGGAATTCTATTGGGATGGCGAGGAGACCCCGTCCGTGCAATGCCCGGTCGGCGACTTCTTCTGCTGCGGCCACGCGCAGGCCTGCCGAGTCAATTCGATGCCGGTGGTGGTCGTGCCCAATCGCGGTTTCAACTGCTACTTCTCCATGCCGTTCGAACATGCGCGCATCGTGCTTCGCAACGATCATAATGAAGACGTTCCCGCGTTCTTCTACCAGATCGATTACACCGAATATGACGCGCTTCCGGCAGACACCATGCGTTTCCATGCGCAGTGGCGTCGCGAGCGCGTCACCGAACTGGCCCGCGACTATGTGGTGCTCGACGGCGTGCATGGTCGTGGCGCGTATATCGGCACGTATCTGGCGCTCACCGCGTTGGAAAGCCGCTGGTGGGGCGAGGGTGAAGTCAAGATGTACATCGATGGGGACGACCAGTATCCCACGTGGTGCAGCACCGGTGCCGAGGATTATTTCGGTGGCGCGTGGAGTTTCGCCGATTTCGACGAGCATGGGCGTATGCATGAGCAGACATTCTGTGCGCCGTACGTCGGTTTCCCGTTCTATTCGCAGCGTCTCGCCTCGCATCGCGAGAGCGCGTATTGGGATGTGAATACGCCGGTGACCCGCGGATTGTATCGCTGGCACATTCCCGATCCGATTTATTTCGAACATGATTTGCGTGTGGAATGGCAGCAGATCGGTACTGAGGAGGGCGGCAATTTCGAGCGTCAGGACGACGTCGCTTCCGTCGCGTACTGGTATCAGCTCGAGCCGCATGCACCGTTCGATCCGATTGGCGATCGTCGCTTCCGTCAGCCCCGCTGAATTGCTGTCTGCACAACCCGCAAAATCGGCCGATTCAAGAGTTGTGCAGACAGCAATCGGCCCATTTATACCCCTGAGCTTGCGATTTCCAGTCTTTCCGGTCAGTTCGGGGGGTATTTTTCTGTCTGCGCGACTTGCGTTCTGCGTCTGCACAACCCGTTTTTAACCCGATTTTATGGGTTGTGCAGATGCAGGGTGCGGGTTGCGCAGGCGGGAACGTGACTAGATGGGGTTAGATGTCACGGCGTCTGCTGCGCTGATTATCGTGCGAACGTTCTGCGCATCCAAGAGACAGCCAGCTGCGGCCAGATCTGGATACTCGGTTCAATGCCGTTGACGCCCTGCCATGCGGTTTCCGCAGTGCCCAACGACAGTCCATGCCCGCCTTGCGGGAATAGGTGCGCTTCGATGCTGACTCCGGCTTTCTTGCAAGCGTCGATCAGCATCAGTGTGTTTTTCGTATGGCACGGTTTCGTCGGGAACGGTATGCCATGCGAAAACCGGCGGTGTTTTGGCGTCGATATGACGTTCGATCGACACGGATTCAAGTGCTTGTGAATCGTTGCGGCGTTCACCAAGCAGCGAATCGAAACTGCCGCGATGGGCGAGCGGGCCAGACGTGATCACCGGATAGGCGAGCATCAAACCATTCGGACGCACCGCATCCGGATCGTAACCATGAGCGACAAGAACATCGTCGCTGGTGGAGGTGGCGAGATTCGCAGCAAGATGACCACCTGCGGAAAAGCCAATCACGGCAATCGCATCCGGATCGACATGCCACTCGGCGGCATGCTCACGAATCATCGTCATCGCATCGGCAGCTTCCAACAGCGCAACTGGAAAAACGGAAGGCTTCACCGAATATCGCAGCACAAAAGCGTTGAAACCGGCCGCAAGAAACTGCATCGCAATCGGCTCCGCCTCACGATCCGACGTCATTTCGTAACCGCCGCCCGGAATCACAAGCACAGACGGACGCACACGGTCGGGAACGACTTCTTCGCTGTTATCAAGGCAATATCCGACGAATTTCGCTGCGCTGCCGTCGATGCCGGAAATTTCATATTCGAAATATTTCATATATCCATCATAGGTGGAACACGGCGCACGTTATGCAGGAACTATTTGGTCCCGCTATTTTTCGTACCTTGTGATCCGTGGACGCAAATTGTGCAGTCGGGAGAGTGTGTCCTACTCGAGCAGCCAGTCGAGGATGTTGCGGTGTCGAATGTCTTGGTAGTCGCCGAGCCCGATGGTATCCAAGGTGAGCTGTGTGACGTAGAGGAGACCTCCATATGTGAGATACCGGTCGAACAGCGCATTGTCATTTGCTGTCGGTTGCAATGCATTTCGGTATTCCGAGAAAGACAACGGCAGCATCTTGAGCTCGACATATCGTCCGGTGAAATGGATGATTTTGCGTTTTTTCAGAATCATCCAGTGAAATGGATGATTTTTGCGGAGTGGGTGAGTGATATAGACGTGCGATTGGGCAAATCGGAAGTAATGTTGCGATCATTCGACGGAATTCACGAATGTGTATGGCCGCTCACATGTCTGATACATTTTTCTCAGCTAATTGGCAGGAACACGTATCATTCCTCCAAGACTCGGGCGCTTATATAGAACATGTCAGCAGTTACGGCGGCTGGCGAGGTTCCTGAAGAACCCCATAACTGAACCCTTCTTCTCTCTTCTCTCTCAGCCGGCGGCCCTTCTTTCCGCCGGCTTTCTTCTTTTCTGAACACGATTCATGCGATTCGTGCGATTTCGCGATTTATGTTTCGCGATTTTGCCGAAAAGAGTTGCAAGACAAACGGCCGACCATGCGTGAGTAATGCATGGTCGGCGTTTGTGATGCTGGTGATTATGCGTGGTCGCGTGCAGGCATTCGTGATTCAGCAGCGCTCGTACGAGAACCTGCGCAGGCGTTCGAAGCATTCCACGCTTTCGTCAAGCCATGGCATGCCGATCACGAACACGTGCCGAGCGTTTCGTGGCGGCGTGGCTTCGGGTCGAACAGTTCGAAATCGGCTCCTTGCGGGCCAGTGCGGCAGCAAGCGCCAGATTGTCGGCCTCGAGGAAATCGTCGCCGCAGGTCACGATGAACAGTGGCGGCAGGTTGACGTTGAACGCCAGGCTTCGGCGGTGAGGAACTTCGGGTCGGCGGCTTCGATGCGTCGAAGAATTCGACGCCCAGCATCTGTTCGAGTCCGGTGCGGCGATTCGGATCGTAGCTACGGTCAGTTCGCTTCCCATGGTTTCCAACGATGCGGAACTGTAGGCACCGCACACCGGAGCGGCACCGGCGAAACCAATGCCCGAAGGCTCATCCACGCCGAATGCGGCCGCGGCTTCGGCATTGTTTTCAATCGCCAACGTCAGCATGGTCAACGCGCCGCCTGCCGAATCGCCGGTGAGGAACACGGCGTTCGGATTAACCGGATAATCAGTCAAATGCGCCTTGATCCAACGCAATGCCGCCTGAACGTCCGCCAGCTGACCCCTCAAATCGGTTTGCGGGGCCGGTCGGTAGTTCAGTGAGAATACGGCGAAGCCCGTTTCGGCCAGATGCACGTTGAAGTTGCGGTTCAATTCCTTATATCCGTAAGTGAAACCGCCGCCGTGTATATCGATGTACACCGGCAGCGTATGCCCGCAGCGCAGCACCGCATCGTGCGGTAGATACAGGTCGAGCAAATGTCCTCTGCACTGCCCGGCTTCCGTATCGTAGCCACCGTCAGGCAGGTATGGAATATCTTCGATCACGTCGATTGTGTCAGGTGTGTGCCACAGTTCGGAACGCGGGGTGTCAACCGCGATCGCGCCGAAACGCATGTCGAGAATGCCGCGGACGCGCTCTTCGGAAAGGCCTTCGAGATCGCCGTCGGTTTCCGTCCAACGTTCCGCATGGTCGATCATCTCACGGGTGATGCCATATTTTGCCGCGTATTGTGCGCTGAGTTCCTCAATGGTCTGTGTGCTCGTCATCGACGCCGTCCTTTCATGATGTTCATGCGATTGCGGCCGTTCCGTCATCGGAATGCCGCACCTCGATATATCGTACCGGTTCGATATAGAAAGCGCTACTGCGATCACCCATATTCCTTTACGTCCAGAGCGAATTTATGTAACGGTACATGCGTTGATTTTATTGCGATTGCGACACGCCGAAATCACTCACGTTGCATCAAAAAACGGTTCGCATAGAATAAGTCGCGTTTGCGAATCCGAACAGGGGTTTCGACCGAGAGAGACGGCAACGGGACGCTCGACAAACGACGGACGTGAATCGTAACGGCAACGAATGGCCGTAAAAGCAACGCAAAAACGCAAAACCAACCCACGAAAACCCAGACAACCAGCAAACAATCCGAAGGAACGCTACGTATGTACGTCGATCCGAATCGTAATACAGAAGCAGGCAACCTTAAATGGATCCTGCCATACTGCAAACCCGACCTGCCACGAGTGGCCGGCGCGATAGTGCTGTTCTGCGTCAACAACACCATGGCGCTCATCATTCCGCTATTGTCAGGCCTCATCGTGGACCGTGTCATCGTGCAAGGCCAAGTCGACGAACTGACGCGACTGTGCATCATGATGATCGTGTTCACCATCGTGCGCGTCGCCTCGCGCTACGGCTACCAAATGTGGATGGAACGCTTCGGGCAGAACTCCGTATTCCGTCTCGTCAGCGACGAATACGAGAAACTGCACGAACTCGACTTCACCTATTTCAACCACACGCGTACCGGCGACATCATGAGCCGCATGACCTCCGACACCGATGCCATACGCCACGCGCTGAGCTGGGTGAGCTACCAGGTGCTTGACTGCGTGGTCATGTTCATTGGCGCGCTCGCCATGATGTTCACCATCGACTGGCGCTCGCGCTCGCGCTCGCATGCGTCACGCCGTTCATTTTCATCCTTACGCGCGGACTCTCCACGCACGCAAGACCACTGTTCTTCGCCATCCGCAACTCGCTTGCCGAAATGAACTCAATGGTCGAAGAAAACATCGAAGGCAACCGCGTGGTCAAAGCGTTCGTGCGCGAACCGTATGAAACCGAAAAATTCGACAAACACAACGACGATTACATGCAACGCAACATGGACCAGGCCTACAACAGCCGCAAATACATGCCATGGCTCGACGGTCTCGGCTTCTCACTGCAGCTGATCACGCTTGGATTCGGCGGATTCCTGGTCATCACCGGGCGCATGACCCTCGGCAATCTCGTGGCGTTCAACTCCTACCTGTGGATGATCGACGGGCCGGTACGCCAATCCGGATGGCTGATCAACGACTGGCAGCGATTCAACGCATCCTGCATCAAAATCCGCAAACTGCTCACCGCTCAGTCACGTATTACGGAAAAGCCGGAAAATACGGAAAAACCGGGAGACAGCGCCGACGCGAATCACGCCAGCACAGCGGCCGCAACCGCTGCAACAACCAACACAACCCGCATCGCAGGCAGCATCGACTTCCAGCATGTCAGCTTCGCCTTCCCCGACGAACCGGACACCCCCGTGCTTGAAGACGTCGACTTCCATGTTCCGGCAGGCGCCAAACTCGGCATTCTCGGCGAAACCGGCGCGGGCAAATCCACCTCGTCAACCTCATCTCCCGCTTCTACGACCCCACCGAAGGCCATGTGCTCATCGACGGCGTCGACGCGCGAGACTGGCCGCTCGCCACACTGCGCTCGCAAGTGTGCGTCGTGGCGCAAGACACGTTCCTGTTCTCCGACACCATCGGCGGCAACATCAGCTTCGGCGCGGGCGAACAACGCGAATACGACGAACAGTACATTCGCCGCATGGCCACCATCGCCGGCGCGGACGGCTTCATCCGCAGCATGCCGGAAGGCTACGATACCGTGGTCGGAGAGCGTGGCGTCGGCCTTTCCGGCGGCCAAAAACAGCGCCTGAGCCTCGCACGCGCGCTCGCCGACAATCCGTCGATCCTCATCATGGACGATACGACCAGCGCCGTCGACATGGAAACGGAAGCGGAAATCCAGCGCCATCTGCGCGAACTGGACGAACAGAAAACCATCGTCACCATCGCACACCGTATTTCATCGGTGAAAGATTCCGATCTGATCCTCGTGCTTGAGCATGGCCGCATTGTGGAGCGCGGCACGCATGACGAACTGGTGGCCGCGCACGGCCGATATTGGGAGATCTACTACAGGCAGCTCGGCTTGCAGGCGGGTCGTTCGCAAGGTTTCGAAGCGTAGGCGCGGGAAAGCAGGAAAGGGGGAAAACCCATGGCAAAACGTAACACATACCGCGAAGATGAAGAGCTGGAAGAACAGATCAACCTGCATGATATTCTGCGCATCGGCGTCTATGTAAAGCCGTATATGTCGCGAATCATACGCATTCTTGCCGTCGTCGTCATGATGAGCTGCATTGCGGTAGTCGTGCCATATTTGACGAAAATCATGATTGACAGCGCGATTCCGTCGAAAAATCTCACCTTACTTGGTGAATTAACGGGGTTGATGGCCGTACTTATTGTGATGTATGAGTTTGGATTGCGTTATCGTACCGTCGAAATTACTCGCGTCGGTCAGCTCATGTTGAAAGACATGCGCCGCGATATTTTCACGCATATTCAGACGCTGCCGTTCAGCTATTTCGATTCGCGTCCGCACGGCAAAATCCTGATTCGCGTGGTCAATTATGTGAACACTCTTTCCGACACGTTGAGTTCCGGTTTGATCAATGTGATTTCCGACGTGTTCACCTTCCTGATCACGCTGGTGGTCATGTTCGTGGTCGATTGGCGGCTTGCGCTGTTCAGCCTGGTGCTCTTCCCGTTCCTGATCGCGTGGGTGCTGGTATTGCAGCATTTCCAGCGCCGCGCGTATCAGGTGTTGTCGAACAAGCAGAGCAATCTCAACGCGTTCATTCACGAGTCGATCGCCGGCGTGAAAACCACGCAGACCTTCGCCCAGGAGGCGGCGCAGTTCAAAACCTTCCAGGAGCAGCAGAACGACGTGCGCACTTCGTGGATGAAGGCCGTGCACATCCAGTTCCTCATGTGCCGGGCATTCAAACCATTTCCGTCATGACGATCGCATTCATCTACTATGTGGCGTCACGGGCTTCGGCGCGGTGAACGTTTCCACCGGCGTGCTGATCGCGTTCGTCGGCTATGCGAATAATTTCTGGAATCCGGTGATCAGCATCGGCAATTTCTACAATCAGCTGATCACTTGTTCCGCATATTTGGAGCGCATTTTCGAAACGCTTGATGTGCAGCCGGAGATTCGTAACGCGCCTGACGCGACTGAACTGCCGCAAATCGAAGGTCGCGTCGATTTCAACGATGTCATCTTCCGTTACGAGCCTGACGGCCGTAATATTCTCAATCTGGTCGATCTGCATGTTGAACCAGGCAGTACTGTTGCGTTGGTTGGTCCGACCGGTGCCGGCAAAACCACGATTATCAATCTGCTGTCGCGTTTTTACGACGTTGCAGAAGGGTCGGTGACGATTGATGGGCATGACGTGCGTTCGGTCACGTTGGAATCGTTGCGTCGGCAGATGGGCGTCATGCTGCAAGATACGTTCATTTTCTCCGGCAATGTGCGCGAGAACATTCGCTACGGCAAGTTGGATGCGACCGATGCGAGATCGAAGCGGCCGCGAAGGCGGTGCATGCGCACGAGTTCATCATGGATTTGCCGAACGGATACGACACGGTGGTGGAGGAGCGCGGTTCCACGCTTTCCGCTGGTCAACGTCAGCTGATTGCATTCGCCCGCGTGCTGCTGGCCGATCCGCGCATTCTGATTCTCGACGAGGCCACGTCGAATATCGATACGCGTACCGAAGAGGCACTTCAGGCCGGATTGAACCACCTGCTGAAGGGACGCACGAGCTTCATCATCGCGCACCGACTGTCCACCATCGAGAACGCGGACATGATCTGCTACATCGATCATGGGCAGATCATGGAGCAAGGCAACCACGCCGAGTTGCTCGCCAAGCGTGGCGCTACTATCGCCTCTACGACTCCCAATACGCCATGATCAAGGTCTAATGCTGATTAGGGCTTGGACTGATTGGCTTGAAATCAGCCTTCCTGCTAGCCGCTTGTCGTTTTTCGGCCGGCGGCTAGCCGCAAATTATCAGGTACGAGGCGGAAGATAGGGAAGTCAGAAAGCAACGCATGTTGCTGCGCATGAAGATGACGCGTGAATGCGTCGATGAAACAACGCGGGAAGGTTTGGTATGGCAGTAGAGAAGCCAGTTCTCACCCAGGAGCAGCAAGATGCGGTCGCAGCGCTCGCATCCACCAACGTGTATGCGAAGCAATCGAAATTCAAAACCTTCCGCGAGCTGCCGCCGAAAGACAAGTGGCCGTACTTCAAGCAGAACTTCTGACCGATGTGCTGATCATTATCGCAGTGGTCGGCTTGGTACTTGCTTTCGTCATCTCGTATGTGACCAAAGGTCCCGAGGCCGAGCTGAGTCTTGAAGGTGTCGATATGGCGGAATATTCCGAACAGATTGATGCGTTGGGCGCTGATTTTGTGAAGACGCAAGGTATTGAAGACGAGCGTCTCGTGCGGACGGATGCCTCCATTGCGATTAGCGAGAATGCCGCGCAAGATGGTTCCGCATCGTTGACGGCTCGCGTTTCGGCAGGTCAGATCAACATGATTGTTGCCGAAACCGATATTTCGCCGAAGTCAATGATCGCGGCGACATCACCAAACCCGCGGAAGTGATGAGTGCCGCCGATCTTGAGCAGGTCAAGGATGCGCTGGTCGACGCCAAAGGCAATCCGGTTTCCGATGTGAACGACGCTGTCGGATTCGACTTGTCCCATTCGAAAACATGGACTTCCATGAAGGGACTGCCGAAAGAAGGGGTTATTCTCGGATTCAGCAATATCACGGAATCCAAGGATATGCCGATTCAATTCGTGGAATATCTGCAATTCGAGTAGGTATTTGCTGGTCTTCGAACGGTCATTTCAGTTGCTGAATATTTGCTGAATGTGCGTAGACACGCACATCGCGGTTGCCCCGTTTTCCGCTTAAGCTAGTGAGGGTACGTCAAACGATGCACGTCAACGGATAGGCGGCATTCGGAATTCGAAGGAGATGGCAATGGAGAACGGCAATATGACTCCCCTTGTTCCTCGGCAGGATGGGCGCCTTGAATGGGGCAATGGTGTGGTCTCCATGCTGTTTGACATTGCCGCCGATTCCCCCGTTCGCCTCTGCAACGTTGTAGGGCGCAACATGGTTCCGATCGATGGTCGCTTGTCTGACGATGGAAAGCCAGTGGTTGAAAAGGATCCGCGTCCGATTGTTGAGGTGTGTGCCGCCAATACCGGTTCGCAAGACAACCGACTGACGTTGATTGCCACAGTTGCCGGCAGCCAATTGCGATTCGTTTCCGCGCTTGCTTCCGAACCTGAACCAGGTTCCGCCGATCCGTTCCGTTTGGAGATCACGCAGTTCGCGCCGTATGCCGATCTTGAACCGAAAGGTCGTGAATTCGAGCCGACGGCAAGCGAACGTGACGCAGCCGATTCCGCCGCGAATTCCGCGTCCGAGGCGGTTTCCGCCGATTCCAATGCAGGCTTGGTGGTCACTTCCGTATTCGAGGCGTTCCCGAATCTTTCCGCAGTGCGCACCTACACGCGTCTGCAGTCCGCCAAGCAACTGCCGATTGAAGCGGTGTCGTCGTTGAATCTGACCGTTCCGATGCGCGTCAACTGCGGCAAGGTGCATCGTTCGAATATTTTCTGGGGCGATGCCGCTTGGGCTGTGGAAAACGATTGGCGTGTTCGTCCGCTGCGTGACACTCAGGTGCGTAACCGCAACCAGAAAATCAATCCTGGTCAGTCTAGTTCGCGTTTTGCCATGAGCTCGACTTCTACATGGAGCTCGGGAGAGCATGAGCGGCCGGCATTCTGCAGGTGGAAGGTTCGGTACGCCGCGCCCGCGATTTTTCCGTAATGTGGCAGATCGAGCATAACGGTCCGTGGGAGTGGGAAGTCGGCGAGGACGATCCCGGTCTGCACGTCACTGCGTTCGGTCCGGAATATAAGGATCATGGTTGGTTCACCAATCTTGGTGAAGGCAATGATTTCGAGTCCGTTCCTGTGTCGTTTGCCATTGCCGCAGGCGATTGGCAGCAGGCTGTTGCCGAAATGACGTTGCAGCGTCGTGCGCTGCGCATTGCCAAGGCTCGTGAGTTGGGGCGCGTCGATCAGTTCGAGCATACGCAGGGTCTTGTGATCTACAACGATTACATGAATACGCTGTTCGGTGACCCTCGTATTGAGAAGGAACTGCCGCTGATTGAAGGTGCGGCAAGCGTTGGCGCGGATGTTTTCTGCATTGACGCCGGCTGGTACGACAGCACCGACGGCGGCTGGTGGGACATGGTCGGCGAATGGCAGGCCTCCACCAACCGTTTCGGCGACGCCGGTCTGCGCGTCTTGCCGACACGATTCGTGCTCATGGCATGGGCTTGGGACTGTGGCTCGAACCTGAAGTGATCGGCGTGAAATCGCCGCTTGCGAGCATGTTGCCGGATTCCGCGTTCTTCCAGCGTCATGGTGTTCGCGTGTGCGATTCGGGTCGTTATCTGCTTGATTTCCGTTCTCCCGAAGCGCGAGAGCATGTTACGCGTACTGTTGATCGTTTGATTGACGATTTCGGTGCGGTGTTCTTCAAGTTCGACTACAACACCATTCCCGGCGTCGGCACTGATTTGAATGCCGAGTCCGTTGGCGATGGCTTGCTCGAGCATTGCCGCGCATATGTGGATTGGCTTGACGATCTGCGTCGCCGTCATCCGGATGTGATGATCGAAAACTGCGGTTCCGGTGCCATGCGCGCCGATTACGCGCAGTTGTCCCGCTTGGATTTGCAGTCCACTTCCGACCAGTGCGATCCTCTGATTTATGCTGCGATTGCGGCTGGTGCAGGTATGACGATTCTGCCGGAACAGCAGGGTAATTGGGGTTACGCTCAGCAAGAGATGGATGATGAGACTGCTGTGTTCACGCTTGCTACGGGTGTGCTCGGCAGGCTGTATCTGTCTGGTTTCATCGATCGCATGACGGAGCCGCGTCTTTCGCTCGTTCGCGACGCTATCGCCTTACATCGTTGTGTACTTGCCGACCAGCAGCATATGGTGCCGTTCTGGCGTCCGGACTTCCCGACTTCGACGGCGATTGGCTTGCCGTCGGCTTGCGTCATGTCGAAACGGATATGGGTGACGCGTATGTGTACGGCGAATCCGCTTGGAATGAGCAGGCTGCCGAGCAGAACGATCAGCAACCTCAGCCGGAAGATAAGCCCGACTACATCATCGTGTGGCGTCGCGGCGGCACACCGTCCGTGAACATGCCGTTGGATGCGGATCAAACCATCGAACAGGTGTTCCCGAATCCTGCCGAACCGGACCATGCGCCCAATGCCAAACCGTGGACTATCGAACGCATGGATCCGGAAACGGTTCGTCTGAACGCCGCCACCTCCAAGCAACCCTCCGCCCGCATCTTTGCCATTCGCCGCCGCGACTGATCGGGCTGAGCCAACCAATCGCTGAAATGCCGTATTCCGGCTATCGTGCGTTCCGCTGCAATCGGGCGCGGAACGCACGATAGCTATATGATCGCGGTCGTGGATTCACGTTCGACCAACTGATATCCGATGGTTGCGCGGCTCGGCGGCAGCACCGTGCCTGCATCATTGGAATTTCCGGCATTGCTGGAATTATCATTCACTTCGCCGCGTTCGATCCGTTCGACAATCATATCGACCGCGAATTTGGCAAGCTGGTCGAGATCCACTTGGATGGTGCTCAGCGAAGGGGTGGCGTAGGTTCCGGAAGTCACGCCGTCGAATCCGATCACCTTCACGTCTTGCGGCACATGGATGCCATAGTCGGCGAGGCCGCGAATCACGCCGAATGCGGCGAAATCATTGGCGCAGCACACTCCGTCGAACGCGATTGCGGGAATCTTGTCGGTCGTTCGATCGATCTGCGTAATCTTGCCGCTTGCATCGTTGAAATCGGCGGTT
>ENA-OQCS01000046-OQCS01000046.1-human-gut-metagenome-genome-assembly--contig:-NODE-46-length-48372-cov-12.741196_pt1 | contig 48372 bp, 55 predicted proteins | sample MGYA00242757_ERZ504575 | MGnify/ENA primary metagenome ERZ504575 (study PRJEB26092, sample SAMD00036297) | human gut metagenome | host: Homo sapiens | study: EMG produced TPA metagenomics assembly of... | reverse complement strand
TGTATAGAAAAATATAAAAATTTCAGTTGCTGAACTTACAAAACTAACAGGACTTTCCAGAGGTTTTTCTATAATAATCCGAATGTGAAACAGGTCATGATGGAATTGAAGGAAAAACAACAGGGAATGATATTGCGAAATCCTAAAAGCGATGCTATTGCAAAAGCACAGGAAGCACGGATTAAGAGTTTAGAACAGAAATTATTCGACAGTGTTCCGAAAAACGAATATGAGAATCTACAGAAAAAATATGAAGAATTACAAGTGAAATATAGTCAAATGAAAAAGGGAACACTGTTGAAGATGTACGACCAATTATAGGAAGAAAAGGAGAATATTTTATGCAGAACGAAATTTACGATGAGAAAAATGGACTTACTTATATGTTATGTGGTGATTATTATTTGCCGGAATTGGCACTTAAAGATATTGAACCAACATATGGGAAATATGGGATGCTTCGTAAAAGCTATTTACAGGAACACAGAAGGGCAAAATATCAAATATTGTTGTTACAAGGAAAACTTGTTGAGCATTTGAATCAGATTGATGCAGAAGCAAGGGATAGGGAAGAACAATTAGTAAAACAGATGATGGAGAAACAAGGAATTACAGAGAAATTAAAAAGACAGGACAACATGGAATGGACTAGGAGGATGAATACCATTTGTCATGATGCAGAAGAGATGATTTTGACGGAAATGATATACACGAAAGGATAATGAACTGTATTGGATAGCAAGAATGCAGCCCGGATAGCAAAAAAGTGGAAGTCCGGATAGCAAAAAAATGGAAGTCCGGATGGCGGGATTCTTGCTGTCCGGAAAGATAAAAAAGTGAGGGATTAAAAATGTTGGTTAAGTACATAATAAAAGTGTTTTTGTGTTTGATTCTTGTAGTAATGACATTGATTTGCTGGTTATTAAAAATTCCTATGATGTTGGGAAATATTTTTCTTTACTTTTTATCAATTATATTTATTCTGACAGGTGTTTTGAGCTATGGATTTGCATTGGAATCTGCAAGAGAATGTGGTCGAATGATAATAATTGGGATGGCATTTGGTGCAATACCAGACTTTGTCCCATTTTTGGGAAAAAGTTTAGAGACATTGGTTGACAAACTGTTGAGTATGATAAATGAATGAGAAAGTCGATATGAAAGAGGGCTGTGAAAGGTTCTCTTTTCTTTTTGCAACTGTGAAATGGCAAGATAATAACGTTATATACATTGTGTATTAAGTACAGATATTGTATTTCTGCATGATGGGAACATAGGGAGTCCATATAAAGAGCCTGAATACGGGACATGATGGAAGCCTTTCAACACTTCATGCAAACAGCAGTCAGGATATGCTTTCCCGAATTGAAACGATGACATTGATGGGGATCGATCTTCCCCTGGAAGCAATCCGAAGGCAGATCGCTTCCGGGGTAGACATTCTGGTACATCTCGGGCGTATGCGGGATAAAAGCAGAAAGCTGCTGGAAATCACAGAAGTATGTGGATTTGAAAACGGAGAGATCCAGACCAGGCCGCTGTATCGCTGGGAAGAAGGAAAGGGACTTGTAAAAACCGGAGAACTTTTGCATTGTGAAAAAATGAAACGGGCAGGAATCAGACTATGAAAGAGCGGAAAGGAAAGAATCAGAAATGGAGATCTACGAGGAAAGATTACAGGATGTATCATTTTACGGGGAAGGAGACCGCAAAGTATCTTCTGGAGGGAGCTGCCGTATGCGCTGCAGCCGACTATCTGTTTTATCAGAGCCTTCCTGTGTTGCTGTTTATGCTTCCAATACCAGTGCTTTTTCTGAAAATGCAGAGGAAAAAATGCACTGCACGGCAGCAGAGGGAGCTGAATTACCAGTTCCGGGATGCTCTGACGGCCATGAATGTGGCGGTACAGGCCGGCTATTCCGCGGAGAATGCGGTGCGTGCCAGTGTAAAGGATCTGGGGAGACTTTATGAAAAAGGAAGTGATATACTGGATGAATTTCGGTATATCGAAAGCCAGCTGCGTCTGAGTGTTCCGGTGGAAGAGCTGTTCCTGGATCTGGGAAAACGCAGCGGAGTGGAAGATATTGAAAATTTCGCAGCAGTATTTTATACAGCAAAAAGAACAGGCGGGGATATGACGCAGGTGATCCAGAAAGTAGCCAGAATGCTTAGTGATAAGATCGAGGTAAAAAAAGAGATCGAGCAACGCTGGCCGCAAAGAAATCGGAACAGATGGTTATGAGTATCATGCCGGCCGGTATCATCTGCTATCTGAAACTGACTTCGCCGGGATTTTTGGATGTACTTTATGGGAATCCTTTCGGAATCTGTGCCATGACAGTTTGCATGGTGATCTATGGCTTGTCTTACTGGCTGGGTGTGAAGATTGTAGACATAGAAGTGTAGGTGAGGATAATGTGGATACATATTTTGATATTTATGGTGATCCTTGGGGTGTTTCTGGCAGGAAAATGGGGCGGTTGCTCCGGAAGCCGGAAATCCGGAAGAAAAGAAACTGTTTATACGGATAGCGCTTACCGGAAATATCATCGGTATGCTCCTGACATTTCAAAGTGGCGGAGATAAGGTTTATTCATCCGGATACCGTATGGAAAAAGAGGAGACAGGTGCTTATGAAGAGAAATTCAAAGTATCTGTAGACGGAGAAGAAGCCGGTTCCCTGTATGTGCAGGTGCCGGAAAAAGAAACAGAAGGATCCGAAGAAGAACCGGAAACAGAACTTAGCGAAGAACAGCAGCGCGAGAAAGAGCTGCAGGACATGATCGTACAATATAATCAGAAAAAAAACGATCCGCAGTACTATTATCTTCCAGATGAATGGAATGGAAAACATCTTGAATGGGAGCAGCCAAAAGACAAAACAGGAAACCTGCTTTCAGCTCTTGGTTTGGCAGCAGCGGCAGCAGCTGTCATTGCAAAAAAACGGGAAGAACAGAATGCTCAGATAAAAAGAAGAGAACAGATGCTGATGGATTATCCAGGACTGATCATGAAATTTACCCTTCTGGTGCAGGCAGGCTTAACTGCCAGAAAAGCGTTCCAGAAAATAGCACTGGATTACGGAAAGAGAGAAGATGGTAAAAAACGTGAGGCTTACGAAGAAATCCGAGTAGCCTGTTATGAGATGGACAGTGGGATTTCCGAAGCAGAGGCTTACCGGAGATTTGGAGAACGGTGCGGACAGGTAAAGTATAAAACTCTGTCAACACTACTGATCCAGAACCTCCAGAAAGGAAGCAGGTATCTGGCCGATCTGCTGGAAAAGGAATCCGTGGAAGCCTGGGAGGAGCGAAAAAGAAAAGCAAGAGTGCTAGGAGATACAGCAGCAACAAAACTGCTTCTTCCGATGGTCTTGATGCTCCTGGTGGTGATGGCGGTGATCATGCTGCCGGCATGCCTTTCCTTTTACGGAGGGTAGGACTGGAGAACAGAGAAAGGAAATGTGAGGTGACAAATGAAAATATGTGGAAGTATGTAAAAGAATTTGCGATGGAAGAGGATGCGGTGGGTGTTGTGGAGATCATCCTGATTCTGGTGGTTCTGATCAGTCTGGTCATCATCTTTAAGGAACAGCTTACAGCACTTGTTAAAAAAATCCTTACAAAAATCACAAAACAAAGCAACACGATCTGAAAATGAGAAAAAACGGTGATATCTGCTGATATTTCCGTTTTGGAAAGGAGAGGTACCCCTTGGCAGGAAATGTGAAAAAAGGCAGCATTACGATCTTTCTGGCTCTGATCTTGAGCCTGGTTCTTTCTCTTGTGTGTGCCAGCATTGAATCTGTACGCATGGCAGCTGCCAGGACACAGATACTTAACAGTATGGATATTGGCTTATATTCCTTATTTGGACAGTATGACCGAACGCTTTTGGAAGATTATGAGCTGTTTGCACTGTATGCAGGTGGAAAAGAAGAACTGGATATGGCTTCTGTATATGATGATTTTCAGACTTATATGAAACCTGTATTGAAACAGAACAGTCAGAAACTGGAGCTTCTCCAGGGCGGATTCAATGGTTATCAGCTTCTGAGCGACGGAAAAGGCGAGATTTTTTACCAGCAGGCTGTTCAGTATATGCGTGAAACTCTGGGAAGCCAGGGGGTACAGACTCTTCTCGGAAAACTGAAGGATCAGGAAAAGAAGACAGAGGATGCAGAGAAAAAAGGAGAACAGGCAGAAAATAAAGGAACGTTGGATTCCTATGATTCTGCTATTACGGACGCCGCGCAGAAGAGCGAAGAAGCAAAAAAAGAACAGGAACAACAAAAAAACCAGGGAGATTTTTCGGATGCAGGAAATGGGGATGATTTTACCGGCGGTGTTGATGAAAGCGTGGAAAATCCTATTCCGATCATCAGAGAGTCCGTAAAATGGGACTTCTTGATCTGGTAGTACCATCGAACGGGGAATATCGGATGCGGTTACAGACAGAAAAAGCCTTACATCCGGAAGAAAGCTCCAGACAGGACTAATGTTGGATACGGATATACGATCCGATAATTCGTATACGTCCGGAATATTGTTTGGACAGTATCTGCTAAAGAAACTGGGAAATTATCGAAGACCGGCAGCGGCGGGGTTGAATTATCAGGTGGAATATATTCTTGGAGGGAAGAACAGTGATCGGGAAAATCTGAAGTCCGTGGCAGGAAAACTTCTGGTGATCCGTCAGGGGGTTAACATGGCGTATCTGCTTTCAGATGGTGGAAAACGGATACAGGTCGAAACACTGGCGCTGGCGATTGCCTCAGGTTTTCTGATCCCACCGGCGGCAGCAGTGATCGAAGCGGCACTGATCTTTTGTTGGGCATTTGCGGAGAGTATTCTGGATGTCCGGGAACTTTTTGCAGGAGGACATGTACCTCTTATAAAAAACTCCTCAGACTGGCAGCTGTCTTTGCGTAATCTGCCCAATATCCTGGACAAACTGGATTCTTCAAGAAGGATGCAGGGAATGGAATGTCTTATGAGGATTATCTTCAGGTTCTGCTTATGGCGAAAGGAAAACAGGATAAGTTCTGAGAGGAATGGACATGATCGAGTGCTCTGTACGTGAAAAGGGAAAAAGACCGGGTTTTCAGATGGATCACTGCATCGCTGCCCTGGAAGCGTCTGCAGATGTAAAAGCAAACAGACGGAAAATATTTACAGTTACACGTCAGTATGTGTATGAATAGAAAGAGAGGTGTACAGGGATGCTTTTTCAGAAAGAAAAAGAAGATAAAAATCAGATAAACAGACTGGATCAAAAAAGAGAAAGGCGCTCTCGAAGAGCTTTTTTCCTGCTTTCCCCGATAAGCCGGAACGCTTTCTGGAAAAGTATCCCTGTGCACCTTTCTGAAAAAAGCAAGTCTCACTCTGGAGACTGCGATGGCTTTGCCGCTGTTTTTTTTCGGAGTGCTCACGCTGCTTTCTTTTATGGATATTTACAAGGTACAGACGGAGCATCTGACCGGCTTGTGCCAGAAAGCAAAGGAAGCAGGTATGTATGCGTATGGTGCCGGCGGTTCAGGTACAGAAACGATCACATTGCCGGACATATATTCCTATCAGCCCATAGGCGGTCTGATTCCGCTTCCTAAAATATGGTTCCATAATACGGTAAAGGTTCATACGTGGAATGGTGTGATATACGAAAATGGAAAGGATACAGTGGAGAGCCAGCCTATGGTGTATGTGACAGAATCAGGAAGTGTGTATCACAGAAAACTGGGGTGCAGTTATCTGAATCTGTCTGTTCAGCAGATATCAGGCTCTTCGGTAAAGCTTTAAAAAATGCATATGGAGAAAAGTATCAAGCCTGTGAGCTGTGCAGTCGTGGGCAGGAACGGCCGGAGTGGTATATATCACAAAAAAGAGTAACCGTTTTCATAACAGGGAAAGCTGCAGCGCATTGAAACGATCTGTACGGATGGTGAAAGAAACCGAGGTTTCCGGTGAAATGAGTGCCTGCGGACGATGTGGCTGAAGGGAGAGATCATGAGCAGTGTAAAAATTTGCATGACTGTACTTCTTGTAATTAATACCTGGACAGATATCCGAAAAAAAGAAATCTGTTTACCGGTGCTTTTTATATTTCTGGCAGGCGGGATCCTGTGGCGGATCAGGCAGGGGCTTCTCTGGCCGGCAGGGATTATTTCCATGGGAATCGGAGTATTTATAATTTTGATCGCTTTGATCAGTGGAGGAATGGTCGGATTTGGAGACGGATTGTTGATACTGACAATGGGCTCTGTGCTGGGAGCCGGAGAACTGGCAGGGATCCTCTGTGGGGCATTATTGTTGTGCGGAATCTACTCAGGTATTGAGTATCTTATGCTAAAAAAGAGTCGAAGTGAGGAAATTCCTTTTGTACCGTTTCTGCTGATCGGATATTTTGGAGGGATATTTTTGTGAGAAAAATAAAAAAGGGGAGCTTTACAATAGAAGCTGCATTGCTCATGCCTCTGGTGCTTATGATACTGATCGGAGTGCTGTATCTGGATTTTTTGTACATGACAGAGCATATCTTACTGCGGCAGCTTATGAGGCAGCAGTCAGCGGCAGTATGGAAGGATATAAAAAGAAAGGGAACATATATGAAAAGGCGGATATACAGTAGAATGCTGGGAGATATCGGGCTGCCGGGAGGAGAGAATCTGAGCATGCAGACAAATGCAGGAAAAACTGTGAAAGTAACTTACAGACTGGAAGTACCTGCCGGGTTCCTGGGGCAGAAATGGAAGCTGGAAGTCAGTGGTAAGGCAAAGCCTCTGCGGCCTGTGGGATGGATCCGCAAGGTAAAAGGAACTGTGGATATGCTGGGAGAGGTGACGCCATAAAATGAGAACGGAATATAAAAGAGATATGAATCATAATTATCTGATCCTGACAGGAGATGAGAGAATCGATACAGATTCTTACCAGGTAAGGATGATCGTGGCCAATGCTGTGCCTGATCTTCTTCAGTGTCGGATACAGGGAATCGACGGAAAATTCATGGTGTATTATGATATAACTTCCAGGCATTCCATGACTGCGCTTTTTGAGGAAAAAAAGATGGATCTGGAGTCGCTTCAGGTGATACTGGGAGGCTTTATACAGATCATGGAAGAAATGTCCGAGTATCTTTTGAATCCCTGTCAGCTGATCCTGGAACCGGAATATATCTATCTGGATGCGGAAAGAAAAAGTGTCCGATTTTGTTATCTTCCGGGATTTCATGGGGAAATACAGAAACAGTTTCAGAGTCTTGCGGAGTATATCCTTCCAAAGCTGGATCATGAAGACGGAAAAGCGGTTATGCTGGGATATAATGTATACAGACGTGCACTGGAGGACAGCTTTCATCTGGAATACATCAAGGAAGAGTTATATAAAATATGTAACAGCGACGAGGAAGATTTCTCCATATGAAAAAAGAAAACAGTGGTCCAGGAAGAAAACAGGATGACAGAGGAGGAAAAGCAGAGGATCTGTGGCAGGTGGAAGGCTGGGAAAGAGCCAGTGTGTCCGGAAATGAAAAACAGAAAAAATCTTCAGCGGACTCACAGAAGCGGAAAACAAACAAAATATGGAAGCCAGTGGCTGGATTTGGTGCAGCATTGGTGCTTCTTCTGGGAATTACGGCAGGAATGGCCGGCGGATATATTCCAAGAATAAGCAAAGAAATTTTTCTTTTGGGAATTCTTGCAGCAATGATACTGGGGATGCTGAGCTATATTCTGATCAAAAAAGTCTGTGGAAAAAAGAAAAAACTGGATACGCCGGTGCCTGAGCAGAAATATGGTGCGGCGGAAAAAGAGGCAGCTGTATATTCTGAAGATCAGAAAGAATCTGGTACGCTGTCAGGGAGCAATGCCGGTGACAGCAGAAAAGAACTGGAAAAGATCAAAAAAAATATCCCGACAAAAGCGGAAGATTTTTAGATGGATTTGGTGAAACAGTAGTTCTTTCGGCAGGTGCATCCAAAGGTCCTGCTACATTAGTGAGCCGGGAACCGGGGGAATTGGCTACCATTTATTTGGAAAAAGATATCACAGTGATCGGAAAACTGGAAACTGCGGCGGATGCAGTGATCAATATACCAACTGTCAGCAGGATCCATGCCAAGATCCGAAAAAGGGAGGGGGCATATTATCTGGCAGATCTGAACTCCAGAAATGGGACTTCTGTAAATGGACAGCTTCTGAAAACAGGAGAAGATTATTTGCTGGAGGATGAGGATGAAGTCGATTTTGCACAGGCCCGTTATATTTTTTTGAAATAACAGAGCGAAAAATCCGGTTTTGTATCGTACTAATATGGGACCGTAGGTTGTCCGCCTGATGAAAATCTGTTAAAATAATGAAATAAATTTAAATTTTCAGATTATAACAGCGAGTTTGGAGAATATTTCCGGAACCGCTGTGGAAAGAGGCCGGAATTGGAAGAAATAAAAAAAGAACCTGTGACAGTTTTACTGATCCTCATAAATACGCTGATCTTTCTTGTGGTGGAATTTACCGGCGGTTCGGAGAACGGGCAGCATATGCTGGAATGCGGTGCTGCTTATGCACCGCTGATTCTGGAACAGGGACAGTGGTATCGGCTGTTTAGCAGTATGTTTCTGCATTTTGGTGCGCCGCATCTGATCAATAATATGCTGGTTCTGTTTGTACTTGGCCAGAGGCTGGAACCGGTAACAGGAAAGATAAAATTTTTTCTGATCTATATATTTGGTGGTCTGGGCGGAAATATGCTCTCTTTGTTTTTTGATATGTATGCAGGAAACGCTTCTTTATCTGCAGGAGCTTCCGGAGCTGTTTTTGCAGTCATGGGCGGTATGATCTATGTGATCATACGGCACAGAGGAAGAGTGGCGGATCTGACTGTCAGACAGATGCTGATCATGGCCGCATTTTCACTGTATTTCGGATTTGCAAGTGAAGGCGTGGATAACGTAGCGCATATAGGCGGTTTGTTGAGTGGTTTCCTGATCGCTGTAATTCTTTATCATCCCAGAAAAATATGGAAAACAGTTCCCTGACCGGGAGCGCTCTCAAGCGTGATGTCTCCACTGTGTGCCTGAGCGATCTGTTTTGAAACAGCAAGGCCAAGGCCGGTCCCGGATTCTTTGGTTGTAAAAAATGGCTGAAATATCGTAGCCTGCTGTTCCTTTGAGATTCCACATCCGTTATCCCGGATATCAATGCGGATGCCGGAATTTTCCGGAATGACAGAAAAAGAAATCTTCCTCCGGGAATGGGAACGGCTTCCCATGCGTTTTTCAGAAGATTCAGAAGCATCTGCCGGACACGGATCCGGTCAAGAGCATCGATGGCAATGAATCCGGAATATCTGTTTCAAGTGTGATCTCCAGATAATCCAGAGTAGGTTTTATGGAGGAAAGGATTGTTCGGAGGTAGCTGCAGGTGTCAATGTTTTCTCTTTTGACATGGCCTGCATTATTAAATGCAGAAAGTTCATCAAGAAGTTCTTTTACATAATCAAGATTATCCATAACATCATCCCAGTGCTCATATTCTTTGACCTCAGGATGTGCAGATGCGATCATCTGGAGTCCGCTGTTAATAAGAGTCAGAGGATTCCGGAGTTCATGTGAAAATTTTGAAAGTGTATAATGAAAATCGTTTTTCAATTTACTGACTGTAGTATCGTTGCACATATTATCACCTCGAAAAAATATTAACATCAGAAATTTCAAATATCAACAAGAACAGTATTGAAAAATTCGAGAAAATACGACAAAATAAGAATATAGATAAAATAATTTTGCAAACAAGGAGGACAAAATAATGGGAGATTGCATATTTTGTAAAATCGCAAATGGAGAGATTCCATCAGCAACACTTTATGAGGATGAGGAATTTCGTGTGATTCTGGATCTGGGACCGGCAAGCAAAGGACACTCATTGATCCTGCCGAAAAAGCATGCAGCGAATATTTATGAACTTCCGGATGAGACTGCCGGAAAAGCAATGATCCTGGCTAAAAAAATGGCAGGAAAGCTGAGAGATGCACTGAACTGTGATGGATTTAATGTTGTGCAGAACAATGGAGAGATCGCAGGACAGACTGTGTTTCATTTTCACATGCATCTGATTCCGAGATATGAGGGAGATGGTGTTGGTTTAACCTGGAAACCCGGAGAACTCAGCGATGAGGTGAGAGATGAAATCTTAAAGAAAATTAAAGAATGACAAATAGCCACTAAAGAGGAAAAATGAATAATCAGACATTTGAAGAGTTTTATCTTAAATACCGAAAAATATCCAGAGGGTATGCGTATGGGGTTCTCCATGACTGGAGTATTGCTGATGATGTCAGTCAGGATGTACTTTACAAAATGTATACTATAAAGGATGGCCTGAATATTGATAATGAAAAGATGATGTTTTCTCTGATCAAGAGGGCATCTATGAATAAGGCTTTGGATTATATAAAGAAATCAAGCTCCAAGCATGAGTTTGTCTGTCAGGAAGAAGTTGCGGCATTTCTGGAAGAACAGAATTCGGTCGATGCGGAAGAGGTATTTCTGCGTAAAGAGAAGAAAGAATTTATGTATATGGTGCTGAGAAGATTTCGAAAGAAACAGCCGATAAATTATGAGATCTTAATTCAGGTCAAATATCTGGAGATTTCCGTTGAAACAGTTGCAGAAGAATATGGTCTGACGAAAAGTGGTGTCAATAACAGGATATATAAAGCGAAGCGCTGGCTGCAGGAAGAATTTCGCAAAGTATACGAATAAAAGAAAACCCTGCCAGCCCGGAAGGGAGTGGCAGAGTTTTCATATGGCTGTTGTGGAAATATAGTCAGGCTCTGGCGCATTCTTCAATAAGATCAGTGATCTTACTGATGGAATCTACCTGGCCGTTTCCTGCCATAGCATCTGTATATTTCTGACGATCGGTATAGAGCTGGCGGATGGTTTCCAGAAGCTTTTCTTCTGTAATCTCCTCTTCTTCCAGCACTTTACTGAAGCCCTGGCGTTCGAAGGATCGAGCGTTAAGAATCTGGTCACCACGACTGGCTTTGGCAGAAAGCGGGATCAGAAGATTTGGCTTATGAAGTTCGCGGATCTCACAGATTGCGTTAGCGCCTGCGCGGGAGATCACGATATCAGCCATGGCAAACAGATCCGGAAGCTCGTCCTGGATATATTCATACTGGACGTATCCGGCAGTACCGTTGAGAGATTCATCGGTTTTTCCCTTTCCGCAGAGATGAACAACCTGGAATTCCTTCAGAAGTTCAGGGAGGATCTTGCGGACATTATCATTGACAGAAGCAGCTCCCAGACTACCACCGATAACCATAAGTACCGGTTTGTCAGCAGTGAAACCACAGAATTTACGACCGTTTTCCGCATTTCCGGAAAGAAGTTCCTGGCGGATCGGAGTTCCTGTAAGAACTGCTTTGTCAGCTGGAAGATTGGCGACTGTCTCAGGAAAATTACAGCAGATTCTGGATGCAGAAGAGAGACAGAGTTTATTGGCAAGACCTGGAGTCATGTCGGACTCGTGGATCAATGCGGGGATTTTTAAACGTTTGGCCGCGATCACAACGGGAACCGTAACGAAACCGCCCTTGGAAAAAACAACGTCCGGTTTCAGCTCTTTCAGAATCTTTCTGGCCTGGCTGAATCCCTTCAGTACACGAAACGGGTCAGAGAAGTTTTTGAGATCGAAGTAACGTCTCAGCTTTCCGGATGAGATTCCATAATATGGGATTCCAAGTTCTTCGATCAGTTTTTTCGATTCCTTCGTAGGAACCGATGTAGGAAATCTTATAACCAAGCTCCCTGAGCTTTGGAATCAGGGCAATATTTGGAGTTACATGTCCGGCAGTACCACCGCCGGTAAGTACGATGTGTTTCATTTGGATTCCTCCTGAATAGTCATATATTATCATTAAATATGAACTCTAACGGAGGAATTGTCAAGGAAAGATAGGATTACAGGAGAAAAATAATGGAAAATTTCAGGGATGCCGAACTGAAAAAATGGTTGGCAGAAGAATATGAAAAAGAAACCGAAGAGATGGAAAAAATCCTGTTTCCAGATGGAGTGATTCCTGATGATGGAGAAACAGAAGAGGAGGCAAAGGCTGCTTATCAGAGGCTTGTAGAAAAACTGAAAGCAGATGGTGTTTATAAAGAAGACGAAACTGACAGTATTAAAACTGATGATCATAAAGAGAATGTAAAAATCATTTATCTGCCCGAAAAGAAAAGTCATAAAGCAGCTCGCGTAGCGGCAGCAGTACTTGTATGCTCAGCCGGTATCTTCGCCGCAAGCATGACCAGCCAGGCAAACAGGAGTTATTTCCTTGATTCTGTGAGATATTGGACTGGAGATGATACGAGGATTTCAATAGAAAATGATGAAGGAAATGAGAAAGAGCAGAAAGATGAGCAGAAGGCAATAGATGCTATTGAAGAAGAATTGGATTTAGACGTACCGTTGATATTAGATCGCCCTGAAGATTTTAAATTCAGAAGTTACAATGTTAATGTTGAATCTGGATATGCGCTAATAGAATATTGTTATGGACAGGAAATTGTTAATATATATATTAATGATTATTCGGATGAGTGTAAAAGCGGAGCATATATTTTGGATGGAAAAGAAATTGCAACGGTAAAGATGAAAAATGAAAACATTAATATCACTATAAAGAAAATACAGGATAAAAATGACAAAAAAGAAAATTATGCGGCATATTGGGAAAAAGATTCTGTATTTTATCAAATAAGTGGTAAGATGCAGCAGAATGAATTTATGAATTTAGTAAATAATATCAAGTTTTAGCGCGATAAAACATCTTTAAGATCGTATATATATTGTAATGAAAGTTTAAAGGAGGAAAGACATCACATGAAAGAGAAAATGAAAAAAATAATAAGTATGTTGCTTTTAGTATGTTGCTGCAGTGTGTTATTTGCAGTTCCTGCGATGGCAGAAAGTTTATCAGATGATTTTTCAGTGGAAACAGATACAGATGCGGATTACGCTGAAGATACAACGTATAGTGTTTTACGTGGTAATAATTTAAATTTTGGAACGACAACCATAAAGAAATTAGCAAGTAATAAAGTTATTATTACGGGAATTACTCAGTGTCATCATGTATGTGACAAAGTTTATCTTGATGTTTACTTGGAAAGAAAAGTAAATGGAACATATTCTACATATAAAAGCTGGAGTTTTACTGCATCAAAGGCAAGTAATTTAGTTAGAGATATTACAGTTATTGTTCCAAAAGGTTCTTACTACCGTGTACGAGGCTATCATGCACCAAGGATGGCAGTAAAGAATCAGCAACAACCTTAACCAGCGGTATTCTCGTAAAATAACAAATCAACAAAATAAATCACACCCCCAGCGATGCCACACCCCAAAAAATAAAAAATCCAGTAAACTTTACATTACCTTCGCTGGGGAATGTCTAAAAATTCTGAATAATATCAAAAAATCTAAAAAAATCCCCTTAAAAAAAGAAACATATTTCACAAAAAGACTGTCAAAAAACATATATTTCGTGTATAATAAATACAATAATAAACCGTTAATAAACAAAAAGTCGATTATTTCTTCTTGGAATTGTATATCACAGCGTTTCTGGACGATCGGATATCACAGAGAGATCCTTCAGGCTTTTTTGATATGGAAATTTCAGAACGTGGGACGGAAAAGGGGGCTTGTGCATGAAGATAACATTTATCGGTGCTACGCATGAGGTGACTGGAAGCTGTTATTATCTGGAAGCGGCAGGACGGAAGTTTCTGGTGGATTATGGAATGGAGCAGGGACCGGATTATTATGAAAATAAGGAGCTTCCGGTGGCTCCGGGTGATCTGGATTTTGTGCTTCTGACACATGCACACATGGATCATTCCGGAAATCTTCCGGCCTTGTATGCAAAAGGCTATCAGGGGCCGATCTATGCGACAGAGGCAACTTGTAATCTCTGCGATATCATGCTTCGTGACAGCGCACATATCCAGATGTTCGAGGCTGAGTGGAGAAACCGAAAGGGGCGGAGAGAAGGAAAACCGGAATTTATTCCTGCATACACTATGGAAGATGCCATGGGTGTGCTCCGGAACTTCGTCAGATGCCCATATGATAAGATCATCAAACCGGCAGAGGGAATCGAAGTAAGATTTGTGGATGCAGGACATCTTCTTGGCTCCAGCAGTATTGAAGTCTGGATGACGGAAGAGGACAAAACAGAAAAGATCGTTTTTTCCGGCGATATCGGAAATATCAATCAGCCGCTGATCAGGGATCCGGTATATATCCGAGAGGCAGATTATGTTGTGATGGAATCTACCTACGGAGACCGCAGTCATGGAGAACGTCCGGATTATCCGGCAATACTGGCAGAGATCATCCAGAGGACCTTTGACAGAGGCGGCAGTTTGGTGATCCCGTCCTTTGCAGTAGGCCGTACTCAGGAAATGCTGTATTTTATCCGACAGATCAAAGAACAGGGACTGGTTCACGGCATGATGGTTTTACGGTATATGTAGACAGTCCCCTTGCCAATGAGGCAACTACGATCTTCAGTGAGAATGCATATACCTGCTATGATGAGGAAGCAATGGATCTTTTGAATAAAGGTATCAATCCGTTATCCTTCCAGGGATTGAAGACCTCCGTTACTACCGATGATTCCAGAGCTATCAATTTTGATGAGGACTGCAAGGTGATCATTTCCGCCAGCGGTATGTGTGATGCTGGTCGTATCAAACATCATCTGAAACACAATCTGTGGAATCCCAGAAATACCATTCTTTTTGTTGGATACCAGGCTATCGGAACTCCGGGACGGGCATTATTGGAAGGTGCTGTGGAGATGAAGTTGTTTGGTGAGACTGTGCAGGTAGCTGCTGAAATATGCAAAATGCCGGGAATCAGCGGTCATGCTGATGTAAACGGACTTATAGAATGGGCGAAAGCCTTTGAGACGAGACCAAAACACGTATTTGTTACGCATGGTGATGATACGGTGACGGAGATTTTTGCCCAGAGGCTTAAAGAAGAGCTTGGGTATGATGCAACAGCACCCTTTAGTGGAACTGAATATGATCTTCTGGAGAACCGGTGTATCCATGAGGCTGTCGGTGTTCGGATCGTAAAGGCAACTGCTTCGCCGAAAACAACCAAGGCTGCCCGTGCATATGAGAAGCTGCTGGCTATGGGACGTCGCCTGATGTCCGTGATCCGGAAGAATGAAGGCTGCCCTAATAAAGATCTGGATCGTTTTGCAAGAGATATCCAGTCACTGTGTGATAAGTGGGACAGAACAGATATTTAACCGGATAACAAAGATAACATTGAAACAATTATTTTGTCAAATCATCATAAAATCACCCTGCGGAAATTTTTCGCAGGGTGATGATAAATCCGATATACAAAATAAGATTATGTGAGATCAGCCTTCGTTCAATGCCTGGCGGATGGCTTTTGCAAGCTGATCCGGACATGAAGTTGGTTTGAATCCGCAGCGGATGCCTTCCAGACGGGAGATCACTTCATCTGCATCCATTCCCTCTGCAAGCTGTGCAACACCCTGTGTGTTTCCGGAACATCCGCCTGTAAACTTGATATTGTGAACTTTTTTATTATCGTCGATCTCGAACTCAATTCCCTGAGCACAGACGCCTTTTGTCTTATAAACCATTCTGGTTACCTCCTGTTCTGTTTATTTATCGATTATAGCATCTCTCAAAAAAAGTTTCCATAAAAAATAAAATTTGTTATAATGAACAATGTAGAAAAAGAAAAAGATACTGCTGAACGGAAAAAACTGTGAAATTCAGCGGGATATCATATTGAAAGAGAGGATTTACAGATCATGAAATGTGTTGGAATCATAGGAGCAATGGAACAGGAAGTAGCAAGACTGAAAGAGGTTATGGAGAATGTATCCATTACTACCAGAGCCGGAATGGATTTTTATGAGGGTGTTCTGGAAGGAAAGAAGGTAGTTGTGGTACAGTCCGGGATCGGTAAGGTAAATGCTGGCATGTGCACCCAGATCCTGGCAGATCTCTTTCAGGTGGAAGCGGTGATCAATACCGGTATCGCAGGAAGCCTTAACAATGATATCAATATTGGAGATATCGTACTTTCCACAGATGTTCTTCATCATGATATGGATGCAACCGGATTCGGATATCCGAAGGGACAGATCCCGCAGATGAAAGAGTTTTCCTTCCAGGCAGATGAGTGCTTCGTAAGATCGCACATGATGTATGCGAGGAAGTAAATCCGGAGATCAGGGTTTTTGAAGGAAGAATTGCTTCCGGAGATCAGTTTGTATGTGATCAGGGTGTAAAAGATAATATTGTAAAGGAATTCAGCGCCTATGCCGTTGAGATGGAGGGCGCAGCGATCGGACAGGCAGCAGCTCTTAACGGGATTCCATTCCTGATCATCCGTGCTATCTCAGATAAAGCAGATAATAGTGCGAACATGGATTATCCGGCTTTTGAAAAGCTTGCAATTGAGCACAGCGTACGTCTGACCCAGGGAATGCTGAAACGGATGGCCTGATCGGAACTTTGGAGGGAACCGTCATTTTTCTTCTGCATATACTGTAAGAGATAGCAGAGAGAGGACAGCAGAAGAGTTATGATCTATCCAGATTTTTATCCGTTTTATGCTACACAGGGAAGTCCTGGTTTTTATAATGAAGAGAGAGAACAGGAAAAGGAATTTGATCTGATGAGATCATACTATCCGGATACAGCCCGAAGGATCCAGGAAAAAGCGGAAGCACAGTGTCAGCTTTTGGATTATGAGGGAAGCCGGCTGTATGATGAATATCCGGATCGTTTCATGCTCTATCACATCTGTCACCAGGTGAAAGGACAGATGGAAGGAGATACCAGTGTACAGGAGATTCCAGGAGGGTTCCTGGATGATCTGATCGAAGTGCTGGTGTATCAGGAGATTTCCAGACGAAGATGCAGGAGGAGAAGGTGCAGAAAATGTTTCCGCACTGAGTATTAAAATGGCGGTTTACCCATGAACGATACAGTGATACTGGCAGAAGCGACCAAAACTGGTTCGCACAACATCTGTCCATATACAATAAAACAAAAAGTGAATATAATGGAAGTATGATGAAAACAATAAGGGAATTTTTAGAAGAACAGATTAATGAACAGCTGATACAGGCTGTTGTCAGTGGCCGCAGGACTGGCGAGGGACCTTCCAAGGTGAAGCTTCGTCCTGTGGAGCTGAAGGGTCAGATTTTTTACCAGGCGTCCATGACAGAAGGGACGAAGGTTTATCATAAGAATTTTACCAGGGAAGAGATGATTGCTTATCTGGAGCATGCCATGGAGGAATTTCGTCAGCTTCAGGCAACCGGACGCAGTCAGGATGGAAGTATCCTTATCAGCAAGAAAGGGAAAGCAACCATCAAAACAAAACAACACGGGCCTGCGCAGAATGAGAAGATAAAGATCGCTCCTCATAACCGGGTGAAACAGTACATTCTCAGAGAGGGAACGGCAGCTCCGTTTCTGGTGGATCTGGGAGTTATGACAAAGGATGGAAAGATCGTTGCTTCCAGATATGACAAGTTCAGACAGATCAATCGCTTTCTGGAGTTTATCAGGGATATCCTTCCGAAGCTTCCTAAAGACAGAGAGATCACGATCCTGGATTTTGGCTGCGGAAAATCCTATCTTACTTTTGCTATGTATTATTATCTCAGAGAACTGGAGGGTTTTGATGTAAACATCATAGGGCTGGATCTTAAGGAAGATGTGATACGGCATTGCAGTGAATTGGCCAGATCTTATGGTTATGACAAGCTGCATTTTTACCAGGGAGATATTGCAGGGTACGAAGGCGTTTCTTCTGTGGACATGGTGGTGACACTTCATGCCTGCGATACAGCAACAGATTTCGCTCTGGCCAAGGCAGTGGAATGGGGGCGTCAGGTGATCCTGTCTGTTCCATGCTGTCAGCATGACTGAATCGTCAGATCCGAAACGAAATGCTCCAGCCTGTTATGCGTTATGGGATCCTGAAGGAAAGAATGGCAGCTCTGATCACAGATGGTCTTCGTGCCGAGCTTCTGGAAAGCAAAGGATATGAAACCCAGCTTCTTGAATTTATCGATATGGAACATACACCAAAGAATATTCTGATCCGCGCAGTAAAAACCGGAAAGAAAAAGAGCAGGGACAGTTTTTCGGATACCATGAAGGCTCTTCATGTGGCTCCTACCCTGGACAGGCTTCTTTATCCGGAAGAGTCAGCCTCACAGAAGGGAGAATGACATGATGAAGATCCTACGTAAGGGAGTGATACTGCTTGTGATCTTTGTGGCAGTAGTAGCCGGGACCTCATTTCTGATGAACAGTCAGTCTACAGATAACCGCTCAGATATGAACGATGCCACACTTCCGGAGGTTATGGTAAAGATCGGAAGTACCCAGGCAAATAAGATGTATGGATACAGACAGCAGATGCAGACCGATTTCATGAGAGGAAGTATTACTCCGCTGGATACGACCAAAAAAGTGTCTTTTGAGATCAACCCATATGCTGATACAGTAACAGGGCTTGCTTATGAGGTACGGACTTCAGACGGAAGCAAGGTTATGGAGAACCGTAAGATCAAGAATCTCACGAAAGAGGACAACGGCTGTTTAAGTACAGAAATTGAGATCGGCAGTGACCTTCGCATGAACCAGGAGTATTCCATGCAGATCACGCTGGATACCAGTGAGGGGGAAGTTTACTACTATACAAGAGTGGTTTCCAGAACCCAGTTGAATACAGAAGCGTATCTTCAGTTTGTCAAGGATTTTTCCACAAAGTGTCTGGACAAGGAACAGGCAGATACGCTGACCGGATATCTGGAAGCGGAGGATATTTCCGGCGGAACGAATTACAATAATATTTCCATCAGTTCTGGACTTTCCAATATCAGCTGGGGATCCCTTTCTCCGAAGCTCTACATGGAAGGAGTTCCGCTGATCGATGATATCAATGAAACGACTGCAAGTATCACGCTGGATTATCAGGTTTCCGCACAGGATGATGAGGGTAAAACCGAAATTTATGATGTTACGGAATTTTACCGTATGCGTTATACAGAAACAAGGATCATGCTGCTTGATTTTAAACGTTCTGCAACGAAGGTATTTGATCCGTCTCAGAAGGTAGTTTCCGATGCAGGCCTGCTTCTGGGTGTCCGTGATAAGAATGTCACCTATGCTTCAGACAGCAGTGGAAAGATCGTTGCTTTTGAGCAGGATGGGGATCTCTGGTCTTATGCACCGTCCAGCGGAAAGATCACAAGGATCTTCAGCTTCCGCAAAGAGGAAGATAACGATTCCAGATATGTGCGCAACGAACATGATATCAAGATCATCCGAGTGGCAGATAACGGGGATGTGGACTTTGTATTGTACGGTTACATGAACCGTGGTGTTCACGAGGGATACAGCGGTGTCTGTGTTTATCACTACAACAGCGACCGTAATGTGGTGGAAGAAAAAGTATTCATACCAAGTACAGAATCCTACGAGTTCCTGAAGGAAGATCTTGGAACACTCACTTATGTAAACAAAAACAATCAGCTGTTTCTGCTGTTTGCACAGAAGCTGTATCAGGTAGATATTGAGACAGGAACCTCACAGGTTCTGGAAGAAGGAATCAAACAGAACCATTTTGTTGTGTCAGATACCAAGGCACATGCAGCATGGCTGATCGAATCCGGAGATGATGCAGGAAGATCCGGGAAATTGAATTTGATTCTCTGAAAACAAGAGATATTTCGCCGGAAAGCGGAAAAATCTGAGAGCTCTGGGATTTATGAATGAAGATCTGGTATATGGGATCCTTTCCGATGAAGACATTCTTACGGATGCCAACGGACATGAAACAGAGGGAATCAGTACATTCCGCATTGAAAGCTTTAAAGGAAAGGTGAAAAAAGAGTATCGTCAGGATGGCCTTTATATCACCAACGTAACGGTTGGCAGTACCATGATGGAGTTTGAACTTTCTGCAAAATCGGGGAATGCTTATACAGTCCAGAAAAAGGACAATATCATGAATAACAAAAAAGCATCCGGAAGCCAGATAGATGTAGCATTGATCACTACAAACCGTGCAGGAACGCTGATCCGCCTGACCATGACCCAGAAACCGGAGACAGACAGTCCGCTGCTTGTTTGTTCCAAGATCGAGAGTACTGAAGACTCATCGGTAACATTGGATACTACCGTTCCACAGGGAGAACTTTATTATGTTTATGCATATGGTTCTCTTGACCGTATCTATACCGATCCGGCTGCAGCTGTGAAACGCGCGGATGCGCAGACTGGAGTGGTACTTAACCGTGCGCAGCAGTATGTCTGGGAACGTGGAAACAAAAAAACAAAGCTCCAGATGAATATAGAGGATGTACCGGAAAGTATACGTACAGCCAACTGGAAGAAAAAAGAACTTCAGGATAGCCTTGGTGATATGGGAACGGTGATCGATCTGACCGGCTGCACTCTTGACAATGTTCTTTATGAGGTCAGTGCCCAGAGACCGGTGATCGCCAAGACAGGAGAAAATTCCAGTGTGGTGATCGTAGGCTATGATGAATATAATACCTATCTTTATGATCCGGCAACAGGCAGATCAGCCGTATGGAATGAATGACAGTACAGCGCTGTTTGAGAGTGCCGGAAATGTATTTCTCACCTATATAGAAAACGTCATAGAGTGATGCTTACAGAGCAGGCCGGATGAAGGCCATGGGGTTACAGCAGGATGGCAAGACGGGAGTTCCCGTTTGGCATAAATCGAAAATAGGAAAAATTCCTGTTTTCCGGGAAAAGCGCGACAGGAAAGGGGAAAAATCAATGTTAAGTGAAAGTATTAAAAAACTGGTACAGTATGGGGTGGAGAGTGGTATTACTCCGGAATGCGAAAGAATTTATGCAACCAATCTTCTTCTGGATGCCTTTGGGGAAAGCGAATATACAGAACCGGAGACAGAGTATGCTAAAATCAATCTTGAGGAGACTTTGAACGAACTTCTTGATGAGGCTGTAAAGAGGGGCATCATCGAGGACAGTATTGTGTACAGAGATCTCTTTGATACAAAACTGATGAACTGTCTGATGCCGCGTCCTGCCCAGGTGCAGAGAGAATTCTGGGATGCTTATAAAGAAAATCCGGAAAAAGCCACAGATTATTTTTATAAGCTGAGTCAGGACAGTAACTATATCAGACGTTATCGCGTAAAAAAAGATCAGAAATGGACAGTAGACAGCGAATATGGCAAGATCGATATCACGATCAACCTGTCCAAGCCGGAAAAAGACCCAAAGGCTATCGCAGCTGCCAAGCTGGTAAAATCCAGCAGCTATCCAAAATGTCTGCTTTGTCCGGAAAATGAAGGCTATGCAGGAAGAGTCAATCATCCGGCAAGGGAGAACCACAGGATCATCCGATCACCATCAATGACAGTCCATGGGGCTTCCAGTACTCTCCATATGTTTACTACAATGAACATTGTATCGTATTTAACAGTCAGCATACTCCGATGAAGATCGAGAGAAATACATTTATCAAGCTGTTTGATTTTGTAAAGCTGTTCCCACATTATTTCCTTGGCTCCAATGCGGATCTTCCAATCGTAGGAGGTTCTATCCTCAGCCACGATCATTTCCAGGGCGGGCATTATACCTTTGCCATGGCGAAGGCAGAGATTGAAAAGCATGTGACGATCCCGGGATACGAAGATGTGGAAGCCGGCATTGTAAAATGGCCTCTTTCCGTACTGCGTATCCGCAGCAAAGACGAGAAGAGACTGATCGATCTGGCAACACATGTACTGGCAGGTTGGAGAGGATATACGGATGAGGCTGCATTTATCTTTGCAGAAACAGACGGAGAGCCGCACAACACAATCACACCGATCGCACGTAAAGTGGGAGATACCTTTGAACTGGATCTGACATTACGTAACAATATCACAACAGAGGAGCATCCGCTGGGGGTTTATCATCCGCATGCATGCTATCATCATATCAAGAAAGAGAATATCGGTCTTATCGAAGTTATGGGACTCGCTGTTCTTCCGGCCCGTCTGAAAGAAGAGCTGGAGCTTCTTGAAGAATACATTTTAAGCGGCAGGGATATCGCTTCCAATGAGAAAATTGAGAAACATGCTGCATGGGTTGCAGAATTTCTGCCAAAATATGAGAAACTTGATAAAGATAATATCCAGGAAGTCCTTCGCAGGGAAGTGGGCAATGTATTTGTTCATGTACTGGAGGATGCCGGTGTTTATAAATGCACACCAGAGGGCAGGGATGCATTTATGAGATTTATCAATACTCTGTAAAAAGTACGGAGGCACCCGGGGATGGATATGTATTTCAGGAGGAGTTTGTTTATATGAAAAACAGGGAAAAAACCGGTAAGGTCCTTCGCATAAAATGGCTTTTGCTGGCACTTGTGGCAGCTGCACTGATCTTTGTGCCGGCTGCATCGCATAAGGTGTCGGCGGCGAAGCTTGTTTATACCGTTAAGTTCAATAATAATTCAGGTACCAGCAAAAGTAAGACGTATACTGCACTGACACGGAATGTGACATTAAATACCACGATCCGGCTTCCGGCAGTACCCAAGGCTGTGGGATATCAGAATCTCGGATGGACCACACGGAAGAGGAGCAGCAAGGTAGTATATAAAGCAGGTGCCAGCGTAAAGGTCAGAAAAGATATGACTCTGTATGCGGTCCGCAGAAAGAGTAAGTATTATACCGTAAACTTCTATCTTGGAAATGGAAGCACCAATTCCGCATATAAGAAGCTGCAGAAAAAAGTAGAAGAGGGTACATATTACACATTGCCTGCAGTTCCGTCCAGATCGGGATATGTAAATCTTGGCTGGTCGACAGCAAAGAACGGCAAGGCATCTACTGCAAAAAAAGCAGGAACGAAGATTAAAATCTCCGGTAATATCAGATATTATTCCGTACAGATGCAATCAGTAAAAGTAAATCTCCGCAAGGCAAACGGAACCGTATGGAAGACAGTAACACTTGGAAAGGGCGGTTACCTTAAGCTCCCATCCGTATCCAATGCGACAGGTTATACGTTTATGGGCTGGTCTAAGACCAGACGGACCGGTTCTTCCACAGATCCGGATTATGAAGCCGGCGAACTTCTGCGGATCAGCAAAAACACCAATCTGTATGCGACGGTATTTAACCGTGCACTGGAGAAGGACATCAGTTCCGATGAGATGGCTCATCCGGCTATCGGTATGATGTACAGTAAGGTCATTTTTGTGGGAGATTCCCGTACTGCAGGAATACAGGCGACACTGAAAAAACAGATGAGCAGTTCTGTAACAAATGGGGTTTCTTTTGTTGCAAACCCAGGAAAGGGCTTGAGCTGGTTCCGGGATACAGGATATGCACAGCTTATAGAAGAGATCGACAAAACAGAAGGTTCCAAACCGATCGCCGTTATCTTTAACCTGGGTGTCAATGACCTGGGAAATGCAGGCAATTATGTCAGCTATATGACCAGTATCGCATCCACATTGAAAAGTAAGAACTGTAAACTCTTTTACATGTCCGTAAACCCGATCAACAGCATTATGATCACAAAAGCAGGAAGAGGTGCCCGTACAGAGGCACAGGTAAGAGAATTCAACAGCAAGATCCGTTCCGGCCTTTCTTTGTATTACAAGTATATTGATATGTACAGCGTACTTATGAAAAAAGGCTACGGGACCAATGCCCGCTATGATGGTGTGGATGACGGCGATGACGGACTTCACTACACAACAAAGACATTCAAGAGGATCTATTATTACTGCATTACTTATCTCAACACAGGAAGTATCAACGCATCTTATTATTAATGGTATTACAGACAGAAAATCCCGTCTGCCGGAGACATTCCGCCAGGCGGGATTTTTCTGTCCGGTGGTCCGCTATTTTTCTGTCCGGCAAGGCAATTACTCCTTGCACGAACCATGAGAATAGTCTATACTTAATTCGATACGGACGTTTGGAGGTCCGCAGGGACGTGTGATCCTGAATATGAGGAATGAGGTATAGATTATGAAACTGACAACAGTGAAAGAGATTTACAGAAACCGTGAACAGTATCTCGACAAAGAGATCACCGTAGGTGGATGGGTACGAAGTGTTCGTGATTCCAAGGCATTTGGATTCATCGTACTTCATGATGGAAGCTTTTTTGAAACTCTTCAGATCGTATATCACGATAACATGGAGAATTTCGCAGAGGTTTCCAAGCTGAATGTTGGAGCAGCCATCATTGTTAAGGGAACACTGGTAGCTACCCCTCAGGCGAAGCAGCCATTTGAGATCCAGGCAACAGAGATATCTGTAGAGGGGGCTTCCGCACCGGATTATCCACTTCAGAAGAAGAGACACAGTCTTGAATACTTAAGGACCATGACACATTTAAGACCGAGAACAAATACTTTCCAGGCTGTATTCCGTGTACGTTCTCTTTGCGCATATGCGATCCATAAATTTTTCCAGGAGAGAGGCTTTGTCTATGTGCATACACCGCTGATCACAGGAAGTGACTGTGAAGGTGCAGGAGAGATGTTCCAGGTAACAACACTGGATCCGAAGAATATTCCGCTGACAGAGGATGGAAGTGTTGATTATTCACAGGATTTCTTCGGAAAGGAGACAAACCTTACCGTAAGCGGACAGCTGAACGGAGAGACTTATGCACAGGCATTCCGCAACATCTACACATTCGGACCGACCTTCCGTGCTGAGAATTCCAACACTACCCGTCATGCAGCTGAGTTCTGGATGATCGAGCCTGAGTGTGCGTTTGCAGACCTTCAGGACGCTATGGAGCTTGCAGAGGCTATGCTGAAATACGTGATCCGTTATGTCTTTGAGAATGCACCGGAGGAAATGAACTTCTTCAATTCCTTCATTGACAAGGGGCTTCTTGACAGACTGAACCATGTGCTTAATTCTGAATTTGCACATGTGACCTATACAGAGGCTGTTGAGATCCTTGAGAAGAACAATGACAAATTTGATTACAAGGTATTCTGGGGATGTGATCTTCAGACAGAGCATGAGCGCTATCTGACAGAGCAGGTCTACAAGAGACCGGTATTTGTTACAGATTATCCGAAGGAGATCAAGGCATTCTACATGAAACTCAACGAGGATGGAAAGACAGTTGCGGCTATGGACTGTCTGGTGCCGGGAATCGGAGAGATCATCGGAGGAAGCCAGAGAGAGGATGACTACGACAAGCTGAAAACACGTATGGATGAGCTGGGTCTGAAACCGGAGGATTACGATTTCTATCTGGATCTTCGTAAATATGGTTCCACACGTCATTCCGGCTTTGGCCTTGGATTTGAGAGATGTGTCATGTACCTTACAGGTATGGGCAACATCCGTGACGTGATCCCATTCCCGAGAACTGTAAAGAACTGCGATCTTTGATCAGAACACTTTTGCACAGCAGGACGTTCTGTGCTCCTTAGATCAGAGAACAGCAGAGAGAAATTGCAACAGGTATTGATATGTGTGACTGACACACAAGGGAGAACATTATGAGATTTATTCATCTTGCAGACGTGCATCTGGGCGCGGTTCCCGACAGGGGCTGCCCGTGGAGCAAAGAGCGGGAGGAAGAAATCTGGAGCACTTTCCGCCGGGTTATTGCGGGCATCCGCGAAGATCCGGTGGATTTGCTATTTATATCCGGAGATCTGTTCCACCGCCAGCCTCTTATGAGAGAGCTTAAGGAAGTAAATTATCTGTTTTCCACCATCCCGGATACCAGAGTGTATCTGATGGCAGGAAATCATGATTTTATAAGCAGAGATTCTTTTTATAATACGTTTGAGTGGAATTCCAATGTTATATTTTTCAGGAGCCGGGAACTGACCTGCGTTAAAGATCCCAGGCTTGATGTCTATGTATATGGACTGAGTTACTATGACCGGGAAATAAAAGACGGACTTTATGATCAGGCTGCCCCTGTCCAGAAAGAAGGATCCATATTCTGTTGGCCCATGGCGGCGATGAGAAGCATATTCCTCTCAGTGCAGCAGCTCTGGCGGCGTCAGGCTTCGATTATGTGGCGTTAGGGCATATCCATAAGCCGCAGATCCTGATCCGTGACCAGGCGGCCTTTTCCGGGGCTCTGGAGCCCATTGACAGGAATGATACAGGGGAACATGGATATATGGAGGGACGACTGATCAACGGAAGGATCCGTACAGAGTTCGTTCCATTTGCCTGCCGTTCCTATCAGCAGCTGGTAATGACACTTCACGAGGAAACCACACAGATATCTCTGGAAGAAGCAATAAAATCCCAGATTTTCCGCAGAGGAGGAAGAAATATCTACAGGATCATTCTTCAGGGAATGCGTTCGCCGGATATTCTTCTGATTCCTGAGAAACTGAAAAGTCTCGGAAATGTTACCGATGTTGTGGATGAATCCTGGCCGGCGTATGATCTTGGTGAGCTCTACAAACGCTACAGCGGTACTCTGATCGGTGATTATATCGGTTATTTTCTGGCCAAAAAGGGTATGGATACCGTGGAAAAAAAAGGCGCTGTATTATGGGCTTCAGGCATTGCTTGAGACAGGTAGCCGGCGATAAGGGGCATCACAGGAGGATAGCATAAGATGGTTATCAGACGTTTAAAAATAAAAAATTTCGGGAAGATCCGGGACAAGGATATGGAGCTTTCACCTGGGATCAACGTACTTTACGGTGAAAATGAGAGTGGAAAAACTACCACACATACATTTATCCGCTCCATGTTTTACGGCGTTCGCAGACTGCGGGGAAAGGCTGCTCTGAACGATACATATACAAAATATGAACCATGGGAAAATCCGGCAGAATATGGTGGGATCATGTGGTTTACAAGCAAGGGGAAGAAGTATCGTCTTACCAGGAATTTTTATAAAGAAAAGAAGCTGGGAGAGCTTCTCTGTGAAGATGATGGCAGCCTTGTAGATGCGGAACAGGGAGCTCTTGGGACTATTCTCGGAAATGTAAGTGAGGCAGTTTATGATAATACGGTGTCTGTGGCACAGCTGAAAAGTGTTACAGGAAAAGATCTCGTACGTGAACTGCAGAATTACATGGCCAGCTACCAGGGAACCGGTGACAGTTCCATTGACATGGGACGAGCCATGCAGATGCTGAAAATGTCCAGAAAAGGATATCTGACAGAAGCGGCCCGGCGAAAAAAGGAGCTGGAAAAGGAAAAAGAAAAGATTTCCGCAAATATGGAATATATCCGTAGAGAGATCCGTGAACTGGATGAGAAGCGTGAGCGGATCATGCAGCAGCAGGATGGGATGAACATAGGTACCAGAGAACGGAGTACTGAGGATCTTCTTGAGCTTCGGATCGATCGTGTAAAAAGAAGGCGGGAGCTGACAGATGCAGTTCTGACAGTTGTGCTTCTTGGAGGGATTGCCGGTACCGGCTGCCTGGCAGCTTTTTCCGGGCAGGTCATTTTCAGTGTTCTGGCAGGCGTGGCAACTGCGGCGATTTCTGTAGCGGCATTGTTTTTCCGCATACGGCTCAGCAGGGAGCTGAATAAGAGAGAACGTCAGAGAGAGCGCTGGCTTTCCAGACATGAGGAGCTGACCTGGAACCGGAACAGTCTGGACAGTGACTACGAAGAGAAGCATACAGCGCTGGAGAACCTGCAGGCAGAGTTGACGGAATGTGAAGAAAACACAGAAGTGATCACTCCGGAGGAAACGGAAATCCAGGCGCTGAATATGGCTATGGAGACTATTGAGGCACTTCCGGAAACATTACAGATCAGGTAGGGATCCGTCTGAAAAAACGTACATCTGAGATATTAAGTGAGATCACCGGTGGCAGATATCAGGAGGTTCTGATGGATGAGGCACTGCATATGTCTGTGAACACAGGGGAGCGTATCGTATCCATTGAGAGACTGAGCCGCGGGACACTGGAGCAGATTTATTTTGCCCTTCGTATGGCAGCAGGAGAGCTTTTCTGCAAAGAGGAACCGTTCCCTGTGATCCTTGATGATGTATTTGGCATGTATGATGAAGAACGTCTTGCAGCGGCTCTCAGGTGGCTGCATAAAGAAAACAGACAGGTGATCATAAGTACCTGCCATAAAAGAGAAATGGAGATCCTGGATAAAGAGAGGATTCCCTATCAGAAGCTTCCTATGTGAGTTTTTGCAGGAAGATTTCAGCATAAAGATCAAAAGCAAAGCAGACAGCAGATGCGGATCGTGGATATCCGTTTGTTGCAGAAATATAAAGCGGCTGCGCTTTCTGAGAGACTGTTATATCGTTCTCAGAAGGTGCAGCGCTTTGCGTGCGTTATGATTTATTTATTTCTCATGCTCGCTCATGTAATTTGTTACGCAGCGTTTGATTCTGTCTACCGGATTCAGAAGGTGGCTGACAGAGTTATCATGGTTCAGCGTATCAATGATCAGAGCGATATATTTGCTCATATCGCAGCTGATGTAGTATGGCTTCTCAAGAAGCTCCGGTGACTGATAAACCAGGTTAGTAGTAAGGAGCTTGTCGAAGTAGCCCTTCTTGTAAGCATCGTCAAATTTATCAAGACCATCGGTAAAGAATCCGAAGGTAGAGCAGATGTAAACTCTGCCTGCTCCTTTCTCTTTCAGGAGAGATGCGATCTTAATGATTGTATCACCGGAGGAAATCATATCATCGATCAGGATCATATCCTTGCCCTCGATCTTCGGTCCGAGGAATTCGTATGCTGCGATCGGGTGACGGCCGTTTACATATCTTGAGTAATCCAGACGTTTATAGTACATACCCATATCAACACCGAGGACATTGGCGAGATAGATCGCACGGTTCATGCTTCCTTCGTCCGGGCTGATCGTCATGAAATGATCCTTATCGATATGGAGTCCCTTTTCATTATTAAGAAGAGCCTTGATGAACTGGTAGGATGGCTGTACAGTCTCAAAACCATGAAGAGGAGTCGCATTCTGTACACGGGAATCATGTGCATCAAAGGTGATGATATTTTCAACACCCATATCGATCAGCTCATGAAGTGCATTGGCACAGTCAAGAGACTCTCTTCCGACACGTTTGTCCTGGCGGCTCTCATAGAGATATGGCATGATCACGTTGACTCTGCGGGCTTTTCCGCCTACAGCGGCGATAACACGCTTCATATCCTGGAAGTGATCATCCGGGGACATAAGATTCGTGTAAGGTCCGATTGGATAGGATAAGCTGTAATTTGTCACATCTACCATTACGTAGATATCATCACCGCGGACAGATTCGTTGATAGTGCATTTACCCTCACCGGAGCCGAAACGTGGAGTCTTGGCGTCAATAATGTAAGAATCGCGCTTGTATCCCTCGAATGCAAAGGAGTCCATTCCAGGATACTGTCTTTCGGCACGCCATTTGACCAGCCAGTCATTCACCTTCGCGCCTAATGAGCTGCAGCTCTGAAGGGGAATCAGTCCAAGTCTTCCTACCGGGAGTGTGGAAAAATCTTTTGTATTTACCTGTGCCATTTTAATTTCCTCCTAAAAATATTTTCTGTATACGGATGTCCTTCCCGATCAACGATATCATCTGATAGTTGCTGGCAATTCGGGAAAATGTTCTCTCGGAATAGGTATCCGAGAAATTTTTGAGCGTCAGATTCGTGGAAATGATCGTGGATTTCCTGCGCATGATCCGCTCATTGAGACAGAGAAAAAGCTGTGAAGATACGAAACTGTTGGTAAGCTCCGTTCCCAGGTCATCAATGATCAGAAGATCACAGTCATAGATCAGTTCCTCGTCTGTGCCGGTATCTTTTCGGGAAAAAGAATTCGCAGCCATCATATCAAAAAGATCGTAGGCGGAAAAGTACAGGACACAGTGGGTGGATCTGAGAAGCTCTCGGGCGATGCAGTGTGAAAGAAAGGTTTTTCCCACACCGGTATCACCATATAAAAACAGGTTTTCAAATTTATGGTCGAAGTTCTGCACAAAGCGTTGTGCAGTATCATAGGCCCGTCTGGCTGTTTCCAGGGCAGACAGTCCCGTGGCTTCGTTTTTTATTGTAGCAGAATAATAGTCAAATGAAAAGCTGTCAAAATTCTCTTTTTCGAGAATTTCATTCAGATTGGACTGTGCATAAAGCAGCTCGATCTCAGCTTTTTTAAAACAGGTGCATTTCCGGCTGCCGATATAGCCGGTATCCTGGCAGTCAGGGCAGGTGTAAGGCATCTCCAGATAGTCTCCGGGAAAGCCGTTTGCGACAAGAAGGGTGATCCGTTCATCGGAAAGCTCCTGAATGGCTGCCTTCAGGTCTGAAGTTCCCTTTTCTTCGCCATTTAAAAGACGTCGGACTTTGTCGCACTTAAAGTTGCCACCTCGTCATCGATCTCTTTCAGACGGGGGATCTTTCCGTAGGCTTCGGCTGTGTGTTCCTCCAGAATACGGTGATTCTGTGCCTGCCGGCGGCTGTATTCTCTCATTATAGTATCATATTGAAAATTCTGTAAAGGCATAAAGCGCTCCTTCCAGTTTCTGTTACTGATTATTTAAAAGACGTTTCTCATATTCTGCAAAATCATAATCACGCTGGTGGAAATTATTGAAGCGGTTGCTATTCTGAGGCTGGGCCTGGGGCTGCTTCTTCCTGGAAACAGATTTCTCAAGCTGGCGTTTTTTGTGTGCGGCATCCAGAAGCCGGATATCCTCCAGCGTATGTACGTTTTTCTTTTTCCAGCCGGAGAGGATCTTATCCGCATACTGGAAACTGGGCTGTCCGGTGGAAAGGACAGTACGGCTGCAGGCTTCCTGGATCAGCTCCAGATCAAAACCGTAGGTCTTGCGCCAGGTATCAATGTAAGTGATCTCGTTATCAACAGGGTTGCGGCCGCTGATTCCCATAGCCTTCAGGATCGTGTAATAATCCTTGGAAAAACGGGAGCTGGAATCCCGTGCCATCTCGACGGTGGTGATGCCGTCCTTTGCCCAGGCGAGTGCAACAGTTTCAATATAACGCATACTCTTGCGGCCTCTGGAAACACAGTATTCCACCAGATATTCGATGAGATCCGCAGACATATGGAGCTCATCATAGAAAAAAAGGATCTTCTGCATTTCTGTAGCGTCAGTGTTTTGGTCAGATACTGCTCTGTGATATAGAGAAGCTGACTGATCTCTTCGTTTTGCTTAAGTTCTCTGATCCGGTCAGGAGTGAGACTGAGAATGTAATCAGCGGAGCTCGGGACTCCCGGATCCGTGTTTCCGGAAACGGAAGCAGAATTGCCGGAACCGGTGAAAGTATCCATGGAAGCGCTGCTCTCTCTATGACCGGTATCAGCAAAAGGTTCCAGCAAAGTGATCCCGGAAAGCTTCTGCTCTGCAGTATAGGCTAATGCGATCAGTTTCTCACCTTCCCAGTATTTCAGTGCACGGGAAATATCTCTTTCCGTGCAGAAAAGGCTGTCTGCCATATGCTCCAGGCTGAAAGAAGAAGGAGTGGCAGATACCATCCGGAGAAGGTAGATATATACCTTTACGAACTCCCCGTTGGCACGAGGCATGAAATTGTCAATAAAGCGATTGGAAAGAATCGTTACCCCCAGTTCAGAGGAATTCTGAAGTGAAATCAGGCTCATGATCAGCAGCTCCCTTTCTAAAATACGGCAGATATTTCAGGCGATATCCCAAAGTCCGCCATGCTAAAAAGGATTATAGCACAACCGCTTTTACTTGAGAATAGTCTATTTTCACAGAAGTTGTGCACCAATTTCCATGTGGAAAATGTGGATAGTGTGGAAAACTTTGAGGATAACATTATCAGCAACTAATAAAAACCTTAATTTTGTAAGAAAAATGCGGTATTTGTTGGATTTGGCTGTTGAATTATGTCAAGTAGGTTATACACAAAAAATCCACATGCCAGGCACGTCTGAAATGTGCATAAGCATGTGGATAATGTGGATAATTATTTTCCGAGAAGGTGTTCTCCAATGTTTACAACGTCTCCGGCGCCCATAGTTATCAACAGATCACCATGTGCACAACTTTTTAAGAGGAAGCTCTCGATCTCATCAAAAGTCGGGAAATATTCGCAGGGGGTTCCAAGTTCCTGGATCTGTTTCTGGAGATCCTGGGAAGAAATACCAAGATTGTCTGTTTCTCGTGCGGCATAAATATCAGCCAGTACAACATGATCGGCCAGAGTCAGTGCTTTTGCAAATTCCGGAAGAAGAGCTTTGGTACGTGTGTAGGTATGAGGCTGGAATACACACCATACCTTCTGATGCGGATAATTCTTTGCAGCATGAAGGGTTGCCTCGATCTCGGTTGGATGATGAGCGTAATCATCAATGATGGTGACACCGCCGATCTCGCCTTTATACTGGAAACGACGGTCTGTACCGGTAAAGCTTCCGAGACCTTTGACGATCACATCATCCGGAAGGTCCAGAAGGCGTCCTATGGCAATAGCAGCCAGCGCATTGGATACATTGTGGATGCCCGGTACACGAAGGTAATAGCTGCCGATCTTTTTGCCCCGGAAGAGAACGGAGAAGGAAGGATGTCCGTATTTATCCCAGGTAATGTCTGCCGCGGTGTAATCGGCATCGTGCTCCAGACCATAGGTAAGAACATTGCATGGAAGCTCCCGGGTGATCGTCTCATACTTCGGTGTGTCGGCGTTGATGATCAGAGTACCGTCAGCAGGGAGAAGCTCTGCAAATTTCCGGAAGGAATGGCGGATGTCATCGATGTCCTTGAAGAAATCCAGATGATCGGCATCCATGTTCAGGATCACACTGATCTTAGGGAAGAAGCTTAAAAAGCTGTTGGTGTATTCGCATGCCTCTGTGATAAAGGTCTCAGAATTTCCAACGCGGATATTTCCGTGGATAGCAGGAAGGATTCCGCCAACACTGATGGTAGGATCACAGTCGCCCTCAAGAAGGATATGAGAAACCATGGAAGTAGTAGTGGTTTTTCCGTGGGTTCCGGAAATTGCGATCGGTGTATCGTAGTTCCGCATGATCTGTCCCAGAAGCTCTGCGCGGGTGAGCATTGGAAGCCCTTTTTCTTTCGCACAGGCAAATTCCGGGTTGTCCGGGTGGATCGCTGCTGTATAGACAACCACATCTACATCATCCTTGATGTTGGAAGCGCGCTGTCCGTAATAGATCACAGCGCCACGTTCTTCCAGGGTGCGGGTCAGCGGGCTGGATTTGGCATCGGAACCGGAAATCCGGAAATTTTCTTCCAGAAGGATCTCGCAAGGCCGCTCATGCTGATGCCTCCGATCCCGATGAAATGAATATGGAGCGGTTTATGAAAGTCTATCTGATACATAATAATCTCCTTATATATATGTTATTTTCGTAGTTCTTTTGTCTGTTTTATTATAACGCCAACAGAAACAATTGAAAAGTGGTTCTTTTGGCTAAAAAAGCGGTTTTTTACGGAATATAAAAGTAACCAGAAAATAACATCGAAAAATGTTGAAAATTACCAGAGGAATGAAAAAAATGATGAGTCTTACCAATTTATAATATACAATAGCGATAAAAAAAGTAAAATACAGCTAAAATAATTGTAAAAAATGTTCACTAATACAGTAAAGTATGCTATAATGGAATAATCATAACATACAAGAGGTGATCGCATGATTAAGAAAGAGATGATTGCCATGCTCTTGGCCGGTGGGCAAGGCAGCAGGTTAGGAGTTTTGACAGAAAAGGTTGCAAAGCCGGCAGTCGCTTTTGGTGGTAAATATCGTATCATCGATTTTCCACTGAGCAATTGTATTAACTCGGGAATTGACACGGTGGGTGTGCTGACACAGTACCAGCCTCTCCGCCTGAATACACATATCGGTATCGGTATTCCGTGGGATCTTGACCGCAATGAAGGCGGTGTCACAGTCCTTCCTCCGTATGAGAAGAGCACAAGCAGTGAATGGTACACAGGAACTGCCAATGCGATCTATCAGAATCTGGCTTATATGGAGCAGTATAACCCGGATTATGTACTGATCCTTTCCGGTGACCATATCTATAAGATGGATTACGAAGTGATGCTGGATTTCCACAAGGCGAACAAGGCAGATATTACGATCGCGTGTATGCCGGTTCCCATTGAGGAAGCCAGCCGTTTTGGTATTATGGTTACTGATGAGAGCAGCCGTATTACTGAGTTTGAGGAGAAGCCGGAGCATCCAAGCAGCAATCTTGCATCCATGGGTATCTATATTTTCTCATGGCCGGTTCTGAAGGAAGCACTGATCGCCCTGAAGGATCAGAATGGCTGTGACTTCGGTAAACATATCCTTCCGTACTGTAAAGAGAAGGGGCAGCGCCTTTTTGCTTATGAGTACAACGGCTACTGGAAAGATGTAGGAACTCTTGGTTCTTACTGGGAAGCAAATATGGAGCTGATCGATATCATTCCGGAGTTTAATCTTTATGAGGAATTTTGGAGGATCTACACCAAGGGAGATGTGATCCCGCCACAGTATATTTCCGCAGATGCAGTTGTGGACAAGTGTATCATCGGTGAGGGAACAGAAATCTATGGTGAAGTACATAATTCAGTGATCGGTCCGAATGTTATCATCGGCAAGGGCAGTGTGATCCGTGATTCTATTATCATGAAGAATACAGCAGTTGGTGAGAACGTTGTTATGGATAAAGCCATCGTGGCAGAAGATGTTGTCATCGGAAATAATGTTGTGATCGGATGCGGCGAGGAGGCACCGAATGTTCTGAAACCGGCTGTATATTCCTTTGGACTTGTGGCTATCGGCGAAAACAGCGTGATTCCAGACAGTGTCAAAATCGGTAAGAATACCGCTATCGCCGGTGTTACAACAAAAGAAGACTACCCTGACGGAGAACTGGCAGCCGGCCAGGTAATTGCAGCAAAGGACGGTGGGAAAGAATGAGAGCGATAGGTATTATTTTGGCAGGCGGTAATAATAACCGCATGAGAGAATTATCAAACAAAAGAGCAATCGCGGCAATGCCTATTGCAGGAAGTTACCGCGCGATCGACTTTGCCCTCAGCAACATGGCAAATTCACATATCCAGAAGGTTGCTGTGCTGACACAGTATAATGCCCGTTCCCTTAATGAGCATTTAAGTTCATCTAAATGGTGGGATTTCGGAAGAAAACAGGGAGGACTTTATGTCTTTACTCCAACCATTACCAGAGATAACAGCTTATGGTATCAGGGTACTGCAGATGCGATCTATCAGAACCTGAGCTTTTTAAAGAACAGTCATGAACCCTATGCGGTGATCGCTTCCGGCGATGGAATCTACAAGCTGGATTACAATAAGTCCTGGAGTATCATATCGCAAAGCGGGCAGATGTTACCGTTGTATGTACTACATGCAAGGATCAGAGCCAGGTTGAGAGATTTGGTGTTCTTCGCATGAATGAGGACTGTCGGATCGAGGAATTTGAGGAGAAACCGATCGTTTCCTCCTATAATACGGTATCTACTGGTATCTATGTCATCCGAAGAAGGCAGCTGATCGAACTGATCGAGCGTGCTGCCCAGGAAGGAAGGCATGATTTTGTAAATGATATTCTTATCCGTTACAAAAATCTGAAGAGGATTTACGGATATAAGATCGATAACTACTGGAATAATATCTCTACTGCAGAGGCTTATTATCAGACAAATATGGATTTCCTGAAACCGGAGATCCGGAACTATTTCTTCAAACAGGAGCCGGCGATCAAAACCAAGATCGCAGATGTACCTCCTGCTAAGTACAATCCGGGTGCAACTGTGAAGAACAGTCTGGTGTCCAGCGGATGTATCATCAACGGAACTGTGGAGAATTCTGTTCTGTTCCGTGATGTATTTGTAGGAAATAACTGTGTGATCAAAAACTCTGTGATCCTTAATGACGTATATCTTGGAGATAATACGCATATTGAGAATTGCATTGTTGAGAGCCGGGATACCATCCGGGCAAATTCATATTACTGCGGCGAAGAAGGAGAAGTGAAGATCGTCGTAGAGAAAAACGAACGCTATGTATTATAAATGCGGAAGATCAGTTTTCCGCAGATACGGTTAGCGAAATGAAAGGGGCAAGTAGCAATGAATATTACAGATGTACGTGTGAGGAAGGTAGCAAAAGAAGGGAAAATGAAGGCCGTTGTGTCTGTCACAATAGATGATGAGTTTGTGGTACATGACATCAAAGTGATCGAAGGCGAGAAGGGGCTGTTCATGCAATGCCAAGCCGTAAGGCAAGCGACGGTGAATATCGTGACATCGCACATCCGATCAATTCAGCAACAAGAGAGCAGATCCAGACGATCATCCTGGACAAGTATCAGGAAGTAATGGCTGAGGAAGCTGAGAATGAGGTTCTTATGGAGGCTGCGGAGTAAGAGAAGCAGCTTCAGGGGGATTACATCAGAGAAGTATTCTCGTAGCTGATGATCTTTGGATTGAAACAGCATAGAATAAAAACTGCCGTTTTACAGATAAATCTGTGAGAGGGCAGTTTTATGCTCCGGAAACAAAAAAATGCTTTCAGTTCATAAAAATTTAAATTATTACGTATTTGTTACAAAAATAAATAAAATTATTGCTTTTTATGAAAAATGTGTTATACTAGAATCCATGAAAGGACGAAAGGTGTTTATATGAAGAATAGAAAAGTTTTCACATTACTGCTTACAGGTATGCTGACCCTTTCCATGGGAAGCACCGTATATGCATCAGGTACAGACGCTGCGATCGCAGAGGCACAGGCGGAGAAACAGGCCGCTGAGGAGGGTCTTGCGCAGGTACAGAGCAGCATCGGCACACTGGAGAGCAAGAAGCAGGAGCTGGAGAGCTATCTGGCTGATTTAAACGCACAGTATGAGGATCTTACCAACAGCATTTCTGAGCTTAGTATCCAGGCTGCTGAGAAGGAAGATGAATTAAATAAAGTAAAAAAAGAACTGAAAAAAGCAAAGAAAGCTTCTGCAGATCAGTATGAATCCATGAAGCTTCGAATCGCATATATGTATGAAAATGCCGGAACTTCCGCACTGGAGACACTGCTTTCTTCCGAAAGCCTTGCAGAATTCCTCAATCGCGCGGAGAATGCGATCCAGATTTCTACATACGACAGAGACATGCTGGATAAATATGTGAGTCTTCAGGAGAATATCCAGGAGAATGAGAAAAAGGTTGAGACGGAGTCCGCAGAGATTGATGATCTGATGACGGAGCGTGCAGCCAAACAGCAGGAAGTGCAGTCCATGGCTTCCAGCACAAGCGATGATATTAACTCTTATGTAAACCAGATCAGCGCCAGCCAGGAAGAGGCTCAGCAGCTGATGGCAGATATCAGTAATGCAGACAGCAGTATTACCGCTCTGGTACAGCAGGCAGAGGCGGAGAAGGCTGCAGAAGAGAAAGCTAAGGCTGAAGCGGCAGCAGAGGCTGAGAGACAGGCAGCAGAAGCGGCAGCCCAGGAAGAAGCCGATCAGGATAACGAGGACAGCGAAGAGGCTGATTCTGACGATGATTACGGCTATGATCCGGAGGAGGATACAACCGAGTCTTCCAGCAGCTCTACAAGTACAGACATTGTTGTAGAGGAGGAAGAGGAAGCGGATGATGTACAGTCTGGAAGTTCCGAAGATGTTTCCGAGGACAGCTCCCAGGAGGTTTCCAATGATGAGACAGCTCCCGAGGAGACGGAAGATGCCTCTGCGGATACGTCCGATTCCGGTTCTTCCAGTCAGGGAACATATCTTGGAAACTTTACACTGACCGCATACTGCAACTGTGCACAGTGCTGCGGTACAGCCGGCAATCTTACCGCCAGCGGAACAGTTCCGACAGCAGGACGTACCGTTGCTATGGCAGGTGTTCCGTTTGGGACCAAGCTTCTGATCAACGGCACTGTTTATACGGTAGAGGATCTGGGAACTCCTTACGGACATGTGGATATCTATTGTGGAAGCCATTCTGAGGCATTAAGCTTCGGACTTCAGTCTGCAGATGTATATCAGGTGGGCTGATCCGGAAAAATCCAGAGGAGAATATTTAAGAGAAATACAGCGCTGCAGGATCGTATGCGGATCCTTGCAGCGCTGCTTTTGTATGCATGACGCAGATATGTGTTTCGTGAAGTGTAGTGTGTGGAAATTCACAAATTTCCTGCAATCCGGAGATTTTACAGATACGGCGTACCCGGGATCTCCGGATAGGTTCCCATACCGATGAGAAGCTCAAGGCCTGTCTGACGGCCTTCCAGTACAGCAGCTTTTACAGCACTGGCATCACCGGAGATGGCGATGATCACTTCATTGGAATGACTGGTACCGATATTCGGAGTCATATATTGTGTAATGGATACTGCTGCGGATTTCACGGCATTATCTGCCATCACAAGACCGATAGCAGCCGGAGAACCTGCCATGAAACCAAATGCTTCACCCAGAGGTGTGCCGAAGGCTTTATGGATAGCAGGACCTGCACTTGCGGAAAAAGCAAACTCCAGGTGGCCGGATTCGCTGATGTAGACCTCACCTGCATATTTGTTAGTCAGTTCCAGAGCCAGAGAAATGGCATGACGCACGTCGGATACATCATTTCCGCCAAGGACGATATAGTTTCCGTGACCGCCCCAGCCCTTGGTGTCTCTTGGAAGTTCAATGGAAAGGACTTCTGTATTTGTGGCTTTTACTGCATCGTCAATAGCTGTGATCTGGCCGGCAGCGCCTGTTCGGGAACTGAAAAGCCCCAGACAGTGGTATTGGGTACTACGTTCATCTCTTTAAGCAGAGAATCATCAACTCCGGAGATCACGAGTCCGATTGTGTCAAGGACTGCGGTCCCTACAAATTCAGTCCGTGTGCAGTTGGTGCTGATGTTATGAATATCGTGTATATTCATGTGGAAAAATCCCCCTTTTTGCTGAAAACTCATTGGTTTCAGTATAGCATCAGAGAGGGGAATTTGAAAGTGAAAATTGACGATATCATTTGTAAATGGCAGGTTTACATAGTTGTAAACGGCATTGTAAAATGTAAACTTAAAAAATAAAATTAAGTTGACATTGAAATCCTGCTGTGTTAAATTGTTAACAGCGAAAGAGCGGATATCATTTATAAAGGACAGGAATGATCTTCCGACAGGAAAAGCAGAAAAGGAAAGAAAGGATACAGATTATTATGACAACAGTGGCAGCAACCAGAAGCAAGACGTATGATCTTGTTTATATCGCGGTTTTTGCAGTAGTGATGGCAGTTTGCTCATGGATCTCCATTCCGGCACAGGTACCGTTTACTCTGCAGACATTCGGAGTATTTATGGCAGTTGGTGTGCTTGGAGGAAAAAGAGGAACTCTGGCAGTTCTGGTTTACGTTCTTCTTGGAGCAGTAGGAGTTCCGGTTTTTGCAGGATTTTCCGGAGGCATTGGAGCTCTTCTCGGAAATGCAGGTGGATATATCATTGGATTTATCTTTTCCGCACTTGTTATGTGGGCAATTGAGCACGTTTTTGGCAGAAAGCCGGTTGTTCAGATCATTTCCATGATCGTTGGACTGATCGTATGCTATGCCTTTGGAACCGCATGGTTTATGTTTGCCTACACAAGAAGCACAGGTCCGGTAGGCCTTATGGCAGTTCTTGGCTGGTGTGTGTTCCCGTTTATCATTCCGGATCTTATCAAGATTGCACTGGCTTATGTTTTATCAGGAAAGGTACGTAAATATGCAAGATAAAAGCAGTGCTGTGGCATATGCTTCTGATGAGGCACAGAGGAAATAGTCATTCCTCTGCGCCCTCATCATGGTATGTGCCTGGCGTATTTTAAGGGGGAAGGCTACAGTAACGGTTTTACTGCACATATGGCCGAGATGCTGAAGATTTTTTCTGGAGGGAAAGAAAATAAGGCTTCATGTGGATACGGATGAGATCTGCTCTGCCTGTCCGAATAATCTGGGCGGACATTGTGAAGCCGGAGATAAAGTGGCAGAGTATGACAATGCCGTGCTGGAAAAATGTGGACTGAAGGCCGGACAGACATTGCACTTCAGTGAATTTACAAAAAAAAGTCCAGGAAAAAATCCTTGCGATGGATAAACGTAAGGAAATCTGTGGAAACTGCCAGTGGAACAGTATCTGCGAAGAACAGAAGAGCCGCTGGGCATAAAAGAAAGCAAAAATATAGAAATATAAAAAGTATATGATCTGAGAATGCCGGAGGAAATGGCAATGGCTGTTGCATTTCCTGAAATGATGTCTTGGAATATATACTTTTTTTATTTTAAATTATCAGATAATAATGCAAAAATATTTTGAAAACAATTTTTAGTTGAGAAAAAAATAACAATAACCGTGAGGCTTTTTTGCCAGATATGTATAGACAAATAATTCCGGTATTGATAAAATAACGATATGTTAGTTTGAACAAACTAAAGCGTGCTTGACAGAGCACTTCTGCAGAAGCTGACATATGTTGAATATCCTGCAGAAGAAATTTCAATTAACCAGAGCAGCTGTAAGGTCATGATCTGGTATAAGTCGTGCAATATAAAAGACACAGAGGAGGACAGGTATGCATAAGTGGAAGCTTTTTAAGAAGTCAGCTGCACTCGTTCTGAGCTCAGCGGTGATCGCGTCAGGAGTGCCGGTAACGGCAATGGCGTCTGAGGCGGAAGTTTTTAGTGACGTGTCAGGAGAAACACAAGGAGAGACAGCACAGGAAGAAGGAGAGAACGAGGATCAGGAGTCTGTTTCCCAGGATCAGCCGGAAGTTGGTGAAGCTGATATTCAGTCGGAAGAGCCAGAAGAAAGTGATGCAGAAGCTATTCAGGAAGAAGTAGCAGAAATTTCAGCAGAAGAGATTCAACAGGAAGAGGAAGAGCAGATTCAGGAGGATACAAAAGAGGTATTCGGTGATGGAGAAGCATTTATGGCAGAAGCAGGCGAGGTCCTTCAGGATGCTTCTGAGATCACTGTTGCAGGAGTGAAATATCTCTGGTCCATGCAGCCGGCAGAGGGATATACACAGATAGGTACAACAGGCGTTTATGTAAAAGCGGCAGACGGGCAGACAGCTCTGACCGGAAAGCTGTACGGAACGACAACCTTAAGTTATTCGGAATTTTATGCCGGCGATACCACTCAGGAGAGCTATGACGCTATCACTTCGGCAACAACGAGTAAAAATCAGATTTTTACCAATGAGGACAGCACAGAAGTAACCTCTTCAGGATATCAGATCCAGGGTGTGAAGAATGTAAGTGTTGCAGTGGACGCAGAAACTTATGTAGATGCACAGGTGCTGAAAGCTGCTTCCAAGCTTCCGAAAAAGGGTGTCTATACAGAGGCAGCAGATATTACGCTGAATGAAGCACCGTCACAGGAAACAGGACAGTATAAAACTCTGAATACAGACGGAACATATAGTGCAACAAAATTCGATGTAAAAGCAACGGTCACAGATGCATCCGCCCAGATTCAGGCACCGTCGATCTGGGGTGATTACATGCTGGTGGTAAAAGAAGCCGGCACAAAATATCTCCGCAATTCCAGACAGGGTGATTTTGCTGTAGGCGGAAATACACTGGGAGTGATCCTTGAAACTGCCAGTGGCAAGAAGGTAGGACTTCGTCATACCTATGAAATCTGGGTACAGCCTTACGAACTTGCGTTTTCAGCAGGATCCGGGCTTATCGGGGAAAAAATTTCAAAGGTGACTTATATTACTCCGGACGGCTCCTATGTATATGAGTTCGGAGACAAAGCTCCTCTTGTAAAAAACAGCCTGAAGCAGGAATGAAGGTACAGGCAGCTTTTGTAAAAGAAAATACAACCCAGGTTAAAGTTGATGACCTTGACAAATATGAAAACCCTAAGGTTTCCGTATACTATACAACAGGAAGGGGCCATGGTAAAAAACAACATATGTTGTAGATCATGCAGCGGCAGAGAACGGGGTGGTAACCTTTGACAGCAGTGTAGCTAGGGCCGGGGATGAGATCTACACGGTTATGATCTCAAGCGACAATTATGTGGATATGACAAAAAATATCACACTGACAGGCCAGCCGATCACGGTTTCCAATGTCTCCTATTACTGGGTAAAGGGAGCAGTGGATGGATATACACAGATTCCGGGAACGGATATTTATTATAAGGCGGCAAATGGACATCAGGCACTGACAGGAACACTTTACGGTACTGCATCTCTGTCATACGAGGAATTTTATGCAGGAGATGCAACGAGCCGCAAATATGATTCCGTTACATCTGCCACAACCAGAAAAAGCACTGCTTTCGGAAATGCAGATGTTCAGAATCTGACAGAAAATGGATATGAGATCGCAGGAGTAAAAAAGGTTAGTGTAGCTACAGATGCAAAAACGTATGTAGAGGCGCGGATCCTTTCAGAAGCGGGAGAACTTCCGGAAAGCGGAGTATATACAGAAGCAGCAGGGATCACCCTGGGACGTACTCCGGCGGTAGAGCCTGGGCAGTATAAAAAATTGAATACAGATGGAACATACAGTGCTACAAAATTTAATGTAAAGGCAACTGTGACAGATGCGGAGGCAACACTCAATACATCTTCTCGTTGGGGAGATTATGAGATCAAAGTAAAAGAAACCAGCACAAAATATCTCCGCGACACAAAGAGTGATGCTGGTTTTGCAGTTAACTCCGGGATCCAGGGAATGATCCTGGAAACAACAGATGGCGGAAAATATGGTATGCGTCATATGAACGAGATGTGGGTGAAGGTATATAAGGCTGCGTTTGCAAAAGATGCAGGTCTTGAAGGAAAAACCGTAAACAGGATCACGTATATTATGTCAGACGGTGCGTATGTATATGAATTTGCAGATGGTATTTATATCAAACCGCAGGCAACAGAAGAGATGGATGTTTCTCCGGAATTTACGGACAGCACCCATGTAAAGCTTGCAAATCTTGATAAATACAAAAATCCGAAGGTATCTGTTTTCTATACAACAGGTGTCGGACATGATTCACAGACAACATATCTTGTACAGGATGGTGTAGCCGCAGATGGAGTGGTTGCTTTGGATTCCACTGTAGCGAGACCGGAAAATGAAACCTATACAGTAAGAGTCTCCAGTGATGATCACGCGGATGTTTCTGTTCAGCTGGTGTATGGAACAATTGCTTTTAAAGAAAATTCAGGAGTTCTTTATATCGGAAGCTCCAGACAGCTTGAAGCAACAGGCGAAAATTGCAAGGATGTAACATACGCTTCCGATAATGAAACGGTTGCATCTGTAGACGAGAACGGAAAAGTAACTGCAAAAGCAGCAGGAACAGCCGTGATCACAGCAATATCTGCAGCAGGAAAAACTGCACAGTACAAGCTTACTGTAAAAACGCCATCTGTAAAAATGAATGCATCAGCGAAAACGCTTTATGTAAAAGGATCTCCAGCTGAGGTGACGCTGAAAGCAACGACCGCAGGTGTTACCGGAAAAGTAACCTATACAAGCAGTAAACCATCTGTTGCAGCTGTAGCCGCAAATGGAAAGGTAACTGCAAAGGCGGCAGGAACAGCTGTGATCACAGCGAAATGCGGAAATTATAAAGCAACCTGCAAAATTACAGTTAAGAAGCCGTCTGTAAAAGCTTCGGCTTCAGCGAAAACTGTATTTGTGCGTGGAACAAGCCAGATCAAAGTGAAAAAAACAGGCGTTAGCGGAAAAGTTACTTATACAAGCAGTAATAAATCCGTTGCAGTGGTAAGCGCAGGCGGAAAAGTAACAGCAAAAAAAGCAGGAACAGCTACAATTACAGTAAAATGCGGAAGCTACAAAGCAACCTGCAGGATCACAGTAAAAAAAGGCAGCCTGAAGATCACATCCAAAACAGCTGTAAGTGTAAAAGCAAAGAAAACAACAGCCATCAAGGCAGCTGCTACTTCAAAGGCAAAGATCACCTACAGAAGCAGCAATACAAAAGTTGCTACTGTAAGCAGCAAAGGTGTTGTTAAAGGTGTGAAAAAAGGAAAAGCTGTTATCTATGTAAGCAGCAACGGAATCACAAAAAAGGTAACAGTTACAGTGAAATAAGCATATATTTCACTTGAATATATTTGATATGTTATAAAGAACCTTTCCCAAAACTGCTTCGGGTCTGCGAAAATGCACGCCCGAAGCAGGAAAAAAGAAAAAATTCGATTTTTTTGAAAAATTTTAATTTTTTCTATTGACAAAGTAAAGAAACTCTAATATAATAGCTCTTGCAGTTGAGCAATACATAAACAACTGAAACAGAATAACGAAGCGTGGCTCAGTTGGTAGAGCGCTGCGTTCGGGACGCAGAGGTCGCAGGTTCAAATCCTGTCGCTTCGACTAACAGCTTGAGAATCCCTTGGTTGAGGGGTTCTTTTTTATGTTTGTACATCCTGGAGCTTTTTTCAGTTGATGGAATGATTTCTCTCGATCTTCATATATATTAACGAAACCGAAATACCGGAGGGACGTGCGTTGGCTGGATATCAGCGTTTTGTTGCGTATGTGTACGAGTATCGGAAAGGAAAAAAGATGGCAGCAGCGGTTATGTGAGGGTGGAGGCCAGAGATAGGAAATGCCGTGTGGAGGTTCATCTGCGCTGCGTTGGACTGGAGCCTGGAAGTCGGTGCAGAGTGTATGGGTTTGTGCGGCAGGAAGGGCTGATGGATGGTATTTTGATCGGAAGCTGTGTTACAGGGCGGGAACGGATCGAGTGCGCACTGGAGACGGATACAGGGGATATTGGAGGCATGGGAAAAAGTCTTCAGGAGCTTGGAGGACTGCTTCTGATCTCCGATGCCGGCGGATTCTGGGGAACGGAATGGGATGATCAGCGATCCGGCCGGAGAATTTCCGCGAGTGTAAGAAAAAAGAAATGGAATCTCGGAAGGAAACGGAGAAAACAGGAACGGAATATCAGAAGGCGGCGGAGAAAAAAGGCAGAGAGCGGGAAGAAAAGGAAGAAGAAAATCAAAAAGATGGAACCTTGCCAGAAGTGCAGGAAAATCAGAAGGAGTCAGACAGGATCATGACGGTGGAGGAGATTCAGGAGGATGTATTAAAGACATCGGAAACCGGAAATTCATATCAGGCTCCCGGTCCGCATCCGCCGGAGCCACCGCGACCAGGCCAGCCATCACCACATCCGCCGGAACCACCACGACCAGTCCAGCCGTCACCGCATCCGCCGGAACCACCACGGCCAGGCCAGCCGTCACCGCATCCGCCGAAACCATCGCGACCGGAGCCATCTCGTCCACTTCCGGGAATACCCTGTGATGATCCCTTTAACGACGGCTATTTCACAGACTGCCGCAAGATCAGACCATCGGACTGCAGTGCCTTATGCAGAAAAAACGGCTGCTTCTGCAGCAACCGTTTTGTCATGTACGGATATCAGAATTTCGGCCATCTTCTGCTGTGCAGAAATCCCCGGGGACAGTACATACTGGGAGTACCCGGTGGATACAGCCAGCAGGAACGGTTTATGGCCAATATGTTTGGCTTTCCCTACTTTAAGGAATGTTCGGATATTCATATCCCAGGCGGAAAGGGAGGATACTGGTACTGTTTTATTAACATCTGATCAGAAAAATTTCGGCATCCATATAAGCAAACAGTTTTGCAAATCCGCAGATCACAGCTCCATACCACGAATTTCTACTACCGGGATCGTCTGAGACAGGATATCCCGGTAGTTTTTCATTTCTTCCTCGGAGCAGGCAGAGAATCCCGGTATCAGAACTCCGTCGGAATCCCGGTAAGCCTGGAGATAATAAGCTTTTGCACCGCTTAACCACCGGCTGATCTCCTGAAAATCTTTTTCGGAATGAAGTTCCCTCACAACTGTTGTACGAAATTCATAATCAAGGTGTCCGTCCAGTAGCCATCCGGCAGTTTCCCGGATCCCATCCAGATCAGCATGTACACCGGTAAGCACATGATAGTTGGAAGGACAGGCCTTGATATCCATGGCAACCTTGTTGATCAGGTCAGCTGCTGCGAGATTTTTTACCACGGAGGGGCGGGAACCGTTGGTATCGAGCTTCACATCATAGCCCAGTTCCCTGATCCTGCTGAGAAATTCCGGCAGCTCCGGTGCAAGTGTGGGTTCACCGCCGGAAATACAGACGCCATCGAGAATCCCCTTTCTTTTTTTTAGAAAAGCCAGGATTTCCTCCTGGGAATATTCAGGCTGGGTGTCAGGCTCCACGACAAGAGCTCCATTCTGGCAGAATGGGCAGCGGAAGTTGCAACCGCCTAAGAATATGGTACAGGCTACCCTTCCCGGATAATCCAGCAGGGTTGTTTTGTTAAATCCACATATTTTCATAGGAAAATCCCCTTGTTTCTCTTATTTATGATACTACAAGCATACTCTCCCCCGAAAAAAGCTGCAAGCCTTTTTAACCGAATCAAGTAAGTTTCCTGCGGAGCTGCGAAAAGCAGTAAGCAGAGATGGGGACTTGCTCATGGAAGAAAAAAACATATAATTTATGGGCTACACCTCCTGGGGCTGCATTGACCTTGTCAGTGCATCTACAGCAGAGCTGAAAAAACGTTACGGCTACATCTACGTGGACCGCAACGACGATGGAACAGGTACACTGAACCGTTATAAGAAAAAATCCTTCTATTGGTATAAAGATGTGATCGCTACCAATGGTGAGTCACTTCACAAATAATCTGGCTGCTTGACTTTCCGGAAAAAAGCAGATATAATGCATTCATTGACGCAGACAATGGAGTTCGCGAGAGCTTCCGTTGTCTGCGTTTTTCTGTTATACAATAAGAAAACGCTGCAGAAATTAGTGTGGAAATTTCTGTGGCGTTCTTGGCTGTGTGCGAATATCTGTTTTGCAGCAGATTGACATGGAATATTTGAAAAGTTATAATCGAACGGACAGAAGGCTGAGAGCAGTCTTAGTATGAACAGATAGAATCCCGGAGCTTTTTCCGGAATGTGAAGTTACAGGAGGAGTAAAAACGTGACAGATCAGGAACGTTTTATGAAAGAGGCAATCCGCCAGGCAAAAAAGGCCCGTGCATTGGAGGAAGTGCCGATCGGCTGCGTGATCGTGCATGAGGGAAAGATCATAGCCAGAGGCTACAATCGCCGCAATACAGATAAAAATACCTTATCTCATGCAGAGCTTAATGCTATCCGAAAGGCCAGTAAAAAGCTGGGAGACTGGCGTCTGGAGGGATGCACCATGTATGTAACACTGGAGCCTTGTCAGATGTGTTCCGGTGCACTGGTACAGTCCAGGATCGATGAGGTGGTGATCGGCTGTATGAACCCGAAAGCAGGCTGTGCCGGATCTGTGATGAATCTTCTTCAGATCGAAGGCTTTAATCATCAGGTAAAGATCACAGAAGGGGTATTGGAAGAGGAATGCTCCGAAATGCTTTCCACATTTTTCAGGGAACTGCGGGAGAAAAAGAAGCAGGCAAAAATCCTGAAGAAGCAGGAAGCAGAGCGCCTTGCCGGGCAGACACAGTCAGAGAGAGCGGAACAGAACGAAAAATCCCGGGAGATTTACTCTTGACAGAATCCTGTGAAAATATCAAAATAAAATCATAAATGGATTTCACTATTACAGACAGAAAATCCATTCAGGTCAAACGAAAGTCGTTGATACAGGAACGACAGAAAATGGAGGAACAAAAAATGGAACTTGAAGCTTTAAGAAAAGACATGGTAGCAGCAATGAAGGCCAAAGATAAGGTAACAAAGGAAGCAGTTTCCGCACTGATCGCAGCAGTAAAAAAAGCTGCCATTGATGAGGGATGCCGTGATGACATCAAAGGAGAGCTTGTAGACAAAGTTATCCTGAAAGAGCTGAAAACAGCAAAAGAGCAGATCGACACCTGCCCTGCAGAACGTACAGATCTGAAAGAGGAGTATCAGGCAAGATATGATATCATTGCGAAATATGCTCCGAAGCAGATGGATGAAGCAGAGATCAAGGCTTATATCGAGGAGAAATTGCAGATGTTCTGGCAACAGGAAATAAAGGCCAGATCATGAAGGCAGTTATGGGAGATCTGAAGGGAAAGGCAGACGGCAAGCTGATCAATCAGGTAGTTGCCGGATATTGTAAATAAAATAATAGTACAAAAAATCCCGCCGGATCAGTCATAAATGACAGACCCGGCGGGAATGCTGTTATATAGAGATCATATATTATAACCTTTTTTACGCGCGCCGCACCTCGGAATGGTCTCACAGACGTTACCTTTACAGTTAACTCAGCCCAGGCACC
>ENA-OQCS01000045-OQCS01000045.1-human-gut-metagenome-genome-assembly--contig:-NODE-45-length-48476-cov-3.156963_pt1 | contig 48476 bp, 73 predicted proteins | sample MGYA00242757_ERZ504575 | MGnify/ENA primary metagenome ERZ504575 (study PRJEB26092, sample SAMD00036297) | human gut metagenome | host: Homo sapiens | study: EMG produced TPA metagenomics assembly of... | reverse complement strand
TCTTCTTTACAGCCTTCGCATTATACTTTTTATCATACGCCAGCTTATCAAAAGCAACCATCATCACAAACTGACTGCCTTCCAGGTTGATTTCATTGGGTTTTGATGCCTGAGGATATTCTTCAGGGCAGGTTCAGAAGTGGTGGATACCGAGCTGCCGAAACGGTTCCGGCAGTGTTTTGGGCTTTTGGGAGAGCGGGTGCTGAGGGATCACAGGATCAGCATCGCATCGCCAAAGGAAAAGAAGCGGTACTTTTCCTCTACGGCAACTTTATAGGCAGCCATGGTTTTTTCATAGCCGTAGAGGGCAGAGACCAACATGATGAGGGTGCTTTCCGGCAGGTGGAAGTTGGTGATCAGGCCATCGATGCAGTTGAACTTGACACCCGGGTAGAGAAAAATAGAGGTATTGCCGCTGCAGGCCTTGATCTCGCCATATTTTGCGGCGGCGGCTTCCAGCGTGCGGCAGCTGGTGGTGCCAACGGCGATCACGCGGTGCCCGGCGGCCTTGGTTTCCCGGATGCGCTGAGCAGTCTCCTCGCTGATGGAATACCACTCACTGTGCATCTTGTGATCCGTGATCTCGTCCTCCTGCACGGGGCGGAAGGTTCCCAGACCCACATGCAGGGTAACCTCGGCAATGCCGACACCCTTGGAACGGATGGTATCCATCAGCTCCGGGGTGAAGTGCAGGCCTGCCGTGGGTGCAGCAGCGCTGCCCAGCTCCTTGGCATAGACCGTCTGATACTGGCTCTGATCTTCCAACTGCTTGGTGATGTAGGGTGGCAATGGCATCTTGCCAAATTCATCCAGCTTTTCATAAAGGGTCTCGGTGTCATAATAGAATGTAACAAACTTGTTGCCATCCTCCAGCGTTTCGTCCACCACAGCGGTCAGGCTGCCGTCACCAAAGCTCACCTTCGTGCCGGGCTGCATCCGCTTGCCGGGCTTTGCCAGGCACTCCCACTGATCTCCCTTGACCTGCCGCAGAAGCAGCAGCTCACACACAGCACCGGTGGGCTGCTTGACGCCCACGATGCGGGCGGGCAGCACCTTGGAGTTGTTGACCACCAGCAGGTCACCCGGCTCAAGATATTCCGGCAGATCGCGGAAGATCCGGTGCTGGATGCTGTCGTCCTTCTGGCTCAGAACCATGAGCCGGGCCGAGTCTCTGGGGTCTGCAGGCTCCTGTGCAATGAGTTCTTTGGGTAAATCGTACCAAAAATCTTTTTTTAACATGCTTTGCATTTGCCTTTCCGATGATTGACACGAGTGCCGTATCAATGTTATCATAAAATCTGTATAAACAGTATCTATTATATTGCAAGGTCGGCTGGTTTGCAAGCCGTGTTCGATGTAAATTTGCTTTTATTGAAAGGAAAGGTGCTGGAAATGGAAAAACAGTATAAAGTTGGTATCGTTGGTGCAACGGGCATGGTGGGACAGCGTTTTGTGACCCTGCTTGAGAATCATCCTGGTTCAAGCTGACTACGCTGGCCGCATCCGGCCGCAGCGCAGGCAAGACCTATGAGGATGCCGTTGGCAGCCGCTGGGCAATGACCACCCCGATGCCCGAGAGCGTCAAGAAGATGGTCGTGCTGGATGCCGCCAAGGTGGAAGAGGTCGCTTCTCAGGTCGATTTCATCTTCTGCGCAGTCAATATGCCCAAGGCCGAGATCAAGGCACTGGAAGAAGCTTACGCAAAGGCCGAGTGCCCCGTGGTCTCCAACAACAGCGCAAACGCTTTACCCCGGATGTTCCCATGGTCGTGCCTGAGATCAACGCGGACCACATTGAGATCATCCCTGCCCAGCGCAAGCGTCTGGGTACCAAACGCGGCTTCATCGCGGTCAAGTCCAACTGCAGCCTGCAGAGCTATGTGCCTGCCCTGCATCCTCTGATGAAGGAGTTTGGTGTCAACAAGGCTCTGGTCTGCACCTATCAGGCCATTTCCGGTGCAGGCAAGACCTTTGACCGGATGCCCGAGATCGTAGATAACGTCATCCCCTACATCGGCGGTGAGGAAGAGAAGAGCGAGCGCGAGCCGCTGAAGCTGTGGGGCCACATCGAGGGCGATCAGATTGTCAACGCCGAGAAGCCCACGATTACTGCGCAGTGCTTCCGTGTTCCCGTTTCTGACGGCCACACTGCTGCCGTGTTTGTAAGCTTTGACAAAAAGCCCACCCAGGAGCAGATGCTCGAGGCATGGGCTAACTTCCGCGGCCCTGCACAGGAGCTGAACCTGCCCAGCGCACCCAAGCAGTTCCTGCACTACTTCACTGAGCCCGATCGTCCTCAGCCCAAGCTGGATCGCAACACCGAGAACGGCATGGCTGTCTGCATCGGCCGCCTGCGCGAGGACACCCTGTTTGACTACAAGTTCGCCTGCATGAGCCACAATACCCTGCGCGGCGCTGCCGGCGGTGCTGTGCTGCTGGCTGAGCTGTTGGCGGCAAAGGGCTATTTTGACTGAACAACACGTTCCTGACGGAGCGTACAAAGGAGTTTTATACTATGAAGAATCCTGTCTTTACCGGCGCGGCGGTGGCGATCATCACCCCCATGTACGAAGATGGCAGCATCAACTTTGATGAGCTGGGCCGCATCATTGAAAATCAGATTGCACGGGGCACCGATGCTATTGTGATCTGCGGAACTACCGGCGAATGCTCTACCATGACCGATGAGGAGCAGCTGGCCGCCATCAAGTTTACGGTCGAGACGGTCAACCACCGGGTGCCTGTTATTGCGGGTGCTGGTTCCAATGATACCGATCACGGCTGTGCACTGGCAGCAAAGTCTGCTGCCTGCGGTGCCGATGCCTGCTGCTGGTGACCCCTATTACAACAAGACCACGCAGGCAGGTCTGGTGGCTCACTTTACCGCTATGGCCGAGGCGGGCGGCATCCCTGTTATCCTGTATAATGTACCTTCCCGTACCGGCCTGAACATCACCCCCGAGACAGCGCTGGAGCTGAGCCGGAATCCGCTCATCAACGGCATCAAGGAGCCTCCGGCAACATCTCTCAGTGGCCAAGATCGCTCAGCTGTGCGGCGACGAGCTGAACATCTACTCTGGCAACGATGATCAGGTGGTCCCCCTGCTGTCTCTGGGTGGCAAGGGTGTCATCAGTGTGGTCTCCAATGTCAAGCCTGAGCTGGTGCACAACTGCTGCAAGGATGGTTTGAGGGTGACACCAAAACTGCCTGCAAGCTGCAGCTGGAGATCCTGCCTTGGCGGATGCACTCTTCTGCGAAGTAATCCCATCCCTGTCAAGTACGCCATGAATGTGCTGGCTGGGAGGCCGGTCCCTGCCGTCTGCCGCTGGTCGAGCCCAGTGATGCCCACAAGGAGAAGATCGAGCAAGCACTGGAGGCCGAAGGTCTGATTCAGGAATAAACGAAACAGCGCACAATGCCCGGTGGAAATGGTTTCTCCCGGGCATTTGCCGTTACAACAGAAAACGAGGAAACAAAAATGACGGATATTATCATTCAGGCATTGGCGGCCGGATGGGCCACGCCTCTGCGAGATGATTGCAAACCGGAGTGACTGCCGCGTGGTCGCCGGGATCGACCAGCAGGACGGTGAGCAGAACGGCATCCCCGTATACGACAGTCTGGATAAGCTGGACGGCAAGGGCGATGTCATCATTGATTTCAGCGCTCCTGCTGCTGTGGAAAAGGCACTGACCTATTGCGAAGCACACAAGATGCCCATCGTGGTCTGCACCACTGGCCTTTCCGAAGAGCTGCAGCTGAAGGTGGTGCAGCTGTCCCGCATTGTGCCCGTGTTCAAGAGCGCCAACATGTCCATCGGCATCAACCTGCTGTCGGAGCTGTGCAAGCGTGCATCGGCCATTCTGGGTGCAGACTATGATGTGGAGATCGTGGAACAGCACCACCACAACAAGCTGGATGCCCCCAGCGGCACTGCCTGATGCTGGCCGATGCCATCAATGAAGAGAATAACGGCGCATATCATTATGTGTACGACCGTTCCTCTGTGCGCCAGAAGCGCGACCCCAAGGAAATCGGCATCAGCTCCGTGCGCGGAGGCAGCATCGTGGGCGACCACGAGGTGCTGTTCTGCGGTCCGGACGAGGTCATCACCCTCAAGCATACTGCATATTCCCGCAGTGTTTTTGCAAATGGCGCAATAAATGCTGCTGTCTATCTTGCAAAAAAGGAGCCGGGCCTGTACAATATGGGTAACATGATCGCAGAGCTGTAAGGTCTCTGCGTCTTCCACCATTTGAGCGGCAGGAGGGCTGACGGAATGGAGCAGGCAAGACACGCGGCATCCACGAAACGACATTCGCGGCACGAACTGCAGAACCGGCGAAAACGAAAACCCGTTTTTCTGAGGATGATGGGAGTGTTGCTGGTGGCTGGTGCGGCATTGGCCTGCTTTGGCTTCTGGCGCTTCCAGACTCCCGGCATCGTGCTTGGCCCTTTTGAGGACGAGCCTTCGACCGCTGAAAGCGTTCCCCCGCCCGAACCGGAACCGCAGCCTGTTACAACCACACTGCGTTTTTCGGCCACCGGGGACAACCTGATCCATGCCCCCATCTACAAACAGGCAGCCCGCCGGGCGGCGGAAGGCCAGCGATATGATTTTGACTACTGCTACGAGCACCTGCTGGATTTTTATGCCGCGCAGGATGTTAACTGGATCAACCAGGAAACGCTCTGCAGCAAAGAACTGGAGCCTTCCACTATCCCTGCTTTTCTACCCCCGGTGAATGCGCAGAGGCTCTTTACCGGGCAGCATCCGGGTGTCAGTCTTTCCAACAACCACACCTACGATAAAGGTGCCAAAGGTATCGCAGCAACGCTGCGGTTCTGGGACGAGATGCCGGAAGATGTGGTCACGACCGGCCTGTGGTACGGAGAGAGTGATTATGGCACCATCCCCCTGCAGACGGTAAACGGTGTGACGATTGCCTACCTCTCCTACACCGACCACACCAATGGCATCCCGCAGAGCAGTGCCATGACGGCCAATGTTATCTACACCAGTCAGCGGGATGTGATGGAACAGCAGGTGCGCAGGGCGCGTGAGCTGGCCGATTTCGTGGTGGTGGGAGTTCACTGGGGCGTGGAGGACAGCCACAAGATCACTCAGACCCAGCGGGATCTCGCCCAGCAGCTTTCCGACTGGGGTGCGGATGTTATCCTCGGTACGCACCCTCATGTGGTGCAGGATGCCGAGTGGAAGACCTCTGTGGAGGGCCGGCAGACCTTTGTGGCCTATTCCCTGGGAAATTTCCTCAGCACCCAGAGTAAGCCGGATCAACTCATCGGTGCCATCCTGACACTGGAGCTGGACAAGACCACGGACCCGGACGGCAGTGTCCACTGCACTGTCGCTTCCCCTCAATTACATCCCACAGTGACCCATTATGATGCAGGAAAATCCAATGTCCGCACCTACCTCTTCCAGGATTACACGTCGGAACTGGCGCAGGCGCACGGTGTCCGGGCCGCTACCCCGGTTTTGGGATAGAGTACATCCAGAACGTATTACAGACCAACATCAACAGCGCGTTTTTGGCGCTCGCCTGAATTTGCAGCCTTTGGGGCAGATTGGAGTGTTCATTATGTATGGTGTTTCCAAAATCAACATTGAGCCAGCCTGATGATGATCAGTGTGCAGGATGTGGAGTTCAAGGGCAACAGCCTGGCCCGCTACCTGCAGATCTTTGCCGATACCGGCGTTGTGGTGGATATGATCAGTCAGAGCGCCCCTCACGGTACCAACATTGATTTCAGCTTTACCGCATCTGCCAGCGATCTGACGCTGGTGATGAAGCCATCTCTGCCGCCAATCTCGACAAGGATGCCAAGGCTTCCCCGCTGATCAGCGTTGGTTACTCCAAGCTGAACCTCTTTGGTGAGGACATGGTCACCAGCTGCGGTGTAGCTGCCCGGGCCTGAACGCATTGGCTATGGTTGACATCGAGGTTCTGCTCATCACCACCAGCGATCTGGATATTTCTCTGCTGGTGCGCAGTGAGAACGAGGACTCCGCTTACGATGTGCTGAAGAAGGCCTTTGAGCTGTAAGCTGCCCTTCTCTATAAACATTACACAAACGTAAAAGCCCGGCGCATCCATAAATCGGATGCCGCCGGGCTTTTATCATACGCTGTTTCTAAAAGGTTACAGGGTCACTTTGTGGTAGACCTTCTTGCCCTTCTTGATGACGATACCGTTCTTCAGCTGATCAGCGGTAAAGCTGACAGTGGGAGCAGCCACCTTTTCACCATCCACCAGGACACCGCCCTGCACGACCAGACGGCGGGCCTCGCCGTTGGAAGCGGCCAGACCGGCCTTGACCATGAGGTCAGAATGCCGATGGAGCCGTCGGTCAGATCCGCTTCGGTCAGCTGAGTGGAGGGCATGTGCTCAGTGTCAGCAGCTCCGCTGAACAGGGCGCGGGCAGCGTTCTGGCTTTCTCAGCCTCTTCCTCGCCGTGGACCATCTTGGTCAGCTCGTAAGCCAGGATCTCCTTGGCCTCGTTCAGGCGCTGATTCTTCCAGGTGCTCATCTCATCGATCTGCTCCAGCGGGAGGAAGGTCAGCATCCGGATGCACTTCATCACATCAGCATCGCCGACATTGCGCCAGTACTGGTAGAACTCAAAGGGACTGGTCTTGTTGGGGTCGAGCCAGACCGCATTGCCTGCAGTCTTGCCCATCTTCTTGCCCTGAGAATCGGTCAGCAGAGTAATGGTCATCGCATAGGCATCCTTGCCCAGCTTGCGGCGGATCAGCTCGGTGCCGCCCAGCATGTTGGACCACTGGTCATCGCCGCCGAACTGCATGTTGCAGCCGTAGTGCTGGAACATGTAGTAGAAGTCGTAGCTCTGCATGATCATGTAGTTGAACTCGAGGAAGGACAGGCCCTTCTCCATGCGCTGCTCGTAGCACTTGGCGCGCAGCATGTTGTTCACGGAGAAGCAGGCACCCACATCACGCAGCAGTTCCACGTAGTTCAGGTTCAGCAGCCAGTCTGCATTGTTCAGCATCAGTGCCTTACCCTCAGAGAAGTCGATGAACTTTTCCATCTGCTTTTTGAAGCATGCGGCATTGTGGGCGATATCCTCTTTGGTCAGCATCTTGCGCATGTCGGTACGGCCGGAGGGGTCGCCGATCATGGTAGTGCCGCCGCCAATCAGGGCAATAGGCTTGTTGCCTGCCATCTGCAGGCGCTTCATCAGGGTCAGGGCCATAAAGTGGCCTGCGGTCAGGCTGTCGGCAGTGCAGTCAAAGCCGATGTAAAAGGTTGCCTTGCCATTGTTGATCAGGTCGATGATCTCTTCATCGGTGATCTGGGCCACCAGGCCGCGGGCCTTGAGTTCTTCGTACAGAGTCATGATTTTCCTCCTGTTTGTGGGCAGAGGGAAAAATAAAACACCCCCTGCCAAAAATGAATTTGGCAGAGGGCGAGAAAATTCGCGGTACCACCTCTGTTTGCCGCTTCCTCACAGAAACGACCTCACGAGTGCACACCCCAGAGTAGAGAGACACTCCTGCGTTTGTAACGCTCGCACGCGGCACAGCCTATTAACCTGAACGGCATTCAGCCTGCAGCTCCGGGAGGTATTTCCCCTGCTGCTCTGCGGCCCCTTACACCAACCGGGGTTTCTCTGGCAGAACACTTCAAGGTACTTGTTCCCTTCATCGCCATTAACAAAGACTACTTATCACAATGCTTCGGGCTTGTCAACCCCTTATCTGCAGCGGCTTATTTTGGCTTATTTTGCGCCAAGACCCAGCATTCGCGGGCATTTGGCACGCGAAAGCTCGGTAACGTGGTCGCCGGAGATCAGCCGGGCCAGTGCTTCCACCTGCCCTCCTCATCCAGCGGATGGATCTCGGTATAGGTGCGGTCATTGGCTACATTTTTCTGAATCAGCAGATGGCAGTCCGCCAGTGCAGCGATCTGGGCTGTATGGGTGATGCACAAGATCTGGTGGCCCTGTGCGCTCTGGCGCAGTACCTCACCAATACGCCCGGCGGCTTTGCCAGAAACACCGCTGTCGATCTCATCATAGATCACGGTAGGCACGGCATCCTTATCAGCCATTGCATTTTTGATGGCCAGCGTGATGCGGCTCAGCTCGCCGCCGGAAGCAATTTTTGCAAGGGGTTTGGGCGCCTCACCGGGGTTTGTGGAAATGTAGAACTCGATGCTGTCCTGCCCATGGCTTGCCAGCGGGCCGCGGGTATGGCGCAGTGTCATGCGCACGCCCGGCATGTTCAGAAAATCCAGCGTGCCGGAAATACGCTTGTTCAGCTCTTCAAAAGCGCGCAGGCGCGTCTGGGTCAGTGCTTCTGCCTTTTCACGGGCCAGCGCATAAAGGCGGAGCTTTTCTGCCTGCAGGTGGTCATGCCGCTCCTGCGAGGACTGGATGCGCTCCAGTTCTTCCCTTGCATTCTGTCCAAAAGCGATCACGTCTTCTACCGTATCACCATATTTGCGCTTGAGCTTGTAGATCAGATCCAGACGCTGCTCAATCTCGTCCAGCTCCGCATCGTTGGTATCATAGGAATCCAGCCGACCGATCAGATCTGCGGCAACATCCTTTGCATTGTAATACAGATCCAGCAGCTGACTGGATGCATCGGCAAGTGCATCATCAGCTGCGCGGCAGCATCCACTGCATTGGATGCCTCGCCCAGCAGATCGACTGCGCCGGAGGTCTCGTCATCGCCCGAAAGCAATGCATAGCTCTGTGCGATCTTATCCCGGATGGCAGATGCATTGGCAAGGATCTTGCGGCGGCTTTCCAGCGTCTGTTCCTCTCCGGCGGTCAGTCCGGCATCCTCGATCTCCTGCACCTGATAGCTCAACAGATCAATCCTGCGCTGCTTTTCGGCTTCGTCGGTGATCATGGCATCCAGCTCCCGCTTGATACGCACAAGCTCCCGGTACAGGACATAATAGTCCTGAAACTCCGCGCTGTTCTGCGCATAATCATCCAGAATGCCAGATGTCTTGCCGGGTTCAAAAGGCCCACAGAGTCGTGCTGACCGTTGATATTGATAAGTCCTCCGCACAGCTCCCGCAGAACCGCAGCCGTTGCAGGCATTCCGTTGATGCGGCAGGTGCTTTTGCCCTCGGCTGTGATCTCGCGGCTGAGCATCAGTGCATCCGAGCGCTCGTAGCCCGCCTTCTCAAGGCTGTCCAGCACCGTACCGGGCACCTCCTCAAAGGCTGCACGGATCACCGCCTTGGAGGCCCCTGTGCGCACAAGATCCTTTGAAGTGCGGTTTCCCAGGATCGCATTGATGGAATCGATCAGGATCGACTTGCCGGCACCAGTCTCACCGGTAAGAACATTCAGGCCCGGCTTGAAATGTACTTCAGCCTTCTGGATCACAGCAACATTTTCAATTTGCAGGCTGCTCAGCATATCTTTTCTCCCGCGTTATTTTTATCCAATGTGTCTCGTCAGTTCCGAGCAGATCGTTTTTGCATCACGCTCCGACCGTGCAACGATCAGGAACGTGTCGTCGCCCGAAAGCGTGCCGACCACATTTTTCCACTGCAATGCGTCAAAAACCTCGCATGCGGCGTTGGCCATGCCAGAATAGCACTTTACCAGCACAACATGTCCGGCGTAATCTACCCCCAGCACGGATTCATGAAAGATCGTTTCAAACCTTCCCTGCGTTTTGGGTTGAAGCTTTCGTTCCGGCTGGAGACATAGCGATACCCCTCTGCCGTGGCAGCTTTTACCAAACACAGCTCCCGGATATCGCGGGAAACGGTGGCTTGTGTTACCTCGAATCCCTCTTTGGAAGGTGATCCAGCAGAACTTCCTGCCGGCTGATCGGGTGTTCCTGCACAAGCCGGAGAATCACCTGCTGACGTTCTCCCTTGCTTTTTACATCTTCCTTACGGCTGCGCGCATCGTAAACTCGCCTCCCCTTTATCGTCTGCTGCGAAGCTTCTGGTCAATGGCCTGGAACTGATCTGCTTTTCCGAAGGTGATCAGCTTTACCACCTGATCGGAGAGCCTTACTTCAGCCGTTGCGCCGGCCTTGAGCGGACAGCCAGCTCTGCCATCGCAGCTGATAAACACTTCATCATCGGCCACCTGTCCCACACAGATATTCAGCTTGCGCTCCTGCGCAAACACCATGGCCGGGCTGGCCAGACTGTGCGGCAGATAGGCGTTACAACAACGCCCTTCGTCTGGGAATCCAGGATCGGCCCGCCCGCCGCCAGCGAATACGCTGTGGAGCCGGTGGGCGTTGCAACGATCACACCTCCCCACGGTAGTGCTCTACTAAAATATCATCGCAGTAAATGCTGAAATCGATCGCCTGCTGCAGGCGGCCCTTTGTGACCACCACGTCATTCAGGGCGTGGCCCTCCCAGCCATCGTGGCCAAGAACGCGGACATACAGAAGCATCCGGTTGTCTACGCTGAACTCTCCCCGTGCAACAGCGGAGAGCTTGGCTTCCATCTCGCTGACTTCGCAGGTAGCCAGAAAACCACAGCGTCCCAGATTGATGCCCAAGATCGGCTTTGCGTACCGAAGCGAAAGATTTGCCTCATGCAGAATGGTGCCGTCGCCGCCAATGGTCAGGATCACATCTGCCTGCTCAAGGCATTCCTCCAGCGGCAGATAAACCACTCCGGCCGTGCTGCAGCTTGTGCGTGGCTGTTCACACATCAGAACAGCTGCACCATGGTTCATTAGAATCTGCGCCGCGCGCAGTGCAATCTCGTTGGCAGAGGTCTTGCCGGGATTCGGCGAAATATAGATCGTCATGCGGGAAGCTCCTTTTTCTGGTCTGATGGCAGAGCCGCTCAGCGGTCCAGCGTGCTGTGGCTTGCCGCCACCACCTGCTCTGCAACGCTGTCGTCCAGCACGGAAGGTTCACCGCTCTTCTGCACGAACATCAGGTATTCAATGTTGCCCTCAGGTCCTTTACCGGGCTGAAATCCAATCCGCGTACAGCAAAACCGTTTGCAGCAGCATAGCCCATGGCATTGTGCAGCACTTCACGGTGGGTAGCAGGGTCGCGCACCACACCGTTCTTGCCAACCTTTTCGCGTCCAGCTTCAAACTGCGGCTTGACCAGACAAACGCCCATGGCATCCGGCGTTGTGATTGCCTGTGCCACCGGGAAAATATGGTGCAGCGAGATAAACGAGACATCCACACTGAAAAACTCGATCTGCTCGGCAAGATCCTCCGGTTTGACATTGCGGATGTTCGTGCGCTCCATGTTCACTACGCGCTCGTCTGTGCGCAGACTCCATGCAAGCTGTCCATAGCCGACATCCACCGCATAAACCTTGACGGCACCGTTCTGCAGCATGCAATCCGTAAAGCCGCCGGTAGATGCTCCAATGTCCATGCAGACCTTGCCATTTGGTGTAAGCGGGAAACACTTCATAGCTTTTTCCAGCTTCAGGCCGCCGCGGCTGACATAGCCAATGTCGTGCCCGCGCACTTCCACCTTGGCATCTTCCTTGATCATCTCTCCGGCCTTGTCCGCCTTTTGCTCATTGACAAAAACGATGCCGGACATGATCAGCGCCTTTGCGCGCTCACGGCTCTGTGTCAGACCATGCTGAACAAGATATTGGTCCAATCGAATCTTCACAGTAAATTTTCTCCTTTCGTCACGGCCATCTGCACGGCCTGTACAAGATGCGCTGCATCCAGACCGGTTGCCTGTTTGATCTGTGCCACACTGGCATGCGGAAGACACGCGTTCCGCACTGCACAATGGATAAAGCGCCCATTCCATCCGTTTTGCTGCAAAGCATATTCCAGATGTTCACCAATGCTTCCGTTTGCAATGCATTCTTCCGCAAACAGGATTATTTTATATTTCGACAGATCAGCGATTATTTTATCTGTAAAGGGATACAGCTTTACAGCCTTTATCACATCACACGCAATGCTTTTTTGCTGTAATTCACGTTCTGCCTGCAAAAGGTCGGCCAGTTCGTCGGCGTAACTCACCAGAACGATTGTTGCATCATCCGCCTTGCGCAGGAAATCATAATCTTCGCCGGTGCAGCCAAATTCCGCCAGAGCTGCATCCTGCCCACCGCGGGGATAACGAATTGCCCGTGGGCCATGGAAGCGGTCACTCAACAGCTGCTGCAGCCAGTAATTCAGTTCCTGATAATTGGAAGGCGCATACAGCGGCATTCCAAGCTGGCTCAGGAAAGCGGGATCGTAAATGCCTGATGCGTTTCGCCATCCGCTGGGACAAAACCGGCGCGGTCGATGGCAAAAACTACATTCTCCCGCAGCAGATTTACGTCGTGGATAATCTGATCATAGGAACGCTGCAGGAAGGTGGAATAAATGCATACCACCGGCAGCATGCCCTGACTTGCAAGCCCGGCAGCAAAGGTCACAGCGTGCTGCTCTGCCATACCGACATCAAAAAAACGCTCCGGGTGGCTGTGTGCAAAAAACTGCAGGCCGGTGCCATACTTCATTGCAGCAGTGATGGCGCAGATATTCGGGTTCCGGTCGCCTTCCGTCACAAGAGCATTGCCAAATACCGTCGAGAACGATTCCTTTGGTGCCACCTCCGGGTCGGGCATTCCATCCGGATCAAATGCCGACACGCCGTGATAGTTGCCGGGGTTTACCTCGCCGGCTGATAGCCCTTGCCCTTTTTTGTGATCACGTGCAGAAAATGTGGCCCTTGCCGGTTGCGGATGGTGCGCAGTGTGCGTTCCAGCTCTTCTACGTTGTGGCCATCCACCGGCCCGATGTACTGGAAGCCCATATCCTCGAACATGGTAGAGTGGTACATTGCCCGACGCAAAAGCGTCTTGCACTCGGTAATGTTTTTTTCAGTGGAGCGCCCACCAGCGGTACTCCATCCAAAAAGCTGCGCACATTATCCTTGGCATCAAAATAGGCCGTGGTCGTGCGCAAATGAGTCAGATAGCGGGCAAGTGCACCGACATTTTTAGAAATGGACATCTTGTTGTCGTTCAGGATCACAAGAAGGTTGTCCAGCTGTTCAATGTTGTTCATGCCCTCGTAGACCATGCCGCCGGTAAAGGCACCATCGCCGATCACCGCGACCACAAGCCCTGCTTCATGATGCAGCTTTTTGGCCCACGCCATGCCGATCGCAAGCGAAAGCGCCGTGTTTCCGTGCCCGGCAATGAATGCATCGTGTTCACTCTCGTTCGGGTCCGGGAAACCGGAGATCCCGTCGAGCTGGCGCAGCTTATCAAACTGTCCGCGCCGACCCGTAAGGATCTTGTGTGTGTAGCACTGGTGACCGACATCAAACACGATTTTGTCCTGTGGTGTATCCAGAACACGGTGCAGTGCAACGGTAAGCTCTACCACGCCAAGGTTTGAGGCAAGGTGGCCGCCCGTCTTGGAAATATTCTCCAGCAGAAACTGGCGGATCTCCGCGCACAGCTGTTTCACCTGCTGTTCATTCAGTTGCTTTAAATCTCTGGGCTGATTGATGCTGTCCAGCAGCAATGTTCCCATAAATCACACGTCCTTCAAATGAAGATTTTCTGTTGCTGCAGTGCATTCCTGCGTGAAAAAGAATGCCTCAAGCCAGCGGATACAGGAAGCCGACGGCTGCGCCGACCAGTACGCCTGCCACGACCTGCAGCGGCGTATGGCCGACCATCTCCTTCAGATGCATGTTCTGCAGGAAAGGAGCATTCTTCTCGCTCACTTCGATCCACTGATCGATCATCTGGTTCAGGACCTTGGCCTGCTCGCCAGTCTCATGCCGCACGCCCATGGCATCGTGCATGGTAATGATTGCCACCACGCTTGCCACTGCAAAAATGGCAGAGTCAACACCCACACAGCGTCCGGTTGCAATGACCATGGCACAGACCGTTGCGCTGTGGGCACTGGGCATACCGCCATCACCCCACATGCGTTCCAACTGGAACTTGCCCAGCAGGATAAAATTGATGATGGTTTTAAGCACCTGCGCCACAAGCCAGCCGAGCAGTGAAACCGTAAGGATCTGATTGAAAGACAGGATGTTTTGAATAAGCTGCATAATCTTTTTCCTTTATTCTGTATGGATTATTTTTAGTTTTTACGCACAAGAAGCTGCTGCGCAAGCTGTTCCAGAAACGCAGCTTTTTCGCCAAAATTCCGGTGCAGTTCCGTGCAGGTCTCCTGATTCAGGTCATGTGCAAGCTTCATGGCACCTTCCGCACCATAAAGGGTCACAAAGGTAGTCTTTCCATTTTCGCTGTCACTGCCAATGGGCTTGCCCAGCTGTTCCGGTGTGCTGGTAACATCCAGCACATCGTCCACGATCTGAAAAACAAGGCCCAGACCATAAGCATACCGTTCCAGCGCTCTGCACTGTGCTTCATCCGCTTTGGCCGCAGCTGCACCCATCTGGATGGCTGCATTGATCAGCGCACCCGTTTTATTGCGGTGGATCAGCCGAAGCTGGTCTTCTGTTGCGGCCAACGCTTCGTATTTCAGATCCAGTTCCTGTCCATAGACCATGCCGCGGCTGCCAGCGCCTGCACCCAGTGCCCGCGCTGCCTGTACACAGACAGACGCATCTGCCGGGGCATTGGCGACTGTCTCAAATGCCTCTGTCAGCAGCACATCACCGGCCAGCATGGCAGTTGCTTCGCTAAACGCCTTGTGGCAGGAAGGACGGCCGCGGCGCAGATCATCATTGTCCATGCAGGCAGGTCATCGTGAATGAGCGAATAGCAGTGCAGCATTTCTACAGCAGCTGCAAACTGCTGTGCCGCCTGCATACTGCGCCCAGCATATCGCAGACGCTGAGAACAAGAACTGCACGGATCCGTTTTCCGCCGCCCATCAGGCTGTAGCGTGCCGCACGGCACACCTCGGATTCTTCCGGCAGAAAACGGCCGCAGGCCTTTTCCAGCGCGGCCATTGCCTGCGCCAGATAATTCTGATACTGCTCCTGATAGTCCATTAGCTTTCCTCCTGCACTGTGCCCGCAAGCTTTGCGTCGATCTCGTCGATCTGCAGCGATGTTTTTCCAGTGCAGCATGGCAGTACTCCATCAGAGAAGCGGCCTCTGCATACAGTTTGACCGAATCTGCAAGGGTCGTATCCTCGCTCTGCATCTGTGCAAGGAGCGTATTCAGCCGTTCCATGCCTTCCTCAAAACTTTTGGGTGTTCTCATTGATCTCCTCCACCGCTTCCACCCTGCACTTTGCACGGCGGGAAGCGCTGCGAACATAGATTGTTTTTTCCGGCTGCAGATCATCTGCATTTAAAATAGTACCGTTGGCTGCTGTGACCATCGTGTAGCCGCGCGCCAGCACCTTGTATGGATCCAGCGAACCAGTAAGTGCTGCCGCATGACCCAGCTGCAATTCTGCAGAATGCAGGCGTTTCTGCATCTGCTGACGGATGGCATCCTGCACCTGCTGCAGCTGACCCTGACTTTTTTGCCAGTTTCGGCGTGCAAGGCCCTGCTCCAACACAAAGTTGTATTGTTCCAGACCATTATAGCATAAATCAAAACGTTTTTGCATATTTTTGCGAATATTTTGCTGCAAATCCAGCAATATCCGCTCCTGCTCTGCCCGATCCGGTACGGCCAGCTCTGCTGCAGCCGAAGGTGTGGGGGCACGGCAGTCTGCCACAAAATCCAGAATGGTATAGTCGATCTCGTGGCCGATTGCGCTGATCAGTGGTTTTTTGCAGCGGTATGCAGCCCGGGCGATCATCTCTGCGTTAAAGACCCACAGGTCTTCCCGGCTGCCGCCTCCGCGTGCAACGATGATCTCGTCCACCTCTTTGCGCTGATCCAGCTTTTTGATGGCATCGGCCACCTGCTGCGCGGCTTCAAACCCCTGCACTGTCACCGGACACAGCAGCAGCCGTACCGATGGCCAGCGCCGTGTGAGCACATTGCGGATGTCCTGCAGGGCAGCTCCCGTCTTGCTGGTAACAACACCGATGCATTTAGGAAATTCCGGCAGCGGCTTTTTGTGCTCCGGTGCAAACAGGCCCTCCTGCTCCAGTTTCGCCTTGAGCTGTTCCAACGCCAGCTGTGCGGCACCAATGCCACCCGGGAACATATCGTTCACGTACAGCTGAAATGCGCCGTCGCGCTCATAAAGGGTAGCGCGGCAGCGCACGACTACACGCATTCCCTCTTCCGGGCGGAAAGCAAGGCGGCGTGCATCAGTGCGGAACATTACCGCTTTGACGCTGCAGACATCATCCCGCAGAGAAAAATAGCAGTGCCCGCTGCGCGCATTCTGTACAAAATTTACGATCTCGCCGCGCAGGGCAAGGTCAAACAAAGCATCGTTGGCATCCAGCAGCGTTTTTACATAACGGTTGAGTGCTGAAACGGTAATCACTTCAGCCATAATCCGGCCTCCCGCGCTGCCAGGATCGAAACACCGATGGCATTATCGCTGGAATACTGTCCCGGCACAAAGTAGACCTGCGGCAGACGTTTCTGCACCCATGCACGGATGATATCGCTGCTCATCACTCCGCCAGCACATACCACCGGCAGGCCGGGGTATTCCTTCTGCGCAGCTTGGTCATTTTTACCACTGTATCCGCCACACAGAGCAGGCAGTACTTGCACACATATTCCGGCGTTTTGCCTGCGGCAAGCAGGGCATTGCACTGGTTTTCCAGCCCGGAAAGGCTGCATTGCATCCCCTTCACGCTGGATTTTGGCTTGATCTCCTCAGTGCACTGTGCAGCCAGACGGGAAACCTCGCACCCGCCGGGAAGCCAAAGCCAAGCCTGACCCCCACACGGTCCACAGCCTGTCCGGCATAAAGGTCTGTGCTGGTGCCAAGCGTTGTGATCCGGCGCACCTGATCGCAGAGCAGCAGGTCCGTGGTGCCGCCGGAAATATGGAACAGCAGAACTTTTTCAGCAAACAGCTGTTCCCCCTTAGCTGCAAACAGCGCTGCGGCAGCGTGACCCTGCTGATGGGTCGTCAGCACAAGTGGGATTCCTTTTGCATGTGCAAAGGCCGTTGCAGCATTGACACCTGCAAGAAAGCAAGGCATATAGCTGCCTTCTACCGGGCGGGGCTTTTGCGATACGCCCACAGCATCAATCTGCGTCAGATCAAATTCCTGCGCCAGTTCCTGCATCATCTCCGGCAGCGCGACCGTATGATGAAACAGTGCATCGCTTTGCCGCAGGCCCAGCTGGCCCGCTTTTACCGGCAAAAAGCGCTTCTTTGCGCAAACAACCTCTCCAGCTGTATCAAACACTGCCAGAGAGGTTGCATAGTTGCTTGTATCAATGCCAAGCGTATAACGGCTCACTGTTCGGCCTGCTCCGCATCCAGACCGTGATCCCGGGCCACTGCGCCAAGCAGACCGTTCACGAACTGGTAATCTTCGTCCGCACCATACTTTTCGTCAGTTCCACCGCCTCGTTGATGGCAACACCGGGCTTATTCTCGCCGCCAAACAGCATCTCGGCAACTGCCAGACGCAGGATGGTCAGGCTGACACGAGGCAGGCGCTCCATGGTCCAGTTGCGCAGATGTGCACGGATCTCATCATCCACCTCGGCAGAATGATCGTAGTATGCGTTCAGCAGATGCTTGCTGAAACCATCCACAGGGTGCTCTTCATCGTTTTCTTCATGGCTGGTAATGGCCTCTGCCAGCGGGATATCACCAAAGGTCTGCGAAAATGCCAGCAAAAATGCATTCTCGCGTGCTTCTCTACGGGGCAAAATATTTTCCATAATGTTCCTCTCGCAGCACGAAGCCTCTCCGGCCAGAGCACAGAGAGGATCGGCTTCCAATTCTGAATTTTATTTTACTTCTCTGCTGCAGTGGTTTCTGCAAGGCCGGCGATCACCAGATTGACGCGGCTCACAGTGACATTGGTCATGTTCTGCACAGCGTTCTTCACGTTTTCCTGCACCTTTTCGGCTACAGCAGGAATGCGTGCGCCAAAGCTCACCATCAGGTTCAGAGTGATGTTTGCGGTACCATCCCGCATTTCCACCACGACCGGAGACTGGATGCTGGATGCTTCCAGCAGATCCTTGAGCTTTTTATTTTGTCTGCCGCAGGAAACCTCGGCAACGCCGTCAATTTCCAATGCTGCGCAGCGTGCGATCTTGCCAATGACTTCGGTGGAGATCTGAAGGCTGCCGCCCCGAAGATCTGTATTCTGAAAATCCATTGTGTTGTCCTCCATTCAAAAGCGGGCACAGCCTGCTTTTTCTTGTTTGAAATGGTCCTGCCTGAAACGATCAATGCCATACGCAGGACAACATCATTCTTTATTGATAGAGTTATTATACCATCAAAGCGGGTGCGATTTCAATACTTGTTTCGGAAAACTCTGCCGCACCTTCTTATTTGACCTCCACCACCGTGATGTTCTGGGCAGTCACAGTGCTTTTGTTCAGCACCACATCCCGGATCTGTGCCACCTGTGCCGCTGTGAGCGGTTCACCGGAGGTCATCACGGTAAGGTCTGCCCGGCCGGACTGCAAAAAGCACAGGCAGTCTGCAAAACCTTTGGCTTTGATCAGCGTTTCGATCTCATTCTCCGCATTCAGATCTTCCAGATTTGCGGTCATCTGGGCGGTATATTCCTTCTTTTCCTCTGCGGAAAGCGACGAGGATTTCATCGTTTTCTTGATGGAATCCATCGACTCATCGTGGGCCTTCTGTCGCTTAAGCCGAGCCTGCTCAAAAAACTTTGCACCGCTGTCACTGGCAACGCTTACAAGCTGCGCTTCACCATAGTTTTTGTTGGCGCTGGACACCGCTTCGGCCTCTGTGGGCAGCTCATCCAGAACCGTCTGCGCCTGTACCGGGACATCCTCAGCCTCTGCCGCGACCATTGCAGCATTGTCCGGCAGCTCCGTGGGCACATCGCTGCGGGCGTACTGCCAGTTCAAGTATACGGCGATCACCAGTGCGGCAGCCAATGTAACAGCTGTGGCCTGCGGGTATTTCTGGAAAGTGCTCTCATAAATCGTTCCTCCTTATAAAAGCTGCAGGGTCTCAGCCTTGCGCTGTTCCACACAAATGCGGTTGGATGGCAGATCCAGCAGTGCGCTTACCAGTTCGGTGATCCGGGCAGCAACGCGGATGTCTCCGCCGCCCTCGCACAGCACGGCCACACCGCACACCTGCGGCAGACATACCGTTTCGGTCAGGGCTGAACCATCTTCAGCAGAACATGGGTCTGCTGGGACTGCATTTCTCCGGACTGTGTATCCAGCGCATAAATGGCTTCTTCCCCAGTCTCCAGCGTGACCATCACGGTCGTTTTGCCCGCACCGCTCATCTGTGAGATCAGATGTTCCAGCCGGTTCTCCAGCTGTGCCTGATATTCCGTGCTGCTCTGGGCGGACTTTGTGTTTTTTGTGCTGCCCGCTGCCGTGTTCTGCGGAAAAAGTTCCGACAGCAGGATCAGCAGCATTGCCAGAACGCCTACTGCCGCAGCAAGCCTTGCTCTGCCCTGTTTCCCTTTACATTTCCGGGCAAAATCTTTCACGGAATCTCCGAACGAAATGCCCCCTGCTTCTTTCATTCGGTGCCCTCCTGCACTTCCAGTATCGGTGCCATGCCAAGCTCCTGCTGCAGATATGCCGCGATCCGGCTCTGCTCTGCGGATGTGCACGCCGCCGGGAGAATCACAAGCACCTTTTCTGCCCGAACGGTCTGTTCTGTCCGGGTCAGTGTGATCTCCAGTTTCACCTTTGTACCAAAGCGCCGCTCACACTCTGCGCAAAGATCCGCTTCCAGCCGTTCCTGCGTTCCCTGCAAGAGCGATGTCTCCGTACTCTGGATGCTGACCGCTGCCGGAGCAGCCGCCGCTGTACTTTTCAGTTCCAGCTTCATCTGTGGGGCCAGCCGGAACAGGATCACTAGAATATATAGCCCGGCAACGGCTTTTATGCATCTGCCGCCAGCCTGCGCCCGCCAGCAGCGTCGTGATCTCCGCACAGATACAGGCAATGCAGAACGCCGATGCCGCCGTCTGAAATGCGTGCATTTCCTATCCGCCTCCCGTCATCATCAGAAGCCCCACGCCTACCGTCAGCAGTTCAAAAAACAGTGCCGTTACTGCTGCCATGCATTTTACCGCTTCGGCCATGCAGTCAAACAGCGCCTGACAGCGCCGGTTCTTCGCAAGGCCGCACAGAAGCCTGCATCCTGCAAGGAATAGCAAATGGAGCAGAAGCTGCAGATACAGTGGCAGAAATTCGGCCCCGATCACGGCAAGTGCCGCAAAACCCAGACTGCTTTTGAGCAGCTGCATTCCGGCAAGAAATACTTCTGCCGTATCGCTCAGAGCCTGCCCGATCACCGGCACGCCGCCGGTAAGCAGCTGGCCCAACCGCAGTGCAGAACGGTCCAGCTGAACCGTTACCGCTCTTTGCAGCCCTAACAGCACTGCAAAAATCCGCCCAGCCCAGACAAGCCCCCTGCGCAGCAACGCGCCCATGACACGGCACGTTTCCGAAAGCCCCTGCTGGTGCTGATGCAGCACGCCATGCTTACCGCAAGGTAGCTCTGCAGCAGCGGACTGACCACAAGCACCGTACCCTGTGCCAGAAAGCACAGCCCGGTCAGCAGCAGACCGCTTGCCGCTGTGCTGGCATTCACCTCTCCACCGGCAGCGAGCACACCGCTGTACACCGGAAGAAAACCCAGAAGGTAGTTTTTCCACCCCTCCATCCGCTCACAGATCAGCTGTGCAAGCTGATCAGATCTCCCCACAAAAGAGTGCCGCAGCCCACAGCCGCAGCCAGCTCCAACAAGGCGCTGTCGGCTGCTCCTCCCACCAGAAATGAAAGCACGATCAGCAACAATAAAAACAGCAGAACATCCGCATAGCAGTGTGCCATCTGCCGGATCATCTCTGCCGGTGATCCCGGCAGGAGCGCGAGCAGAGATTTGAGCGGATCTTTGGCAAAGGACTCTGCGCTTTGCGGAGCTTTTTCCAGATAAGGCTGCCAAAGCTCCTGTCCGGGCAGGCCCTGCAGCTGTGCCGCAGCGGCATCAGGTGCAAAAGCCAGAAAGCATACTGTGCACAATACAAACACTGCCGCTTTTTGCAGGAATTTTTTTATCATGCGGCAAGCCCCCAGATCTTCTGGCAGATCTCTTCCAGCAGAGGAAATGCTGCCGCCAGAACCAAACATCGGCCCGCAAACCGGCGCACCATGCCAGAGTATCCGCACCAGCTTCTTCGCACAGGGTCCGCGCGTAATCGGTCAGCAGCAAAATTCCGGCACAGCGCAGCAGGCAGGCAAATGCAGGCCCGTCCACCCGGCGGCTGAAAGCCAGTACATTCCGAAGCAGCTCCTGCACCGCCACTCCAAGCTGCAGCAGCACAAACAATGCTGCGCCAACGGACAGCAGAAACGCATAGGCCGGTGCATCCTTCCGCAGCAGAAGCTGCGCCGCTGCAAAGACGACCACTGCCCCCAGAATGGAAAAAGATGTACTCATAGTGCAAACAGCGACTTGATGGTAACGAACAGTGCGCTGATCTGCTTGACAAGGATGGAAAGCACTACCACAAGACCCGCAAGGGTCGTCATCATGGCCTGATCCTCCCGGCCGGAACGGATCAGCAGCTGGTTCAGGACGGCCACGATAATACCGATCGCTGCAATTTTGAACACAAGGTCGATCTCCAAGTTTTCGTCCTCCTGCCACTACAAAAGAATCAGTGCTGCCACCGCGCCGGCTGCAAGGCCAAGCCTGCACGGTAAGCCTTGCCCGGATGCCGCTTTCTGCTGCGCCTGGTGCAGGAATGCTTCAAAACGGGCAGAGTAATAATCCAGTCGTTCGCATTCCTGTGCCGCTTCGCTTTGGCCAAGGCCGGCAAAGCACTGCTCAAAGCAAAGGCGTTCCGCATCATCAAATCTTTCCGGTGCCGGAATTTCCTGCAGTTTTGGTGCTGCATCGCTTTCCAGCAGCTTTTCCTGCACGAGATACCGCTGCAGTTGTTCCAGATCCAGCCTGCGGTAAGCGATCTCCTGCCGGATGCGCTGCAACAGCTCCACGGTGCGCTGCAGCTGCAGGATATGCTGCTCTGTTCTGACCTGAAATGCCGAACCGGTCAGCCACCCGCACAGCAGGAGCAGTGCAGCCGCTGCCCAATGAAAAAGCCGCATCATACCGTGCAGACCTGCCGGACTTTTCCCGGCGCTGTGCAGCCGTGCAGCAGTACAAATACACGCAGCATTCCATGCCGCTGCAGCGCCTGCACCTGCGGCCGCCGGGCGGCTTCTTCCACGCTTGCGGCATGAACGCTTGCAACAAAGTCCACCCCGCTGTAAAAGCCCTGCTCCAGCGCTGCAGTTTCGGCAAGCGTGCCCAGCTCGTCCAGCAAAATGACCTGCGGAGAAAGCGTGCGCAGTGCCATCTGCACAGCCCGTTCCTTAGGGATGCCGGACAGCAGATCCAGCGGCGGCATCTTCTCGGAATCACCCGGCGGAAGATCTCGCAGCGCTCGTCCACCACGCAGGCTCGCCGCTGCATCCCGGCCAGTTCTCGTGCGATCTGACGCAGCAGCGTCGTCTTGCCGCTGTCCGGCTCGCCGACCAAAAGCATCCCAATAAAATGCTTTTTCAGTTGCACCAGAAGTTCGTCCGGCAGCTGTACCGGAACCGCCCTTGCAATGCGCAGGTTCAACCCCTGCACCTGCTGCAGAACCGTCTGGCCGTCGCGATCCACATAGCGTCCTGCCACACCCACCCGGCAGCCGGAGGGTGTGGTCAGAAATCCATGCGCAAGCTCCGTCTGGTGTGCATGTACCGCGCCGCCGCACAGGGCGTGAAAGATCTCTTCGATCTGAAACTGATCCAATACACACTCCCTCAGCTGCAGCGGGCACTCTGGCAGGTCCTGCAGCGGGAGCTGCGACCCGACAGTGTAACAAAAACACCACAGCCTGTCCGGAACCGAAGTTCATGGATCTGCGCTGCCGTCTGTGCTGGCAGCTGTCCCAATGGCCCGGCCAGCCATGAGGGAAGCAGGCGTATCGCCCGATAATACTCATCCACACTGTCCTCTCCTTTTTCAGGCTCATTGCCTGCTATGAGTATATGCCTGTCCCTGCCGGATAGAACCTGCGGACATAAAAATATCCCCGCAGCACAAAACTGCGGGGATATCCATTGGAGCGGTTTTATCAGGTGTTTTCGTCGCTGATCATTGCCAGAAATTCTGCCTCGGTCAGCACCGGGATGCCAAGCGCCTGCGCTTGGTCAGTTTGGAGCCTGCTGCCGTGCCTGCCACAACATAGGCCGTTTTCTTTGAAACAGATCCGCTGGCCTTACCACCGTTTTTCACGATCAGTGCTTCCGCCTCATTGCGGGAAAGAGTTTCCAGCGTGCCGGTGACCACCAGCGTTTTCCCTGCCAGCTTATCGCCTTTCGGCTCGCCCTTCCACTGCATATTCAATCCGGCATCGGCCAGACGATGGACAAGGTCGGTCGTTCCCTCCTTTGCAAAGAATTCCACGACGCTCTGCGCCATTACGCCGCCAAACCCATCGATCTCGCTGATCTGCTCTGCACTTGCTTCCCGGACAGCCTGCAGCGTACCGAAATGCTCTGCCAGCAGGGCTGCAGCTTTATCGCCAATGTTGCGGATGCCAAATCCGAACAGGAGCTTATCCAGATTGTTCTGCTTGGAAGCCTCGATGGCGTTCAGCAGGTTATCGGCGCTCTTTTCCTTGAACTTATCCAGCGTCAGCAGCTGTTCCCGTGTCAGCGTGTAGATATCCGCTGCGGAGTGCACCATGTCCTTCTCCACCAGCTGGGTGGCAACTGCTGTGCCAAGGCCCTCGATATCCATTGCATCGCGGGAAGCAAAATGGATGATATTGCGCAGTGCCTGTGCCGGGCACTCGGGGTTAACACAGCGCAGAGCTGCTTCATCCTCCAGATGAACGACTGGTGCACCGCAGGAGGGGCAGACCGTGGGCATCTCATAGGCTGTGCATCCTCTGCGTGATGGGTAACACCGATCACTTCCGGGATGATATCACCCGCCTTGCGCACCTGAATGGTATCGCCGATGCAAAGGCCGAACTGATGGATAAAATCCTCATTGTGCAGGGTCGCGCGGGCAACGGTAGTACCCGCCAGAAAGACAGGGTCAAAGCAGGCCGTCGGGGTAAGAACACCGGTGCGGCCAACTGCGACCTCAATGCTGCGCAGCGTTGTCTCCTTTACCTCTGGCGGATACTTAAACGCAATTGCCCAGCGTGGGAATTTGTTGGTGGAACCCATCAAATCGCGCTGTGCAAAATCGTTCACCTTGATCACTGCACCATCCATATCAAAATCCAGTTTGGCACGGTTCTGGCCGATCTGCTCGATCTCAGCAATGGCCTGCTCAATGTCATGCACGATATGATAGCGCGGCGAGACCGGCAGGCCAAGGCTCTTGAGGTAATCCAGGCTTTCGGCATGTTTGGTAAGCGTTTTGCCGCGGATCTGCTGCACATTGAAAACAAAGATAGAAAGGCCCCGGCTTCCGGTGATCTTTGCATCCTTCTGGCGCAGCGAACCGGCAGCCGCATTGCGCGGATTCTTAAAGGGTGCCGCGCCCTGCAGCTCCTGCTCTGCACACAGCTTCTGGAACGCGCCATGCGGCATATATACCTCACCGCGCACTTCCAGAAATTCGGGTGCATCCTTCAACTTTTTGGGAATGCTGCGAATGGCGCGGACATTGGCGGTCACATCCTCGCCCACCACGCCATCGCCGCGGGTAGAGGCACGAACCAGCTCACCGTTTTCGTATTCCAGACTGCAGGAAAGGCCATCGATCTTGATCTCCACCACATACTCCGGCTCTATGCCGGCTTCCCGCACGCGGCGGTCAAAATCCCGCAGCTCATCATACGAAAATGCATCCAGCAGGCTTTCCATTTTTACCGCATGGGTCACCTTGGGCAGCTTGCTGCTGGCCGTGCCGCCTACCTTCTGGGTAGGCGATGATGCCGTGACCAGCTGCGGAAACTGCGCTTCCAATTCTTTCAGTTCCCGGGTCAGAGCATCATACTCAAAATCTTCAAGCTCCGGGGCATCCTGGTCATAGTAAAGCTGATTGTTTTTCTCGATCACAGCGCGCAATTCTTCCACGCGCTTTTTGCCTGTTCCAACTCCAAAGTTCCACTCTCCCGCTATCCGGTTTCTCCCGCGCTGCCGTCCGGCACTACCGCCTGAAAATGCATCGCAGAAAACTATTTTAATTATAACACATCCAGCCGCGCTCTGCAAAGAGAAAGCGGATACAATTTGTATAAGTGCTTTGAAATCTGCATGTGTAATCGTTTTCAATTATCAATGCAGATTGATTTAAAATCAACGCGCGGAGATACTCTTTGTTTATTCTTTTAATAAAGCAACGTCTTATCGTGTGATTTCTCCACATTCATGATGAGCAAATCGTCCTGTGGTATCGTTAAGTCGCCAGCCAAAACACACACAGAAAGGGCAACGCATTCGTCGTGAATGCTTTAGGCCTTTGCCCCCCGGCATCGTCCTCATGATGGTCGTTTTCAGTTCGTCACCACGGCAAAGAAAGCCGGTGTGGATGAACATGTCATTAAAAAGATTGTCGGCCACTGTATTGATGATGTTGCCGAAAAGTCGTATACTAAAAGAGGCATTAAGTGGATTCGTCATTTCATGCAATGCATCGTACCATCCTAGATTTTGTACTATTATTTTAGGAGAAAAGCTGTTCCGATTTGTGAATTAAGTATCATACCGTTTCAAGAGGAGATCAAGCCGCCATGGATTGGGAAACATTAAGATCAAGCTGTCTTGCCTGCACCCGCTGCGAGCTGTGCAAGACCCGCACCAATGTGGTGTTCGGTCAGGGTGTGGAAGATGCCGAAGTTCTGTTTGTGGGCGAAGGCCCCGGCCAGAATGAGGATGAGCAGGGTCTGCCCTTTGTGGGGCGCAGCGGCCAGCTGCTGGACAAATATCTGTTTGCCATCGACCTTGACCGCACGAAGAACTGCTATATTGCAAACATCGTCAAGTGCCGCCCGCCGCAGAACCGTGACCCCCAGCCTGCTGAGAGCGAAGCCTGTATGCCCTGGCTGCGGGAGCAGTTCCGCCTGCTGAAGCCAAAGATCGTGGTCTGCCTTGGCCGCATTGCCGCCCAGCGGATGATCCGAAAGGATTTCTCCGTGACCAAGGAGCATGGCCAGCTGTACGAAAAGGGCGGCATCCTGTTCATGGGTACCTTCCACCCTGCCGCTCTGCTGCGCAGCCCGCAGAACAAGCCTGCAGCCTTTGCTGATTTTACTGCCCTGCGGGACAACATTGAAACGGTGTGCAAACATACCTATCATAAAGACTGAATCATTCCCGCTGCAAGAACCAAACACCTTCCTTTTGCATACTCTAAAACAAAAAGAGAGGTGTTCGATTATGGAAACTGCACGACATGATTCCATTGATTTCTTTCTGGGTGCCACAACGCCTGCCGGTTTCAAGGGCTATTTTGAACCGCTGCGCCACGAACCCGGTATGCAGATGTACCTAATCAAAAGCGGGCCGGGCTGCGGCAAATCCACCCTGATGAAGCGGCTTGCCCGTGCTGCCGAACAGCGCGGCGAACTGACGCAGCGCATCCACTGTGCCAGCGACCCGGACAGTCTGGACGGCGTGATTCTGCCCGGGCAGCACAGGGCTATCGTGGATGCCACTGCACCCCATGTGGTGGAGCCGGATGCTCCCGGTGCGGACGAAGTGGTGGTGAGTTTGTACCACACCATCGATACAGAAAAGCTGCACCAGTGCACCGATGAGGTCAAGGCGCTGTTTGCCCGCAACGCCCTGCTGCGCAGCCGCGCTGCACGATATATTGCATCGGCAGGCAGCCTTTTGCTGGACAGCCGCCGCGCCGAAGCCTGCAGCGCCAATTTCGACAAGGTGCGCCGTTATGTCAAACGGCTGTGCACCCGGGTGATGCCGCGCACGGAAGGCATTGGCAGCGAAGAGCTGCGCCTGCTTTCCGCCGTCACCCCCAAGGGTGAAGTGTTTTATCAGGCACTGCACAGGCATTGGCGGATAAGTTTATCGTGTTCCGGGATGACTACGGCGCGGTGTCCCGCCTGCTGCTGGAACTGATCCGCGCCGAAGCCCTGACGCGGGGCTACCACATTATTACCTGTCCATGCGCCATGCACCCGGAGGATAAGATCGACCATATCCTGATCCCGGAGCTGAAGCTTGCCTTCCTGACGGATAATCGCTGGCATCCGGTGCATCTGCCCAGTGTGCAGGCTGTGCGGTGCACCCGCTTCCTTGACAGGGAAAATCTGGCAGCGTACCGGGCACGGCTGCGCTTTAACGAGCGTGCTGCCGCCGAACTGCTGGAACAGGCCAGTGCCTGATGGCACAGGCCAAGAGCTGCACGATGAGTTGGAGACCTATTACCGTGCAGCGGTGGATTTTGGCAAAGTGATGAAGCGGCAGCAGAATGCATGGAGATGTTCGGCCTGAAATAATCAGTTTACGTCGACGAACCGGGAGTTCCTCTGAAGACCGTCCGCTGGGGTGGGGCCCTGTTGCCGTGAGGCAATCGGGCGGGCGATGGAATGGCCCGCCGAATCGTGTCTGAAGAGAAATTACCGGTTCGTCAGTGTATCCCAAAAGCGGAGGTGAAATGCTTTGGCCACGGTTCATCTGCCCATCCGGCAGCTGGTGGAATTTCTGCTGCGGACCGGCAGCATTGACAGCCGGTTTACGGGGTTTGACCGTGCACTGGAAGGTGCCCACATCCACCGCAAATTGCAAAAAGCTGCCGGAGACGGCTATCAGGCTGAGGTATTTCTCTCCGTAGAGCGGCAGGCAGAGAACATCACTTTTACCCTTGAGGGCCGGGCTGACGGCATTTTTACCGATGAGACTGGCACGGTAGTCATTGATGAGATCAAGACCACCACTGTGCCGCCGGAAGAGATCACTGAGGATATGAACCCCTGCCACTGGGCACAGGGCATGGTGTACGGTGCCATTTATGCCGCACAGCAAAGCCTGCCGGAACTGAACGTCCGGCTGACTTATTATCAGATAGACACCGATCAGATCATCCGCTTTATCCGCCGCTTTACGCAGCAGGAGCTGGATGAATTTCTTGACAAATTGTTGTGCCAGTATGCTCCGTGGGCGCAGCGCCGGATAGAGTGGGATGTAAAGCGTACTCAGAGCCTTGCGGCACTGCAGTTCCCGTTTGCGCAGTACCGGCCCGGACAGCGGGCTATGGCGGGCGAGATCTACCGCGCCTGCCGCGCTGGCAAGACCGCCGACTGCAAGGGTGGTACGCGGCTGTTCTGTCAGGCTCCTACCGGCATTGGCAAGACCATGAGCGCGCTTTTCCCCGCGCTGAAAGCCATGGGCGAAGGCAACGGAGAAAAGCTGTTCTATCTCACGGCCCGCAACACGACCCAGACTGCCGCCGAGGATGCCTTGACCCGGCTGCATACGGCCCAGCCAGAGCTTGCCCTGCGCAGTGTGACGTTGACCGCCAAGGAAAAGGTCTGCCTGCATCCGGACGCAGAGGGACATCCCGCCTGCCTGCCGGAGCTTTGTCCCTACGCCAACGGCTACTACGACCGCATCAAGGATGCACTGACAGCTCTGCTGGACGGTACCGGCAGCTTTGACCGCGCAGCGCTGGCCGGGGCGGCAAAGCGTTTTTCGGTGTGTCCCTTTGAACTGGGGCTAGACCTGAGCGAGTGGTGCGATGTGGTCATTGGGGATTACAATTACCTGTTCGATCCGGTGGTGCACCTGAAACGGTTCTTTGATTCTTCCGGCGACTGGTTGTTTTTGGTCGATGAAGCACATAATCTGCCCGACAGAGCCAGAGCAATGTATTCTGCACGCTTTTGTAAAAGCAGCCTGACCGAGGCAAAACGCGCATTGGGCAAGGGCAAAAGTGCTTTAAAGACCGCTCTGACCAAAGCAGACAAAGCCCTGCTGGAAGCCCGGAAAGCCTGCATACAGCTTGCACCCCGGCACAGCAGCCAGACCGATGTCGCAGACCCGGCACAGACCAGTCTTTTGCCTGAAAACACTGTCCCCGCACTGGAACTGCCCGAACCGCTGTATGTACAGGACAGTACTGTGTTTTTGCAGGAGCCGCCCTCTGCCCTGCTCAGTCCGCTGCGGGCCGTACAGGCACCTTTGCAGGACTGGCTGGAAGCGAACCCGGATGCCGAAGTACATGCACAGTTGCTGGAGCTTTATTTTGCTGTACAGGACATCACCCGTGCCGCCGAACGATACGACAGCCACTTTGTCACTCAGCTTACCGCGCGCGGCAGAGAGCTTGAATTGCAGCTGCTGTGTCTGGACCCGGCACCTTTTGTGGATGCCAGCCTTGCCGCAGGGCGCAGCGCAGCGCTGTTCAGTGCAACACTGGCTCCGCCCTCGTTCTACCGCAGTGTTCTGGGCTGCAGCGATGCACGTGCCGTCGCACTGGACAGTCCCTTCCCGGCTGAAAATCTGGGGCTGTATTGCCTGCCGAATATCTCTACCCGTTACCGCGACCGCGAAGCCAGCGTGCAGGCAGTTTCGGATGCACTGGCCCGGCTGGTGCAGGCCAGAGCGGGAAACTACTTTGCCTTTTTCCCAAGCTACGCATATCTGCGGCAGGTACACGAAGATTTTGCAGCACGTTACCCGGGCATTCGCACCCTTGTGCAGGAAAGCCGTCTGGATGAGGCCGCTCGGGCTGAATTTCTGGCTCAGTTTGTGCCGGACCCGGCCGAAACACTTCTGGGTTTGGCGTGATGGGCGGCATCTTTGGTGAGGGAGTTGATCTTGCAGGCAGCCGCCTGATCGGGTGCGCCATTGTGGGTGTGGGCCTGCCGCAGGTAAATCCGCAGCAGGAAATGCTGCGCCGTTATTATGACGCACAGAACGGCTCCGGATTTGATTATGCCTACCGCTATCCCGGCATGAACAAGGTACTGCAGGCCGCAGCGCGTGATCCGCACGCCGGAAGACAGAGGTGCGGTGCTTTTGCTGGACGACCGGTTTGCCCAGCAGGAATATATCCGGCTGTTCCCTCCTCACTGGCGGCATATCCGCTATCTGCGCAGCTGCGAAGAACTGGCCGCTGCCCTGCAGGACTTCTGGAATAAATGAGACCCAAACAAAAAGGCACTGCCGCACCCAAAACAGGAGCGGCAGTGCCTTTGCTTCTTTTTTGTTTTATTTTGCTGCTTTCCGGTTCTGCTGCAGGCTATCCCACGAGGCATTTCATTGCGCAGCTTTTCCCACATGGGCATTGCCGTGCCGGTCTGCCTGCGCAGAGCATCGAACGCTTCGTCCAGATACTTCATTTCGGACACTGCGTGCATGGCGTGATCCGAAACGCACAATCTGCCCAGCGGTGTTTTTGTCATGGTAAACACCATCGCTTCCATCTTACGGCGGGCCGATGTGCCGGGCTGGAAATTATCGGTGTTGTTGGCATCGTTCACCGGGATGCCCGCATCCTTGAGCATCAGGCAGGCTTCATAGGCGGCATCCAGAATGGCACCGCGCTGCTGCTTGGTGGCCCGGTGCAGATCGCCGTTGCAGGCATAGCACACATAGCACGCCGGCAGAACGAATGCAATGTGGCACTTGAGCCATTCATCCATATCGCCATAGAAGGTCAGCTTGTATTTTGCACCGTCAAAGGCGGTCTTGAGCCGGGTTCGGAAGGTGCCAGAAAGCGGAGTTGTGGCACCGCCCACCGTCATGCCAGCACTGGCGTACACACTGACCACATGGTCGTGTTCACGGCGGCCTGCCGTGCCCTGAAAGCCGAATGCGATCTTATCCGCCGGGCGCTGCATGAATTCCAGCACCTGCTTTGCCTGCGGGTTGTTGCCCACAAACACAAAATACTGGCTCTTGTTGGCCTTGAGCACAGGAAGCACATCCGGCAGCTGGCCCGCCTGCACGACCACAAAGACGAGATCATAATAATCATCCGGGGCGAGAGTGTCCACGGTTTTGATCCGTTCCGTTGTGGTCTTGCGCTGCACCCAGTGGCGGATGACCAACCCTTCTGGTCGATCATTTCCTTCCACTCTCCGCGTGCAAGCAGCGTGACAACGTTCTTTTTGTTCTGCATCAGCACATGGGCCAGCTCGCAGCCCAAAACGCCCGCACCGTAAACCAGAATCCTCATCCAGATACGCCTCCCTTATGTGTGTTAAGGTTTGCTTACTTTTTCAAAAACGAGAAAAAGCCTTTTTTCTCGTAAGGTGCACTGCTTACGCCCTTGACCTCATAGCCGGTTGCATTGATGGCATCCCGCAGCTTCTGCTCGTCCAGCGGCTGTTCCGAGTGGATCACCGTCTGGGCTTTTGCCTGCGAGGACGACACCCTTTTTACCTCCGGGAAGGCCTTGCGCACGGCTTCGTTGACATGGCTCTCGCACATGCCGCACATCATACCATCTACTTTTACGATCGTTTCAATCATTTTATTCCCCTCCAGATCTTCTGCGCGCATCGGCCCGTTGACGCAGAATCTGTTAGGAAGCGCTAACCGTAGTTTCAAACAAAACGCCGTCGGGAACTGCCCGGCAGCGGTGCGGAGCGGTTCCCTGTTCTGTGGTGGGTCTGCTCAGAAAATGCACGCATGATTTCTTGTCTTCATCATATCACACCAGTGGGCTAAATGCAAGATGAAAAATACCCCATCCCGGTTTTTGCGCTTTTCACTCATGCACCCGGTATCCTGCTGCCGTGGTCAGTATTCAATGCCCTGCCGGGCGGAAATTCCCCTCTGGTAAGGGTGGCGGTGGCACTTCATCTCCGTGGCATAGTCGGCGGCATCCAGCATCCACTGCGGCGCAGCATGGGCAGTAAGCACGCATTCCTGCTCTGCCGGGCGTCCAGCACAGCCTTTTGCAACAGGGCTTTATCCACCATATCCAGTTCCCATGCGCTGCCTGCTTCGTCCAAATCAGCAGGTCGGCAGGGGCGGCCATGGCCGCTGTGAGGTTCGCATTCTGCAGCTGGCGGGTGGCTTCCTTTTCCGCTTCGTTCATCTGGAACACGAATTTCTGCCCCGCCTTGCCGCGGTACACCTTTGCACCCAGCTGTTCCAGCAGCGGCACCTCGCCGCTTTTTCCGCCTTTGAGGAACTGCAGGATCACCACCCGCTTTCCGCTGCCCATGGCCCGCAAAGCAAGGCCCATGCAGCGGTGGTCTTGCCCTTGCCATCACCGTAATATAGATGTAACAGCCTGTACGCTTCATGGTCATTTCTCCTTTTGTCTTTGCGTTTATGGTAACACAAACCCAGCAAAAAGGAAGAGGAAGCACCCGAAGGCGCTTCCTCTTTCAAACAATGCGATATTTACTGATACAGAGGGAAATCCCGGGTCAGCTTCAGCACACGGTCACTGATCTCGTCCTTCTTCTCGTCGTAGTGCCAGATGCAATCGGCGATGCAGTCGGCGATCACCTTCATCTCGGCCACGCCCATGCCGCGGGTGGTAACAGCCGGGGTGCCCAGACGCACGCCAGAAGTCACGAACGGGCTGCGGGTCTCGCCGGGGACGGTGTTCTTATTGGCGGTGATGTGCACGCTGTCCAGACGTGCTTCCAGCTCCTTGCCGGTGCACTCCTCGTCACGCAGGTCGATCAGCATGAGGTGGTTGTCGGTGCCGCCGGACACCAGCTTGACACCGCGTGCCTGCAGCTCTGCTGCCAGAGCCTGTGCATTCTCCACGATCTTGCGGCATATTCCTTGAACTCCGGCTTCAGTGCTTCACCAAAGCAGACAGCTTTTGCGGCGATCACATGCTCCAGCGGGCCGCCCTGGGTGCCGGGGAACACGGCAGATTGATGCGCTTTGCAAGAATGGGATTGTTGGTCAGGATCAGACCGCCGCGGGGGCCGCGCAGGGTCTTGTGGGTGGTGGTGGTAACAACATCAGCATACGGCACAGGGCTCTGGTGATAGCCGCCTGCCACCAGACCGGCAATGTGGGCCATATCCACCATCAGATATGCACCATAGCCGTGGGCGATCTCAGCGATCTTCTCAAAATCGATGGCACGGGGATATGCAGATGCACCGGCCACGATCAGCTTGGGGCGCACCTTCTTAACCTGCTTTTCCAGCTCAGCATAGTCGATCACGCCGTCGGCATTGACGCCGTAAGAGACAAAGTTATAGTTCTTGCCGGACATGTTCACCGGAGAACCGTGGGTCAGATGGCCGCCCTGAGACAGGTCCATGCCCATGACAGTATCGCCCAGATCCAGCAGAGCAAAATAAACTGCCAGATTGGCTGTGCACCGGAGTGGGCTGAACATTAGCATATTTTGCGCCGAACAGCTTGCAGGCACGCTCGATGGCAATGTTCTCCACCTCGTCCACATAGACACAGCCGCCATAGTAGCGCTTGCCGGGCAGGCCCTCGGCATACTTGTTGGTCAGGATGCTGCCCATTGCGGCCATGACGGCGGGAGAGACGATATTCTCACTGGCGATCAGTTCAATGTTCTGGCGCTGACGGTTCAGCTCGCGATCCATGGCTGCGGCCAACTCCAGATCAACGGTATTGACCAGACCGATGGTGTCCATCATTTCATTGTACATAATATTCTACCCCTCTCAATTTCCGGAGAAAGCCCCGGATCTCTGGATCTCTTCAAGCCACCCTGCTCCGCGCACGAACCGAATTGCTTTCTCTTATCATAGCAGAAAGCTGCAGAATCTTCAACTTCCATTTTGCCAAAAGGCTTGCTTTTTTCGTCTGAAGTGTTTATTATACTTGTATAAAAATGCAGTGTCGTTTTTGTATATTTTTCAAGTCAGTCAACCTTCAGATGAAGCGAGGTGTTCTCTGGTGACGGTCAGTGAAGCAAAGCAGACCCAGCGCAAAGCGGGCCGTGCCGCACGCAAGGCTCTCGGCCCGGAAGAACGCAAGGCTGCAAATGCCGCTTTGTGCGCATTCCTCTGGCAGCTGGCTGCCGTGCAGAATGCGCAGACCATCCTGCTGTACGCAGCGTTTGGCTTTGAAGCCGACCTTTCTGCTGCGGAAAGGCGCAGGCGCAAGGCAAAACGCTGGCCTATCCGGTGTGCGGTGAGGCGTATTCCCTTACAGCCGCTGTGCCCGGCCCGGACGGCTGGGAGATGGGACAGTACGGCATCCGCACCCCCATCCTGAGCCGGTCGGAGATTCTGCTGCCGGAAGCGCTGGATCTGGTCCTTGTACCTGCACGGCTTTTGATGCAGACTGCTTCCGGGTCGGCATGGGCAAGGGCTATTACGACCGGTATCTTCCCCGCTGCAAAAACGCGGTGAAGATTGGCATTGCATTTGAGGCACAGCGGGTGGAACATGCTGCCGTAGACGAGCACGACCAGCGGCTGGATGCCTATGTAACAGAGAGGGGTATTTACAAATGGAAATGACTAAGCTGAGCTGTGAGAAATTTCTCGCAGAGCTGGCCAGCAAAGCCCCCACGCCGGGCGGCGGCGGAACGGCGGCGCTGGTGGGTGCTGCCGGTGTAGCGCTGGGCAATATGGTTGGCAACCTGACCACCGGCAAAAAGAAATATGCCGCCGTGGAAGCAGACATTCAGGCCCTGAACACAAAGGCCGATGCCCTGCGCAAAGAGCTGGAGGCGCTGGTGCAGGCCGACGCCGATGCCTTTGCGCCGCTGGCTGCGGCCTACGGCTTGCCCAAGGACACACCAGAGCAGGCTGCACACAAAGCCGCCGTGCTGGAAAAGGCGCTGGATGCCGCCTGTGCCGTGCCACTTGAGGTCATGGAAAAGTGCGCCGTGGGCATTGCTCTGGTGGAAGAATACGCCGCCAAAGGCAGCGTGATGGCCGTCTCGGACGCAGGCTGTGCAGCCGCTCTGTGCAAGGCAGCCTTGCAGGCCGCAAGCCTGAATGTGTTCATCAACACAAAGCTGATGGCAGACCGTGAGCGCGCTGCTGCGTTGGACGCAAAAACAGACAAACTGCTGGATGAATTTGTGTCGCGGGCAGACGCTGTTTTTGCATCCGTGACGAACAAATTGCGGAATAAGTGAGGAAAAGTATTATGGCAACGATTTTGAAGGGCGCACCCGTTGTAGCCGCTATGAACGAACGCAATGCGGCGCTGTGTGAGCAGCTCAAGGCAAAAGGCATCACTCCCACGCTGGCCGTGGTGCGTGTGGGTGAGCGGGAGGACGACCTCTCCTACGAGCGCGGCGTGATTGCCCGCTGCGGCAAGGTGGGTGTGGAGGTAAAGCAGTTTCTTCTGCCCGCCGATGCTTCGCAGGACGATCTGCTGAAGGTGATCGCCGAGGTGAACGCAGAGGATACCATCCACGGATGCCTGCTGTTCCGCCCGCTGCCCAAGCAGTTCAATGACCGCACTGTGCGTGCGGCGCTGGCTCCGGAAAAGGACATTGACGGCATCACGGACGATTCTCTGGCCGGTGTGTTCACTAATACCGATCTCGGCTATGCTCCCTGCACTGCGCAGGCCTGCCTTGAGATCCTGAAGTATTACAACATTCCGCTTTCCGGCAGGCGCGCTGTCGTAGTGGGCCGCAGCCTTGTGGTAGGCAAGCCCGCAGCCATGATGCTGGACCGCGAGAACGCCACCGTGACCATCTGCAATTCCCGCACGCAGAACCTGCCCGCCATCTGCAAGGAAGCAGATGTGGTAGTAGTGGCCATGGGCAAGATGGGTGCCGTGGGTGCCGACTGCCTGCGTGAGGGCCAGACCGTGGTAGACGTGGGCATCCATGTGAACGAAAAGGGCAAGCTGTGCGGTGACGTAAAGTTCAGCGAAGCAGAGCCGGTAGTGGATGCCATCACGCCGGTACCCGGCGGTGTGGGCACTGTGACCACCTCGGTGCTGGTGGCCATGTCGTGCAGGCTGCAGTCAAAAAGGCCAGGCTGTAACGAATGATAGAACTATAAAATAAAAGACGCTTGATACACTGCTGTATGCTTCCCTGCCGGGAAAACATATTCAGACAAGACCAAGCGTCTTTTTGATTGCTATATTTTAGCCGCGGACAATGAGCAGCAGCAAAGCCGAAGCCACACACTGCATGATCAGCCAGCGGGCCACCACCTGCTCGTCGCTCCAGCCCTTATTCTTGCGGGCGTGGTCGTGCAGAGGGGTGCGGGTGTTCTTGAGGATGGAAATGTGCAAAAAGCGCTTCAGGCTGATCTTCAGGATGCCCAGACTGCCATCCACGATGAACACGATGGCTGCCAGCAGGAAGGCAAACGGATGGCCGCATTTGAGGGACAGCATTGCGATAAAGAAGCCCATTGCGCGGCTGCCGGCATCGCCCATCAGCAGGCTGGACGGCTTTGCGTTGGACCACAGATAGGCCAGCAGCGCACCCATGAACACAACGCCTGCGGTGCCGTACTCGGCCAGCTCTGTTTTATAGGCCAGCAGGTAGGTGCCGATGGTCACCACTGCAACACTTGCCGAAAGGCGTCCACGCCATCGGTGCAGTTGACCACATTGATGCTGGTCCAGATCAGAATAACGATCAGCAGCAGGTACACAGCATACGGCAGAGTGAAACTCCACTGCAGGAAATTCACACCGCAGCCGTTGAAGTTGAGGTAGGTCACACCTGCAACAATGGCAATGGCAAAATCAATGATACCCTTTTTATACTCGTTCCATGCAGTTTCAGCAGCATCGTCAAAGTAGCCGGACAGCATGGATGCAATGAGCAGGATGGTGTAGATGACGTATTCCACCTTGAACGGCAGGAATGCCAGCGATACCAGTGCGATGCACAGCACGAAGATCAGGCCGGACCCACGGGCCTTACCCTTGGAAAGCGCACCGTTCACCGCAAACTCGCGGCCATGGTCGTGCGGAAGCTTATCGTGAAAAACGGAGTCCATCAAAGCCGTAAGGGCAAACGCCAGCAGGAATGCCAGAGCATCGACACCGCGCTGTCCTACGACCGAAAGCAGTGATTCGATCATATTCAAAGTTCCTCTTTCTTTTATGTTTGTGAGAGAAGTGTATCACGCTATCCATAAAAAATCAATCATTCCCGGAGAAAAATCCACGTTTGATTGACTTTCTGCAGCACCGCACTTATAATAGTATATCAGTCTGTCGAAAAAGTTATTGTTTCTATAAAAGGAGAACTCATGTCCATCTCTCTTGAGCAGCTTTCGGCGCAGATGCGCCGGGGCGAACAGGTGCCGCTGCGGCACACCATGCAGGTGGTGCTCACACTGAGCATCCCATCCATCCTGCAGCAGATCGTGGTAACTGCGGTGGAGTACATCGACGCAGCCATGGTGGGGCATATCGGTGCATCTGCTACGGCATCCATTGGCATCGTCAGTTCCAGCACGTGGCTCATGCATGGAATGCTGGCCGGTCTATATATGTCCTTTGCCATTCAGGTGGCACAGTATCTGGGTGCAGACCGGCAGAACGATGCACGCGGTGTATTGCGCCAATCTATGATCTTCAACCTTGTTGTGGGCCTTGCAGCTGCGCCTCGGCATTGGCATCAGCCGCTTTCTGCCCGGATGCTGGGTGCCGACCCTTCCCTGCAGGCGGATGCTTCGGCCTACTTTGCCATCTGGTCGGCTTCCCTGCCCTTTTGATGATCATGGGAACCTACTCTTCCATGCTGCGTTCCTCCGGCGATGCCTGACACCGGGCCTTATCAGCGTGCTGACCTGCGTGCTGGATGTGATCTTTAACTTCTGCCTCATCAATCCCACCCGTGAGATGGTGGTGTTTGGCCGCACAATGACCGTCTGGGGCCTTGGCTGGGGGGTACCGGGCGCAGCACTGGGCACCGCCCTTGCTACCGCTATCAGCGGTGTGCTGACCCTTGCCATCCTGCTGCTGCGGGACGGCCCGCTGTGCATCCGCAAGCCCGGCTCCTGGCACATTACCAAAGCCTGCCTGCAGAACCTGTGAAGGTAGGCGCACCGCTGGCCGCAGAGCGTGCAGTTCTTTCCTCGGCGCAGGTGCTGCTCATCCGCATCGTATCCGGCCTTGGCACCACCGCCATTGCTGCCAACAGTCTGGGTGTGAGCGCCGAAAGCCTGTGCTACATGGCAGGCTATGGCATTCAGGATGCATCCCTTGCACTGGTGGGGCAGGCCGTGGGCGCAAACCGTCGGGATATGGCAAAAAACTTTGCCTGGCTGTGCACCGGCATGGGCATAGGCATCATGGCGCTGACCGGTGTTGGCATGTACATTTTTGCGCCAAACCTGATGGGTATTTTCACCGCAGATGCGGCAGTTATTGCGCTGGGCGCACAGGTGCTGCGCATTGAAGCACTGGCCGAACCGATGTTCGGTGCCAGTATCGTTGCCAGCGGTGCCATGCAGGGTGCCGGAGACAGCACGGGATGCTTTGTGCTGAACCTTGTCAGCATGTGGGGCATCCGGCTCACGCTGGCTTCCCTGCTGGCTCCGCATTTTGGGCTGGTGGGCGTATGGATGGCCATGAGCTTTGAGCTGACCATGCGCGGTGTGCTGTTCCTTGTGCGGCTGGTACGCGGCAGATGGCTGGACAAAGGGGCATTAGCCTGATCGACCGCTGGCGGATATATTTTCCTCTAAATAACAACTCCCCGGCCGGGAACCGCACTGCGGGGACCTGACCGGGGAGTTTTGCTGTGGTTATATGATTTGAGAAGAAGAAAAAATGGAGAACAAGTTACTTTCTGCCGTGCAGGATGGGAGACAGCGGCTTGTAGATCAGCATGCACAGCACTGCATCCAGCAGGCCTTTGACCAGCGTGAAGGGCATATTGAAGATGACAAGGCACTTGATGAGGCTGTCTGCAGAAGGCAGGATGGCCTGATACATGCCGAGGATGGCTTCCAGCGGCATGTGGTAGAACTGCACATAGGCCGGATAGGTGATGAAGTAGTTGGACGGTACGCTGAACACAGCCATGGCTGCAGCGCCTGCAATAGCACCAATGATGGCGGTCTTGCGGCTCTTGTGGTGCTTATAGATAACGCCTGCCACAGCGGAGAAAACCGCACCCAGCATGAAGTTGCACAGCTCGCCCACGCATGCAGTGGAAGTGCCCTTGATAACGATGTGCAGCAGGTTCTTCATAAAGCTGATGACCACACCGTACACCGGGCCGAGAGCAAAGGCACCCAGCAGAGCCGGCAGGTCAGAAAAGTCCATCTTGACGAAGGACGGAATGAGCATCGGAATGGGAAACTCAATGAACATCAGGATAAAGGCCACCGCGCTGAGCATGGCGGCAACAGTAAGATTGTGAGTCGTGCTTTTTTCATGGTAATGATCCTTCCCGGGGTAAGATGCCCCTTACAAAAATTGTTCCGAAAGCTCTTTTCGTATCTTGTTTTTTGGAACGGGAAGGACAAATAGAAAAGCGCCCTGCTGCAACAAAAACACTGCAACAGGCGCGTAGACAACGATTTGCCTGCCGTTTCTTGCATCCGGACTATACCGTTGGTCCCGGAGTTGCACCGGGTCAGCACCCTTGCGGGTGGTCGCGGACTTTACCGCCAGTGGGGAATCTCACCCCGCCCTGAAACGAACTTTCTGGCACAAAGTATAGCGTGGCAGGCCCAGCTTGTCAAGAGGGCATCTTAAAATTTGTGCAAAAAATGTCAAAGTAATTCTTTCAAGCTCCCTTCTCTGTAAGCTCTTGCCCGGGTGGGTGCGGTATGGTATCATAGATGGGTCGTATAAAATTCAGGAGGTTATCATGATCTTTTCTATTCGTGATCTTTCGTTTGAGTTTGGCTCTGTGCTGCTGGAGGGCTGGTTTGCACTGGCTGCGCGCGCAGGTGCGCGCTGCTCATTCTGCTTGCCGCATGCTGGTACGCCGCTGGCTGAGCAAAAAGGGCGTTCCGGCACTGCTGGCCCGCAAGTGGCACTTTAACGGCACTCCCATCCTGCTGCGCAGCTTGCGGTACCCATCCAGCGCATGTGCACTGCGGTTGGCGTATATCTGGCGGCAGCTTCCCTGCCCTGGGCCATTCCCGGCATTGCCAAACTGCTGTTGGTCTGCTTCCGCCTTGTCATGACCCTGCTGGTCTGCGAAGGCCTGTATGCGGCATCGGATCTGGCCGACCTGCTGCTGGCTTCCTGCAGCCCGGAGATCCGCTCCAACAAAACACTCTGCTCTTTGCTGGACACCGCTTACAAGGTGCTGGTGATCGTGCTGTGCGTGGCAGCGTTGGCACAAGAAGTGGGCTTTCCCATCGGCAGCATTGTCGCCGGTGCCGGTCTGGTTGGTCTGACCATCTCGCTGGCCGCACAGGAAAGCGCCAGCAACCTGTTTTCCGGCATCGTGATTCTGCTGGACAAGCCCTTCTCGGTGGGCGACTGGATCACTGTGGGCGATGTGGAAGGCGAAGTGATCGACATCAACTTCCGTTCCACCCGCATCCGCTCGCTGGATAAAACCATCAATGTGGTGACGAACAGTAAGATCTGCTCTTCCACCGTGCAGAACGCCGCCCTGCGCACCATGCGGCCCTACAAGTTCAATCTGGGTGTCACCTATGGCACCACCCGCCCGAAGCTGGAACAGCTGATGAAAGACTTGCAGACCATGCTGGACGCAAGCCCTTACACCAACAAGGTACCAACATCGTACAGCTTGCAAACTTTGGCGATTCCAGCATCAACATTCTGGTCTCCGCCTACCTGCTGACTAACGCCTACGCGGAATTTTTGCAGATGCAGAACGACCTGAACCTGAACATTATGGACATCATGCAGGCCGACGGTGTGGATTTTGCGTTCCCCTCCACCAGCGTGTATATCGAAAAGAACTGAGCAAACCTGTAAAGAGGCTATTGCAAAATAGCGCCAACGAAAAGCGGAAAGCAAAAATCTCATCTTTTTCCCTCAAAAAGAGTAGAATTTTTCGGAACTGAAAATGCAAAAAGCTGAGCACCTGCTTTTTCACAGATGCTCAGCTTTTCTATACTCATTTTTTGAAATCTGCCTTTGAGGCCTCAACATTCTGCCCGTTTTGTACGGTGAATGCGGCGGCTATTTTCAATCAGTCAGCTCAAGACTGGCAGGCAGTGATCAGGCTCATCTTGTAGACCTCGTCGGCGTTGCAGCCACGGGACAGGTCGTTGATGGGAGCGTTCAGACCCTGCAGGATGGGGCCGTAAGCTGCATAACCACCCAGACGCTGAGCAATCTTATAGCCGATGTTGCCGGCCTCGATGCAGGGGAAGATGAAGGTATTGGCCTGACCAGCCACCTTGCTGCCCTTGCACTTGACCTGTGCAACTTCGGGAGCAACGGCAGCGTCAAACTGCAGCTCACCGTCCACAGCCAACTCGGGATCCATTTCCTGAGCCTTGATCACAGCGTCATGGCTCAAAGCAACGGTGCCGCCCTTGCCGGAGCCTTGGTGGAGAAGCTCAGCACAGCAACCTTCGGATCGATGCCGAACAACTTTGCGGTCTTAGCGGTCTCAATAGCAACCTCAGCAAGCTTTGCAGAAGCGGCGATCTTGACCTCGCCGGTAGCCTTATCAATGGTATCGGTATAGTCGATGTTAACAGCGCAGTCGCCCATGGCAATGCGCTTCAGGCCCTCTTCACCGCAGTCACGGTCCAGAATGAAGCAGGAGCTGACCAGATGTGCGCCCTTCTTGGTCTTGACCAGCTGCAGAGCGGGACGAATGGTGTCGGCAGTGGAGTAAGTAGCGCCGCCCAGCAGGCAATCAGCCTTGCCCATCTTCACCAGCATGGTGCCGAAGTAGTTGGACTTCTTCAGCAGAGCGGTGCACTCCTCAGCGGTCTGCTTGCCCTTGCGCAGCTCCACCATGGTGTTGACCATCTCATCGAAACCGGCATAGTTCTCGGGGTCGATGATCTCGGCAGCGGAAATATCAAAGTTACCGGCGGCAGCAGCAGCCTTGCACTCAGCCTCGTTGCCCACCATGACGACCTTCAGCACGCCCTCGGCCAGCAGCTTTGCAGCGGCCTCCAGAATGCGGGGATCATTGCCCTCGGTGAAAACGATCGTCTTGGGATTTGCCTTCAGCTGTGCTACCAGCGGTGCAAACATATCAGCCATTGTGATTACCTCCGAATTTACTTTCCAATATTCACATCCAGATATCTGTTGGACACAAGGATGCCTTTCTCTTTTATTCTAGCACATACGGCAAAAAGTTCAAGACAAAATTGGCTTTTTGTGCTACAATTTTTGCCTCACGCATCATCGTTATTTTCCTGCCAAAGTAGTAAAACACGCCCTGCGTATTCCTCCACAATTTCCCGTAAACCACCTTCCACAAATTTCAATTTTAAGCTATGCACTTTTCATTCACGATTTTTCTTTTTTAAAAATGCAGAAAGCTCCAGTCAGTTCATATATTTGCGTTAAAACGCAAAAAAAGAGCCATCCTCCGATTCTTCGAGAGAACAGCTCCATAGTATTGGCTTTATAAATATCAGATAGAAATGGTGTTTGCCACGTCCAGCAGCACCGGGTCAAGCGTCTTGGTCATTTCAAGAGCTTCATCCACAGGGTAATCCACCAGCTTTTCGCCCTTCATGCCGACGATGCGGTTATACTTGCCCTGCTCCAGCAGGCACACGGCATGGTAGCCCATTGCAGAAGCGTTCACACGGTCACGCAGAGTGGGAGAACCACCGCGCTGGACATGGCCCAGAATGGTGGCGCGGGAGTCGATGCCGGTGCGTGCCTGAATCTCGTTTGCGATCTCCTGTGCATGGCCGACACCCTCGGCAACAATAATAATGAAGTGACGCTTGCCGGTCTTCTGAGTCTCAGCGATCTTATCCAGAATATCACGCTGCATGTCAAATTCCTTCTCCGGCAGTAGAACAGCCATAGCGCCGGAAGCAATTGCAACATTCAGAGCAATATAACCGGCGTTGCGGCCCATGACCTCGACCACACTGCAGCGGTCGTGGCTCTGGGTGGTATCGCGCAGCTTGTCGATCATCTCCAGCGCGGTATTCATGGCGGTATCGTAGCCAATGGTGTAATCGGTGCAGGAAATATCGTTGTCAATAGTGCCGGGCAGACCGATCATCGGAATGCCGCGGTGGGCCAGCTCACGAGCGCCGCGGTAAGAACCGTCGCCGCCAATGACCACCAGCGCATCAATGCCCAGTTCGCGGCACTTCTCTGCACCCTTGTCCTGACCTTCCTTGGTCTTGAATTCCAGACAGCGGGCGGTATACAGAATGGTACCGCCTGCAGAGATGATGTTCGACACACTGCGCAGGTTCATCTCAAAGCATTCGCCGTTCAGCAGGCCATTGTAGCCACGCTGAATGCCGATCATGCGGTAACCCTTATGCAGGCCGGTACGGACTACGGCGCGCACGGCAGCTTCATGCCAGGAGCATCACCACCGCTCGTCAATACGCCAATCGTTTTGATCTGCTTTTCCATACGAGAGTTTCCCTCCAATTTGTTTCTTCATTTACCCAATGGTATCACAGCGTTCTCCGTTTTAACGCTGTCCAAAGCACTTCATTTGCCTTGAATCATTATAACACAAACGCCTTATTTTGGAAACAGCCATCCCGCCGGATTTGCGTTAAGATTCGTGCACGGAAATGTCATTTTGTTGCAATGTTGTCCGTTCCGACTAGCCTTTCCAGCTCTTTGAACAGCAGCGGATGGCCGGATGCGTACAGATGGCGCGGCACACGCAGATACTGCTTGGTATCGGTCAGATACAGGAGCACCGGCATGTCCCCATCAAAAATGCCAAGCAGATTGACCACCTTGCATATTCCTGCTGCTGCGGGAAGGCACACGGATATACAGCTTCTTTGCTGCCGTTTTCATCGGGTCCGGCCTGCCGTTATCCAGTCGGGCCGGATCGTAATTATCGATCGGGACGATGCTCTCTGCCAGCAGCTTGGAAGCTTCATCCTCCGTACCGACAGTCTGCCATCGATCACGACGACTGCATTTTCGTGCAGTGAATCCCGGAAAGCATCCAGCACCTTTGGGAATACGATCACTTCCATGGTGCCGGTCAGGTCTTCTACGCTGTAAAAGCCATCATGCTGTTGGACTTTGTGGTCATCATGCGGCTTTTTACCACCGCGCACACAATGCGCACTTTTTCTCCATCCTTCACATGGACATCTTCCCCTGTAAGATCCTTGATGGTGTGGGATGCAATGCGTGCCGATTGTTCCCGGTAAGCATCCAGCGGATGACCGGACAGATACAGGCCGCTGACTTCCTTTTCCTGCTGGAGCAGTTCCTTATGGCTGTATTCCGGCAGCTGCTTTATTTCATAGCTATCCTCGGAAGCACGCTCTGTGCTTCCCCGCTCATCACCGAGAACAGATCCAGCTGTCCATCCAGATTGCGCCGAGAGTCGGTCTCAATGCTCTTCAGAATGCCCTCTACGGCCTCCACATGGCTGTGGCGGTTGTTGCCCAGATGATCGAATGCGCCGGCCTTGATGAGGCACTCCACTGCCCGGCGGTTCAGTCATTGCCATGCATCCGCTTGCAGAAATCGTACAGGCTGGTGTAAGGCTTATTCTGCCGCCCCTTCACCACATTCTCGATCAGGTTGCGGCCCACATTTTTGACCGCATTCAGGCCAAAGCGGATCTGACCGCTTCCATCCGCCGTAAAGCCGCCGTTGGAAACATTCACATCCGGCGGCAGCACCTTGATGCCAAGGCGGGCACACTCGCCGGAATATTCAATGACCTTATCCGTGTTATCCAGCACACTGGTCAGCAAAGCCGCCATGAACTCACTGGGATAATGGCACTTGAGGTAGGCCGTCTGGAATGCCACATAGGCATAGCAGGCCGCATGGCTCTTATTGAACGCATATGAAGCGAAACTGGACATTTCATCGTAGATCTCATTGGCCACTTTCTCAGAGATGCCGTTTGCCACACAGCCGGGGCATTCGTTGCCGGGATCGGTGCAGCCGTACACAAAGTGCTCTCGCTCGGCCTCCATGACGGCATGTTTTTTTTGCTCATGGCACGGCGGACATTGTCTGCCTGACCAAAAGAAAAACCTGCCAGCTCCCGGAAGATCTGCATGACCTGCTCCTGATAGACGATGCAGCCATTGGTCACATCCAGAATGTGGGCCAGCTGTGGGGTCTTATAGCTAATTTTGTCCGGCTCGTGGCGGTTGCGCAGGTAGGTGGGGATCGAATCCATGGGGCCGGGACGGTACAGGCTGATCAGAGCGATAATGTCTTCTAGGTTCTGCGGCTGCAGGCCCACAAGCACCTGCTTCATGCCGGAAGATTCCAGCTGGAACACACCCTCGGTGTCTCCCTGCCCCAGCATCCTGTAGGTATCCGGGTCGTCGTAATCCAGCTTCTGGATGGAGAACTCCGGGTGGTGCTTCTGCACAGCAGTTTCCGCGTCATGAATGACGGTCAGCGTGCGCAGGCCCAGAAAGTCCATCTTCAAAAGGCCAAGTTCTTCGATCTCGGTCATGTTGAACTGGGTCACAGGCAGGCCGTCGTTGGTGGCCAGCGGCAGATAGTAGTCCGTAGGCTCCGGGGTAATGACGACACCCGCCGCATGGGTGGAAGCATGGCGGGGCATGCCCTCCACCTTCAAGGCCGTGTCGATCAGCTCTGTGACCTGCGGGTCGGTATCGTACATCCGCTTAAGTTCCGGCGATACCTCCAACGCACGCTTCAGCGTCATTTTCAGCTCCATGGGCACCTGCTTTGCCACAACATCTACCTGCTGATACGGAATGCCCATCACGCGGCCCACATCGCGGATGGCGTTGCGGGCGGCCATGGTGCCAAAGGTGACGATCTGAGCCACATGGTCGGCACCATATTTCCGGTTGACGTAATCGATCACTTCCTGACGGCGCTCGTAGCAGAAGTCACATCAAAATCTGGCATACTGACGCGCTCCGGGTTCAGGAAGCGCTCAAAGATCAGGTTATAACGGATGGGTCGATATCCGTGATGCCCACGCTGTAAGCCGCAATGCTGCCTGCGCCGGAGCCACGGCCCGGGCCTACCGGGATACCCTGACTCTTGGCGTAGTTCACGTAGTCCACACGATAAGATAGTAGTTCGTGTAGCCCATCTTTTTGACCACGCCGATCTCGTATTCCAGACGGTCTTTGTTGGCCTGCGGAACATTGGGGCCGTAGCGGCGCTCCAGACCTTCCCAGCAGAGCTTTTCAAAAAACGCCTGATTATCCATACCGTTCGGCGCTTTGTAATATGGAATTTTAGTATGTCCAAAATCAAAATCAAAGTTACACTGTTCGGCAATTTTGGCGGTATTCTCGCAGGCTTCCGGCACCATGGAGAACAGCTCGTACATTCGTCTGTCGTTTTGACATAGAACTCGTCGGTCTGGAACTCCATTTTATCCGCATCCTGAATGGTCTTGCCGGTCTGGATGCAGAGCAGGATGCCCTGCATTTTGGCATCCTCCTTGCGCAGATAGTGGGAGTCGTTGGTGGCTGCCATGGGAATGCCGGTCTCCCGTGCAAGCTTGATGAGCTGCGGCAGCACAGTATTATCCTCTTCCAGACCATGGTCCTGAAGCTCGATATAATAGTTTCCCTCGCCGAAGAGGTCTCGATACCACAGCGCTGCTGCTTTGGCGCGCTCATAATCGCCCGCCAGAATGGCCTGTGGAACTTCGCCTGCCAAACAGGCCGACAGGCAAATCAGACCTTCGTGATATTTTTCCAGCAGTTCCTTATCAATGCGGGGCTTGGAATAAAAGCCCTCCACAAAGGCGGCCGACACCATTTTGATCAGGTTTTTGTAGCCGGTCTCATTTTTGCACAGCAGGATCAGGTGGTTGTTGCCGTCGATCTTATTTACCTTGTCAAAGCGGGTGCGGGTGGCCACATACACCTCACAGCCGATGATGGCTTGATGCCAGCCTTTTTTGCAGCCTTATAAAACTGCACGCAGCCGTACATCACGCCGTGGTCGGTGCAGGCAATGGCGGTCTGTCCGCACTCTTTTACGCGATCCATCAGCTGGTCAATGCGGCAGGCACCATCCAGCAGGCTGTACTCTGTGTGGATGTGCAGATGGACAAAAGGCCGGGTATTGGCTAATGCTTCGCTCATGCTTTTGCCTCCTGTTCCAGATTCTGCCGCAGCGTTTCGGCCAATGCTCCAGCTTCTTCATCCGGTGCGACAGGCCGGATTTGCTCACGGGCGGCTCAAAGCAGCCGCACAGCGCTGTGAGCGAAAGATCCGGGTATTGCATCCGCTTGGCAGCGGCTCCTGCAGTACCTCCGGCAGAGTGCTAAGGGCATCCTGCTCTTCCAGAAAGCGGATGGCCTTCAGCGTCTGCGCATTGGCACGGGCCGTTTTGCCAAGGTTTGCCGTATCACAGTTGGTCTGTCGGTTGGTCTGGTTGCGCACCTGTTTGAAGGCTTTTTGCGCATGCATTTCCTCTGCAGCGTTTCCAGCGCCCATAAAGCTGAGCAGCCGTTCCACATTGGCCCCGGTCTTGACGTAGATCAGGTTCACGCCGTTGCGGCGGGTGCGGTGCGGTGCAAACTCATGCTCTGCCAGCAGCGCTTCAAAGTCCCGTGCCAGATTGGTGCGGGAGGTAAGAAATTCCAGATTATATTCTTTCTGCGGATCAATGACCGTTCCACTGCACAAAAAAGCTGCGCCAATGTACGCACTGACGCAGGTCTGGCAGCGGATAAGGCGGGGATCGATCTGCAGGCTGGTCTCGCTGCCCGTGGTGCCGAACAGCTCGTGCACCCGGGCCACCTGCTCCGGCGCGCGAATGTTGAACTCATACAGCACGCCGCTGGGTCGCTGCTTGTGCAGGATCTCGCCCTGCACGCCGCAGCGTGCGAACAGCTGCTGGGCAGCCTGCACCGTCTCCTGCTGCTCGGTCTGCACCACCAGACCCTTTGCATCAAAATATTTGGCAAAGCACGCAATGCCATAAGCTGCCGCACGCACACAGCAATCCTTCTGGATGCTGCGCTGCGCGATCTCCTCCCGCGCGCGGGATGCAAAACTACTCATACTTCCTCGAATTCTGTCAGCGTTTGGCATCGCGGTGCTGCACGCCCGGCTCGTAGCCGAGTTGCGTGCAATACTCCGCGATCTTACGCGCAAATGTAATGGAACGGTGCTTGCCGCCGGTACATCCCACCGCAATGGTCAGCTGGCTTTTGCCCTCCTTGACGTACAGCGGCAGTGCATACTGCAAAAAGTTCTCATACCGCTTGAGCAGTTCCTGCGCTTCCGGGTGGCTCATGACAAAATCCACCACATCCTGATCAAGGCCGGTCTTATGCTTGAGTTCCGGCACGTAGAAGGGGTTGGGCAGCAGCGCACATCCGAGCACAAGGTCTGCCTCCGGCGGGATGCCGAATTGAATCCAAAGGACATCACGGTCAAGGCGCATGGCACCCTTGGCTCCACCATTTTTGCAAAAGATCGCAGATGCGATTCTTTGTTTTGTGCTGGTAGAAAGCAAG
>ENA-OQCS01000044-OQCS01000044.1-human-gut-metagenome-genome-assembly--contig:-NODE-44-length-48522-cov-2.213534_pt1 | contig 48522 bp, 72 predicted proteins | sample MGYA00242757_ERZ504575 | MGnify/ENA primary metagenome ERZ504575 (study PRJEB26092, sample SAMD00036297) | human gut metagenome | host: Homo sapiens | study: EMG produced TPA metagenomics assembly of... | reverse complement strand
GTAGGATTCCGTTCTTCCATTGGAGACGAGGCGGATTTTTCCGGTTGTCGTGGATGCATGAATGGACGCATCGGCAAGGTCGTGCGGGAGATGGAGTTTCACGGAACCGTTGACGGATCTTGCTGTCAGGTACTCGGAACAGGTTCCCTCGAAGAGGACTTTGCCGTTGACACTGTTTAAGGATGCGCGGGAGCAGCCGCCGGTGATTTCAAGTCTGCCGTTTGTGGCGGAAACATCGAGCTGTCTGTGCGCAGACGGGTCAGGACGATCTTTCCGTTCGCAGCCTGTATGCGGCAGCTGGATGCGGAAAGGGAATCGCCGGTGATTTTGCCGTTTGTGGCGGAAATTTCGAGCGTAGTAAGGGAGAGGGTATCAAGCCCGGCCGCGCCGTTCAAAGAGCGGAGCGTCAGCTTCTGTACGGTGGACGGCACCTGGAAGGAGAACACCTCTTTCTGGTGATTATTGCAGAAAAGATGTTTCCAGAATACGGAAGGGATGAGCTTTTTCTCTCGCAGACAGAACGTATTGCCCTCAATGCCTGCTTCGAAGCGGTCCGGATCGAAGTCGCCGGAAAAGTCAAACTCAACCGAAGCGGAAGTGCCCGGAGCAAAGTCGGCAGAAGCGTTCCGCAGGGAGATTTCCATAGCGGTGATGGCGGTGGAAGGGTCGTACGGGTAGTTCGGATGTGTTTCTTCAGAATTGGAGTGGATTTTCTCCTGTGGCAGCACGTTTGCAACAGGCTGCTCCGTTGTGGCATATTCCTGACGGAAAAATTCGAGGACATCGTCGACATTGCCGAGTTCCGCACAGATTTCCTCATCGGAGAGACCCTGGCTGCGGGCGTCGGCGAAATGGGATTCGAAATCGTTTAAAATTTCCTCTGCGGCGGCAGAATCAAAGGATGCAAGGCCCTGTTTCAATGCATTCATATAAGTTTCATACGTTGTATTCATCATGATTTTCCTTTCTATCGTCAGATCGTTTCATCTGAAATCAGTCGGTTGATCTGCTGGGTGAAATCCAGCCATTCCTGTTTTTTCTCCTGCTGATAAGCTGTTCCTGCTTCAGTCAGATGGTAATATTTCCGGGCAGGGCCGGATGCGGATTCCTGCAGATACGTTTCCACGTAACCGGCTTCCTTGAGTCGTTTTAAAATCATATAGAGCGTTCCTGCGGCGATGGACATTTCGCGGGAAATGGCGTCTGTCAGCTCATAGCCGTATTTGTCCTCTTTTGTCAGCTGGGAGAGGACACAGAGCTCGAGGACGCCCTTTTTGAGTTGTGGATTCATATGAACACCTCCTTGTTGAGTAGATCATAACACAGACTATATCGTAATGCAATATAGCAAACCAAATTTTTATTCTGCCATGTGTTCGATTTTGTACATGGAAATGCCTTGAAAAGAACCGCGGATTTCCGTATAATCAAGCAGAACCCTGAAATTTGACCGGAAAATACAGAAAAATAGAAAGATAGTAAGTTGGAAAGAAGAGGAAAAAATATGAGTGAAATGAATCAGAATAACAATGGCCCGGTAAAGGGCGCGATCCATTCGATCGAGAGCTTCGGATCCGTCGACGGACCTGGCGTACGCTACGTGATTTTCGTGAAGGGCTGCAACATGCGCTGCCAGTTCTGCCACAACCCGGACACCTGGACGACGAAAGATGCCGACTGGCAGACCGCGGATGAGGTGCTGAAAAAGGCGCTCCGCTACAAAAATTACTGGGGCGAAAAGGGCGGCATTACTGTAAGCGGCGGAGAACCGCTGCTGCAGATCGACTTCCTGATCGAGCTGTTCCGCAAGGCAAAAAAGAACGGCGTTCACACAACGCTGGATACCAGTGGAAATCCGTTCACAAGAGAGGAGCCGTATTTCAGCAAATTTAATGAGCTGATGAAATACACCGACCTGCTGCTGCTCGATATCAAGTTGATTGACGACAAGGCGCACAGAGAGCTGACCGGCTGCACCAACGAGAACATCCTCGACCTGGCGCGCTACCTTGACGAGATCGGCAAACCAGTCTGGATCCGCCACGTCCTCGTCCCGGAACGCAGCGACTACGATGAATACCTGATTCGCCTCGATGAGTTTTTACACAGCCTGCACAACGTACAGCGCGTAGAGGTTCTCCCATACCACACCCTCGGCGTATTCAAATGGGAAACCTTAGGAATCCCATACAAACTCGAAGGCATCAACCCGCCGACCAAAGAGCGCGTGGAAAACGCCAATAAACTGCTGCATACGGCGGAATATACGGGATATCTGAAATAAAAAGCAGAACAACAAGAAAAAAATGTGAAAAAGTAACAATTTTTATAAAAACTTTATAGTATTTCTGTTCAAAAACCAGAAGAAAAGGAGTATAATTTCTGTTATGGACGAGAGCATGGTTACAATGTGGCGGACATGACAGGGACGACAGCAAAAACACTACGAACCTTTTTGATTCGCCGCGGCAGTTGCTGCATCCACCAAAAATAAGAGCAAAAAGAAAGAAGGATTTACAATGTTTGGTTCAAAAGAGGCATCGGAAGACAAGCTGAAAAAAATGGTGGAAAAAGGAAAATGGGACAAATTAAGAAAACAGTATCTGGATTCGGACAAGACAACGCAGGTAGCGCTTGCAAAAGCCTGTGCAGCTTCGAGAAATGATGGTTCTGTTAATATTCTGACTTCTCTTCTGGAAGTAGACGATGTAGACGTAAAAATCGCGGCCGTTACGAGCCTTGGTGAGGTTGGAGACGATCACGTAACAGCACTGATCCGTCAGCTGGCCGTCAAGACACCGGCAGATCAGACGGAGCTGAAAGCAGCGATCACAAAAGCGCTGGAGAAGATTGTCGAAAGAGCATAAGAGCAGGATCAGTGAAAAAAAGGAAAGGCGAAGAAGTTTCTGTAAAAAGAAGCTCCTTCGTTTTTTTGTTGCAAGGCATATCAGAATCTGCTCCAGCGGATTGTTTTTGCCCGAACAGAAATCTTACAAAATCGTAATAATAATGCAGTTGTATTTATCCCGCAAAAAATGCTATAGTGAAAATAACACAGACACAAAAGCAGAACGCGGAGCGAAAAGCATCCGCAGAAAAAAGGGAGGAAACAAGATGGAATTTGTATTCGAACATGCAACCATGATTGCCGTGATCGCCGTTGTGGTGATCATTCTTGCCATTCTGGCGAGCGGTTATGTGAAGGCGCCGCCGGATACCGCATTTATTATTCCGGTTTCAAAAAAGGCCAGCGGATCCTGATCGGTAAAGCCGGCATCAAGCTCCATTCTTTGAGCGGCTGGACAAGCTGAGTCTGAAGCTGGTAGCGATCGATGTGAAGACGAGCGACGCCGTTCCGACCGCTGACTACATCAATATTCAGGTGGATGCAGCCGTCAACATCAAAGTCGGGACGAACCGCAGAAGCTCCAGAAAGCATCCCAGAACTTCCTGAACCGCGACAGCGAATATATTGCCAAGGTTGCAAGAGAAGTCCTTGAAGGAAACATGCGTGAGATCGTTGGAAGATGCGTCTGGAAGAGATGGTTTCCGACCGCCAGAAGTTTGCGGAGCTGGTCAAAGAAAATGCAGAACCGGACCTGGCTGCGATGGGACTTGACATCATCAGCTTCAACGTACAGAATTTCGTTGATTCCAATCAGGTCATTGAAAACCTCGGTATCGACAATATCGTAAAAATCAAGAAATCTGCGGCGATCGCCCGTGCCAATTCCGAGAAAGAAATCAAAATTGCCCAGGCGCGTGCAAATAAAGAGGCGAACGATGAGCGCGTTCTTGCCGAGACCGAGATCGCAAAGAAAAACAACGATCTGGCAATCAAGTCGGCAGAGCTGAAAAAAGAGTCCGATATCAAAAAGGCAGAGGCAGATGCAGCGTACAAGATTCAGGAAGAGCAGCAGAGAAAAGAGCTGGAAATCACTTCCGCGAATGCGAACATCGCCCGTCAGGAGCGCGAGGTTGAGCTCCGTGCCAGAGAAGTAGAAGTAACCGAGAAATCCCTCGAGGCAGAAGTCAAGAAGAAAGCCGAGGCCGAGCGTTACGCAAAACAGCAGCAGGCAGAGGCAGATTTGTACCGCCGTCAGAAAGACGCAGAGGCAGACCAGTTCGAAAAAATCCGCGAGGCGGAGGCAAAGAAAGCCCAGGCAGAAGCCCAGCGCTATGCGATGGAGCAGGAAGCACTCGGTATCAAGGCAAAAGGTGAGGCGGAAGCCGCATCCATCCGTGCCCAGCACTTGCAGAGGCCGAAGGTATGGAGAAGAAAGCTGAGGCTTACCAGCGCTACAACAAGCCAGCAAATGGCAGAGATGATGATCAAGGTTCTGCCGGAGATCGCCGGAAAGATCGCAGAGCCGCTCAGCCAGATCGACAAGATTACGATCATCGGCGGCGGAAGCGAAGACAACGGCATCGGCTCCGTAGCGGGCAATGTGCCGGTGGTGATGGCAAAGCTGTTTGAGTCGATGAAAGAGGCGACCGGTGTCGATCTCTCCGAAATCATGAGAGCCGATACATACGATGCAAAAGTAAACCGCAACATTCAGATCTCCAGCCCGGAAGAGCTCAAAGAGTATCTGAAAGCAGAAGCCGGAAAGGCAGCAGCGGATGCAGAAAGCCCGGAAAAAGCGGAAGCATCCGAACCGGTGCAGAAAGACGGCAGCGAGCAGTAAATCCAGAACGGATCATAAAAACAGAAAAAGAGGCAGGGATCCAGAAAAATTTCTTGAGGATCCTGCCTCTTTTGACGTATAGATCGGAAAAAGTTATTCGGCGCCTTTTTCCAGCATGCTCATGAACTCTTTTGCCGCCTGCGGGATCGCAGATGGGAGCTGTGGGCAACGACAAGCTGGCGCGGCGGAAGCTCCTCCACGAGGTCGAGCTGGAAGGCGCCGTCTCTTTTACAAGGCAGTAGTCCGGCACAAACGCGATGCCAAGGCCGATACTCGCCAGGTCGATCAGAAGATCGTTGCTGCCAAGCTCAATTTCCGGCACGAGGTCGAGCTGGAACCGCTGAAACTGGCTGTGCAGGAACTCACTCGTCGTACTCTTGCGGTCGAGCATCAGAATCGGGTACTGCAGCAGCTCTTTTAAGTGAACCGGCCTGTTTTCCAGTTCCGGGTAATATTCGCCGTTCGCGATGAAGATATCGTGGAACGAATGAATCGGAATCGTGTGAAGACGGCTGGAAAGATGCGAGTTTGGATAATTGGTCACGATGAAATCCACCTGGCCGGATTCCAGCAGATCGACACACTGGGTCGAAGTCTGGTTTGTCACCTTGATGTGGACATTCGGAAAGGAGCGGTGGAAACGGTTCAGGTACGGAACAAGGAAATAGCGGCAGATTGTGTCGCTCGCGCCGATGCGGAGCTGGCCGCCGCCAAGCGTTCCCGCTTCCATAATCTGTGCTTCACCGCGCGCAATCAGGTTGATCGCAGGCTCTACGTGGCGCAGCAGCGTTTCTCCCTCCGGCGTAACTGCACGCGCTTTGTACTGCGGATAAAGAGCGTGATTCCAAGCTTTTTCTCCAGAACCTTGATCGACTGGCTGACCGCCGACTGCGAGATAAAAAGCAGCTTGGAGGCCTCGGAAAAACTGAGTGTGGTGGCAACGTAATAGAAAACCTTATATAACTCGTAATTAATATCCAAAATAAGCACCTCTTATAAAATATGATATCTTCACTCTAGCACACTTCCCCGAAAGAATGCAAGAAAAAATCTGCCGGAACCGTGAACTTTTTCTCCTCTTTTTCGAGTAAGAGAAAATTCACGTTCGGCAGATAAGAAAGGGGAATCAGCCAAGCACTTTGGCAATGGCGCCGTCCGGCGTGCGGATCTGGCGCGTTGCAGAGTATCCGTCGAGTTTCGGCATCTGAATATCCATCAGCACCAGATCGAACTGATCCGGCGCTGCGGTGCGGAGCGTCTCAACGGCAACATCGCCGTCGTCTGCAAGGCTGACGGAAAATCCGGCGTTCGAAAGGAGCTCCATCGCGATTTCCTGTACCATATGGCTGACGTTGATCGCCATGCCAAGTCCCGTACCCTGAATGCCGCTGACCGTAGAAGTCTCCTCGCGTGTAAACGATTCAAAGAGGTGCTCCTGGAATTCCCGGCTTATGCCGATGCCGTTGTCGCGGACGTGGAATTCGTAGAGCGCATACCCTTTTTTATAGTACGGTTTCTGAATAATACGGACAATGATGGTGCTGCCGTTCTGTGTGAATTTCGTGGCATTGCTCAGCAGATTCAGCAGAATCTGGTTCAGGCGGAAAAAGGTGCTGGCCGGAGGTGGAAATCTTGTTCAGGTATTCCTGCACCTGGTCCGGCTGATTGACGTGGGCGGCAGCCAGAGCGGTAAAGCCGATGATCGCATTCATCCGAAAAAACAGATTTTGTTCCGGAATGAAAATGGGAAACAAAAGTTACTTTACATATAAAAGAGCAGAACAGGAAGAAATTTTGAAAAAAATTGAAGAAAATTACAAATTATTGTGGAATATGTGGAAAAAAATATGGTAGGATGGGGGGAGAAGAGAAAAGTGGTTTCAAAATGTTACTTAACGTTCAGTGAAAGTTCTATGGTTACAAAGAAAACAAAAAACAAGAGGAGAAGGAAAATGAAATTTTTACCAAAACCAAAAGAGGTAAAACTCCTGACGGGGGAACATGCACTCTGCTATGACGGCAGAATTGTACTGGATGGCAGACTGCTGGGAAATGGGGATACGTATGCGAAAGTGCTGCAGAAGGGAATCAAAAAGGAAACCGGAATGCAGTACGATATCGGATACGGCGTTCCGGGAAGAAAAGAGACCGGCGCGATTGTGCTGGAACTGGATGAGACAAGGAAAAGCCAGCAGTATGTGCTGCAGGTGACAGAGGAGGAAATCCGCATCCAGGGCGGAGACGGAGCCGGCGTGCTCTACGGTGTGCAGACGCTGTGCCAGATGATGCACGAATACGGTGCACTGCTTCCTGCCGTGCGGATCGAGGATGAGCCGGATCTGCCGGTGCGCGGCTATTATCTCGATGAGACGAGAGGCCGTGTGCTGACACTTTCCTATTTAAAACAGGTGGCAGACCGCATGGCGTACTACAAGCTGAACCAGCTGCAGCTCTATGTGGAGCACACGTATCTGTTCTCCGGACTTTCCGAGATGTGGCGCGATGAGACGCCGCTTACGGCAGAGGAAATCCGCGAGCTGGATGCGTACTGCGCAAAGCTTCATATCGAATTGGTGCCGTCGATCGCAACGTTCGGCCATCTGTACATGCTGCTCTCCACAAAGAGCTATGGCGACCTCTGTGAATTCCCAGACAGCTGGAAAGAGCCGTTTTCCTTCTGGGACCGGATGCAGCATCACACGGTGGATGTCTCCGGCGGCAGAGCGATCGAGCTGATCAAGGCCATGATCGAGGAGTACATGGCGCTTTTTGCCACGGATAAATTCAACATCTGCGCGGACGAAAACGTTCGACCTTGGAAAAGGAAAATCGAAACCGCTGGCAGACGAGAAAGGCGTTCACCGCCTGTATATCGACTATGTAAAAGAGCTCTGCGAGTTTCTCGTGGCAAAAGGCAAAAAGCCGATGTTCTGGGGCGATATCATCTGCGCACAGCCGGAGCTGATCAAAGAGCTGCCAGAGGAAACCGTCTGCCTGACCTGGGGCTATGCAGCCGAGCAGAGAGAGCATGAGGCAAAAGTGATGGCGGAAGCTGGTGCAAGACAGTATCTCTGTCCTGGGGTCGGCGGCTGGAACCAGTGGATGAACCTGGTGGAGAACAGCTACAAAAATATCGCACGGATGTGCGGCTATGCGAGAAAATACCATGCGGAAGGTGTTCTGAACACAGACTGGGGTGACTGCGGCCACATCAATCAGCCGGACTTTTCCCTTCCTGGCATGATCTATGGAGCCGTCTTCTCCTGGGGAGACGATACCGACAGCTTTGAGGAGCTGAATGAACAGATTTCCCGTCTGCCTACGGCGACCGGAGCGGAAAATTCGTTTCCTATATGGCAAAAACGGCAGAATGCTCCATCTTTGACTGGTGGGATGCCAACGTCGTTTACGAGGAAAAAGTGCTCGGTCATCCGAACAACCGGAATGCGCTGTTTGACGCGAGAATCCAGGATGAGGCGAAGCGTGCAGCTGCAAAGGAAACAATTGCGCTCTGAAAAAAGAACTGAAAAAGACAGCCGGTGCTCTGGAAGAATCCTGCCGTCCAATGGTTCCGGTGCTGGAACTCACGATGGAAGCGATTGACATCTGGAATGAGACGGGTGCGAGACTGTGTGATATCGAGCTTGGAAAAGAAAAAGATGAGGCAGCCTGCGCGGCACTTGCGGGACGGCTGGAAACCTGGTTTATGAAGTATAAAGCGTCCTGGAGAAGCATCAGCAAAGAAGGCGATCTGCACCACATTGCGGAAATTGTATTCTGGTATGCCGATATTCTGCGGGGAAGAAAACCGTACGAAAAATAAAAAAATCTGTTTGTAAACAAAATGAACAGAAAAAGAGAATAAATGAACGATAAAAAGTAACAAAGAAAACGAAAATTTACATAAAAGTGAACAAAAACACTTGACTTTTGCGCAGAAATGGACGAAGATAGAAGTATCGGATCGAAAGATCAAAAATGTCCGTATGGCGTGACAAGAGAGAAAGAAAAAAATAATTTTCACAGAGGGAAACAATCATGAGTAAATCATCGGAAACAATCTGCCGGATATGCCTTGGCAGGAAAAACCAGCAGGAGAGCACATGCCGGTATGGCGCTATGATCAGAACCCGATCATCGGCCGTTACGAGCAGAAACGTTCCAACAGTATCTTCAACAGCGCAGTCGTACCGTTCGAGGACGGATACGTAGGTGTATTCCGCTGCGACAGCCGTTCCATCAGCATGGACATCTTCGTTGGAAGAAGTAAAGACGGTATCCACTGGGAGATCGAGGATGAACCGATCAAATTTGAGGGCGCTGACGAGGAGATTCTGACAAGAGAGTACCGTTATGACCCGCGTGTCTGCAAAATCGACGACAAATACTATGTAACCTGGTGCAACGGCTATCACGGCCCGACCATCGGTGTTGCTTACACCTATGACTTCAAGAAATTCGTTCAGCTTGAGAACGCATTCCTTCCATTCAACCGTAACGGCGTGCTGTTCCCGAGAAAGATCAACGGCTACTACATGATGATGAGCCGTCCAAGCGACAACGGCCATACACCGTTCGGCGATATCTTTGTCAGCCAGAGTAAAGATATGGAATTCTGGGGAAGACACCGTCACATGATGAGCCCGGTCCGCGGCGATGAGTCTGCATGGCAGTGCACCAAGATCGGTGCCGGCCCGGTTCCGATCGAAACAGATGAGGGATGGCTGCTGATCTACCACGGCGTTATCACAACCTGCAACGGATACGTATATCGTATGGGATGCGCACTGCTTGATATCGACGAGCCGTGGAAAGTAAAATACAGAACGAAAGACTATATTATGGCTCCGATCACCCAGTACGAAGTGCATGGGTGATGTTCCGAACGTAGTATTCCCGTGCGCAACCTTAAGCGATGCAGCAACCGGAAGAATCACTATCTACTACGGATGCGCAGATACTGTAACCGGTATGGCATTCACAACCGTAGATGAGCTGCTGAACTATGTGAAAGAGAATAGCCTTTGATTTATAAGATAACTTAAAAAGCGACAAGTCCGCCGGGCTTACGGGTGAAAGAAGCCTGCAGGTCCGGCGGACTTTCTTTTTAAAAATGACCCCATGGAAAGCATAAGGAGGCACTATGAAATTTGTAAAAGAGCGTGTGAACGTGATCTGCCAGGAACTGGCAAGACTTTCGATTTCACAGAAAATCAAAATCACCGATATGCAGGTGAAAAACGGATGCTATATCACACCGGCAGAGGCCGATGCATCAAAAGAGCCGTGGACATCGTTTGATACGGTCAATGACCGCTGGTACGGACCGGACAAACATTACTGGTTCCGCACCACCATCACCATTCCGGAGAGTTTCGATGGAAAAATCTCTGGATGAGAGTCCATGCAGGACTGGACGACTGGGATGACGGAAGAAACCCGCAGTTCCTGCTGTTTGCAAACGGCGAAGTGATCCAGTATGGATATCAACCACCGCGAAGTACTTGTAAGAGAAAACGCAAAGGCCGGTGAAAAAATCCAGCTTGACCTGCAGTCCTACACCGGAACGCTGCACAGCGAGTTCCGTCTGCTGGCAGACCTTGAGGAGCATGATGCGAAAATCGAGGAGATCTATTACGACCTTATCGTTCCGATGCAGGGCCTGAACCGTATGGACGAGGATAATAAAACGCGTCTGGATCTCGAAACCGCACTGACCAACACGATCAATCTGCTGGACCTGCGCAAGCCGTACAGTAAAGAGTTCTACGCTTCCATCGAAGAGGCAGAAAAATGCATCCAGGAAGAGATCTATGAAAAATGGGCGGCTGGGACGAAGTTGTGGCAACGTGCATCGGCCACACCCACATTGATGTGGCATGGCTGTGGACGATTGACCAGGTTCGCCAGAAATCCTGCCGAAGCTTTGCAACGGTATTAAAACTGATGGAGGAGTATCCGAACTATCACTTCATGTCGAGCCAGCCGAAGCTCTACAGCTTTGTCAAAGAAAGACACCCGGAAGTGTACGAGAAAATCCGCCAGAGAGTCAAAGAAGGACGCTGGGACCGGAAGGCGGCATGTGGGTTGAGGCAGACTGCAACCTGACTTCAGGAGAGTCCCTCGTGCGCCAGTTCCTGTTCGGAAAACGCTTTTTCAAAGAAGAGTTTGGCGTGGACAACAAGATCCTGTGGCTGCCGGATGTCTTCGGATACAGCGCAGCGATGCCGCAGATTCTGAAAAAATGCGGAATTGACTACTTCATGACGACCAAACTGGCATGGAACGAGTTCAACAAAGTGCCGTACGATACGATGAACTGGGAAGCATCGACGGAAGTGAAGTATTCACTCATATGATCACAACGCTCGGCGTCGGACAGCCGGAGACGAGCTTCTTTACCACATACAACGGAATGCTGCACCCGGATGCCATCATGGCGGATGGGACCGCTACCAGAACAAGGACATCAACAACGATATCCTGATCAGCTACGGCTACGGAGACGGCGGCGGCGGCCCGACCAGAAGAATGCTGGAGACATCCAAACGTATGGAAAAAGGCATCAAAGGTGTGCCGAAAGTACGCCAGGCATTTGCGAGAACGTATTTCGACGAGCTGCATGAGAAGGTAAAAGACAGCAAACGCCTCCCAACCTGGATCGGCGAACTGTATTTTGAGTTCCACCGCGGAACATACACCTCGATGGCACGCAACAAACGCGGCAACCGTAAGAGCGAGTACGCGATGATGGAATTAGAGCTTCTGTCCGTTCTGGCCGAAAACGCCGGAAAAGCATACCCGACCGAAGAACTGAACCGCATGTGGGAGATGATCCTGACCAACCAGTTCCACGATATTCTGCCGGGCTCCTCGATCCATGAGGTATATGAGCAGACGAAGAAAGAATATGCAGAGATTGCGGAGACATCAGCAAAACTGATCGGCGAGCGCATGGAAGCACTCTGCGGAACAAAAGACGAGAGCGTGACCGTATGGAACACTCTCGGCCACAGAAGAAACGACGTTGTTGTACTCGGTGAGACCGCGGCAGAAGCCATGACCGACGGAACCACCGTATATCCGGTACAGCAGACGAAAGACGGAGCCATTGTCTATGCAGAAAACCTGCCGTCCAAAGGATATCAGGTTCTGCGCCCGACGAGCGGAGCCGCTGCGGAAACGCCATTTGCTGTAACAGAAGCTGGAGAGGGCTATACCCTTGAGACTCCGTTCTACACGATCCAGATCGATGCAAACGGTGAATTCACTTCCTTGTTTGATAAAGAGAATGACCGCGAAGTGCTTCAGAGCGGAACAACCGGCAACGAGCTGCGTATCTATGAGGACAAACCTCTGCAGTACAGCGCATGGAACCTGGATATCTTCCATACCGAGAAATCCTGGAAGGTGGAGGGTGTACGCCGCATGGAGTGGACAGAAAACGGTCCGGTCCGCGCAACACTGGAAATTGAGCGCGAAGTGATGGACACCGTCATCCGCCAGCAGATCCATTTCTATGCAAAAGACCGCAGAATCGACTTCGAAACCTACGTTGACTGGAAGTTCGCCGAGCATGTACTGAAAGTTCACTTCCCGGTAGACGTTCACAGCGACGAGGCAACTTCGATATCCAGTTCGGTAATGTGACAAGAAAACTGCACACCAACACAAGCTGGGATCAGGCAAGATTCGAAGTATGCGGCCACAAATGGGCTGATATCTCAGAGGGAAGCTACGGCGTCAGCCTGATGAACGACTGCAAGTACGGCTATTCCATGAAGAACCGTGTGATGACGCAGACTCTGATCAAATCCGGAACTGAGCCGAACCTGACCGCAGACCAGGAAGAGCATTTCTTTACTTACTCTCTGTATCCGCACGCAGGAACATGGCGTGAGGCAGGCACCGAGCAGGAAGCTCTGAACCTGAACGTACCGGCAAAAGCAGTTGCAGGTGCAGCAGAGAAAGACCGCATGGAATTCCTGTCTGTAGACAAACGCGACGTAGTGCTTGAGACTGTGAAGAAGGCAGAGGACGGCGACGGCGTAATCGTTCGTCTGTACGAGGTGGAGAATGCAAGAACGAAAGTGACCCTGCACTGCGCAGAGGCAATTGCATCCGCTGAGGAGACCGACCTTCTCGAGAACCCGATCGAGGGCGCGCTTGGTGTGAAGGAGAACGAGATTGAGCTTACGATCAAGCCGTATGAGATCCGTACGATCCGCATCCGCACCGCGAAGTAAGAAAACAGAAATAAAATATAGAAATCACAATTGGTCCACTGGACCAATTGTTGATATGCCGAGCAACAGAAAAAGACACCGTGTCCCGGAAGGGAAGACGGTGTCTTTTTTGAAAACAGATGAAAAATAAAATCAGTCACCGGTGGAATCGCGGTACAGCACGGTTGGTGCCGAGATACGTAATTTCATGCGGCGTGTTCGGATATTTGATCCGGTACAGAATCTGGAGTGCCAGACGTGCGCCGAGTTCTTCGTTGAAGACCTGAACGGTCGTCAGATGTTCTGCCAGAAGATCCTCTGTATTGTTGTCGAAGCCGGATACTGCAACGTCCTCCGGTACGCGTAAGCCCCGTTTTTCGAGAAGCTGCATCAGAATGCAGGCAACGTAGTCGCTGGCGCAGACGAAAGCGTCCGGCATGCGGGACAGGGAAGAAAGGAAGGTATCGATTTCTTCACGGTACGTATCGATGCCGAGCGGTGTCGTCAGGCAGAGAGAAGAATCCACCTTTTTACCGGCATCCGCCAGAGCCTGGCAGAAACCTTCATATCGTTCGCGGTTGGACTGTGCGTAGCTGATATCACCGATGAAGCCGGAAGGGTGCGTCCCTGCTCGAGCAGATGGCAGGTGATGCGGCGGACACTGGTGCGGCTCTCCATGAGAAGCAGGTCGCCGTTCAGCTCATCCGGGGCAACAAGAGAGGAAGTGTCCAGGAACACTTTCGGAATCTGTGTCTCTGCGAGCAGGCGCAGAAGACGCTCGTTGTACACATTCAGAACGATGATGCCGTGAACATTTCCGTTTGTAAGAGTCGGCGGGAGAAAATACGTTTTATCCGCCGAAGTCGGAAGATACGTGTAAACGAGATTGACATTGTGTGTCGAAAATACTTTTGCAATTTGGTGGATGATGGTCATCCAGAAAAGTGAGGTTTCCGGTCTGCAGACGGCAACTGCAATGTTGACCGGCGTGGTCTCCTCTGCGCTCTGCGGATACTGAAAATCCTCCGGGATGGCATAGCCGAGTTCCTGGGCTTTGGCGATGACCTTGGTGCGCAGGGAATCGGAGACGCTTCGTGTCCGCTGAACACCTTCCAGACCGTAGTCCGGGAGATGCCCAGGGAGTTCGCGATTTCCTGTAACGTTACTTTTTCATAGTTTAAACCGATCCTGTTACAAATTTTGAGTGCTAACACATATTATACACTTAACGTGTAACTTTTTCAACCTTTCCATTGGAAGACAGAAGGAGTAAATGTGCTCCGTCGGCACTCGGGCAGGTGATCAGGTAAGAGTGGCTTGTGGTCTCAATGGTGTAGTCAAGAGCTTTGACGGTTTTGTTGAAGTCATTTGGAGCGTAAGCGGCAAGGGTCTCCTGTAAGACGGTAAGACTGTCGCTGTAGGAACCGGTTGTCTCAAACAGAATGTTTTCTGCGTAATACAGCTTGCGGAGTTCCCATTTGCGGTATTCGTCCTCCGGAATCGTGATGTCACACGGTGCGTCGTCGCGGTCGTCAGAGAAGAAAACGAAAGACCAGAGTTCCGGGTAATGAATGTTGATGACACCGGTCGAGCCCATACCCAGTTGTCCTCCGGGAGAACGTTTCCGGCTTCATTGGTACGTTTTACATAAGTGTTGTCCTTGATGTCCACTTTCCACTGAACACGGGAGAAGTTCATACGGTAGAATTCTCCGTTTTTCGGTGCGCGGCGTTCTTTCTGATACTCATAGAGAGCAGCGAACGGAATGACAACCTCAACGCTCCAGCACTTGTTTTCTGCGGATGGATCGTTGATGGAGCCATCTACATGAACAGCGGTGCGCAGACCGTGCATGTCGTAGCCATTGAGGCCGCTTCCGCCGTCACGGTATGGCTCGGAAAGAAACAGATCCCATACCGTGTTCAGAACGTTCATTTCGAACTCATAGTAATGGTACGTATCAGAATCCGGGTCAACGAAGATTTCAAAATCGTTGTCGAGGAAAATGACGGAGTCGCGCTCGGTCTGGTGTCCCCAGATTTCATCGCCGTCAAGCACGGCTGCTACGTAAAGGTTCTCGTCATCCCAGAGCATTTTTGCACGGGTGACAAAGCGCGGAAGCGGCATGTGGCTTCCTTCGATATCGAGAAATTCGTCGGTATACGGGGCATCTTCCCAGAATGGTTTGTTGATGTTTCCGTCTAACTCGAACGGCTTTTTTGCGCGGTGGCAGGTGTAAACCGGCGGTGCGAACGGGACTGCCGGAACCGGAATTGTGATGTTTGTACTCATAGTAAAAATCTCCCTTTCAAATATTTACTGTTAAGCTTTTTTAGAAAACACGCGGAAAACGTGTCGACAAAAGGTATCATAACACCAGAAGTAATAAAATTCAACATTAAAATGAACAAAAATGAACGAAAGATAACTTACTGTGGACAAAATGAAAAGAATGCGGTACAATAAAGCCACTTGAAATAAGGAGAAGGACAAGGAGGAAACAAAAACAATGGAAGCATATCAGAATGCGGCCCTTTCCCCGGAAGAGCGCGCAAAAGACCTGCTCGGAAAAATGACGCTGCAGGAAAAAGTAGGACAGTTAAATCAGCGTCTGTACGGATTCCGGATTTACGAGAGACAGGGTGAGGAGTTTACACTGACAGAGGAATTTAAAGAGGAAGTAGAGCGCATGGGAGGGCTTGGCGTCCTGTACGGCCTGTACCGTGCCGATCCGTGGGCAGATAAAGATGAGAAGACCGGCATTGTGCTGGAACTTTCCGCAAAAGCCTATAATATAGTACAGAAATATGTGATCGATCATTCCCGCCTCGGCATCCCGATGATGATGAGCACCGAGTGCCCGCACGGCCATCAGGCGCTCGGCGGCGGTCTGCTTCCGGTCAACCTGGCAGCAGGCGCAACATTCGACCCGGAACTTCTTTCCGAAGGCTACAAGGCATGCGGAAAACAGTTAAAGAGCGGTCATGTGGATCTGGCGCTGATGTCGGCGCTCGATATGGCGCGCGACCCGAGATGGGGAAGAAGTGAGGAGTGCTACTCTGAGACCCGTGCCTTGCCGCATCCATGGCAAAAGCGGCAGTCACCGGTATGCAGTCCACCGGTGTCGGCAGTGTGGCAAAACACTTCTGCGCACAGGGCGAGACAACCGGAGGTGTGAACGCGAGTGCTGCAAGAATCGGCGAGCGGGAGCTGCGGGAAATCCATTTCCATCGGCAAAAGCGTGCTGTGAAGCAGGCGTGGAAGGCATCATGGCGGCATACAACGAGATCGACGGCGTGTACTGCCACAGAAACGCATGGCTGCTCCGCGATGTTCTGCGCGGTGAAATGGGCTTTGACGGCATTGTGATGGCAGATGGTTTGGCTGTAGATTTCCTTAAGATACCGAGGGTGATACTCTGCATGCAGGCGTTGCAGCGAGAAAAGCCGGTGTGGATGTGAGCCTCTGGGATGAAGCGTTCAGCCGTCTCGGCGAGGCCGTAGAGCAGGGACTTCTCGATGAGAGCGAGATCGACGAGTCTGTTCTCAAAGTTCTGAAGCTGAAATTTGAAAAGGGTCTGTTTGAACATCCTTATATGGAAGAAAACATGCTCACCCCGGAAGAAGCCGGGATCCCGGAAGTATCTCTTTCCCTGGCACGGGAGTCCGCTGTTCTTCTGAAAAACGAGGAGAGTGTGCTGCCGCTTGCTAAGAAGTACAAAAAAGTAGCTGTGATCGGCTATCACGCAGCAGACCGTTATTGCATGCTCGGCGACTACACCCCGCCGGTTCCGGAAAGCGAGTGCGTCACCGTCCTTCAGGGCATGAAACAGGAAGCACCGGAGGGCGTGGAAGTTTCCTATGCAATGGGAAGTGAATTTTCAGAGGCTGACGAGGACGAGAAAGCAAAAGCACTGGCACTTGCAGCAAAGAGCGATGTGATCGTAGCTGTTGTCGGCGGTTCTTCTTCCCGTTTCGGCGGAGCTGTGTTCGATGCAAACGGTGCAGCATCCAAGGGAACCGGCAGCCGTTCGATGGACTGCGGCGAGGGAATGGACACCGCAAAGGTTCACATCCCGGCAGCACAGGAAGAACTGGTTGCAGAGCTTGCCCGCCTTGGCAAGCCGATGGTAACCGTTGTGATCGCAGGAAGAGCATACTGCATCGAGGATATCGAAAATGCTTCGAATGCCCTTCTGTATGCGTTTTATCCGGGTCCGATGGGCGGCAAGGCCGTTGCAGAGATGCTCTACGGAACCACGAATCCGTCCGGCCGTCTCCCGGTATCCATGCCGCGCCACGCCGGTCAGATTCCGGTGTGCTACAATTACCGTACCTCCGTCGTTCCGGCATACTGCGATATGACGAGCCAGCCGCTGCATACGTTCGGTGAGGGAAAATCCTACACGACGTTTGCGTGCAGCGATGTTTCCGTGAACAAAGAAGAAAACGGTGCTGCCGTTTCGTTTACCGTAGAGAACACCGGTGCCATGGCAGGAACCTCCGTTCCGTGTCTGTATGTGCGGAAACGTTCCGGCGGTGTGGTAGCGAGAATCAAAGAGCTGAAAGCTTTTACCAGAATTTCTCTTGCACCGGGTGAGAAAAAAGAAGTTTCGTTCCAGCTTTCCAAAGAGGAGATGAACTTTGTCCAGATTCCGGGAAAACCGGAAGTGATCTGCCATGACTATGAGCTGATGCTCGAGGATGGAGCAGAGAAATGGTGGAGCGGAAATGTAACTGAAATGTAAGGCTTGACGGAAGATAATATAAAAAGTAATAAAACTGAACAAAGGGAGAAAATATGTTGCGAAACAAAACGACGTATTTTCTCCCTTTTTGTTTCTTTGAAATGGACGAAAATACGAAAAAAGATAACATGGATCACGGCCGCAAGGGACAGAAAAACCGAAAAACGCGTCGAAATATAGGAAAAGTGCCTAAAAAAACGCCTGCTTAAATTGCGTAAAAGTAACAAACTGGTATATATGTTCAATTAATGGTTGACAAATAAGGTAACAAAAGGTAAAATAAATTCAACAAAACAGTGTTGGATAAATCTTAAATCACAGATTGATTGTAGCAGTTGCACAAAAAAGAAGGAACACGCGAGGATGATGCGAAAGCAAAATGTTCAAAATGTTTACGACCGGAAATGCGACAATCAAGGAAAACACGAAACCTTTAAAAGGGAGGAAAGAGAGAAATGAAAGAGAAACCAACAAAAGCAAAGAAAAAAGGCCGTACCATCCGCGCCTTTAAGAGAGACATCTCGCTTTGGCTTTTCTGTGTTCCGGGCGTGATCCTGACATTCATCTTCAGCTACATTCCGATGTATGGTGTACAGATCGCGTTCCGCCGCTTCAATGCGACGGCCGGAATCACTAAGAGCCCGTGGGTAGGCATGTACTACTTTGAGAGATTCTTCAACTCTCCATACTTTGCATCCACCATCAAGAACACGTTGATCCTGAGTCTGTACGGACTGGTCGTATCATTCCCGATTCCGATCATCCTGGCACTGATGCTGAACTCCTTCCGCCATAAGAGATACCGGAAAGTGATCCAGACCGTCACCTACGCGCCGAACTTCATTTCCACCGTAGTTATGTGTGGTATGATCATTCTGTTCCTGTCTCCGTCCGTCGGTGTTATCAACCACGTACTGGAAGCAATCGGAATTCCGGCGGTCAACTTCATGGCGAAAAAAGCCTACTGGAGACACATTTATGTGTGGACCGGCGTATGGCAGAGTACAGGATGGAGCTCTGTTATTTACTTCGCAGCACTCGCCGGCATCAGCCCGGAGCTGCATGAGGCGGCAAAGGTAGACGGCGCAACGAAATTACAGCTGATCCGTCACATCGACCTTCCGCTGATCATGCCGACCGCAACCATTCTTCTGATTATGAACTGCGGAAGCATTCTTTCCGTCGGCTTCGAAAAAGCCTTCCTTCTGCAGAATAACCTGAATGCCAGCGTATCCGAGATCATTTCTACCTACGTCTATAAGGTCGGTCTGATCAACAACGATATGTCGTATTCTTCAGCAATCGGTCTGTTCAATACCATCGTAAACATGGTTATGCTGATCATTGTCAATACGATATCTGATAAACTTTCGGGCAACAGCCTGTGGTAGGAGGAAACGAAAACATGAGTAAAGAAAATACCGCAGTGACAAAAAAGAAAATGAAACGATGCAAAGAGGACGTCGTTTTTGACGCAGCCTGCTTCATTATCCTGACACTGGTTCTGTTTGTTGTGGCATATCCGCTGTACTGGGTTATCATTTCATCCATCAGTGCGCCAAGCGCCGTATCGAGTGGTAAAGTACTGCTTCACCCGATCGGATTTACCCTGAAAGGCTACGCAGAAGTATTTAAAAACGACCAGGTTATGAGAGGCTTTTTAAACTCCCTGATCATCACCTTCTGCGGTGTCATGGTCAACCTGATCGTAACGCTTCCGACATCATATGCACTTTCCAGAAGCAATTTCTCCGGAAAGAAACCGATCACCATTTTTTTACCTGATCACCATGTTCTTCGGCGGCGGTCTGATCCCTACCTATCTGGTTATTCAGAGACTGCAGATGCTGAACACGATCTGGGCACTGATTCTTCCAGGATGCTTAAGCGTATACAACATGATCGTGGCAAGAACCTTCTTCAAGTCGAACATTTCGGAAGAGCTGTATGAGGCAGCTGAAATTGACGGCTGTACCCAGGCGAGATTCTTTTTCCAGATTGCACTTCCGCTTTCCAAAGCGATCATCGCAATTCTGGTTCTGTACTATGGTGTCGGCCACTGGAACTCATACTTCTCAGCACTCGTTTATATTTCGGACAAAGCAAAGTATCCGTTGCAGCTGGTTCTGCGTAACATCCTGATCACAAACCAGACCGCGCTGTCCCAGACAGCAACAACTGCGGCAGCAAGAGCAGCACTGCAGGAAAAACAGCAGCTGATCGATGTTATGAAATACTCGCTGATCATCATCAGCAGTATCCCGGTTCTGGTTATGTACATTGGTGCAGAAGCACTTTGTAAAGGGTGTTATGATCGGATCCATGAAGGGTTGATTTACAGCAGAAACTTATTTGACGATTTATCTGCCGCACGGGAAACAGCGGTATGTAAATAAAGGGTCCGGACAACGGACAGGCAAAAGCGCTTCCGGCGGAAAATGCCGCCGGAACAACACAGGAGGGAAAAATCATGAAAAGAAAAGCAGTCGCAGCAGTTTTAACTGCAGTAATGGTGGCATCTATGTTTACCGGATGCGGAAGTGATAAGGGAAGCAGCTCTGCAAAGAGTACTTCTGCAGCATCCGCAGCAAACGACACCGTGGATGAAGACGGAAAAGTAAACGGCATTATGTATCAGGAAGGTCTTCCGCTGGTAGATGAGGGAGCTTACACCTTCTCCATCTTCTGCGATGATTCCAGCGAATCCGGCGAGTTTATTATGCTCGATGAGTTCAAAAAACAGACCAATGAAGACGTGACCTGAAAATTATCCATATGAAACAGCAACAGAGAGACTGAATCTGGACCTGAACTCCGGAGATTACGCAGATGTGATCGGCGGATGGACCTTAAGCGACAATGCAATCCTCACCTACGGTGTAAACCAGGGCGTATTCATTCCGCTGGAAGATTATTTTGAAAAATACTGCCCGAACATTTCTGCGATCCTGGATCTGCCGGGTGTAAGAGAAAAATGACAGCACCGGACGGACATATCTACACAATTCCGTACGTATGCGCCGATACAACCGTTGGATACAGCCCATACATCAATACGAAATGGCTGGAGAATGTTGGCATGAGCATGCCGACCACGACAGACGAGTTTGAGGCAGTTTTGAAAGCCTTCAAAGAGCAGGATGCAAACGGCAACGGCGACGCTTCCGATGAAATCCCGTTCTCTACAGACCCGAACAACAAACATATCGAGCTATGGCCGGTTACTTCGGACTTCCGATGAACAAACTTGGTATTGCAATCCAGGATGAAAAGGTTGTTTACGGCGGTGTCAGTGATACATACCGTGAGTTCCTTTCCTGGTTCCACAAACTGTATGCAGAAGGACTTGTAGACGTAGAGCTTTACACACAGGACAGCTCCACATGGAAGGTAAAGGAAATCAGGACCTGTACGGCGTTTCCATCGCATACGGAAGCAGAGAGTTTACCGGAATCCCGGATGCAGAGGAAAGAGGCGATTTCGACTCCATGCCTGTTCTGAACACAGACAAAGACGGAATCTGGATGCGCGATACGGAAGGCTTCAGCGTATACAGAACCCAGGCTGTCATCACAAACAAGGCAGAGCATCCGGAAATCATCTGCCGCTGGTTTGACAATGCATTCGCACTGGAGAACGGCATCGGCTGCAACAGAGGACCGGTTGGTGTGATTGTAAACAAAGAGGATGACGGATACCATGCGATTGACACCACCACACTGTCTGAGGAAGATCAGGAAAAATATTCCTGGAGCAATCTGTGGCCGCAGTCTCTGCCGAAATATCTGCCGGCAGACTTCGAATTTGTAGAAGAGCATCCGATGTATGATGAGAAAAAAGCAACAGAGGAAGCTTATGAGGCAAATCTGACCAAAGAGATTATTCCGTCCTACTGGATTGACCTGGATAAGATTGATACCTTCTCTGATACGAACACAGCAATCAAAGATTTCTTTGAGCAGCAGCAGGCGCAGTTCGTATGCGGCGAGCTTGACATCGACAACGATGCTGACTGGCAGGCTTATGTAGACGGTATGTACTCTCTGGGACTTGAGGACTGGGTAGCAACTCAGGGTATTGAGGAAATCGCGAAATAAATAGGAAAAGGTAATGATATTTCCTATGGAATGAAAAAAGGCATATTACAGTGTAAAACGGTAATATGCCTTTCTTTTTGGGCAAGAACTGATATAATGGGAAGAAACAATAAAGGGGTAATTAGATCGGATAAAAAAGCTATGCCCGGAGTCTTTTAATCCGGGAGTACAAAAAAGGAGGAGCTGGAAGATATGATGCAGGACTGGTTTCGGAACGCGAAGCTGGGCATTTTTATCCATTATGGGATTTATGCGGTGGGTGATGTGTCGGAGTCATGGTCGTTCCACAACGGAAATATTTCTTATGAAGATTACATGAAACAGTGTGAAGGCTTTACAGCATCGAAGTTTGATGCGAAAAAATGGGCGGAGCTGTTTCAAAAAGCAGGTGCGCAGTACGTGGTTATGACAGCAAAGCACCATGACGGCGTGGCACTGTTTGATACCGGATACAGTGATTTAAGTGTTGTGAAGAAAACACCGGCAGCGCGCGACCTTGTAAAAGAGTATACAGCTGCCATGCGTGAGGCAGGTCTGAAGGTCGGCCTTTATTATTCACTGATCGACTGGTCGGATCCGCGGTATCGCACGGTTTACCCGGAAGGAATGAAAAAAGAAGACTGTCTGAACGATATCTATGGTTCCCCGGCCGGAAAAGAGGAGGAGCCGCAGAAATGGCAGGAGTTTCTGGAATTCAACAATCATCAGTTAAAAGAACTGATGTCGAATTACGGAACGGTGGATCTTTTATGGTTTGATGGTGACTGGGAACGGAGCGCGGCACAGTGGAAGATGCCGGAATTCAGGGAATATCTGCATACCCTGAATCCGAACGTTGTATTGAATTCGAGAATGCAGGGCTATGGAGATTATGAGACACCGGAGCAGGGAATCCCGCTGTACGGACCGAAAGGCGAGTGGGAATTCTGCACGACAATCAACGATTCCTGGGGATATCGTCCATCGGACAATGATTACAAGAGCAGCGGTCAGATTGTGCGCATGTTCTGTGACTGTATTACCCTCGGCGGAAGAATGCTGCTGGACATCGGACCGAAAGAGGACGGAACGCTCGATGAGCGTCAGGAGAAGGTGCTGCTGGATCTCGGCGGATGGATTCATGACCACGAGGAGGCGGTATTTGGAACAGAAAAAGGACTGGATTACAATCATTCCTCGGCGGAAGTACGATTTCGGCGGATAAGAAGACGATGTATCTTTTCGTCTATGATAAGCCGCAGGAGACGTTGTGCGTGAAAGGCATTAAGACACCGGTGAAGAAGGTGACGGTTCTGCATACGGGAGAGGAGCTTCGGTTCTCCTATACGGGTTCCCTTCCATGGAGCGGTATTCCGGGAACACTCTGGATCTGGGCCGGCGAGATGAGTATTCATCCGTTTGCAACGGTTGTGAAGGTAGAGCTTGAGGATGAGATCACCTACAATCTGGGACACGGGGAAGTCGTAACCTTTAATGAGTAAAACGATTCGGACAGAGGAGCTTATGAGATGAAGAGAATAATTGGCTATGTAAATACGGCGGACTTAAATCATATGCGAGAAGAGGATGTGCGGGCACTTACCGTGATCAATATTGCATTTGGTCTGATCCGGGACGGAGAAATTGTATGGGATGCAAGGATGCACGGGATGGAATAGTATCCATTCGGAAAAGCAACCCGGAGCTGAAGATTGTATTGTCCGTAGGCGGCTGGGGAGCAGACGGCTTTTCCCAGGCTGCAAGAACAAAAGAGGGAAGAGAGCGGTTTGCTGCGAGTGCACTTGCAATTGTGAAGGAGTATGGTCTGGACGGCATTGACATTGACTGGGAGTATCCGGGCACATCGCTGGCAGGAATTGCGTCGGACAGATCGGATAAAGAGAATTATACGCTGCTTCTGGCGGAGCTTCGGAAGACACTGGACGCGTACAGAGAAGGCATGCTTGTAACGACAGCAGTCGGCGGAGATGTTTACTTTGCACTGCAGACAGATATGAAGGAGGCCTCCCGGTATCTGGATTATGTGCAGCTGATGACGTATGATCTGCAGGGCGGTTTCCAGAAGGTGACGGGACATCATGCGGCGCTGTATCACAGTGAGGGAAATTTGTTTGATGCATGTGTGCAGAAGGCAGTGAACGGTTTTGTAAATGCAGGCGTTCCAATGGAGAAGCTGATTCTTGGCGTACCGTTTTATTCCAGAAAATGGGATGGAGTAAAAGGCGCCGGATGCCGCAACGGGCTTGGAATGGAAGCAGAGACGGTCGGAGGATATGGCGGTGACTATGGCGAGCTCAAAGAGAGCTGGATCGGAAAGAGGGGATTTATCCGGTATTGGGATGAGCAGGCAAAGGTTCCGTATCTGTTTGACGGGGAAACATTTATCAGCTATGAGACTGCGAGTCACTTGGGGTGAAAATTGCGTACCTGAAAGAAAAGGGCATGGGGGGCATTATGTTCTGGGAGTATAAATGCGATCCCAGCGGAGAATTACTTCATTTATAAAGAAAAATATGTAGCGTAGTGACCCACAGCCGGTATGTGAAAAGGCTCCTCGCTCCGGTGTTCCTGAAAAATCGCAAGGAATCCTTTTTCACATGGCGTCTGCCGCCGGTGGGCGGATGTACGTTGTGGAGACGGATAGGAAAAAAGAGAAAGGGATAGATAGAATCATGATCTCAGAAAATTTGAAAAAATATGCAACGGAAAAATTTGAGGGACGGAGAGAGCTTCTGGCTCCGGTGATGCCTGTTATCGAAGAAAAATTGAAACAGTGCAGTGAAGAAGAGGCTGTGCTGATGAAGTTTCTGTATGGTACGATGCCGGTAAGGGATGCGGGAGAATATGGATTTAACCTTTTTCTTTCGTACGTGAAGCATGCGCTGATGCTGCGGGAGAAGGTGGCATGGTGTAAGGAACTGCCGGAGGATGTGTTTGTAAATTATGTGCTGTACGACCGGATCAATTCCGAGGATATTACGGACTGCAGACCGTTTTTTTACGAGCAGATTATGGGGCGTGTAGCCGGAATGAGTCTTTGGGAGGCAATTCTGGAGATTAATTACTGGTGTGCGGAGCATGCAACGTATGAGGCGACGGACAGCAGAACGGCATCTCCGATGACGATGTATCGGAGCGGAAAGGGACGCTGCGGCGAGGAGTCAACGTTTGCAGTTACGGCGTATCGGAGTGTCGGTATTGCGGCGCGGCAGGTCTATACACCAAGATGGGCGCACTGTGATGACAATCATGCATGGGTTGAGGTGTTTGTGGACGGCGAGTGGCATTTTCTCGGCGCCTGTGAGCCGGAAGAAGTGCTGGATACCGGCTGGTTCTCGGGTCCGGCGAATCGGGCAATTCTGATTCATACGCGGAACTTCTCGGATTATGTGAAGGAAAGTAACGAGGAGTATCTTGGAAAAGAAGGAGCGCTGTACTACTTTAACCATACAGATTTTTATGGCAGAACGAAGCTGGTGAAGATTCTTGTGAAGGATGAGAATGGAAAACCGGCTGCAGGAGCGCATATTGCGGTTGAAATCCTGAATATGGCAGAGTTTTCCCGGCTGCAGTGATGATTGCGGATGCGGACGGAGAAGTTCAGATGACACTTGGCCTTGGCGATATCCGGGTACGGGCATTTGACGGAATACGCCGGGCAGAGGCAATGATGCGGATTGAGGAGGAGGATTCGCTGGAACTGGTGCTTCGTGAAGAGGCGGTTCCGGAAGCGGATGACAGGTGGCAGACGCTGGAAATCCGGGCACCGAAGGAGGTGCCGGTACGGAATGTCGTTGCCACAAAGGAGCAGAAGGAGCGCAATGCGGCACGGATGGCAGAGGCGGAACGGCTTCGGAAGGGCACGGTTTGCAGCATGCTTGAGTGAGAAAAGGCTGATGCGTATCCGGAAGCGGAAGAGATTTCCACCGGCAGGAGAGAATTTTGAGGAGGTTTATACATTCCTTTCCAAAGATGAAAATCCGAACCGGAAGAAGCTGCTGTTTTCGCTGGCTTTAAAGGATGCGAAGGACTTGAAGGCATCCGTTTTAGAGGATCATCTCGACTGCGAGCAGGGGGATCTGCCGGAGGAGATTTTCAGGAAGGATCTTCTTTGCCCGCGTATTTTCCTCGAGGAGCTGACGCCGTATCGGAGCATGATCCGCGGATTTTTGAAGAGGAGACAAAACGTAGCTTTGTGGAGCAGCCGGAACGGATTCTGGATTATCTTAAGAAGAATATTACCTTCCATGCAGAAGAAGAGTATGACACGATCATGGCAACACCGGTCGGCGTCCTTACGATGAAACAGGGAAGTCCTCTGGCGCAGAAGATTCTGTTTGTGGCAATCTGCCGGAGTCTCAATGTAGCGGCAAGACTGAATCCGGTGACCCTGGAGCCGGAGTATTACCGTGATGGGGCATTCCACAGTGTGGGAACAGAAGCTGCTGTTTTGAAGGATGAAACGGAAAGTGCGGTTCTGACACTGAATGCGGAGGATGGAAGCGCATGGAAGTATTATCAGACGTGGACCATCGGAAAGTGGAACGGAACAGTGTTTGAGACGCTGAATTACGAAGAAACCGCATTCAATGGCAAAACACTGGCTCTGACCCTGGAGCCGGGCTGCTATCGTCTGATTACAAGTATGCGTATGCCGAACGGTGACCAGCATGCCGCATACCGCGTGTTTGAACTGAAGGCGGGAGAAGCAAAAGAGATTTATCTGGAAACCGTGAAAAAAGAGCTGGATGAGCTGTTAGAGCACATCGAACTGCCGGAGATCACGCTGGAGGATCTGGATGGAAAGGCGCATACCCTGAACGATCTCACCAAAGACGGCCCGATCCTTCTGGCCTTCCTCGGAACCGGAGAGGAGCCGACCGAGCATGTTCTGAATGAGCTGATCGAAATCGCAGAGAAGTGGAACGCAAAAGACGCTGCCATGCAGCCGTGCTCCGCACGAAAGCCGACCTGGAAAACACGACTTTCCAGAAAGCCCGCGCAGCAATCCACAACATGTCCCTCTACCTCGACCCATCCGACGACGCCCCGGCGATCGCCGAAAAAATGGGAATCGACGCAGAAAAACTCCCACTGCTGATCCTCGCATTGCCGGGAAACATCGGCGGACGCGCTTATGCCGGATATAACGTCGGCAGCGTCGGACTGATGCTGCGGCTGATGGAAGAGGCGGCGAAAGCGTAAGTTAATACTAAAAAAACAGGCTGACGCATGAATGCGGCAGCCTGTTTTTTAAAGAACGCCCAGTTTTTTCAACTGTGCCACGCCATCTTCATATCCCGTAAAATGAATTCCATGAATCCCTGCCTGCTCTGCGGCCTCGACGTTTGCTTTGGTGTCGTCAAGGAATACGCAGCGGTCCGGGGTGAGGGAGAATTTCTGGATCAGGTGCTGGTAGATCTCCGGTTCCGGTTTTGTTAAATGGCAGGTGTAGGAGAAGAGGGTTCCGTCCATGTAGGGGAGGAAGGGCATTTTCTCTTTGGTGCGCTCGAAGAGGTCTCCGGAGTAGTTGGAGAGGATGTAGAGGCGGTAGCCTTTTTCTTTTAAGGAGCGTACCCAGCTTTCTGCATACGGCAGCGGGGTGATGGTTTCCTCGCAGTGGGCGAAAACCTCTTTGATTTCTTCGGTGTATTCCGGGGCGAGGGAGCAGAATCCTTTTACAATCTCCGCCGGTGTGAGAATTCCGCGGTCGAACTGGCGCCAGTAAGGGCTTTCGAAGGTTGCGGCGGCGATTGCTTTCGTCTTTTCCGGACCGAAAGCAAAGCGTTTCAGATAGGACTCGTAGTCCCAGTTGACGAGTACGCGGCCTACATCAAAAATAATGGTATCAATCATGACTGTTTTTCTCCTTTGTCTGATTTGTCGTTCTCATCGCGGTGCGACAGAACCTTGGCAACCAGCATCATGGCATAGATGAGCACTGGTACGGTAATTGCACAGTAGAGGCAGACTGTCAGCGCCTTGTGTGCAAACGGCGTGTCGATAAACGCAAAATCATGGCGCCAAGCCCGAATCCGATCAGGACCGCGATGGCGAGAAGGGCTCCGATCTGTTTGAGTCGTTTCATAAAAATCTCCGATCGTTTACTGAAAATAAAATATAAAGAAACATAACCAAGTGTAGCACAGTTGAAAAGAAACATCCACCGCAAGTTTTAAGAATTTTTTAGAAAAAATTAATGGCGCTTTCGATTGCTTTTTTCCCTCAAAAGGGATAGAGTATTGGCATATACTTTGAAAAAGGAGAAACGAGAACAAAATGGATAAACTGAAAGAAAAACTTTCCCGCCTGATGTACGGCCGCTACGGCATCGATCAGCTGGGCAATTTTATGATGTGGGCGGCAGTTGCCATGATGATTTTCGGAGCGGTTGTACGGAGCTCCCTTATCTACACCCTGGCATTCGTCCTGATCGTCTGGGCGGATGTGCGCATCATGTCCAAGAACCATTCCAAACGGTATGCGGAAAACCAGAAATTCCTGGAACTGAAAAACCGCGTCGTCGGATTCTTCCGAGGCGGAACCCGTGCATTCAAGGATAAAGAGCACTGCTACTTCCGCTGCCGTCCTGCCATCAGCAGGTGCGTGTGCCGAAAGGAAAAGGCACATCGAGATCTGCTGCCCGAAATGCGGAACAAAATTCATCAAAAACACCTGATAAAAAGGAGCAGTGCGATTCATGTTTGGTTATGTGACCATCCGAAAGGATGACCTGAAAGTCAAAGATTACAACAAATATCAGGCATACTACTGCGGTCTGTGTCAGGATATCAAAGAGGCGTATGGAAAAAAGGGTCAGGCGATGCTGACGTTTGATATGACATTTCTTTCCATCCTGCTGACCGGGCTTTATGAGTGTGAGACAAAAGAAGAGGAGCATTACTGCTTTCTTCATCCCGGCAAAAAACATAAATGCCTGCGGAACAAATACACAAAATACTGCGCAGACATGAACGTGCTGCTCGCCTATTACAATCTGCTGGATGACTGGGAGGACGAGAAAAACTACGCGGCGTTTACAGCGGCAAAGGCTTTGAAAAAATCTGTGACACGCATCGAGCATCGTATCCGCGCCAGACGAAAGCAGTGCAGGATTACCTCGAAAAGCTGCATGCATGCGAGAAGGAAAACAATCCAGACCTCGATCTTGCGGCGGGCTATACCGGAGAGGTGATGGCGGAGATCTATATTCCGGAGGAGGACATCTGGAGCGATGATCTGCGCCAGGTCGGCTTTACATCGGAAAATTCATTTACCTGATGGATGCGCTTGATGACGTGGAAAAAGATAAAAAGAGCGGAAACTACAACCCGTTTCTGTTCATCGCAGATCAGCCGGACTTCGAGGAAACCGCAGAAAAAATCCTGCTGATGATGACGGCGGAAGCGTCGCGTGCATTTGAAAAACTTCCGATCCTGGAAAATGTAGACATTCTGCGAAATATATTGTATGCTGGTATCTGGGAAAAATACGAAATGCGAAAAAGCGCAAAAGAGCGCCAAAAAGAGGAGAAATAAAGACTGATGACAGATCCATATGAGGTGCTGGGCGTGTCCCGCGGGGCTTCGGACGATGAAATCAAAAAAGCATACCGAAAACTCAGCCGGACGTATCACCCGGATGCCAATATCAATAATCCGAATAAAGCAGAAGCAGAAGAAAAATTCAAACAGGTGCAGCAGGCGTACAAACAGATCATGGATGAACGCGAGCACGGCACCTCGTACCAGAGCGGAGGTTCGTCGTATGGCGGAGATGCTTACGGCGGCTATGGCCCGTTCGGCGGCTTTGACCCATTCGGCGGCGCGTACGGAAACGGCGGCTCCGCACGGAATGATTATGGAAATTCCGAGCAGGAAATGCGGCTGCAGGCGGCAGCCAACTACATCAACAGCGGCCACTTCCGCGAGGCGATGAACGTGCTGAACGACATTCCGACCGCAGCGGAAAATGGTATTTCCTGCATGCGATCGCAAATTCGCGCCTCGGCAACAACATCAATGCCGTGCAGGATGCCGAGATGGCAGTCAAATTAGAACCGCAGAATCTGCAGTACCAGCAGCTTTTAAGCCAACTCCGGGGTGGGGGTCAGTGGTATTCCGACATGGGAAGCGGCTACGGCTACGAGAGAAGTGCAGGTGATCTCGGAAATGGTGCTGTGAATGTATGGCAATCAATGCCATCTGCAATTGCTGCTGCTGTGGCGGAAGAGGATTTTTCTGCTGTTGATCAAAAAATAATTACAAGAAATGTATAAAAGTGAACATTCAGGGGAGAATAACAGTGTCATCGAAATTCCCCTGTTCGATGATACAAAAGAAAAATAAGGAAATACTTATCCTCCCCTTAAAAGCCCCGCTGCAACCAAAAAAACGGTTCGCTGTGGGGCTTTTTCTAACAGCCGAAGTCCTTGTTTTTCCCATCAAAACAGATTATAATGAAAGAGATCGCAATTATGACCGGAGCAAAAAAATACGAACGATCATAGAAGAAACAGAAAGAGAGAAAGCTATGGAACGAAAAACAGCATGGAATGAGTACAAGAAAAAAGATATGAAAAAGCTGGAAAAATTAAACGCCGGCTACCGCGCATTCCTGGATCACGGAAAAACGGAGCGTGAGTGTGTAAAGGAAAGTGTACGTCAGGCAGAAGAGGCCGGATACGTAAGCCTCGACACCTATGTAAAAGAAAATCGTGCGTTAAAACCGGGTGACAAGGTTTATGCTGTATGCATGAAGAAGGCCATTGCCCTGTTCCAGATCGGAACAAAGCCTCTGACAGAGGGTATGAATATTCTCGGTGCGCACATCGATTCTCCGCGTCTTGACGTAAAACAGAATCCACTGTATGAGGACAACGGATTTACATATCTTGATACCCATTATTACGGTGGTATCAAAAAATGGCAGTGGGTAACGCTTCCGCTTGCAATCCACGGTGTTGTAGCCAAGAAGGATGGCGAAGTAGTGGATGTAGTCATCGGCGAGGATGATAACGATCCGGTATTCTGTGTGACAGATCTTCTGATTCACCTTTCCAGAGAGCAGCAGACCAAACCGGCAAGTACGGTAGTAGAGGGCGAGAACCTCGATCTTCTGATCGGAAGCCAGCCGCTGGAAGGAACAGAGAAAGATGCAGTGAAAGCCATGACCTTAAAGCTCTTAAACGACAAGTATGGCATCGAAGAAGAGGATTTCCTCTCCGCAGAGCTTGAAATTGTACCGGCAGGAAAAGCGCGTGAGCTTGGTATGGATGCCAGCATGATTCTTGCATACGGCCAGGATGACCGTGTATGCGCATACACTTCTCTTGTCGCAATGCTCGAGGTGGAAGCACCGGAGAAGACATCCTGCTGCCTGCTCGTAGACAAAGAGGAGATCGGAAGCGTCGGAGCAACCGGCATGCAGTCTCATTTCTTCGAAAACACCATGGCAGAGCTGCTTGCACTTGCAGGTGAGGGAACGGAGCTTGCACTTCGGAGATGTCTGGCTTCTTCCAGAATGCTTTCTTCCGATGTAAGTGCAGCGTTTGATCCGTTGTATGCAGCAGCATTTGAGAAGAAAAACGCTGCATTTTTCGGAAAAGGTATCGTAATTAACAAATTTACAGGAGCAGGCGGAAAGAGCGGCTCAAACGATGCCAATGCAGAGTACGTCGGAGCTCTTCGCGCTATCTTTGATGATGCAAAAGTAAATTGGCAGACAGCAGAACTTGGTAAAGTTGATGTCGGAGGCGGCGGAACCATCGCCTACATCATGTCTCTGTACGGTATGGAAGTGATTGACTCCGGTGTACCGGTTCTCAGCATGCATGCTCCATGGGAAGTAACCAGCAAAGCAGATGTTTACGAGCCAAGAAGGCCTATGTGCATTTTTGAAAAATGCATAAATAATATTGAGGAGGTTTGAAACGTTTGGACAGTGACATAGTCGGCAGTATTCTTTTGCAGGTCGTATTGATAGCGGTCAATGCGGTATTTGCCTGCGCGGAGATCGCTGTGGTCTCCTGCAACGACGCTAAACTGGAAAAAATGGCACAGGAGGGAAACAAAAGAGCGGCGAAGCTGTTTCATCTGACGGAACAGCCATCCCGTTTTCTTGCAACGATACAGGTGGTCATCACTCTGTCCGGTTTTCTTGGAAGTGCCTTTGCAGCAGAAAATTTTTCGGATCGAATCGTTTCCGCTCTTGTGGACGCGGGTATGAAGATTCCGGAAAAAGACACTGGATGCGATTGCCGTTGTGCTGATTACGCTGCTTTTATCTTACATCACCCTGATCTTTGGCGAACTGGTGCCGAAAGGATTGCAATGCAGAAGGCTGAGCAGATTGCGCTCGGGATTTCCGGTCTTGTAAGCGGTGCTTCGAAGTGTTTGCACCGCTTGTGTGGATGTTGACTGCATCGACAAACGGTATCCTGCGCCTTCTGGGGATCGATCCGGATGAGGACGACGATCAGGTGACGGAGGAAGAAATCCGAATGATGGTAGATGCCGGCAGCGAAAAAGGCGCGATCGACAATGAAGAAAAAGATATGATTCAGAACGTATTTGAGTTTGATGATCTGACCATTGATGAAATCTGCGTCCACAGAACCGATGTAGATCTTCTGTGGCTGGAAGACTCGATGGAGGAGTGGGAGCAGCTGATCCATGAAAGCCGCCATTCTTATTACCCGGTCTGTGGTGAAAATGTGGACGATATCATCGGCGTTCTGGACGCCAAGGATTATTTCCGGCTTCGCACCAAGGACCGCGATCATGTCATGAAAGAAGCAATCAAACAGCCTTATTTTGTTCCTGAAAACATCAAGGCTGCCACGCTGTTCCAGAACATGAAAAAGACCGGCAACTATTTTGCGTGGTTCTGGATGAGTACGGCGGCATGGATGGAATTATCACCGTGCGTAACCTGATCGAGCAGCTTGTCGGGGACTTGAATGATGAGGCGGAGATCGGGCAGCCATCGGAAATTGAGCTGATTTCCACAGACACCTGGAAAATCATGGGAAGTGCCTCGTTGGATGATGTGGCGGAGGAACTGAAGATCAAACTGCCGGTCGATGAATATGAAACGTTCGGCGGCTACATTTTCGGCGAACTCGGTGCGGTTCCGGATGACGGCAGCCAGTTTGAACTCGAGACCGACGATCTCTGGATCAAGGTCATGCGGGTCAAAGAACACCGCGTGGAAAATACGGTGGTAAAGAAACTGCCTCCGAAAGAAAAAGGAGAGCAGGAGGAACGTAAGGAGAGGGAATGAAACGTGAACTGGATACAGCAGACCGGAAAATTGTGGAACTGCTGCAGGAAGATGCAAGGCTTCCGCTCAAAAGTATTGCAGACAAGGTAAGTCTCACTTCGCCGACGGTTTCGGCGAGAATCGACCGCCTGGAAAAGGACGGGGTGATCACCGGCTACCGTGCGAGTGTGAACCCGGAGGTTTTCGACTATCGGATCAAGGCATTCATCAATCTGGAGGTTGAGCCGGTGCGGAAAAAGGAATTCTATCCGTACATCACTGACTGCCCGAATGTGATCGAGTGCAACTGCGTGACCGGCGACTATTCGATGCTGATGGAGGTTGTGTTCCACACGACATCTGAGCTGGATCAGTTTATTGGCCAGCTTCAGCATTTTGGAAGAACGAAGACGCAGATCGTGTTCTCTACATCGGTGGAACACAGAGGAATTCCGCTCGGCGATACCAGAATCCCGATTCTGGAGCAGGAAGAAGAAAAAGGTTGATTTTCTGCGGACTTTCCGATATACTAAAGCGTGTTACAAAAACCGGAATCCCGCTAGGGGACGGCGCGAAAAAACGCGCTCAGAGAAACAGATAAAGGATGGATAATAACATGAGTTTATTACAGAATTGGCGTGATATCGCCTATAATCAGGAAGCAGACAAAAGACAGCTCCAGCAGTTCTGGACCAATTATTTCCTGATTGAGAAAAACATTTACGAGCAGCTTCTTTCCAACCCGGATGAAGTGGTAAAAGGAACCGTAAAAGAGCTGGCAGAGAAATACAAAGTGGACGTTATGACCATGGTTGGTTTCCTGGACGGCATCAACGACAGCCTTGTGATCCCGAACCGATCGAGGAGATGGAAGAGGATACCGTTGTTACACTGGCTTACGATAAAGAGCTTCTGTACAAAAACATGGTAGACGCAAAAGCAGACTGGCTGTACAACCTGCCGATGTGGGATGAGATCTTCACAGAAGAGCAGAAAGAAAACGCTTTACATGGAGCAGAAAAAATCCGGCACTGTAATCAAAGGCAAAAAAATCGGAAGAAACGATCCATGCCCGTGCGGAAGCGGAAAGAAATACAAATACTGCTGCGGTAAAAACGCATAAGAAAGAATTTTCGAGAAGAGACCGGGGAGCCGAAAGTTGAAAGGCTTCGCGGTCTCTTTTTCTATGAAGAGGGAGAAGCAGGATGCAGGAGACGGTAGTTTATCTGAAAAAAATTACACAGCCGGAGGGCGAAAAAAAAGAGCTGGAACGGGAACTCTCGCAGTGCGGATGGGAGCTGTTCCGGATGGGAATGCAGGAACAGTATGGGCTGGATGGAGAAAAGATAACGATCGAACGGAATGCGCACGGAAAACCGTACCTGCCAGGGCATCCGCAGATCTGTTTTAATATTTCTCATTCGGGGGAATACGCTGCCTGCGCTTTTGCTTCCATTCCGATCGGCATGGATCTGCAGCAGCACCGCCGCGCTGCCTGGGAGCGCATGGCAGAACGGTATTTTTCCGACGAAGACCAGAAACGCCTTGCCGCAGCGGAGAATGCTGAAACGCTGTTTTTCCGGATCTGGACCGAAGAGGAGAGCTACGGCAAGTGGAGGGGAACCGGTCTTTCGGGTTCTCTTGGAACGGAAAAGAAAGAGGGCTTCTGCATGCATTTCAGTCCGGAGAAAGGATATGAAGGCGCCGTCTGGGCAGCGGAGCCCGTGAAAATCTGCATGAAAAGAATAGAACCATAAAAATCGTGCATAACCTGTCCCGCCATCTCATATATATAACGATAAGAGGTGGTGAAGATGAAAAGGACAGGAAGACAAAAGGATATTGTTACGCCAGAGAAAAAACAGGAGCAAAGGGAACTTTTGCGCCTGTTTTCTGCGAATATACGGAAAATTCTGAAAAACACAGATCTGCTGGCCGATGACCTGCAGGAAATCCGTCTGCGGACCGCGCGCCGCTTCTGGTGGTCGCAAAGGATCAGGAGTACTTTCTGACCCCGGACGGAGCACTGACCGGGGAGTGGGAGAAAGGTTATCCCGTCTCACCGACGGATATCCGTGATACGATGGATTACATAGGAAGTTTTTCCCTCTACGCCTACGAGGATGAACTGCGGCAGGGTTTTCTGACCGTTGAGGGCGGCCACCGGATCGGCATTGCCGGAAAGACGGTAATCGAAGGGGAAAAGGTGAAAGGCATCAGCCATATATCCTGCATCAACGTGCGGGTTGCTCATGAGAAAAAGGGCTGCGCGGACCGAGTGATGCCGTACCTTTGGGAAGACGGCCGTTTCCTGCACACCCTGATTGTCTCCGCACCCGGCTGCGGCAAAACGACGATGCTGCGCGATATCATCCGCCAGATTTCGGACGGGGAGTCGCCGTATCCGGGGCTGACCGTCGGTGTGGTCGATGAACGGAGCGAGATCGCAGGCTGCTATCTCGGCGTTGCGCAGAATGATGTCGGTATCCGCACCGATGTGCTCGACTGCTGTCCGAAGGCGGAGGGCATGATGATGCTGATCCGCGCCATGTCGCCCGATGTGGTGGCAGTCGATGAGATCGGAACGGGCGAGGACATCCGTGCGATCGAGTCCGTCGTTAACTGCGGGTGCAAGCTGCTCGCGACCGTGCATGGCAATTCCATGGAGGATATGAAGCAGAAGCCTCTCCTGAACCGCCTCGTGGAATCCCACGTTTTCGAGCGGTACATCGTGCTGGATGCGAAACCCCACGCCGGAAGCGTACAGGCTATTTTTGACGGAAGAGGAACGACACTGTACCGAAGGGAGGCGTTTCTGTGATGCGGCTTGCAGTTTTACTGGCGGCTTCTCTTGCCTGCGTCGGGATCGGCTTTGCAAAGAGTGCGGCGCTGTCGGCCCATGTGAAAGATCTGGAAACACTGCAGAAAATTATCCAGTATCTGCGTGGAGAGATTGTGACGGCGGCTTCCCCGCTGCCGGATGCGTTCTGGGAGACGGGAAAGCGGATGCGGGATCCGTACCGGGATTTTTACAGGATATTTCCGAGGATATGCGCCGCCCGGACGGAAAGACACTGCCGGCGATTCTGGAAGAGAATACGGCAGTCCACCTGGCGGACACACGCCTTACAAAAGAAGAAAAAGAAGAGCTGCAGGAGGCCGGATGCAGCCTTGGCACCGGGGACCGCGCCATGCAGAAGGCGAATCTGGACCGGTATGAGCACGCCTTGTGCAGCGGATCGCGGAACTGCAGAAAGGATTGCCGGAAAGGAAGAGGCTCTGTCAGAGTCTTGGAATCATGGGAGGCCTTTTTTTATTTTTGATTCTGGTTTAGGGCGTGTCTGAAAACGGAGGAGCAGGCGTGGAGGTCGGGATTCTATTTAAATCGGGGCAGTCGGGATTCTGGTATCGGTCCTGTGCCAGGTATTAAAACACAGCGGCCGGGAAGAACAGGCATTTCTTGCAAGCCTTGCCGGTCTTGTGCTGGTGCTGTTCTGGATTCTTCCCTATATTTCCGCGCTGTTTGAGGACATCAAACAACTGTTTACAATTTAAGAGCAGGGAGAAAAAACGGAGGGGATCATATGGATATACTTCGGATCGCTGCGTTGGCACGGCGGGCGTGCTGCTTGGAATCACAGTAAGGAGCAAAGCCGGAATTTGCCCCTTCTTGTGAGGTCGGTGCCGGCTCTGCATTCTTGCCGGGACCGTCGGAAAAATGCAGTATCTGCTCGGCATGCTCGCACAAATGAAATCGTATCTCCCGGTGGACTCATCGTATCTGAATACGCTGCTGAAAATGCTTGGGATCACGTATGTGGGGCAGTTTTCCGCCGGGATCTGTAAGGATGCGGGCTATTCTTCCATTGCAGGGCAGATTGAACTGTTCGCCCGCCTGGCGGTCCTTGCCGTCAGTATGCCAGTGCTGCTCGCTCTGCTGGAAACGGTTCATGATTTTCTGTAAAAAAGCCGGATGGGGCATGGCGCTGCTTTTTCTGTGTCTCATTTTCGGAACGGGAAGAACGCAGAAAATCGAAGCAGCGGTACAAAACGTGCCGGAGAGCCTGGAAGAAGAATCACGTTTGGACACCGTAGGAACAGATCAGGAGACGGAGCGTGCGGCGGTCAGAGAAAAGAAAGGACAGCAGGAGAAAGAAGCGGGGGATACCGAAACGGATCAGGCAGCAGCAGCGCAGGACGAACTTCTTGCAGAACTCGACTTCGATGCAATCCAGCAGGAAGTGGACAGCCTGCTGTCCAGCCAGCAGTTTTCTTTTGCCGGTACGGTGCGTTCTCTTTTGCAGGATGGCGATCCCTTCCGCACCTTCCGTGCCGGAAATGCCGTTCTTTCCTGTGCCAAAACAGCATTCCTTGCGCAGAAGGGGCTGATGAAGGAGCTGTTTCTCCTCGTTCTGGCAGGCGCGGTGCTCGGCAGTTTTTCCTCTCTCTTTGAAGGAAAACAGGTCAGGGACGCCAGTTTTTATATGGTCTATCTGCTTGCGCTTGCACTGATTCTGAAAAATTTCCAGTCGAGCGGGGAAAACCTGAAAGCTGTCATCACATCGCTGGTCGCTTTTATGCGGATCCTGACGCCATCCTACTATCTGGCGGCCGCGGCCGCCGGTGGTGCATCATCAGCCGTGATGTTTTATCAGATGCTCCTTCTGGTGATTCTGGCTGTCGAAAAGCTTCTGCTCGCCCTCGTTCTCCCGATGATCCATATCTATCTGCTCATCGCCCTTGTAAACGATCTTTCCGGCGAGGAGATTTTGTCCCATATGACAGAGCTGCTGGAAACCTGCGTGAACGGCCTTTTAAAATCGTCGCTCGGCGTACTTGTGGGAATGCAGATGATCCGGAATCTGATCGCACCGGCGCTCGATTCCCTGCGGCAGATGGCACTCTGGCGGACTGCCGGAATGATTCCCGGCATCGGAAATGCGGTGAATGCTGTAACCGAGTTGGTGGCAGGCTCCGCGGTGCTGATCCGCAACTGCTTTGGCGTGACGGCAATGCTGGTACTGCTCGCAGCAGGCATGGTCCCCGCCGTTCAGCTTCTCGTTTCGGGTCTTTCCTTCCGCCTTCTCGCCGCGGCGGCGCAGCCCGTCTCGGACAAGCGGATCGCGGGATGTCTTGCGGCGGCAGGAAAAGGATATGCGATGCTTCTGCGTCTCCTTCTGACCGTAGAAGTCCTGTTTCTGCTGACGATTGCAATCCTGGCGGGAACTTTTCCTAGAGCTTGTCTGAAAAAGGCTTTTCGTGAGCCTGCGAGTCCCAGTTCGTGGGAGATTTTATCCGAATGAGGCGGCGTAGCGGGCTACGGCAACCGAATGAGGGTAAAATATACCGCAAAGTGGGGCTTGCAGCTTGCGGAAATGGTTTTTCAGACACGCTCAGGCCAGTCATTGATTTTATCTTGCCGGATTTTCTTTCAGCTGTTCCAGCAGAATGTTTTTCGTATAATTTCCAATCTCTTTTTTCTCTTCCTTCGTAAGCTCACCCGGAAGAATCGGTTTGCCGTACGTCACAGTAACGTGTGTGGCGCGGATCTTCGGAAAGTGTGCTTCCAGAATATTTCTGGAACCGGAGATGGAAAGCGGAATGATCGGACAGCCGGTCTTTGTTGCCATCTTGAATGAACCGTTGTGGAATTCGCCGAGCTCCAGCTCGCTTGGTGTTTTGCCGCGGGTGCCTTCCGGGAAGATACAGATGGAAGTGCCGCTTTTGATCTCCTCACATCCGGAGAGAATCATCTGCAGACCCTGCTTGATGTCGGAACGGTCGAGAAACAGGCAGTGGATGAGTTCCATCCAGTTCTTTAACAGCGGAATGCGTGAAAGCTCTTTTTTTGCGACAAATCCGCAGGAGCCCGGAACCGTTGTGTAGGTTACAAGGATATCAAAATAGCTGCGGTGATTGCCGATGTATAGAACAGCCCGGCCTTCGGAATATTTTCCTGACCTTTTACGGTGACCTTCGTGCCGGAAAAAAACAGAATTACGCGAAAAATCCAGCGGATCAGGGAGCGGCTTACCTTGTCACAGACCTCCGGCTTTTTCTTACGGATCAGAAGCAGAACAAGAAGCACCGGGATCGACAGAATCAGATACAGAAAAGCGGTCAGAATGACCAGAATAAAACGAATCATGAATCTTTTTCTCCTCTTGGTAAAAATAGTGATATTCAGTTATTGCGTACTTTTCAGTATACGTCATATATGGGGCGGGTTGCAATAACTTTCGTCTTTTTCGGAAAAAGATTTTGCGTCATAGAAGACTGTGGCCCGTCATACAATGGATAGAAAGAGCAGGAAGCGGCGTTTGGAATGATGAAGAAAAAGAGACGGGGAAGAGTTCTTCTGGCGGCGGTGATTCTGATGCTCCTGGCATCGTGCCGGATCACAGATGTGAGCGAGGGCGAGCGGAAGGAACTGTCGTATGCGATTGTAAAGCCGGGCGATTCCGCCGGAAATCGATCAGATTTGCGCAGGAAAAAAGAATCCGCGTTCCAGATGGCGTACGAGAGCGGGGACGATCTCTACATACTGCGCGGCTACGGAAAGCAGAAAAGCGGAGGCTTTTCCATACAGATCGAAGAAGTATCGAAATCGGAAAACGCCGTTTTCGTGCGGACAAAACTCGTCGGACCTGCCGCAAAGGAGGAGCAGAAAGGCGCCGCCTCCTGCCTTACGTCGTGCTGAAAACGAAAGCGGCGGCGGGAATCTCAGTCGTATTTGAGGATTAGAGTGGGAGGAGCCTTATGGATTTTGTAAAAAAGATTCTGCATCAGATCAGCAGAAAAAGCGAAGCGGTGTCACAGATTACGTTTGATGAGGACTACAATGTGCCGGACGCACGGCCCGATGTGGGGCGGATGATTCAGAAAAAAGGCGAGGTGACGATCGGGGATGTGCAGATTTCGGAAGGAAAAGCGCGTGTATTCGGCGGCCTCACCTTTCATCTGCTGTACGTCTCCGACGCGAACGCGCCGGATCTGCCAGCTCTCCGGCGAGCTTCCGATCGACGAGACGATCCATCTCGATGGTCTGACAGGGGGCGACAAGGTCTGCATCACCTGGGAAGTGGAAGATCTGAACCTGCATCTCATCAACTCGCGGAAGCTGGGCGTGCGCGCGATCGTCACGCTGCACGCGTGGATCGAGGAACTGTGCGACCTTGCCGTGCCGATGGAAATCCGCGGGGGAGAGCGACGTCGCGGTAAAAAGGCAGGAATACCGCGTGGTTGAGCTTGCAGTGCAGAAAAAGATGTGCTGCGTGTCAAAAAGGAGCTTACGATTCCGTCCGGCAAGCCGGAATTGCACGAGATTCTCTGGCAGGATCTGGAAGTGCGCGGTCTCGATCTCCGCTCTGAGGAGGGGCGGGTCAGTGCGCAGGGAGAACTCTTTGTCTTCTGTCTGTACAGCGACGGCGAGGAGGATCACCCGCTGCAGTGGGTGGAGCAGGCGCTCCCGTTCCAGGCAGAAGTGGAATGCCAGGCTGCATCTCCGAGATGATCCCGCGGATCGAAAGCACACTCGGCCAGACCACACTCGAAATCCAGCCCGATTCCGACGGCGAGGAGCGGGTCCTGCAGGCGGAGGCCGTACTCGAACTTGACATCTGTCTGTATCAGGAAGAAACCGTATCACTCTGCAGGACGTTTACCATCCGCACCGAGAATGCATTCCAAAAGTGCAGGAGGAGACTTTGGAGAGCCTTCTGATCCGCAATTCCTCCAAATGCCGCCTGACCGACAAACTGCAGATGCGCGTGCCGAAAAATAAAATTCTGCAGATCTGCCACAGCGACGGCAAAATCAAGATCGACGAGGAAAGAAACGTAGAAAACGGCATCGAAGTAACCGGTGTGGTGGAACTCAGGCGCTCTACGTGGTCAGTGACGACGAAATGCCGTTCTACGCCGCCGAAACCGCCATACCCTTCCGCCACACCATCGAGTCCCGGGAATCGGACCGGACTGCCGCTACGAACTCCAGTCCTCCATTGACCAGCTCTCCACAACCATGCCGGACAGCAGCGACATCGAAGCCAAAATCGTACTGAACCTGAACGCCCTCGTATTCCGCCGCAGAAAAGAAGGGTAATGCAGTACGTCGAAGAAAAAAGACCGCGATCCCGAAGAACTCCAGAAGCTACCAGGCATCACCTGCTACTTTGTCAAGCCGGGGGATACCCTGTGGGATATCGCGAAGAAATTCTATACGACGACAGATAAGATCAGGGAATTAAATGAACTGAAAACCGAAACACTCACACCGATGCAGCAGTTATTAGTGGAGCGGGTATAGCGGAAAAGACAGCCTACTGCCTTAAGAATGGAGTTAATCCATCAGGCAGCAGGCTGTCTTTTTGCGAGTTCCATGCCGATCTGCATTGCAGAAAGAACAGGTACACTTTTGTGACGGGAAGAAAAGCAGGAATTACAACCTTGCTTCTCAAAGAAATCAACAATAACGGAAAAACACCGTCCTTTGTTTATGATGCTGTGGGAAATATTACTACGATTTCCGAAAATGGTGTTCAAAAAGTAAAATATACGTATAATGCGCTGAGTGAACTGACCCGTGTGGATTCTGCATGGGAAAATAAAAGTATTACGTATACCTACGATGCCGGAATGAATATGACATCGAGAAAAGAGTATTCCTATACAACGGGAACACTTGGCACTGCGGTAAAGACAGATGTGTTTACCTACCGCACTTCAGGGTGGAAAGATCAACTTATTTCCTATAATGCAGCAGCATTTCCTATGATGCGGTCGGCAACATTACAGCTTATCAGGGAAAAACACTGACCTGGTACAGAGGAAGTCTGCTGCAGAGTCTGACTTTAAACGGAAAGAAAGCAGTGTACCATTACGACAGCGAAGGACACAGAGTCCAGTGGAAAGACCTGAACGGAATCAGCCATAAGAACTACTGGTGCGGAAATAAACTGATGGGAACCAAATATGGAGATGTACTGGTTCAGTTTGTTTACGGTGCAGATAAATCCCCGCTGATGCTGAAAAAAGGAGAAAAAGAGTATTATTACTTGTACAACAGCCAGAATGATGTCATCGGACTGATTGACAGCGATGGAAAACAGGTAGTAAACTATTCTTACGATGCATGGGGAAAGCAGACCGGTCTGACCGATACCAGCGGAGAAAATATCGGAAAGCTCAATCCATTCCGCTATCGTGCTTACTGCTATGATGACGACACCAGACTCTATGTCACTGCCAGCCGCTATTACGATCCGGAACTGTGCAGATTCCTTTGCGCAGACAACTTTGATGTTGTAAAAGCGCAAATGTTCAGCATGAACGGAAAGACCTTTATGTGTATTGCTGCAACAATCCGGTGAATGCGGTAGATGAGGACGGCAGCTTAGCAGAAACTTGCAGGGAGTTATAGCGGTACTGAAAGAAGTAGCAAAAGGAGCCTTTGTGGGAGTTGTTACATACTGGATTCAGTGTTTGATCAGTGGCGAAGATGTGACAAAAGAAGGAACGTTTATCGCAGCTATTTCTGGAGGAATCACAGGTGCTTTTGGCGGAATAGCCGTTTCAATAGCAGTAAGTTTTGCAGGAGGAGCTTATTCGGAATATCAGGATTCAAAGGATCCAGGAAGAGCTATTGCGGCTGGAGTTTATGAGAGTATTGTAACAGCACTACAGCCAGGAACCTATACTGCTCATGTAGAGAAAAAAGTGGAAAAGGATGCATTAAAGATTTTTTCGAATTTTCAGCACCAATTCTTGGACATGGAAAAAGTGGTGTTTTGGATGGTGTTTTTGGAAAACCCCAAAAACAGGAAAATAAAAATGGATCAACATTTAAGAAAGATAGCAATACCAATTTTGGTACTAAACAAGGTGGAGAAAAAAAGAATTGGCAAAACAATAAATCCGCAATTTCAAAGAAAATGCAGAATATAGGACTTCCGGCACTTAGATAAAAAGTTTTGAAATGCCTTTGCACGAGATGAGATAAAATATATCTTCGTGCAAAGGTGAAAATATATTAACAGGAGAAAATATGAGAGCAGGATATCGTAAGTTTTTTATGTTTGGACAAGTTGTCATATTAATAGGCATCGGGTATCTTATGACAAAAATTTTGGGAAGATGCAAAAATCAATGCGAATTATATAATTTGCCTCAAAAGCTTTGGGTAATATTGGGAATGATGTTTATTTGCGGGATAGTGTCATGGGGAAGTGTAGATGCTTTAACACGTATTTACATCCATAAGTGGGGAATGGAACTTACCTTTTTGGGATATAAGAAAAAAAATTGTATGGGAGGATTTTTCCGTTATACAAAGATATAAAAATCATTTTTTCTTTAACGTATCAAAACAAAAAGATAGCGGTCTGTTTTTTTTAACATATCATCCATTTACTAGCTTTGTGATATTTGATAAGTCACAATTTAGTTGTGTCCGTATTATGCCAATCAGCGCCGACGAATTTTGTGACCTCCTCACTTCATACGGTGTCAAGTATACGGAAAGTAAATAACATACAAAAAGAGTGGAAGTGGCCGTAAGAATCCCACAAATTACAAGCCACTTCCCTTTTTATACGCAAATTTGGAAAAAGAAAGAAGGAAATGCCAATGAAATCAATTTATTGCACGATCATTGCCGCAGCAGGCAGCTTTCTTGCGGCACAGTTTGGAGGCTGGGATGCTGCACTGGAAACGCTGGTCTGCTTCATGGCAATTGACTGGATCACAGGAGGCGTTCTGCTTCCTGTCGTTTTTAAAAAGAGCCCGAAATCCGAAAACGGAACGCTGGAGAGCCGTGCAGGATGGAAAGGACTTTGCAGAAAAGGGATGATGCTGTTCTTTGTGCTGGTTCCAGAAAAACTGGATCGGCTTACACAGACGAATTACCTGCGGGATGCCGTCTGCATTGGATCTATTTTAAATGAAGCAGTTTCAATTCTGGAAAATGCAGGGCTGATGGGTGTGAAAATCCCTGAGATTCTGCGGTCAAGGATTGATGTGCTGAGAAAGGAGGAGCAGAGTAAATGAGGATTGACAGAAGCTATTGCAGTAACCAGAATACCTGGCCGGAAAATCATCCGCAGTGTATTGTGGTACACAATACAGACAATTTTGCCGCCGGAGCCGATGCCCGCGCGCATGCAAGAGCGCAGTACCAGGGAAATTTTCAGAATATGTCGGCGCATTATTACGTAGATGACGGGGAGATCGCTTATCAGGCTGCGCCGCACAGCAGAGGATGCTGCATGTCGGGAGAAATTATGGAAGTAAAAATCTATTCGGCAGATATGGAAACCGGAACAGCATCGCGGTTGAGATGTGCGTGCAGAAAGGATATGATTACGAAACCGCATTTTTACATACGGTGGAGCTGGTGAAAAACCTGATGAACGAGACGGGGATTCCGTCAGATGCAGTTTACCGGCATTACGACATCTGCAGCAAAAACTGCCCGTCCCAGATTCAGAAGCGGGGAGACTGGGAGCGGTTCCAGCGTCTGATTCGGGAAACAGAAGACGGCAGTGAGAAAAGTGAATACAATCCCGGCATCTACCGTGTAACAGACCCGGCGCTCAACATCCGCACAGGTCCCGGAGTAGAATACCCGGTGGTGGGAGTCATCAAAGACCAGGGAAGCTATACGATCACAGAAATCAGAAACAAAAGCTGGGGCAGACTGCTGTCGGGAGCAGGATGGATCAACTGCCATAAAGCATATTGTTTTTACGGGGGAAGCGTGTAAAATCCCATCTTTGCAAAACGATGTCATCGGACGGATTGACAGCGATGGAAAGCAGGGAGTAAACTATTCTTACGATGCAGGGGGAGAACTGGTAAATACCATGGATACAAGTGGTGCGAATATTGCACAGTCGAAAGAAATAACGAGGGGAAGATTGTATGAAAGTAATATGGGATGATTTGGGTAGAAGTATAAAGTTGATTGTGTGTGCTATGGGTAATTATTATTGTGCGAGTATATGGATAAAAGAAAAAGCCCAGATCCAATCGTATTCATTGAAGGAAAGTATTATAGTACTGATAGGAATGATGTTTTTTATTGGCTTATTTGGTGTTGCTGTAACTGTAGAACTTCTAAGACAAATTTACATTTGCGAATGGGGAATAAAGCTATCTTTTTTGAGGTATGAAAAAAAGATAGAATGGGAAGATTTCACTGTGATACAAAGATACAATGATCATTTTTCTTCAACATATCGAAACAGAAAGACGATAGTTTGTTTTGGTGCACTTATCATCCATTTTACCAGCATCATGATATTCGACAAGTTCCGGGCACCAAGCTGGGGAATCATACCGTTCAGTGCCGACGAATTTGTAACCTCCTCACTTCATACGGTGTCAAGTATACGGAAAGTAAATAACATACAAAAAGAGTGGAAGTGTTCTGATTTCTGTTGTTTTTACGGGGAAAAGAGAGTAGTATAAATACATGTATAATTACAGCTTTGGAGGAAAAACAGTTGCTTGACTGGATCAATGTTTTTAAAGTAAACCGGAAAATTAAATCCCGTCTCTGGCCGTGGATTAAGATTATTTTGAGTATTGTTCTTTTCTTTGCGGTATTTTACGGAGATATCTATGTTCACATTTTGGATAAAACAAAGACGGGGCGAATCGTGGAAGCACTGATTCTGGTTGTGTTTTCGTTTCTGGACTATCTGATCTGCTTTATTCTGTAGCCGAAATGGACTGCCTGAAGGACAGGGCGGTATGCGGCGGCGAAGGAGAGCGGTGAATTTTATACGGTTTCTGAAATAGAAGTTCCCTGTTTAACTATGTGCCGCGTACCTATACGATTTATTACCGGCGGGGAAGCAGAAGACTTACCTTCGGCGTACGGACAAGAACGACAGGAAATCTGCTGGAAATGGGCAGCAGAGAATATTTCATAGGACCGACAGGAAAGCGCGAGCAGATTGTGAAAGACCTCGATACGCTGATGAAAGAAGTAAAAAAATACGCAAGATTTGACAAGTCTGGTACAGGCAATCAATGGAGAACCGGTAAAGAAATGATGCCGGTTCTTCTTGCTTTTACGTAAAAATGCAGGTAAGATAAAAACAGCATGAGTGTAATACACATGCGTGAAAAATCATCAACAGAGAAGGTATGAAAATGGAGGAAACAAAAGATGAATTATCTGAAGGAACGGGATGGTGACCTGTTCTCCAATGCGGATCTGAAACGGCTGATTGTGCCGCTTCTGATTGAACAGCTTCTTGCCATCGCAGTCGGCATGGCGGATTCAATTATGGTATCCAGTGTCGGCGAGGCGGCGGTGTCGAGTGTGTCGCTGATTGATACAATCTTTATTCTGCTGATCAACATGTTCACCGCGATTGCAACCGGCGGAGCGTCGTGTGCGGCCAGTATATCGGAAAGAAGCGGCCACACAAAGCATGTGAGGCAGCTGACCAGCTTCTGCTGGTGACAACGGCGCTGTCAGTTGTGATCATGGCGGCGGTCTATCTTTTAAAGCCGTTTATTCTGCATGTTGTGTTTGGAAACATTACGGCAGAGGTAGAAAGAAACTGCAATATTTATCTGATGATCGTAGCGGCCTCCATTCCGTTTCTGGCGGTTTACAACGGCTGTGCGGCCATTTTCCGTGCGCAGGGTGATTCGAAAACGCCGATGAAAATATCCATCGTCATGAACCTGATCAATATTTCGGGAAATGCGCTTCTGGTCTATGCGCTGAAATTCGGCGTGGACGGCGTTGCGATTCCGACGCTGCTTTCACGTATGTACGCGGCTGCGGCAGCATTTGTTCTCGTACATAATAAGCGGTATCCAGTGCGGTGCTCTTATCCGGTGAAATTAAAACCGGATTTCCATATGCTGAAAAAAATCCTTGGCATCGGCATTCCGAACGGCTCGAGAACAGTATGTTCCAGCTCGGCAAAATTATGGTCTTAAGTATGATCACACAGTTCGGAACAGCGTCGATCGCGGCAAATGCGGTGTCCAACACGATTGCTGTCTTCCAGACACTGCCCGGTATGGCGATCGGAAATGCAGTGCTGACCGTAAGCGCACAGTGCGCGGGAGCGGGAGACTATGAGCAGGTAAAATACTATGCGAAAAAGCTGCACATCATCATTTATGGCCTGATGATCGTCTGCTGTCTCGGTGTCATCGCGGCACTTCCGGCGGTGCTTCACGTTTACAGTCTGTCTGCGGAGGCAACAGCCATGACGGAAGATATCATCGTTTACCACGGCATCTGCTGTATGATAATCTGGCCAATTGCTTCAATCTGCCGAATGTACTCCGCGCGTCCAATGATGTGGCATTTTGCATGATTCTCTCGATTCTTTCCATGTGGATCTGCAGAATCGGCATGAGCTATGTGCTCGGTGTGCGTATGGGATTCGGCGTCTTCGGTGTCTGGGTCGCCATGACGATGGACTGGGTTGTTCGTGCCATTTTCTTTGTCCTTCGCTATCGAAGCGGGAAGTGGCAGCATCAGACGTGATGAAAAATACGGAATGTTTTGGGGAGAGAGAAAGAAAAAACGATACATCTGGAGGAAGTTATTATTATGAAAAACGCAAAGAAACTGATTCCCGGAGCGGCGATTGCGCTGGTGATTGCCGCTGCGGCGAAATTCCTGGAAAGCCTGGAGGAGAGCGCCGGACTGCACTTTATCGGGGCATCGGTCATCGCCATGTTTATCGGTATGATTGTGAATGCCTTTTACAAGCCGAACAGCGTGACAGCGCCGGGAATTAAATTTACATCGAAGAAGATCCTGAAATTTGCGATTATTCTGCTCGGTGCGAGCCTGAATATCCGCACGGTGCTGACGGTCGGAAGATTTTCCCTGACGGTTATGGTATTTACCCTGGCAACGTGCTTTGGCCTCGGCGCACTGATCGGAAAAGCACTTGGACTGAACTGGAAGACGAGCAGCCTCATCAACGCCGGCACGGGTATCTGCGGCGGTTCCGCGATCGCGGCAATCGCGCCGGTCATCGAGGCAACCGATATGGACATTGCCTATGGCCTCTCCGCAACGTTTTTATTTGATACGGTCATGATTGTCGTATTCCCGATCCTCGGTCACTGGATGGGCCTTTCAGATGCCGCGTTTGGCCTCTGGGCCGGAACTGCGGTCAACGATACCTCAAGCGTCGTTGCCACCGGTTACGCATTCAGCGAGGCTGCCGGTGATTTCGCAACCATGGTAAAACTGACACGGACCCTCGCCATCATTCCGGCTGTTCTGGCATTCGCCGCCATCAACGTACATCTGAAACGGAAGGCGCAGGCAGCAGAAGGAACCGCCGTAAAGGTAAGCATCAAATCCATTTTTCCATGGTTTATCTTAGGTTTTCTCGCCATGTCAGCACTGACCTCCTTAGGTCTTATCCCGGCAGGCACAGCAGCCGCATTAAAAACCATCAGCAAATTTTGATGGTGGCCGCCCTTGCGGCCATCGGCCTGAACACCGATTTC
>ENA-OQCS01000043-OQCS01000043.1-human-gut-metagenome-genome-assembly--contig:-NODE-43-length-48872-cov-8.365207_pt1 | contig 48872 bp, 60 predicted proteins | sample MGYA00242757_ERZ504575 | MGnify/ENA primary metagenome ERZ504575 (study PRJEB26092, sample SAMD00036297) | human gut metagenome | host: Homo sapiens | study: EMG produced TPA metagenomics assembly of... | reverse complement strand
CTTATGGGCGGACATTCCGGTGCGAGATTGACAAGAACAGAGCGAATGCCAATAACTTATGGGACGGTTTCTTTACGGACTTAAGAAAAAAGCGGAATATGCCTTATTTCTCTTACAGGCGGACAGAAAGACAATGCCATTACAAGAGAGTGCACCGCAGAATTTCTTACGGATTCCGTTGCTGAGGTAAAAGCTTACGCAAAAGAGCTCCAGGAGCAGCTCCGTGAAGAATATACTGGTTCTGACGAAAACATTACTTTTGAAATAACAGAAAAGGGTACTGCAACAGCAGAGGTTCTTCATCCTACAAGTCAGGAAAAGATCGTATTTTATCTGCAGAATGTACCATTCGGAATCCAGAAAATGAGCGGAACCATCAAAGGCCTGGTGGAACCTCCAGCAATATCGGTATCCTCCGTCTGGATAGGGACGAGCTTTTTGCAAGTTCCAGTGTAAGAAGCTCTGTAGACGCTGCATGCAGTGCATTATCTGATAAGATTGAATATCTCACAGAATTTCTTGGTGGTGACTATGAAGTACAGGGTGCATACCGGCATGGGAGTACAGAAAGGAATCTCCATTACGAGATAAAATGGTTGCAGTTTTTGAAGAAATGTATGGACATAAGCCTGAAGTCGTAGCGATCCACGCAGGCCTTGAATGCGGGCTTTTCTATAAAAAAATGGAAGGACTGGACTGTGTATCCCTTGGACCGGATATGAAGGATATCCATACATCCGAGGAGGTTCTCAGCATTGCTTCCACAGAAAGAGTATGGAACTATCTTGTACAGGTTCTCAAAAATCTGAAAGACTGATCCCGTTCGGAGTATGTTCGAACTTTTACCCTGGAGAGACGTAAGTTTTCTCCAGGGTATTTTTATGCCCTGATAAAAAATATTCATAAAATACAGAATTATACATATATATAGATTTGTGGATGCATCACACAAAAAGGAAAATAATTCTATATTTTTTTAATAAAAAAATTGATAAACAATCCCTTTTTTTTTCAAAACATATGTTATAATAAAAAATGTATGCCGCTGTCACCAAAACCAAAAAGAGACTGGCGGCAGATGATAAGGAGCGAGCAACATGGAAATACAGTTATGGCGAAGTATTTTGTGCCCTTACGAGCTGGCTGTCAAAGAACTGACAGTCAAGTTTAAACATATGATAGAAGAGTATCACGAAAATGATCGTTATTCTCCCATTGAACAAGTCAGTGGAAGAGTAAAAAGCGTTTCCAGTATCCTGGAGAAAATGCAGCGTAAAGATATCCCGATCGAACAGCTGGAAACAGAAATGGAAGATCTGGCAGGAGTACGGATCATTTGTCAGTTTGAAGAAGATATCGATACCGTTGCTGCGATCATCCGAAAAAGAACAGATATGGAAGTCAAAAGTGAAAAGAACTATCTGACGCATATCAAGCAGAGCGGTTACCGGAGTTATCACATGATCCTTTATTATACAGTGGAGACTATTCATGGGCCGAAACGGCTTCAGGTAGAAATACAGATCCGTACCATGGCAATGAATTTCTGGGCAACGATCGAACATTCCCTTCAGTATAAATACAAAGGTGATATGCCTCCTCATGTAGCAGAACGTCTTAGTAAAGCATCCGATGCGATCATTTCGCTGGATCATGAAATGTCTTCTGTGCGCAATGAGATCATGGATGCCCAGAATTCATCTCAGATGCAGTCCAATCTTGTAAAGGATATTTTGAATAATATTGAAAATCTCTACCGTGTTTCCAGTGAACGGGAAGTCAGCAAAATACAGGATGAGTTCTTGCGGGTATTCAAAACCAAGGATCTGCGTCAGCTGGAACGCTTCCACAGGCAGCTGGATATCATTGCAGAGGGTTATCGTGCCCAGCAGTCCATCACAGCATATGAACACAGGGCAGACAGTACTAATACACATACATACGAGGAATTATAAATGCAGGATTTTTTACCAGTTACAAGAGAAGATATGAAGTCAAGAGGCTGGGATGAGTTGGATTTTGTCTACGTGACAGGAGATGCCTACGTGGATCATCCGTCTTTTGGATCTGCGATCATTGGACGTCTTCTGGAAAGCAGAGGATATCGTGTAGGCATGATCCCTCAGCCTGACTGGCGAAAGAAAGAGAGCATCCAGGTGTTCGGGGAACCGCGCCTGGGTTTTCTCGTTACAGCAGGAAACATGGATTCCATGGTGAATCATTATACGGTTTCCAAAAAGCACCGAAGCACAGATGCCTATTCTCCGGGAGGAAAAATGGGATTAAGACCGGACAGGGCTTCTGTTGTATACAGCAATCTGATCCGGCAGACCTATAAACATACGCCTATCATCTTGGCGGGATCGAAGCCAGCCTTCGAAGAATGGCACATTACGATTATTGGGAAAATAAGGTCAAGCACAGTATTCTGATCGATTCCGGTGCGAATCTGATCTCTTATGGAATGGGGGAACATTCCATCCTGGAGATCGCAGAAGCTGCAAAGCGGGATTCCGGTCCAGGAGATCACATATGTGGCAGGGACGGTTTTTAAAAGCCACGATATCAGCAGGGTTTACGATCCGGTGGTCCTTCCGTCATTTGAACAGGTACAGACCGATAAAAAAGCTTATGCGGACAGCTTTGCCATTCAGTACCGAAACACAGATCCATTTACAGCAAAGCCTCTGGCAGAATCTTATGGGAACCGTGGATATGTGATACAGAATCCACCATCTCAGCCTCTGACGCAGATGGAAATGGACGATGTTTACGATCTGCCTTATACAGGACGATATCATCCCATGTACCAGAAAGAAGGCGGGATTCCGGCACTGAAAGAGATCAAATTCAGTCTGACCAGCAACAGAGGATGCTTTGGAAGCTGTAATTTCTGTGCGCTGACCTTTCATCAGGGCCGTATCCTTCAGACAAGAAGTCACGATTCCATTCTGAAAGAAGCTAAAAAGATGACGGAGGATCCGGATTTTAAAGGCTATATCCATGATGTAGGAGGCCCTACGGCTGATTTTCGTTATCCTTCCTGCAAAAAGCAGCTGACAAAAGGAGTCTGCAAGGAGCGGCAGTGCCTGTTTCCTTCTCCGTGTAAGAATCTGACGGTAGACCACAAGGATTATCTTCAGCTTCTCAGAAAGGTCAGGAATATCCCAAAAGTTAAAAAAGTTTTTGTCCGTTCCGGCATTCGGTTTGATTATCTGATGGCAGACCCGGATAAAACTTTTCTTAATGAGCTTGTGAAATATCACATCAGCGGTCAGCTGCGAGTAGCACCGGAGCATGTTTCTGATGAAGTCCTGAAGTTTATGGGCAAACCCAGGCACGAGGTTTATGAGGGCTTTCTGAAGGAATATGAAAAAGCAAATGCGCGGACTGGTAAGCAGCAATATGCCGTTCCGTATTTCATGTCGTCCCATCCCGGGTGTACAATGAAGGAAGCCGTGAAGCTTGCGGAATACGTCCGTGATCTTGGATTTACGCCGGAGCAGGTTCAGGATTTTTATCCAACGCCATCAACACTTTCTACCTGTATGTATTACACAGGAATCCATCCGCTGACAGGCGAAAAGGTATATGTGCCGAAAAATCCACACGAAAAAGCAATACAGCGAGCACTGATGCAGTATAAAAATCCGGAAAATCGCGAACTGGTCCTGGAAGGACTTAAGATGACCGGACGTATGGATCTGGTCGGCTTTGGACCGAAATGTCTGATCCGTCCCAGAGAGCTTCATAAAAAAGCCAAAAAACACAGACAAGGAGTTCGGCACATGAAAGATACCAGAAAAGAAAAACAAAAAAAGGTGATTTCGGTTATTTTAACAGCGAAAAAAAACGAAGACTCCTGATCACCGCAGGATTATTTTCGCTTCCACTGCTCATTTTCTTTGTGGCGTGGGCCGTCAACGGAACAAGAATGACAGTCTGGACGGTTCTGACCGTAGTAGCTGTCTGCCAGGATGTAAATCCATGGTAAGCCTGATCATGATCCTGTTACGTCATCCTATGGATGAAAAGCTCTATAAAGAGATCCGCAAGCATGCCGGTGACTTGGTCATGTCCTATGAAATGTACATGACTTTTTATGAGAAAAGCGGTTATCTGGACGCTGTTGCCGTGTGCGGAAATACAGTAGTGGGTTATACCAGTGATCCAAAAGCAGATATCGCCTACCTTGCAGAGCAGTCACAGAAAATCATCCGTAAAAACGGATATAAGTAGATGTAAAGATCCTGAGGGACCTGAAACCCTATCTGGAACGTCTGGATTCCATGAATGAGCACAAAGAATCTTTAAGAAACGGGATTAAATTCACGCCGGATGAGCGATACCCGGATCTTTCCAGGGAAGAACTGATCAAACATACGATCCTGGCAATCTGTCTGTAGGAGCATTATATAATGAAAGAATTTATCATTAACGAAAACGAGGCCGGACAGCGTTTTGACAAATATCTGGCCAAGCTTCTCCGTGAAGCTCCAAAGAGCTTTTTCTACAAAATGATGCGGAAAAAAAAATATCACGCTCAATGGAAAAAAAGCCACCGGGAATGAAAAGCTGTTTTCAGGAGATCATGTAAAACTGTTTTTAAGTGATGAAACATTTGAAAAATTCAGCGGAAATGATTCTGCTCCACGGGCACATTATGCTCTGGATATCATTTACGAGGATGAAAATATCCTGTTGATCAACAAACCGGCAGGAATGCTTTCTCAGCCTGCTGATGACGGAACCCCTTCACTGGTAGAATATCTGACTGGCTATCTTCTGAAAAATGGCTCTCTTACAGAGAATGATCTGAGAACCTTTCGTCCTTCCGTATGCAACCGCCTTGACCGCAATACCAGCGGGCTTATAGCGGCAGGCAAAAGCCTTTCCGGTCTGCAGGAACTTCAGGGATGTTCAAGTCCAGGGAACTTCATAAATATTACCTCTGTCTTGTGGAGGGAGTTTTAAAAGAAGAAAGATATATCAAAGGTTATCTGGCAAAAGATAAAAAAAGCAATAAAGTAACCATCTATAAACAAGAGAAAGAAAATGCCCTTCCAGTGGAAACAAAGTATTATCCGTTGGGTACCAATGAACCCGTACTCTTCTTAAGGTTGAACTGATCACAGGACGTGCACATCAGATTCGTGCTCACCTTGCTTCGGAGGGACATTCGATTGTTGGTGATCCCAAATATGGAAAAGCCGATAAAAAACTGAAAGGACAGCTGCTTCATTCTTTTCGAATGGAGTTTCCTTCTATGAAAGGAAGCCTGTCATATTTATCCGGGAAGGTCTTTACGGCACCGCTTCCGGAAATCTTTCTCAGAACACTAAAAGAGGAAAAGTTGGAGGAGAGTTATTATGAAAATCTGGAATGAAATATGGGATTACGTCAAGATGATCATCATCGTGGTAGTTGTAGTCCTGGTTATCAACAATGTAGTACTGATCAATGCAAAGATCCCGTCAGAATCTATGGAAAATACCATTATGACCGGGGATCGTATCTTTGGCTATCGTCTGGCCTATGGTCTGAATATGGACGTATTTGGTCACGAGATCTCAAAAAAATGGAAAGATCCGGAACGCTTTGACATTGTGATCTTCAAATATCCGGATGATGAGTCCCAGCTGTTCATCAAACGTATCATCGGTCTTCCTGGAGATAAAGTAGAGATCAAAGATGGTAAAGTTTATATCAATGATTCAGAGACACCTCTGGATGATTCCTTTGTGTCGGAAACTCCTCTTGGAAGCTTCGGACCATACGAAGTACCGGAAAACTGTTACTTTATGATGGGAGACAACCGTAACAATTCCAAGGATTCCCGATACTGGCAGAATACATATGTACAGTTTGATCAGATCGTCGGAAAGGCGGAGATCCGTTATTTCCCATCCATCAAACTTCTAAATTAAAGGGCAGACTTTATGGCAACATGGAACAGCAGAGGACTTCGTGGTTCTACTCTGGAGGAACTTATCAATCGTACCAATGAGCAGTACAGGGAAAAGGGACTGGCCCTCATCCAGAAAATTCCGACACCGATCACTCCGGTTAAAATGGATAAAACCTCCCGGCATATCACGCTGGCATATTTTGAACAGAAAAGTACCGTAGATTATATCGGAGCAGTACAGGGAATCCCTGTCTGCTTCGATGCAAAAGAATGCTGTGTAAAAACTTTTCCCCTTGCGAACATTCATCCTCATCAGGTAGCATTTATGGATGAGTTTGAAAAGCAGAAGGGGATTGCTTTTTTTCTGATCTATTTCAGCGCAGATAATGTTTTTTATTATCTTACCCTTCGTAAGCTGAAGGAATTCTGGAAAAGGATGGAAGACGGCGGACGAAAAAGTTTTCGTCGGGAAGAGCTGGACGAGGAATTTTATCTTTCCGGAAAAAATGGATTTCTGGTTCCTTATCTGGAAGGGATCCAGAAAGATCTGCAATTACGGGATTGACTTTTGGAAAGGTTTCCTATATAATCAAATTTAAGTTTTTTTGTGGTAGCATGGTAGCGAATTAAAGTGAAACACAGGAAATCTCAAAACGTGTTACGGAGGAAATGAACATGCAGCGTATTTTTCATACACCTGAAGGTGTGCGGGACATTTATGGAGAGGAATGCAGCCGCAAAAAACGGCTCCAGAGGGAGCTCCACCAGGTGTTTTCAAGATATGGATATGAAGATATAGAAACACCGGGATTTGAGTATTTTGAAGTGTTCAGCAATGAAGTAGGAACGATCCCATCCAAGGATTTATATAAATTTTTTGACAGAGAGGGAAACACACTTGTCCTCAGACCTGACTTTACACCGTCTGTTTCCAGAGCATGTGCAACTTATTTTGATCCGGAAAAAGGACCTGTAAGACTTTGTTATACCGGAAATACATTTATCAACAATTCCAGTTACAGAGGTCAGATGAAGGAAAATACTCAGATGGGTGTTGAGCATATGGGAGATGATTCTGCAGCAGCAGATGCTGAGATCCTTGCTATGACCGTGGAGTGTCTGAAGGCAGCAGGACTTACCGAATTCCAGGTTAGCGTAGGCCAGGTAGATTATTATAAATCCCTGCTTGCAGAGGCAGATCTGGAGCCGGAGATAGAAGAGCATCTTCGTGAGCTGATCTCTCAGAAGAATTATTTTGGTGTGGAAGAGCTTCTTAAGGGACAGAATTTAGGCGATAACCTTTCCAAGGCTTTTGCTGAACTGCCTCAGATGTTCGGTTCAGCAGAAGTGCTGGAAAAAGCAAAAAAGCTCACCTCCAATCCGGAAGCACTTTCTGCAGTAAAACGACTGGAAGAAATTTATGAGATCCTGAAAGTATACGGCTGTGAGAAATACATTGCTTTTGATTTTGGAATGCTCAGTAAGTTCCGTTATTATACAGGGATCATTTTCCAGGCCTATACATATGGAACCGGTGAACCCCTGATCAAGGGCGGACGCTACAACGAATTGATGAAGCATTTCGGAAAACCGGCTTCTTCCATTGGATTTGCCATTGTGGTCGATAACCTGATGCTCGCGCTTTCCAGACAGAAGCTGACCGTTCCGGCTGGCGATAAAACCATTGTGATCACTTATGATCCGGGAAATCTGAAAAAAGCGATCCAGGAAGCAATGGCGCTTCGAAATAAAGGTAAAAAAGTGGCATTGTGCCCGGCAAAGGAGGAGCAGGACTGATGAGATATCTTACATTTGCCCTCACAAAAGGGCGTCTGGCCAGCAAAACACTGGATATGTTTGAGAAGATCGGTATTACATGTGAGGAGATGCGTGACAAAGATTCCCGAAAGCTGATCTTTACCAATGAGGAACTGAAGCTGAAGTTTTTCCTTGCAAAAGGTCCGGATGTGCCGACTTATGTAGAGTATGGTGCAGCAGATATCGGTATCGTAGGTAAGGATACCATTCTGGAAGAAGGAAGAAAGCTATATGAGGTTATGGATCTTGGATTTGGAGCATGCCGCATGTGCGTATGCGGCCCTGAAAGCGCCAGAGAAGTCCTGAATAACAATCAGCTGATCCGTGTAGCTACAAAATATCCAAATATTGCAAAGGATTACTTCTATAACAAAAAGCATCAGACTGTGGAGATCATTAAGCTGAACGGTTCCATCGAGCTTGCACCGATCGTAGGACTTTCCGAGGTTATCGTGGATATCGTGGAAACCGGAAGCACCCTTCGCGAGAATGGCCTGAAGGTGCTGGAAGAAGTCTGCCCGCTGTCTGCACGTATGGTAGTCAATCAGGTCAGCATGAAAATGGAAGATGAACGGATCCGCAAACTGATCACGGAACTTCGAGGTGTGATCAAATAAACTGAATAACAGATGAACCTCCAAAATACAGAAAGAAGGCAGAATTTATTATGCGTAAGGTAAAACTCACCAAAGAATCTACAAAAGATATTCTGGAAACTCTCTTAAAAAGAAGCCCTAATAATTATGGAAAATACGAGGATGCAGTAGCAAATATCCTTGCCAAAGTAAAAGCAGAGGGAGATACCGCGTTATTTGCATTTACCAGAGAATTTGATAAAGTCGAAGTGACAAAGGATACGATCCGTGTAACCCCTGAGGAGATCGAGGAAGCATACAAGCTGGTAGATCCTTCCCTGATCGATGTGATCAAAAAAGCATTGGTGAATATCCGCAGCTATCACGAAAAGCAGCTTCAGAACAGCTGGTTCACAAGCACAACAGACGGAACCTTGCTTGGTCAGAAGGTAACCGCTCTGAACTGTGTAGGTGTTTACGTTCCCGGTGGAAAGGCTGTATATCCGTCTTCCGTGCTGATGAATATCGTTCCTGCAAAAGTTGCCGGTGTTGACCGTATTGTAATGACAACACCTCCTGGAAAAGACGGAAAAGTAAATCCAAGCACACTTGTTGCTGCTAACGAAGCCGGAGCAGATGAAATCTATAAAGTGGGTGGTGCACAGGCCATCGGAGCACTTGCATATGGAACCGAGAGTATTCCAAAGGTTGACAAGATCGTAGGACCCGGAAATATTTTTGTTGCGCTTGCAAAAAAGGCAGTTTATGGATACGTAAGCATTGATTCTATTGCCGGCCCAAGCGAGATCCTCGTTCTTGCAGATGAGACTGCAAATCCTCGTTATATTGCAGCAGATCTTCTTTCTCAGGCAGAACATGATGAGATGGCATCTGCGATCCTGATCACAACAAATGAGAAATTTGCAGATCAGGTAGATGAAGAAGTCAGAGGTTTTGTTGAGGTACTTTCCAGAAAAGCCATTATTGAGAAATCCCTGGAGAACTTTGGTTATATCCTGATCGCAGAAGATATGGACGAGGCCATTGAGGCTGCCAATGAAATTGCTTCTGAACATATGGAGATCGTCACAAAGAATCCTTTTGAAGATATGATGAAGGTACGAAATGCAGGTGCGATCTTTATCGGAGAGCACAGCTCTGAACCCCTTGGAGATTATTTCGCAGGACCAAACCATGTGCTTCCTACCAATGGAACTGCCAAATTTTTCTCCGCACTTTCTGTAGATGATTTTATCAAAAAATCCAGTATTGTATATTATTCCAGGGAAGCACTCCGAAAGATCCACAAGGACATTATCCAGTTTGCCACATCGGAACAGCTGACTGCACACGCAAATTCCATTGCAGTCCGTTTTGAGGAAGAGGACAAGGAGAACGAATAATGGCAAGAGAAGCACTGATCGAAAGAAACACAAAAGAAACGCAGATACGTCTGCAGCTGAATATTGATGGAACAGGAAGTTCCGATATTGATACAGGCATTGGCTTTTTTGACATATGCTGGACGGTTTTACGCGCCATGGACTGTATGATCTTACGCTGAGAGTCCACGGTGATCTGAATGTAGATGATCATCACACCATTGAAGATACAGGGATCGTCCTTGGAAACGCTATCCGTGAGGCAGTTGGCGACAAAAAAGGGATCAAACGTTACGGCAGCTGTATCCTTCCTATGGATGAAGTGCTTGTGCTCTGCGCAGTAGATCTTTCCGGAAGACCTTATCTTGGATGGGATGCAGAGTTTTCTACGGAAAAAATAGGAGATATGGCTACAGAGATGGTAAAGGAATTCTTTTATGCAGTATCCTATTCCGCAGCAATGAATCTTCACATCAAGGTTCTTTCCGGAGGAAACAGCCATCATGTGGCAGAGGCCATGTTTAAAAGCTTTGCGAAAGCCCTTGATGCAGCAACACAGTACGATTCCCGGATCACAGACGTGCTTTCTACCAAGGGAAGCCTCTGATACATAAAGGAGACCACTTATGAACAAACAGTTGATCCCATGCCTTTATCTTCATTCAGAAAAGGCGGTAACAGGATTTGGACAGAGAAATCTTTTCGGAGACGGAAATGTAGAAACACTTGCAAAATTTTACGGTGACAATGGGGCAGATGAGCTTCTGGTATTTGACTTTTCTTCCGCAGATGCAGAGCATGACCGTGCGATCGGAAAAATCCGTGATATCTGTCAGGTATCTGAGATCCCGGTGATCGCAGCGGGAAATATCAAACGTATGGAAGATGTAAAAAAGCTGATCTATGCGGGATGTGCCAAAGTTGTACTGAATTTTTCGAAAGAGAATAATATCAAGCTTCTGGAAGAAGTATCCCGGCGCTTTGGAAAAGAGCGTATGATGATCAGCATCTCTGATCTGAGAGAATTCACAGAAAATCAGGATCTGATCGAAACATATGCAGACACTGTTCTGGCTTTGGACACTGTCGAAAATGAAATTGCAGAGATTTCTCAGATTTCCATTGTTCTTCATACCGATGAAAACAGATCTGAGAACGTTTTGGAGCTTTTAGGAGAACCAGCTGTGTCCGGACTTTGCGGTGCTTATGTAAGCAGTCTTGAAAATGATCTGCATACATTTAAGGAAACCTGCGAAGAAGCCGGAATTCCGGTAAACACATATAAAAGTAATATTGCATGGTCGGACTTTAAATTAAACAGTGACGGAATGGTTCCGGTTATTGTCCAGGATTACCGGACGGATGAAGTACTGATGCTGGCCTATATGAATGAGCTTGCTTTTAACACAACATTGAAGCTTGGAAAAATGACATACTGGAGCCGCAGCCGGAATGAGCTCTGGACCAAAGGTCTGACATCCGGACACGTACAGTATGTAAAGTCTCTTACTATTGACTGTGATAATGATACGATCCTTGCCAAAGTGGAGCAGGTGGGCGCAGCTGCCATACAGGAAACCGTACCTGTTTCTTCAAACCGCTGATGAAAAAGGAGTACGATGATACCAATCCTCTTCACGTGTTCCAGAATGTGTATGATGTGATCACTGACCGAAAAGAACATCCAAAGGAAGGTTCCTATACCAATTATCTTTTTGATAAAGGAATCGACAAGATTTTGAAAAAAGTCGGTGAAGAATGCACAGAGATCGTCATTGCAGCCAAAAATCCGGATAAAGAAGAGATTAAATACGAAATTTCAGATTTTCTTTATCATATGATGGTACTCATGGTGGAAAAAGGAGTCAGCTGGGAAGAAATCACCAAAGAATTGGTAAAAAGATAAATTATATATCATTCAGGAAAAAAGCTTTTGTACGTCGGATCAGAATGAACGGTTACGAAAGCTTTTTTCTGTTTTCCCGGAATCTTAAAAGAATATGTACAATTTCGGTTAGGCATGATATACTTATCGTCAAAAGTGCGGAAATATAAAAAAGGAAAAGGGAAACAACCAATGATCAAAATTGATGACTGGGTGATTGAAAAAGGAGAGAAAGCACAGGGGAAAATTAAGATCACAGGATACGGCATAGCAATGCCGGCAACTGTGATATGCGGAGTGAAAGACGGACCGACGATACTGATCACAGCAGGAATACACAGTGCGGAGTATGTGGGGATCCAGGCGGCAATGGAACTTGCAAAAGAATTTCAACCGGAAGAACTGAAGGGAAATGTGATCATCGTTCCACTGGTCAATGTCAGTGGCTTTGAGCATCGCACCATGAGTCTGGTCTATGAGGATGGCAAGAACCTGAACCGCGTTTTCCCCGGAGATCCTGAGGGAACAGCTGCAGATCGTATTGCCTATGCTATAGTGACAAAGCTTTTTCCATAGCAGATTATTATATCGACCTGCATAGCGGAGATGGGTTCGAACAGCTTCATCCCTATGTTTATTATGTAGGGGTTGTAGATGAAAAGACAGCAGAGAAATCATTACATATGGCACGGCATATCGGCGTAAAATATGTGGTCCGTTCCACAACCGCCACAGGTGGCGCCTACAATTATGCTTCTTCTCTTGGAATTCCAAGTATTCTCATCGAAAGAGGCGGACACAGCTACTGGACCTGGGAGGAAGTAGAACAGGATAAAAGAGACGTCCGTCACCTTGTTTTTCATCTCCAGGGAAAGGCGTGTCATGGTCTGAAGCATTACCGTCAGATGCTTCTTGAAAATGTAGTCTATGAATATGCGCCGTATACAGGATGCTGGTATCCATCCAAGAAGCCTGGAGAGTACTTCTTTAAGGGAGAAGAATTAGGTGAACTGAGAGATTACTATGGGAATTTACTTTACACATCTATTGCAACTGAAAACGGAGTCGTACTTTATCAAACAGCCAGTCTGAACATTATTGAAGACGGACCAATGATCGCATATGCAGCGATCACGGAGACTCTGACCTGATAGTAAACAACCTTTTCAGAACGCTTCTGTCTGAAATCATATTGAAACAGTAAGAAAACCGGGTTTTACCATTTGCTATTCTATTTGTAAAAACAGCGAGGTAAAATCCGTGTTTTTTTAGCAGATCAGATAAATCCAATTGTCATATCCCCCATGGGGGATATATACAATTCAAGCATCTTTAACAAAATTTATGAGTTTTCTAAAAATATAACATTTTTCCATAGACATAAACTATAGTTTTATCATATAATGTTGCAGTAATTTAACAGCATTTGCTGATTTTCACATCAGCCGTTGTAAGTTCTGAGAGGATTAATAGGGAAACCGGTGTAAATCCGGTACGATCCCGTCACTGTAAGGGGGAATCCTCAGACAAAGTACCACTGGTCGAGTACGTGAGAAATAGACCGGGAAGGTGTCTGAGGGTAAGGATCCTAAGTCAGGAGACCTGCTTGCAATTGTTTTAAAATGATTCTTACGGAAGATAGGAAGCATATTTATTTTGTGTGCCCGTATTTCGTCACGGGCTTTTTTCGTGCAAATTTTCTAAAATTCCATGCATGTTCTGCATATTAAGAATCCAATAGTTTTTTTATCTAACTAAATTAAAACGGCAATGTTAAAATCGCATCAAATGAGGAAAGGAGTAAAACGTGACAAAGAAACAAGTAGGAAAAAGATTTCTCCAGATCATCATTGTATTATTTGGAATCAGCTTTTTCACATTTGGACTGACCTACCTGTCACCTGGTGATCCTGCGGAGATCATGCTGACAGAGTGTGGTAATCTTCCTACACCAGAGCTTCTGGAACAGACAAGACATGAGCTTGGCCTTGATCAGCCTTTCTCGTGCAGTATGGTTCCTGGCTGAAGGGTGTTGTTACAGGAGATATGGGACAGTCCTATTCTTTCAAAATGCCGGTAACAGATAAACTGGTATCCTGTTTCTGGCCGACGCTGAGGATGTCGTTGCTGGCACTTCTGATGATGGTCATTATTTCCATACCGCTTGGAATCCTGGCCGCTGTATATCAGAACAAATTCCCGGATTATTTTGTGAGAGGAATTACCTTTGTGGGAGTATCTGTTCCAAGCTTCTGGCTGGGCCTGATTCTTCTCAGCATCTTTGGTGTTCAGCTTCGCTGGATCAATGTTGCAGGAGGCAGTACGGATTTTAAATCCATGATCCTCCCGGCGCTGACTCTTGCACTTGCCATGTCTGCAAAATATACCAGACAGGTAAGAAGTGCAGTACTGGAGGAACTTCACCAGGATTATGTCACAGGTGCAAGAATGCGTGGAATCAAGGAAAGCGTTATTCTCTGGAAACACGTCCTTCCTAACGTAATGCTTCCTCTGGTAACATTGCTGGGACTTTCCCTTGGAAGTCTTCTGGGAGGTACTGCAGTTGTAGAGATCATTTACAACTGGCCTGGAATGGGAAATATGGCAGTAAAAGCAATTTCCTGTCGTGACTATCCTCTTGTACAGGGCTATGTACTCTGGATCGCGATCCTGTACATGTGCATCAACCTGCTTGTGGATCTGTCCTATACTTATCTCGATCCAAGACTTAAGGAGGATAGATAATTGAAAAAGGTATTACGAACATTCAAAGAAAATAAACAGTTCACTCTTTTCTTCATTCTGGGTCTCGTGGTGATCGGAATTGCGATCTTTGCGCCGCAGCTCTCACCATATGATCCACTGAATGCAGTTATGACCGAATCACTGCAGGAGCCAAGCTCCGCTCATCTATTCGGAACGGATAAGCTTGGACGAGATCTTCTTTCCCGTGTTATCTTCGGAACAAGAACCTCTCTGATCATGACCTTATGTCTGGTTGCGGTGATCTTTGTCATCGGTACATTTTTAGGAGTTATTGCCGGATATTTCGGCGGCGTTGTGGATGCAGTGATCATGCGTATCGCAGATATGATGATCTCCTTCCCTGGGCTTGTACTGGCCATTGCCATTGCCGGCATGCTTGGACCAAACCTGGTCAATGCCGTTATCTCCATTGCGGCTGTAAGCTGGACAAAATATGCCCGTCTTGCACGAAGTATGGTCTTGAAAGTCAAGAAGAGTCTTTACATAGAGGCAGCTATAGTAAACGGAACAAAGACCTGGAAAATTCTTCTTGTACACATTCTTCCCAACATGGTAACCCAGATGGTGGTAACTGCGGCAGCAGATATCGGAACTATGATGTTGGAGCTGGCTTCCCTTTCATTCCTGGGATTTGGTGCAACTGCGCCGACACCGGAGTGGGGACTGATGCTGAATGAAGGAAGAACCTACATGGCAAAGGCGCCATGCTTATGATCTACCCTGGTATCGCTATCGTGATCTGTGTTGTTGTTTTCAACATGCTTGGAGACAGCATCCGTGATGTACTGGATCCGCGCCAGGATCAATAAAACAACTCTGTAACAAACCAACACCATATGATCAGTATATTATCTTTAGGAGGATGAAATGAGAAATAATGTAGTTAAAAAAGTGCTGGCTGCTACACTTGCATGTATGATGACCCTTTCAATGGCAACAGTGCTCAGGCAAAAGGTGACAAAAAAAAAAGTGATAAGGAGATCACCATCGGAGTAACAAGCTTTGCAGATACACTGGAGCGACAGAGCAGTATTTCAGCTGGGTTGTATCCCGTTATGCGATCGGTGAGTGCCTTACAAAATTCGATGAGAACGGTGAGATCGTTCCATGTCTTGCGGAAGAGTGGGAAAACAGTGACGATGGAAAAACATGGACCTTCAAGATCCGTGAGGGCGTAAAATTCTCCAACGGTGACGATATGACACCGGAGATGGTAAAAGCCTCCATCGAACGTACCGCTGAAAAGAGTGACCGTGTTCCGGAATTCTTTGATCTCGACAGCCTCGAAGTTGACGGACAGAACCTGATCTTCCATCTGAACAGAGCAAATGCAAACATGGCCGGATGCCTTGCAGACCCGCTGTTTCTGATCGTAGATACAAATGTAGATGATTCTACATTTGCCATGGAAGGACCGATCTGTACAGGACCTTACGCAGTAGAGTCCTTCAGCCCGACGGATTCCTGTGTCGTAGTAAAAAATGAGAACTACTGGGATGGAGAAGTTCCCCTTGATAAAGTTACACTGAAATGTGTGGATGACCAGACAACACGTTCCATGGCTCTTCAGACAGGTGAGATCGATATCGCTTACAACCTGAAAACAGAGAACCTGGTTGAGTTTGAGGGAAATGACAATTACGATATCCAGGAGCTTCAGTCTCTTCGTTCCACCTATGCATTCATGAACCAGAACGAGGATCATGCACTCAGCGATAAGGCTCTTCGCCAGGCACTTCTTCGTGGTCTTGACAAGGAAACATACTGCAACACTCTTCTCGAGGGTGGTGCAACAGCTGGTAAAGCACCGGTTCCTCCAACACTTGACTTTGGATTCGATGATCTGAAGGATGAGAATTCCTATGATCCGGACAGCGCAAAGAAGATCCTTGATGAGGCCGGATACAAAGATGTTGACGGTGACGGATTTGTAGAAACTCCTGACGGAGATCCTCTTGTTCTTGATTTTGTTATCTACACAAGCCGTGCCGAGCTTGGTGTATACGCACAGGCAGCACAGGCCAGTCTGAAGGAGATCGGTATCAACGTAAACCTGAACACAGTAAGTTATGAGACACTTCTTGACATGAGAGATTCCGGTCAGTATGACCTTCTGATCTGGAACGTGCTGGTAGCAAACACTGGAGACCCTGAGAACTACTTAAGAGAGAACTGGTACAGCTCCTCTGCAAACAATACTGCAGGATACAATAACCCGGAGGTTGACAAGCTTCTTGACGAGCTTGCGCAGACATTTGATGAGGACAAGAGAAAAGATCTCATCATCGATATTCAGCAGGATATCATGGATGATGCTGCAACTGTATTCTTTGGTTATGAGACAACCTACCTTTTCTCCAACAAAAAGGTAACAGGTGTTAAGATGTATCCAATGGATTATTACTGGCTGACAAAGGATATCACTCTTGCCGAGTAAAGGAGCGCTTATTTATGCTTGAGATCAAGGATCTTCCGTTCAGTACGGAAAACAGGCACCTACCATTGAACATTTCAACCTTTCCATGAAGAAGGGGGAGATCATCAGTGTGGTAGGCGAGAGTGGAAGTGGAAAAACAACCGTGATCCGTGCTGTCCTCGGCGCACTTGCCGGAGGTGGCCGGGTCAGCACCGGAGATATTCAGTTTAACGGACATTCTCTGCTTTCCAATACAAAGAATGAATGGAGAAATTTAAGGGGTACCCGCATTTCCATGATCTTCCAGGACTGCGGCGGAACCCTGAACCCTATCCGTAAGATCGGAAGTCAGTATGTGGAATATATCTGTACACATACGGATATATCCAAAGCAGAAGCATGGAAGAAGGGATGCTCCATGCTTCAGAAAATGCGTCTTCCGGACGCGGAAAATATCATGAAAAGTTATCCTCACCAGCTTTCCGGTGGTATGCGCCAGCGAGTTGGTATTGCCATGGCCATGACTTTTAACCCGGAGCTGCTTCTTGCAGATGAGCCGACCAGTGCGCTGGACGTTACTACACAGGCACAGATCGTACGCCAGATGATGGAGCTCGTGATGATTTCGGAACCGGTATCATCATTGTTACTCATAACATTGGCGTAGCAGCCTATATGGCAGATCAACTTGTTGTTATGCAGAACGGAAAAGTTGTGGATCAGGGAACACGAGACGAGGTCATGGAGCATCCGACCAGTGACTATACAAAGAAACTGCTGGCTGCAGTGCCGGAAATGGAGGGACGGCGTTATGTTTAAGGAATCCGATATCGTACTCAGTGCAAAACATATCGTAAAACAGTTCCCGGCTTCCGGCGGCAGAACTTTAACAGCCTGCAACGATGTGAACCTGAACGTTTATAAAGGAAAAACTCTGGGAATCGTAGGAGAGAGTGGCTGCGGTAAATCAACCTTTGTCCGCATGGTCATTTCTCTTGACAAGCCGACTAGCGGAGAGATCCTTTACCATGGAAAAAACCTCTCTGATCTTTCCAAAAAAGAAACCTGGCTGAACCGTCAGAACATGCAGATGGTCTTCCAGGATCCGCTGGCGTCCTTTGACCCCAAAATGAAGATCGTGGATATCCTTACAGAGCCGCTGATCAATTACGGAAAGCTGAAAAGAAACGAAAAGGAAGCGAAAGCCAGAGAGCTTCTGGAAATGGTAGAGCTTCCCGGAGATTTTGCAGACCGTTATCCCCATAACATGAGTGGCGGACAGCGTCAGCGTATCAGTATTGCCAGGGCACTTTCCCTGGAACCGGAGATTCTGGTGTGCGATGAGGCTACCTCTGCACTTGACGTTTCCGTACAGGAATCCGTGATCCGGCTTCTGGTACGTCTCCAGAAAGAAAAAAACATCAGCATGCTTTTTATCTGTCATGATCTGGCTCTGATCCGTTCCTTTGCTCATCAGATTGCTGTTATGTACCTTGGAAATATCGTGGAGGTAATTCCTGGAGAGGACGTTGCAAAAAAATCTCTTCATCCGTATACGCAGGCTCTTCTGGGGGCACAGTTTCCATTCATATGGATCAGGAGAAAAAGATCGAGAGCATCGAAAGTGAGGCCCCCAGCCCTCTGGATGTTCCTCATGGCTGCCCATTCCAGAATCGTTGTGAACACTGTATGGAGAAATGCAGGACGATCCGCCTGTGCTCACAGAAGTAGAGTCCGGACATGAAGTAGCCTGCCATTATGTAACGGAAAAATAAAGAAAGGCACAAAACAGTATGATTTTTAAAAACTTTAAAGTACTGGGCATTCTGTTGTTGCTGCTTGCCGTTTTTACAGTTGGCGGGAAAAAAGTTTCTGCTGCTGTCGAAGACGGAGATATCCAATATACAATAGGTGTTGTAGTATATAATCAGGACAGCCCGGAAATGAACATGTTCATGAACTATTACAGAGAATACATCCAGCAGGGGTTTCCGGTTAAGTTTTATTTTTCAGGAAATATCAATTCTGCGGAGGATGAGTGCGATTTCATCCGCGCAATGAAGCAGCAGGGTGTGAGCGGGATCATTTCTTTTTATGGACAGGATATCCAGAAGATCGTAGAAACTTGCGATGAGGAAGAAATGTATTATGTTCTTGGTTCTGGAAACATCAGTGATGAAGATTATGACAAGATAAAAAACGGCCAGTATTTTCTTGGAAGCGTAGGACCGGATGCAAAAGCAGATTATGAAGCCGGCTATAATATGGCAGAGTATTTTGCAGATGCAGACACCAGCAAATATATTGTACTGACAGGTGGTTCCTCCGCTGGAAACTACATGCATCTTCAGAGAGCGATCGGTGTTCTGGAAACTCTGGCGGAGAAGGAGGGGCTGACTTATTCCGAGGATGTTGAGAGGCTTGCGGCATCTGAGAAAACAACCGTTGCAGATACAGGAAAAGATGATATCAGCATTACCATCTGTCCAGGCTATATGGCAGCCCCAAAAGGGATCAATAATCTGAAACATACTTTTGTAGACGGAAATTATGATGCAATTCTCTGTACCTTCAATGTAGATGAGATCATGAAGATCGTTACAGCAAAAGAAGATGAGCAGGGCTCCAATATCAAGATTGGAGCAGTTGACTGCTTCTCCCAGGAAAACCATGATGAGATCAATACTGAGGATTCCTTTGGAAATCCTAAAATTGATTACATTGCCGGTAAATATGCATCCATGGGCGGTCCTGCCTTTGCGATCCTGTACAATGCAATGACCGGTTATCCAGAGGCAAATACCGACGACGCTGATTCTAATACAGTGCGTCTGTATCAGGGCTTCTGGAGTGCATCCGATAAAGCTTCTTTCAATAAGCTTTACGGATATACACAGGACATTTATGAAAATGCATACAGCTGTGCAGATCTGATGAAAGTGATCAAGTCGTATAATCCAGACACTACACCGAATGATATGAAAGCACTGACAGAAGCATATACAGTGAAGATGTGCAGAAGCGTATGGAAGAAAAATAAACAGAGATTTTGAAAAAGAGCTGGGCCGCCTTATATGGTTCAGCCCTTTTTCTTCATATAAAATACTTTTTTATGTAAAAAAACGAAAAATCCTCTTTACTTTCTAAAGTTAATATAATAAAATCTATAAATATGTGTAAAACTGGTTTAAAAGCAGAAAGCATAGGGATACATAAGCAAAACCCCTCATGTTTTGTGATTTTAAAGCAGAAACATGGAAGGGAGAGAAACAATGACAACAGCACATATTTGTATAATGGCAGCCATTATCGTCTATCTGGGTGCAATGATCTTTGTAGGTTATCTTTGCTCCAAGAACAATAATGACAGTTCTGATTTCTATCTTGGAGGACGAAAGCTTGGACACTTGTCACAGCTATGAGTGCAGAGGCTTCTGACATGAGCAGCTGGCTTCTGATGGGCCTGCCGGGACTTGCTTATCTTACCGGTATTGCAGATGCAGGCTGGACAGCCATTGGCCTTGCGATCGGAACTTACGTAAACTGGAGGATCGTGGCAAAAAGAATCCGCCGCTACACACATGTGGCAGGAAATTCCATTACATTGCCATCCTTTTTCAGTAATCGTTACAGAGATGAGAAAAAGATCCTGCAGTCTATCGGAGCGATTTTTATCGTGATCTTTTTTATTCCGTATACAGCTTCCGGATTTGCAGCCTGTGGTAAACTTTTTGCAAGTCTCTTCGGTGTAAAATATCTGCCAGCTATGATCATCAGTGCACTGGTCATCGTTGGATACACCACACTGGGAGGATTCCTGGCAGCATCTACCACGGACTTTATCCAGAGTATCATCATGTCCATCGCTCTTGTGATCGTATTTGTATTCGGGATCAGCACAGCAGGTGGTATTGAAGCAGTTGCAGACCATGCAAGATCACTGCCCGGATATCTGACTATGTTTACTACATATGATCCAACAACCGGAACAGAACAGGCATATCCACTGCTTAATATCATTTCCATGCTTGCATGGGGACTTGGATATTTCGGAATGCCGCATATTCTTCTTCGTTTCATGGCGATCGAAGACGAAGAGAAGCTTACACTTTCCAGAAGAGTAGCAACTACATGGGTAGTGATCTCACTGGCAGTAGCAGTACTGATCGGTGTGGTAGGACTTGGAATGACAGCAGCAGGAGAGTTTGACCTTCTGGAAGGCTCCGCATCTGAGACAATTATCGTTCAGATCGCAGATCTTCTCAGTAAACATGGTGTAATTGCAGCAATCCTTGCAGGACTCATCCTTGCAGGAATCCTGGCATCCACCATGTCAACTGCAGATTCTCAGCTCCTGGCAGCATCCTCAGCAGTTTCTTCCGACCTTCTCGGAAGTATCCTGAAGGATAAAGAAACAAAAAAAGAAAGCATGGTAGCCGATAAGATCACGCTTCTTCTCATCGCAGTAGTAGCCATGTTTATTGCCCGCGACCCGAACAGTTCTGTGTTTACTATCGTATCCTTTGCCTGGGCAGGCTTCGGAGCCGTATTCGGCCCGGTGGTACTTCTGGCATTATTCTGGAGACGTTCCAACTGGCAGGGAGCCTGGCAGGAATGATCTGCGGCGGTTCCATGGTATTTATCTGGAAATACGGAATCAGCACGCTCGGCGGCGCCTGGGGAATCTATGAACTTCTTCCCGCATTCCTGGTGGCCATTGCAGCAAACATCATCGTCAGCCTCATTACCAAGCACCATCAAAGAGATCACCGACGAATTGATCTGGTAAACCAGAAATAAAATATTTTTCGATAATAGTCAATAATCCACACTGATACAAAACAAGCCTGATACAGATTATAGTAAAGATATCTGTATCGGGCTTGTTATCTTTTTATTATTTAATAAATAAAGTCACACCGCCAAAGTTTTTCCCTCAAGCTTTTTTAACAACTGCTCCATTGTTAAATTCAACACCGGATGCCGAAGATACGGTGCGATCTCCACCATAGGCTTCAAAACAAAATCCCTGTTTTCCATATCAATATGAGGCACATGTAGTTCCACTGTATCAATAATCTCATTATCGTAAAACAGAATATCCAGATCCAGTGTCCTTGGTCCCCAGTGAATGATCCTTTTCCGGTCCGCAGCCTGTTCCAGCACATGCAGCCTGTCAAGAAGCTCCTCCGGAGAAAGCAGCGTCCGGACTCTTAAGGCTCCGTTGAGAAACTCATCCTGCTCCACATCCCCGTAAGGCTCCGTTACAAGATACTCGGAAACCTTTTCAACAACAATCTCTTTCATATCCCGAAGACCCTGGATCGCATTGTCCAGGTATTTCTTCTTATCCCCCATATTGGAACCAAAAGCAATATAAGCCGTATGCCAGCCTCGGGTAATTTCCACAGCAACGGTTTTCAGCGGAAGACCTACCGGAGCCCAGGGCTTTTCAATACGGAGGGTGATCTTTTTAAGAAGAGGGAGAGAAAGCAGCAGCGTCTCTGCCAGATTCTCCACAGCAGCCTCCAGAAGTTTATAAGTATTTTTCTGAAGAAAATCGGTGATCATATGACTGACTTCTCCATAATTGATGGAAGCAGAAAGATCATCTGTCAGCCCTGCCGGACGTGTTTCTGTATACATAACAGCAGAAACAACAAATTTCTGTCCGAGAGCTGTTTCTTCCGGAAACACACCATGGTTTGCAAAAATCTCAAGATCTCTGATTTCGATTTTATCCATCAGTTCCTCCTAACGTCCCAGAATAGCTTCTGTCATCTGGATGACGCGTTTATTTTCTTTGATGTCATGAACACGGACAAATGCACACCCCTTCATAACACCGATCACCGATGTGGCAAGAGTTCCCTCTACACGCTGATCTACAGGAAGATCAAGGGCAAGTCCGATCATGGATTTTCTGGAGGTACCAAGAAGCACCGGATATCCCAGCTTCCGGAAAAGCTCCAGATTATCCATAGTCATCAGGTTCATCTCATAGGTTTTACCAAATCCGACACCAGGATCAAGGATGATCTTATCATCGGCAATACCGGCACGTTTGGCAATATTGACACATTCCTGGGTTTCTGCCAGCATATCCACAATAAAATTATTGTATTCAGTATTATCTTTGTTATGCATCAGACAGCAGGGAGCCTGATATCTGGCAATGACAGGAGCCATTTCAGGATCATATTTCAGTCCCCAGATGTCATTGATAAGATCTGCTCCGTGTTTCAGGGCTTCTTCCGCAACACATCCCTTATAGGTATCTACAGAGATGGGGATATCAAAACGCCCTTTTACTGCTTCGATAACAGGAAGAATACGCTCGATCTCCTCCTGTGCGCCAACCGGTGTATGCCCCGGACGTGTGGATTCCCCACCGATATCAAGAATATCAGCACCTTCGGCGATCATAGCTTCTGTATGTTTCAGGGCATGATCCATATCGTTCCATTTTCCGCCATCTGAGAAAGAATCCGGTGTGACATTTAGGATACCCATAATATATGTTTTGTTTTTTACATCAAACTCACGATTTCCGATTTTCATGGAAAAACCTCCTAATATTGGATCGTCATATTTTTTTTAGCAGGAGACCAGTAACATTCCGGCTCTGCTTTACAGGAAAAACAGTTTCTGGAGCTTTTGTCCGCAGTATAGAGCAATTTTCCAAGAACTGTCGGATCCGTCTGAGCTCTGTGACCACGTATTGCCGCAATGATCGCTTCCATTTCTTCCATAGAAAATCCAAGCTCGTTTAAGATCTGTCCTGCGATAGCAGCACCGGCCTCATCATGAGGAGTGCCATCTTCATACTGTCTGGCCCGTCCGATATCGTGAAGAAGGGCAGTACAGTAGATCAGTTCCTTTGAAACAGGAGCATTTTCCTCAAGTGCCCGGATATAGGCAAGGCGTGCCACATCCAAAAAATGCTCCGGTGTATGTCTGCAGAATTCACGGTCAGTCTCCAGAAGCTGAAGCTTATTAAGCTCATTCTGATAGAGCGGATGATTCCAGATCTGATTCACTCTGTCCATCAGTCCTTGACCATAGCAAGGAACTGTTTCTGAAGCTCCATATTTTCTTTAAATTCACCTCTGGTAACAGTCGTAACCGTTTTGCTTCCCGGCTTTTTGATTCCACGCATGGTCATGCAGGTATGCTCCGCTTCCAGCATAACCATGATTCCCTTTGGAGCGAGAACACGTTCCAGCGCATCTGCGATCTGCACAGTCAGACGTTCCTGGATCTGCGGTCTTCTTGCATACACATCAACGGTACGGGCCAGCTTGCTTAAGCCGGTAACCTTGCCATTTGGGATATATGCGATATGAGCTTTACCGTAAAAGGGCATAAGATGATGTTCACACATGGAATAAAAGGTAATATCCTTTTCCAGAACCATTTCATTGTTCTCTACATGAAACTGTTTCTGAAGATGTTCATCCGCTTCATTATCAAGTCCGCCATAAATTTCCTCGCACATGCGGGCGATACGTTCCGGAGTTCCCTGCAGTCCCTCTCTGTTTACATCCTCGCCGATTCCCTCGAGAAGAAGCTTGATCGCCTCTTCAACTTTTGCTTTGTCTACCATAAATAACAACCTCCATTTGTTAAAAAAATCACGTTTTTCGGAGACTGTCTCTTTTATTTTTGCGCATAAAAAAAAGATATCTCCAATTGTAATAGAACGTATGTCGAAAAAGCCCTACACAATATGAGATATTCTCTTATATTGCTGCAACGGGTGCGGATTTCATACCGTAAGACGTACTTTTCGTTCTGGCGACAACTCCCCATTCGCCAAACACTTGACGCATAAAATCCTATTTTGCATATCATTCATTTCACGGACAAGTATACCATATACTGATATAAGAAGAAAGGGAAAATGATAAAAAAATATCACAAAAATAGGGAATATGTTCTATGAATTATGCGATAGAATCTATGGATATGTCAGATTTTTGCAGATTATATTCCGACAAATATAAAAAGAATTACAAAGTAGAAAATCCCGGAACAGAAAACCGCTGTTCGGGATCACAGAGCTGTTAATGACGTATCATTTTCATCAGATTCACAATTCTGTCAAGTTTAGCTGCCTCTACCGGACTTTTCCCCATTTTCAGAACTTCTATGATAGTAGAGATCTCATCAGAGCTGAAATTTAAGCCCGCATTTTTTCCTTTAGAAGCTGCGCCCATGATAAAAGGCAGAAGTTCGGACGGATTTTTCCCCAATCCCTGATCTGCCAGACCCTGAAGCATGGAAAGCTTCTGAGGGTCCATTCCGGAAAGCCGGGGATTATTTTTCCAGTCATCACTCATGGATTCTCACCTCCTGACGAATCTTCATTCATGATCTGAAGCATCTGGATCGTAGCCATAAGACTGGTGATATGATCGATCTGACGGCGATTTTCTCCGCCACAGCACTTACGGATATCCTGCAGCATTTCCAGAGGATCGGTGCCAGAAAAACCGGTAGCCTGCAGATCGGCTGTTCTACGGCTGCTTTGAAAAAGCGACATGGTATTCCGAAGTTCCCGGACTTTCGTATACACAGATAAAAACCGCTGCCCGGAAGAAGGAAGGTACGGATCATGGCTTTCAGCATCTGATCCTGGTCACTTTCCACCATTTCATCCAGAGCAGTACGTGCGATAGGCTCCTGTTCCATAAAAAAATCCTTTTTCCTGAAATCTATGAATTTGCAGAAAGAAATATGACAGAAACCTTCTCTGGTCATATTATATATAGAAGAAATTTTTCAAAGGAATGTGATTATGGAATCTGAAAAAAAACAGGAACTTGTCATTGATGGAAATTCTTTTTATGAAATAGATCTGAAATGTCTGAAAGAGAAAAAACAGAAACAGGAGGAAGCAGAAAAACGGCAGCAGAAAAGGCAGAGGAAATAACCTCTGCCTTTTCAAAAGATCAGCAGCAATTGTTGCAGCCGCATCCATTTCCGCACAAAAGCAGAAGAAGGATGATGATCCAACAGCTGTCGTTGCAGCCGTTGTTATTACAGCCACAGCCACTGTTGTTTCCACAGCAACACATCAGACAGATGATCCAAAGGATACAGGAGCAGCTGTTTCCACCGTTTCCAAACAGGGAATTTCCGCAGCCATTATTACAGCCACAGTTATTGTTACATCCACATCCTGTGCTACATCCGGAATCACAACCACATCCGCAATCACATCCACAATTGGTAGCCGCTAAGTCACTCATCGATAAGTCCTCCAGCAAATTTTATTTACACTTCATCATATGGCAGGAGTCCGTCCACAGTTACAAAAAAGTTGACAGTGTTTATTCATTACGATATAATAAACGAAATGTAACATTTTTGTAATTTTTGAGACAAACTAGCTTTTATATCTAAAACAGGAAATGGGGAAAATTATGAAGAGTTTCAGAACAAAAAAATGGCTGAAGGGTCTGATGCTTGCTATGCTGCTGATCGTGGGAAGCACAGTCTTTTCTGCTTCTGCAAAAGAGGTACAGGCTGCCACTGCAGGCTTTAAAACTATCGATGGAAAAACATACTACATAAAAAGTGATGGGAGCAAGCAGAAAGGCTGGCTGACCCTGGGCGGATACAAGTACTACTTTAACACAAAGACCGGAGTACAGGTAAAGGGCTGGATGAAGGTCAATGGCAAATATACCTACTATTTTACAAAAGGCAAGGGTGTTATGGCAACCGGCTGGATGACAGATTCCAAAGGCCATAAGCGCTATTTCAATCCCAAAACAGGTAAGCTTACCACAGGCTGGGTAAACTGTAGCAAGGGAAGGAAACGTTATTTCACAAAAGGCGGAGGCATTATGGCAACCGGCTGGCTCACCAACAGCAAAGGGCAGAAACGTTATTTTTACAAAACTTCCGGTTATATGGCAACCAAATGGGTAAAAAACAAATCCAAAAATATCAGCTACTATTTTGCCACCAGTACCGGTTATATGTATACTGGTCTGAAGACGATCAATCAGAAGAACTATTATTTTAAATCCAACGGTGTCATGGCAGTAAGTACCTCCGTGACAGTGAATGGAATTACATACTCCATCGCAGCAGACGGAGTGGCCACTGCGAAGACTACCAAACCAAATCTAAATGTCAGCAATGGAGATGTCAAAGTTTACGATACCAAAAACAGCAGATATTACACTATGGTAAAAGAATATAAGAGCCATCCTGGAATAGCCAACGGCAAGACATCCGATGAAGCACTGCTGGCCGCACTTTGCGAATCGGAGGCAGGCGATCAGGGCAAGATCGGAATGGAAGCAGTAGCACTTTGTGTTCTGAATCGTACGATCAAATCAGACAAGGAATTTCCATCTACGATACGAGGTGTGATCTATGAGAATATCGGAAGCAGCACAACCCCACAGTATTCTGTAGTGCGGAACGGGGCCCTTCTCAAACGTCTCAATGGTCAGTTTGAAAACCGTACTCTTGCTTATCAGGCTGCAAGAGAAGCAATGACTATTTTCAATAAACATGTCACTTCCGGCAAAGCCAGAACACTCAGAGGATTTAAACAGAAAGATTTTAATTATATGTATTTCATGATGACCAGCTATTTCTGGAACCAGAATCTGAATTTCAGCAAAGTGAAATATGAAACTTATAAAGGCCATACATTTTTTGTAGACTGGGTATAAGCAACATAGTCTCCGGCAGTAAACTTTGAACAAACAGGCGTATGGACATAAAATTGAAAATTTAAGGAGAAGCAAATATGCAGGTGAAAATCTATACGGATGGTGCAGCCCGGGGAAATCCGGATGGACCGGGAGGCTACGGAGCAGTTCTTCAGTACATCGATACCAAAGGCCAGTTACATGAACGTGAACTGTCCAGAGGCTACAAAAAAACCACAAACAACCGGATGGAGCTGATGGCAGCCATCGTAGCACTGGAAGCACTGAACCGCCCCTGCCAGGTGGATCTGTATTCCGATTCCAAATATCTGGTAGATGCTTTTAATCAGCACTGGATCGATTCCTGGCTAAAGAAAAACTGGAAACGTGGAAAAAACGAAGATGTGAAGAATGTAGATCTCTGGAAACGCCTTTTAAAGGCCAAGGAGCAGCATCAGGTAAGCTTCCACTGGGTTAAGGGACATGCAGATAATCCGTTAAATGAACGGTGTGATCAACTTGCCACATCAGCGGCAGACGGCAATGACCTTTACGTAGATGAAGGAATAAATAGCTTACAGAAATAAAAGTTCCACTTATCACTCACAGAAAACCCGAAACATACCGCGCGAATTTATGCGATCAGCGTAAATTCTGTACATCACGAAGCGTGTTACTGAGAACAGAGTAAAAAGTAATATTCTGCCACTTTAAGTTGTCAAAGCAATATTAAAATTTCTTGACAAACAAAAAAGCAGTTTGTATACTTCATATAGTATAGTAAAAGGCTTGGAAGGGAAAAAGTAGCTTGAGGAAAACCCCACAGAGAGCAGCCGGCAGGTGAGAGGCGCAGGGTAGAACTTTTGTGAATACATCCCGGAGCTGCGCACCGAATCGGGACTTGATACTGTAAATTATAAACTTTATAATAATAGCGTATTATAGATAGGCTGCGACGGAATGGCACCCGTTATTGTGCTGAAGTGGTTTTATATCTTGATATATATGGATATAACGGGATGTAGATTCACTTTATGAGGCAGGAAATGCGAGTTTTCTGTAAATTTAGGTGGTAACGCGGGACCGGTTCTCGTCCTAAACGGACAGGAACCGGGCATTTTTTATATGACTATACAGGAGGAAAGAACAATGACAGTTTGGGAAGAACTGAAAGCACGTGGCCTGATCGCACAGGTTACAGACGAAGACGAGATCAAAGAGATGGTAAATAACGGGAAAGCCACATTCTATATTGGCTTTGACCCTACAGCAGACAGCCTTCATGTAGGTCACTTCATGGCTCTTTGCCTGATGAAGAGACTGCAGATGGCAGGAAATCGTCCGATCGCCCTTCTCGGCGGCGGAACAGGGATGATCGGTGACCCGTCCGGAAGGACCGATATGCGTCAGATGCTGACAAAAGAAACCATCCAGCACAATATTGACTGCTTCAAGCAGCAGATGAGCCGTTTCATCGATTTCTCTGATGGAAAAGCTCTTATGGTAAACAATGCTGACTGGCTTATGAACCTTAACTATGTAGAGCTTCTCCGTGAGGTAGGTGCTCACTTTTCCGTAAACCGTATGCTGACAGCAGAGTGCTACAAACAGCGTATGGAGCGAGGCTTAAGCTTCCTGGAATTTAACTACATGATCATGCAGAGCTACGACTTCTACATGCTGTACCAAAAATATGGCTGCAACATGCAGTTCGGTGGCGATGACCAGTGGAGCAATATGCTTGGCGGTACTGAGCTGATCCGCCGTAAGCTTGGCAAGGATGCCTATGCCATGACCATCACACTGCTTCTCAATTCTGAGGGCAAAAAAATGGGAAAAACACAGTCCGGAGCTGTATGGCTTGATCCGAATAAGACATCCCCGTTCGATTTCTACCAGTACTGGAGAAATGTAGACGATGCTGACGTTATCAAATGTATGCGTCTTCTTACCTTCCTTCCTCTTGAGGAGATCGACGAGATGGCCAAATGGGAAGGCAGCGAGCTGAACAAAGCCAAGGAGATCCTTGCATACCAGCTGACAGAGCTTGTACACGGTGAGGAGGAAGCCAAGAAAGCACAGGAGGGTGCCCGCGCACTGTTCTCAGGTGCAGATACTTCTCATATGCCTACAACAGAGCTTTCAGAGGAAGATTTTGACGAGGAAGGAAAAATCGACCTGATCACACTTCTTGTAAAAGCAGAGCTGGTACCAAGCCGTTCCGAGGGTCGCCGTGCGATCCAGCAGGGTGGTGTATCCATCGATGGTGAGAAGCTCACCGACATTTACCACACGGTTGAGAAGGATGCTTTTGCAGGGGACGGGATCGTTCTGAAACGAGGCAAGAAAAAATTCAAAAAAATCTGTGTAAAATAATTTCCCATATCTGTGACATTTCCGGGATAAAACTACCGCATTCCGGAAATGCTGACAGGTAGGGTTGACACAAGGAGGATAACAACATGAAAAAGTACGGAGTGAACGAACTTCGTAAGATGTTCCTTGACTTTATGGAAAGCAAGGGCCATCTTGTAATGAAAAGCTTTTCCCTGGTTCCTCAGGGAGATAAGAGTCTTCTGCTGATCAACGCAGGTATGGCTCCGCTGAAGCCATATTTTACAGGTGCTGAGAAGCCGCCAAGAACAAGAGTGACAACCTGCCAGAAATGTATCCGTACCGGAGATATCGAGAACGTAGGTAAAACCGCACGTCACGGTACTTTCTTTGAAATGCTTGGTAACTTTTCTTTTGGTGATTACTTCAAGAGAGAAGCCATCCACTGGTCCTGGGAGTTTCTTACAGAGGTTGTAGGACTTGATGCAGACCGTCTCTACCCATCCATTTACCAGGATGATGATGAAGCCTTCGATATCTGGAACAAAGAGGTAGGGATTCCGTCTGAACGTATTTTCCGTTTCGGAAAAGAAGATAATTTCTGGGAGCATGGAGCAGGTCCGTGTGGTCCATGTTCTGAGATCTATTATGACCGCGGAGAGAAATACGGCTGCGGCAAACCCGGATGCACGGTAGGCTGCGACTGCGACCGTTACATGGAAGTATGGAACAACGTTTTCACACAGTTCGAGAACGATGGAAACGGAAATTACACAACCCTGAAACAGAAAAACATCGATACCGGTATGGGACTTGAGCGTCTTGCTGTAGTTGTTCAGGATGTAGATTCTATTTTTGATGTAGATACAATTTGTGCACTTCGTAATCTTGTATGTGAGATCGCACATAAAGAATATGAGAAAAACTATGCAGATGATGTTTCCATCCGTCTGATCACTGACCATATCCGTTCCGCAACATTTATGATCTCCGATGGAATCATGCCCACCAATGAGGGACGTGGATATGTTCTCCGCCGTCTGATCCGCCGTGCAGCACGTCATGGACGTCTTCTCGGTATTGAGGGGACTTTCCTTGCCAAATTAAGTGCACAGGTAATTGAGAGCTCCAAAGCCGGATATCCGGAGCTTGAGGAGAAGAAAGAGTTCATCTTCCGTGTACTCACAAATGAGGAGAATCAGTTCAACAAAACTATCGATCAGGGACTTCGCATCCTTTCCGACATGGAAGAGGATATGAAAAAAGCAGGTGAAAAGACCCTTTCCGGTGACAACGCATTCAAGCTTTATGATACGTACGGATTCCCTCTTGACCTTACAAAAGAGATTCTTGAGGAGAAAGGCTACGGCATTGACGAGGAAGGCTTCCAGAAGGCAATGGAAGAGCAGAGAGTCAAGGCACGTACTGCCCGTGAAGTAACCAACTATATGGGGGCAGACGCAACCGTATACGATGATATCGATGTAAACGTAACAACAGAATTCGTCGGCTACGATCATCTTACCTTTGATTCCAAGGTTACTGTCCTTACCACAGAAACAGAGATCGTAGATTCTCTCACGGAGGGACAGAAGGGTACCGTATTTGTAGAGCAGACTCCTTTCTATGCAACAATGGGTGGACAGGAAGGTGATACCGGTGTGATCGAGACTGCAAACGGTAAATTTGTTGTGAGGACACCATCAAACTCCGCGGTGGCAAATTCGGTCATGTAGGACATATGGAATCCGGTATGATTTCCTCAGGTGAGAAAGTATCCCTGAAGGTAAACGAAGAAGCAAGAAAAGATACCGAGAAAAACCACAGTGCAACACATCTTCTTCAGAAAGCACTGAAAACTGTTCTTGGTTCCCACGTAGAGCAGAAGGGTTCTCTGGTAACTCCGGACAGACTTCGTTTTGACTTTGCTCATTTCCAGGCAATGACAGCAGAAGAGATCCAGGCAACAGAAGATCTTGTAAACAAAGAGATCCTGGCAGGTCTTGATGTCCATACCGATGTCATGGATGTAGAAGAAGCAAAGAAATCCGGAGCAATGGCTCTCTTTGGTGAGAAATATGACCAAAAGGTACGTGTAGTATCCATGGGAGACTTTTCCAAAGAGCTCTGTGGTGGTACTCATGTAAAGAATACAAGCTCCATCTTGCTCTTTAAGATCGTTTCCGAATCCGGTATCGCAGCTGGTGTACGCCGTATTGAGGCACTTACCGGCAAAGCAGTTATCGAATACTACAGAAAGCAGGAAGAGCTTCTCCATGAGGCTGCAAAAGCATTAAAGTCCAATACAGCCGAGGTTGTAGAAAAGATCAGCCACCTGCAGGCTGAGGTAAAGGCTCTTCAGAGCGAAAATGAATCCCTCAAGAGCAAAGCTGCCCAGAGTGCACTTGGCGATGTCATGGATAAAGTCGTTGAAGTAAACGGCGTAAAACTCCTTGCAGCCAAAGTTGAGGGCGTTGACATGAACGGTCTCAGAGACCTGGGTGATAAACTGAAAGAGCAGCTTGGCGAAGGTGTTGTCCTTCTTACAGCAGTAAACGACGGCAAGGTTAATCTTCTTGCAATGGCAACGGATGCAGCTCAGAAAGCAGGCGCTCATGCAGGAAACCTGATCAAAGCAGTGGCAGCAATCGTTGGCGGTGGCGGCGGCGGACGTCCGAACATGGCACAGGCCGGCGGAAAGAATCCGGAAAAGGCTCAGGAAGCTATGGATGCAGCAGCAGGAATCCTTGAAAAACAGCTCACAAAATAACAAAGTTGTGCGTGATTTACAGTTTTGACATTTTTTTCATAAAAATCGAAAAAGATGTTGACGAAAGCACTTGTTATGCTATATAATAACACTCGTGCAAGAAAAATACCCAGACAGTTGTATTTTAGCACAATCTACAACTGGAGGAGGTTAGGTGTGAGTCTATGTCAAACGTTATCGTAAAAGAGAACGAGACTTTAGATAGCGCTCTTCGCAGATTCAAGAGAAGCTGTGCTAAGGCGGGAATCCAGCAGGAAATCCGTAAGAGAGAGCATTACGAGAAGCCAAGCGTTCGTCGTAAGAAAAAATCTGAAGCCGCAAGAAAACGTAAATATAATTAATTGTGCGCAAAATCCCTGGCTGTATGGTCAGGGATTTTTAATTAAATAGAAACAGGAACGTTTGACGAAGGAAAGAAATATGAATTTGTTTATTAAACTGATTATCAAACCATTGCGATCGCTCCTTAAATTATTATTTAATCGAATTTTTTATGTAGCTCTGGCTCTTGTTGTGCAGCTGGCATGGCTGCTGATCGCCCTTTTCCGGATTATGGAATACTCCAGATGGGTGACGATCGGAATGCAGGCCATAGGTTTTCTGGTTGTTCTGTGGATCGTAAATAAAAAGATCAATCCATCCTATAAGCTCGCCTGGACGATGCTGATCCTTATTTTTCCGGTATTTGGTGTTTCCCTGTACCTTCTTTTCGGTAAATCAAGGATCGGTACTGTGATGGAACAGCATTATCAGAATCTTATTGATGAAACTGCAGAATACCTAGAAGGATCAGAGCTCACAAGAAAACGTTTAAACGAAGACGACCGTTCCATGAGGATCCAGTCGGATTATATCTGGCAGTATTCCAGATATCCGGTTCACGAGAATACCACAGCAGAGTATTTTCAGGTAGGAGATGATATGTTTCCGGTTCTGGTGCATGAACTGGAGCAGGCAAAGCATTTTATTTTTATCGAATATTTCATCATAAATGACGGGGTAATGTGGCAGACGATCCTTAACATCCTTGAAAAAAAGGCTAAAGAAGGAGTAGATGTCCGACTGATCTATGACGGCTTCGGCTGCTTACCACATTGCCATACAAGTATGATCAGGAGATGCGCCGGCGTGGGATCAAATGCGAAGTATTCAACCGGTTCCGTCCGATTCTTAATATTATCCAGAATAACCGTGACCACCGTAAGATCTGTGTGATCGATGGCTGGACCGGTTTTACCGGCGGCATCAACCTGGCTGACGAATATATCAATCAGCGAAAACGGTTTGGCCACTGGAAGGATACAGCCGTTATGCTGAAAGGAGAAGGCGTCTGGAATATGACAGCTATGTTCCTGTATATGTGGGGAATCGTTACCAGAACAGATACTTCTCTTGATTTCGGAAATTATGTTCCGCACAGGTGGCACCCCAACGAATTTCCGGGAAGCGGTTATGTCCAGCCATTCTGCGATTCCCCCTGGACGATGAGATCGTAGGAGAGAACGTTTATCTTAATATTATCAATCGCGCCAAAAACTATGTTTATATCTGCACGCCATATCTGATCATAGATAATGAGATGATGACCGCCCTGTGCCTGGCTGCAAAAAGCGGTGTAGATGTCCGGATCATGACACCAGGCATCCCGGACAAAAAAATGGTCTTCCTGCTGACACAGTCTTATTATAAGCAGCTTCTGGAAGCAGGTGTAAAGATCTACGAATACCAGCCGGGATTTTTACATGCAAAATCTTTTGTCTGTGATGACAAAGTAGGCGTCGTAGGAACCATAAATCTGGATTACCGAAGCCTTTATCTGCATTTTGAAGATGGTGTCTGGATGTATAAGAATGATGTGATCCTGGACATCCGGGATGATTTTACAGAAACCCTGGAGTACTGTGATCCCATTGATCTGGCATTCTGCCAGAAGAGAAATATTGTGGTACGTGCCATTCAGAACGTACTGAGAGTTTTTGCACCTCTATTATAAAAACTCTTTGACAGACAACTGTAAATTCTGTATGATATATCAGACGGGAGTTAAATGCTCCCGTCTGATATTGTCTAAAGAAAAAAATTTATAGATACATATGAAATTTTTAGTTATTGGAGGAATTGATTTGAGCCAGAACAAAGAAACAGAGATCCAGCTTCAGTACATTGAAAAATGTAAAGAGCTTCTTGCCAAAAGCAGTACGAAACGTCCCACCTTCCACATCCAGAACGAAGGATGCCAGATGAACTCCATCCAGACAGAGTCTATTGCGGCCATCATGGAAAAAATGGGATATGAAATGGTAGATACCGAGGATGCCGATGCAGTTGTATTTAACACCTGCACAGTCCGTGAAAATGCCAATCAGAAGATCTATGGACATCTTGGACATTTAAAGAGCATCAAACGGGATCACCCGGATATGAAGATCGTACTGTTCGGATGTATGATGCAGGAGCATCACGTAGTGGAAAAGATCCGCAAGGATTATAAATATGTAAATCTTGTATTCGGAACCCATAATATCCACAAATTCCCGGAGCTTTTTTACCGGACGCTGCAGACCGACGACCAGATCATTGATATCTGGAAGGAATCCGATGAGATCGTAGAGGGCATGCCAACTTCCCGCAAATACTCCTTCAAAACAGGAGTCAGCGTAATGTTTGGCTGCAATAACTTCTGCAGCTACTGCATCGTTCCTTATGTCCGTGGCCGCGAAAAGAGCCGCGAGCCACAGGCCATCATCCGCGAGATCGAGGAACTGGTGGCAGATGGCGTTACTGAGATCATGCTTCTTGGTCAGAATGTAAACTCCTACGGAAAAACTCTGGAAACACCGGTGACCTTTGCAGAACTTCTGAAAGAAGTGGAAAAAATCGAAGGGCTGAAGCGTATCCGTTTTATGACTTCACATCCGAAGGATCTTTCCGACGAACTGATCCAGACCATGGCAGAGAGCCAGAAGATCTGTCACCATCTGCATCTTCCGCTGCAGTCCGGAAGCAGCAGAGTCTTAAAAGAAATGAACCGCCGTTACGACAAGGAGAAATATCTGGAACTGGTAGATAAGATCCGCAGGGCGATCCCGGATATTTCACTGACAACAGATATCATGGTCGGATTTCCGGGAGAAACAGAAGAAGATTTCCAGGAAACACTGGATGTTGTAAGAAAAGCAAATTACGATACCGCCTTCACATTTATTTATTCCAAACGAAGCGGAACCCCTGCAGCCGGCATGGAAAATCAGGTGCCGGAGGATGTGGTAAAAGACCGTTTCAGTCGTCTTCTTACCCTGGTACAGGAAAAGGGCCGGGAAAATTCCTCCCGTTTCCAGGGAAGTGTACAGGAAATCCTGGTAGAAGATGAAAACCGGGAGAAGGGCACTCTTACTGGCCGTACCCAACATAATCTTCTGGTTCATTTCCCGGGAGAAAAAGATCTCATCGGCAAATATGTAAAAGTAAGCCTGGATACCTGCAAGGGATTCTATTATTTCGGACATATCGTGGAAGAGTAAAATTGTAGACAAGTCCCCACCCACTGCTTATTGCTTTTCGTAACCCCGTTGGGGGCTTACCTGATTCAGTTAAATATAAGTTTATATTGCCCGCTCATTGCCAATATCGGATGAGCGGGCTTTTTTACTATAAAAAATACTGTTTTCTATTGACAAATACCCCACGAGGGTATATATTGTTCCATATAAAGAGGATACCCCATGAGGGTATTTATGAGAAAGGAGAGACAGCTTGTGTCTGAAAAGAAAGTCTGTCCCTGCTGCTGTGAAAAACACACTGCACGTTCAGAAGAGGAGAAAAAAAAGCTGATCAACCGTCTGAAACGTATTGAAGGCCAGATCAGAGGCATTATAGGAATGATGGAGAATGATGCCTACTGTAATGATATCCTAATCCAGTCTGCCGCAGTCAATGCTGCAGTCAATGCGTTCAACAAAGAGCTGCTTGCCAGCCACATCCGCACCTGCGTTGCCCGGGATATCCGGAAGGTAAGGATGAGACCATTGATGAGCTAGTAGCAACCCTCCAGAAGCTGATGAAATAAAGGGACAAACTGAATTTTAGGAGGTATTGAAAGAAAATGGAACAATATAATGTAACTGGTATGAGCTGCGCCGCCTGCTCTGCCCGTGTGGAAAAAGCCGTATCAAAGGTTCCGGGGGTGAATAGCTGTTCCGTTAGCCTTCTGACCAATTCTATGGGAGTTGAGGGAACCGCTTCATCCGGCGAGATCATCGCCGCAGTGGAAGCCGCCGGATATGGTGCATCCTTAAAGGGCGGAGCTGCCGGAGCAAAGATTTCCATGTCTGCGGCAGAAGAAGCGCTGGAAGATCATGAAACTCCGATCCTAAAGAGACGTCTTATCACATCCGTGGGATTTTTGCTGGTGCTGATGTATTTCTCCATGGGGCACATGATGTGGGGATGGCCACTGCCGAAATGGTTTGACGGCAATCACGTAGCCATGGGACTGGTACAACTGCTCCTGGCTGGTATCATTATGGTGATCAACCAGAAATTTTTCATCAATGGATTTAAGAGTCTGTGGCACCGTTCCCCAAATATGGATGCTCTGGTAGCTCTTGGCTCCATGGCATCCTTCCTGTGGAGCGTCTATGCACTGTTTGCCATGACAAGAGCACAGGCAGACGGAGATTCTGCTGCAGTTATGAATTACATGATGAATTTTTATTTTGAATCTGCAGCCATGATCCTGACATTGATCACCGTAGGAAAAATGCTGGAAGCCCGTTCCAAAGGAAAAACTACCGATGCCCTGAAAAGCCTTATGAAGCTTGCGCCAAAAACTGCGGTTGTAGTACGAAAGGGACAGGAACTTACCGTTCCTATTGAGCAGGTTCAGAAAGGAGACATCTTTGTTGTCCGTCCGGGAGAGAATATTCCGGTGGACGGAGTGATCCTGGAAGGAACCACCGCAGTCAATGAATCCGCACTGACCGGAGAGAGTATCCCGGTTGATAAAGAAGCCGGAGACATGGTCTCTGCGGCAACCGTGAACCAGTCCGGATTTATCAGATGTGAAGCAACCAGAGTCGGAGAGGATACCACTCTTTCCCAGATCATAAAAATGGTCAGTGATGCGGCAGCCACCAAGGCACCGATCGCAAAGATCGCAGACCGTGTTTCAGGCGTGTTTGTACCGGCAGTGATCACTATTGCAGTGATCACAACGATCATCTGGCTTCTTGCAGGACAGACCTTCGGTTATGCTTTGGCAAGGGGAATTTCCGTTTTGGTCATCAGCTGTCCCTGTGCACTTGGCCTTGCAACACCGGTTGCCATTATGGTCGGCAACGGTATGGGTGCCAAAAACGGAATCCTTTTCAAAACAGCTGTTTCCCTGGAGGAAGCAGGAAAAATCCAGATCATCGCACTGGATAAAACCGGAACCATTACCAGTGGTCAGCCGGAGGTAACAGATATTCTCCCGGCAGAGGGAATCACAGAAACAGAGCTTCTCACTCTAGCCTGTGCACTGGAGAAAAAAAGCGAGCATCCACTGGCAAAGGCAGTTCTCAAAAAAGCCGTGGAAGAGAACCTTGCCACAGGTGAAGTAACCGGATTCCAGGCACTTCCGGGAAACGGACTTTCTGCCGTGCTTGGAAGTGACAAACTGACAGGCGGAAGCATGAAATTTATCAGCAGCCAGACAAAGGTTTCCACAGACCTTAACAGGCGGGCCGATCAGCTTGCAGAGCAGGGAAAAACACCCCTTCTTTTCACCCGAAACGGAAAACTTCTGGGAATCATGCAGTTGCGGATGTAATCAAGGAAGACAGTCCCCGTGCAGTAAAAGAGCTTCAGAACATGGGAATCCGTGTAGTTATGCTTACCGGTGACAATGAGCGTACCGCAAAAGCCATCGGAGCTCAGGCAGGAGTTGACGATGTGATCGCAGGAGTTCTTCCGGATGGAAAAGAAAGTGTGATCCGCGCTCTGAAGGGGCAGGGAAAGGTTGCCATGGTCGGTGACGGTATCAACGACGCGCCGGCACTTACAAGAGCCGATATCGGAATTGCCATCGGTGCAGGAACAGATATTGCCATTGATGCGGCAGATATCGTCTGATGAAAAGCCAGTTAAGCGATGTTCCAGCGGCAGTACGTTTAAGCCGCGCCACACTTCGGAATATCCATGAGAATCTTTTCTGGGCATTTTTCTACAATATAATCGGCATTCCCCTTGCAGCAGGTGCCTGGATCCCGCTTTTCGGATGGACCTTGAATCCGATGTTCGGAGCTGCGGCCATGAGTCTTTCCAGCTTCTGTGTTGTAACAAATGCGCTGCGTCTGAATCTGTTTCAGATCCACAATGCAGCAAAAGACAAAGAAATCAAAAATCCGGTAACATTACACATCAGTCATGATGAAAATATAAAAGAAGAAAAGGAGAACAAAACAATGGTAAAGGTAACGGTCAATGTAGAAGGAATGATGTGCGGACACTGTGAGGCACACGTAAACAAAGCCATCCAGGCAGCTTTCGGAGCAGAAGACGTAGTTTCTTCCCACGAGAACGGAACAACTGTATTCTCTGTACCTGAGAAGGTTGACGAGGCAAAGGTTGAAGAAGTGATCAAGGAAGCCGGTTACGAGTTTAAGGGAATCACCCAGGAATAAACCGGACTTTTCAAGCGGATATTCGCAACCCCGCAGGGGACTTGCTTGATTCGGTTAAATTGCATATTTTCCAAATGACCAAAAGAAACAGTTCTGTAAAAACGGAGCTGTTTCTTTTTTCTCATACAGAAAACATTTTCCACTTCTATAAATTCGGCTAATATCATTATAATTTATTCTGAAAAAGCAGGAATATCCGCCAAATTGGTTTTTATTTTCAATTCTCTTATGCTATACTGATAGCGATTATGGATGTACAAACGACAACAAAAATCGTTAGCATTATGGTAGTAGAGAGGAGCACATTATGAGTGGATTTTTTGGAGTAGCATCGAAGGATGACTGTGTACTGGAGCTTTTTTACGGAGTGGATTACCATTCTCATCTGGGAACACGACGCGGAGGTATGGCGGTTTACGGAGAAAGTGGATTTGACCGTGCCATCCACAACATTGAGAACACGCCTTTCCGTACAAAATTTGACGGAGATGTGGGTTCCATGAAGGGAAATATGGGAATCGGATGTATTTCTGATTATGAGCCTCAGCCCCTTCTGTTCAGTTCCAGGATCGGCAGCTTTGCCCTCACTTTTGTGGGAAAGATCAATAATTATGATGAACTTCTGCAGCAGCTGTACAATACGACCAAGGTACATTTTCAGGAGATGACCAACGGAACAGTCAATGTGACCGAACTGATCGCTGCACTAATCTGTGAAAAGGACAATTTTGTGGAAGGTATCCAGTACGTACAGGGCCTGATCGATGGCTCCATGACTCTGCTTCTTATGACAAAAGACGGAATTTATGCAGCCCGTGACAAGATGGGACGAACTCCTGTGGAAATTGGCCACAAAGAAGGGTCATACTGTATTTCTTTTGAAAGTCATGCCTATATCAACCTTGGATACGAAGATTATAAAGAGCTAGGCCCTGGAGAGATCGTATTCGTAACAGCAGACGAAGTTAAAACTCTGGTTAAGCCTGGAAAGAAAATGAAGATCTGTTCTTTCCTCTGGGTTTACTACGGATATCCGACAGCCTCTTATGAAGGTGTAAATGTAGAGGAGATGCGCTACCGCTGTGGAAGCATGCTTGCAAAGAGAGACGGCGATTCCGTGCATCCGGACATTGTAGCCGGTGTTCCGGATTCCGGCATTGCCCATGCCATTGGATACGCCAATGAATCCGGCATTCCTTACGCAAGACCTTTCATCAAATATACACCAACCTGGCCCAGATCTTTTATGCCGACCAATCAGAACCAGCGTAACCTCATTGCAAAAATGAAGCTGATCCCGGTACGTGCGCTGATCAAGGATAAAAAACTTCTTCTCATAGACGACTCCATCGTACGTGGTACCCAGCTCCGCGAAACAACTGAATTTCTGTACCGCAGCGGTGCCAGGGAGGTTCATGTCCGTCCTGCCTGCCCGCCGATCATGTACGGCTGCAAATACTTAAACTTCTCACGTTCCAAATCTGAGATGGAGCTGATCACCCGTCAGGTGATTGAAAAAAGAGAAGGCCCCAACTGTCCGCAGGAAATTCTGGATGAATATGCAGATCCACATACAGAGAAATACGAGCAGATGGTACAGGATATCTGCAAGATGCAGAATTTTACCACTCTCCGTTATCACAGACTGGATGATCTTCTGGAATCCATTGGAATCGATCCTTGTAATGTATGCACATATTGTTTTAACGGTAAAGAATAAAAAATATTTTGAAAACAGAGAGCTACTGTTTCAGATGAGCCTCATTAACTCCCGGTTGCATTTTGGGAATCTGCGGCTTATAATAAATGCGGATATATCTTTTGTGATATATCCGCGTTTTTTATGTCATTTTTTATATCATGGAAAATTATTTCGCAATGTTCCAATGACAGAGTATAACAAAAAATTTTTCAGGAGTATAAACATGATTTTTCCTATAAAAGCCATGATATTTGATGCAGATGGTGTCCTTCTGGACTCGCTTTCTGTCTGGAAGGAGCTTGGAAAACGATATATTACAGATCTGGGATATCAGCCGGTTGCGGGAATGGACGAAATCCTTTTTTCCATGAGTATGGAGCAGGGAGCGGCCTGGCTGAAAAACAGGTTTACTCTTGAGTATTCCGAAGAAAAGATCGTGATGGATCTAAAAGCCCGGATCCGTAAATACTATTTTGAAGAGGTCCCGGCAAAATCAGGTGCCAGGGAGCTTCTTCAATGTCTTGCAGAACAGAAAATCCCGGCTGCGGTGGCAACCTCAAGCCCCAGGGAACATATCTGCCGGGCGCTGGAAAGAAACGGACTTCTTTCTTTTTTTAATAAAATCTATACCACCAGTGAGATCGGAGAAAGCAAACATTCTCCGAAGGTTTATTTTACAGCAGCAGTAGCACTGGAATCGGAGCCATCCCGGACGCTGGTTGTGGAGGATTCGCTCTACGCGTTGCAGACTGCCGGAAAAGCAGGATTTCTGACTGCCGGTATTTATGACACATTGGGAGAACCGGATCAGGAACAGCTGAAAAAGGATGCCTATATCTACTGTCGGGATCTGACAGAGTTACAGAACCATATATTCACAGAAAACGGAGGAAACCAAAGATGAAAACAGCATTAACCATTGCAGCAGCGATTCCAGCGGAGGAGCCGGGATCCAGGCCGATATTAAAACCATGATGCAAACGGAGTATACGCCATGAGTGCCATCACCGCACTGACTGCCCAGAACACCATCGGTGTCACAGCCATCCAGAATGCAACCGCAGAGTTCCTGGGTCAGGAGCTGGACTGTATTTTTACGGATATCTTTCCGGATGCAGTAAAGATCGGAATGGTTTCCGAAAGTGATCTGATCCATATGATCGCAGGAAAGCTCCGCTGGTATCGGGCAAAAAACATCGTGGTGGACCCGGTTATGGTTGCCACCAGTGGTGCAAGACTGATCAGCGAGGAGGCGGTGGATGTTCTGAAGGAGGAACTGTTTCCTCTTGCAGATCTTCTCACCCCCAATATCCCGGAAACCGAGGTGCTTACCGGAAGGAAGATCAAAAGCGCCGATGATATGATCGAAGCTGCAAAACAGGTTTCCGAGCAGTATCACTGTGCAGTTCTCTGCAAGGGCGGACATAAGCTCAATGATGCCAATGATCTTCTCTATGTAAATGGAACATATCAGTGGTTTGAGGGAAAAAGGATCGACAATCCCAACACCCACGGAACAGGATGTACTCTTTCCTCAGCCATCGCTTCCAACCTTGCAAAGGGATTTTCCATGGTGGAATCTGTAAACCGTGCCAAGGACTATATTTCCGGAGCCCTTGCTGCCATGCTGGATCTGGGAAAGGGAAGCGGCCCTATGGATCATGGCTATGCGATAAAGAACAGTTATACAGAGGAGGCATAAGATTATGACAGTTACAGAACGGATCACAGCTCTTCGAAAACAAATGAAGGAAAAGGGAATCGATGCTTATCTGGTTCCGACCGATGATTTTCATGGTTCTGAGTATGTTGGGGATTATTTTAAATGCAGAAAATACATCACCGGATTTACCGGTTCTGCCGGAACTGCCGTGATCATGCAGGACATGGCCGGACTCTGGACAGACGGAAGATATTTTATCCAGGCTGCACAGCAGTTAGAGGGAACTCCGGTTACTCTGTTTAAGATGGGAGAACCGGACGTACCAACGATCCACAAATTCCTGGAAGAAAATCTGAAAGAGGGAATGTGTCTCGGCTTCGATGGCCGTACCGTAAGCGCAGAAGAAGCAGAGACGCTAGAAAAAATCCTTCAGAAAAAACAGGTACATTTTTCTGTAATGAGGATCTCATCGGAAATATCTGGAATGACCGTCCGGCACTTTCCTGTGAACCGGTAATGGAATTATCTGAAAAATGGGCCGGAAGATCCAGAGCAGACAAGATCCGTGAGATCCGCAGCAAACTGAAAGAGAAGGGCGCAGACCTCTTTATCCTCACTTCCCTTGATGACATTGCATGGCTTTTAAATATCCGCGGAAATGATATCCACTGCTGCCCGGTAGTTCTTTCCTATCTTGTGCTGGATGACAGTGAGCTCCGTCTTTTTGTCAATGAAAAAGCCTTTTCGGATTCTGTTAAGGAAGCACTTTCCAAAGACGGTATTGCTATTTATCCATATGATGATATTTACACCTATGTACAGACGATTCCCGAAGAGAAAAAGGTATTTCTTTCCAGAAGCAATGTAAACAGCCGGCTGGTCAGCAGTATTCCAAAGACGGTAACGATCCTGGACGGTGAAAATCTGACCCTTCTCCCAAAAGCCATCAAAAATGAAACCGAAGTCCGGAATGAAAAGACAGCCCATATTAAAGATGGCGTTACAATGGTGAAGTTTATCCACTGGCTGAAGAAAAATGTGGGAAAACAAAAGATCACCGAGCTTTCCGCTGCTGATAAGCTCTATGAATTCCGTTCCGTACAGGAGAATTTTCAGGGAAACAGCTTTGATCCCATCATTGCCTACGGTGCACATGGAGCCATTGTCCATTACAGTGCAACAGAAGAAACCAATATTCCACTGGAGCCAAAAGGGCTGGTTCTGATGGATACAGGCGGACATTATCTGGAGGGCACCACTGATATCACTCGCACCGTTGTACTTGGCCCGGTTACTGAAAAAGAAAAAAAATATTTCACAGCAGTACTCCGTGGACACCTGAACCTGGCAGCAGCAAAATTCCGTTACGGCTGTACCGGCCTGAATCTGGATGCCCTGGCTAGAGGACCTCTCTGGGCTATGGGAGAGGATTACAACCACGGAACCGGCCATGGCGTAGGTTATCTTCTCAATGTACACGAAGGACCGCAGAGCTTCCGCTGGAAAAGCCCTGCCGAGCTTCCGGCTCCTGTTCTGGAAGAAGGGATGATCACCTCCGATGAACCGGGATATTATGCGGAAAATGAATTCGGCATCCGTCACGAAAATCTTGTAGTCTGCAAAAAAGCTGAAAAAACATCCTACGGCCAGTTTATGAAATTTGAGCCACTGACCCTGGTACCATTTGATCTGGAAGGTATAGATCCGGAACAGATGGAAGCAGGAGAGCGCAAATTGCTCAATCAGTATCATGCCCTTGTATACGAAAAGATTTCTCCGTATCTGAATGAAGAAGAGCAATCCTGGTTAAAAAAAGCCACACAGGAAATATAACTCGGAATTCACCTTAATATTTCCTTCCGACAGATACCATAAGAAATGCAAAAACATTTCAGGGATAAGAATAAATCCAACCAGGGAGGTACTTAGCGCCTATGAAAACAGAAAATAGAATTGATCACTACATCGATCTCCACGCACATCTGGACGGCTGCATTACCACAGAGATAGCCAGAAAACTTGCCGCATTGCAGCAGATCACGCTTCCGGCTGCCACAGATGAAGAGCTTCTTTCTCTCCTTTCTGTGCCGGATACCTGCGAAAATCTCAATGATTTTCTGAAATGCTTTGACCTGCCTCTTTCTCTTCTTCAGACAGAAGAGGCATTGGAAGAGGCTGTTTATCTTATCCTTCTGAAATGAAAGAAGACGGTGTGATCTACGCAGAACTTCGTTTTGCCCCACAGCTCCATACACAGAAGGAAATGACTCAGGAAACAGCGATCCACGCTGCATTACGTGGTCTAAAAAGAGCTCCCATCCCCGGTAATCTGATCTTATGCTGTATGCGCGGTGATCTTAACCAGAAAGAAAATCTGGAAACTCTGGAGCTGGCAAAAAAATATCTTGTTGAAGATGGCGGCGTGGTTGCTATCGATCTTGCAGGAGCCGAGGCACTCTTTCCAACAGAAAATTACGAGGCACTTTTTGCAAAAGCAAGAGAATATCAGGTTCCATTTACCATCCATGCAGCGAGGCCGGAAATGCAGAGGATGTAAAAACAGCTGTCCATATGGGTGCGGTCAGGATCGGCCATGGTGTGAGGATTGCAGGAAATAAGGAAGTGATACAGCTTGTAAAGGATAAGGGGATTTTTCTGGAAATGTGTCCTACAAGCAACCGCCAGACAAAAGCTGTGGAAGAAATGTCTGATTATCCGCTGAAAGCATTTCTCGAAATGGGACTTAAGGTAACCTTAAATACCGATGATCCGGCGATTGAAAGAACAACCCTCTCCCGGGAATTCCGATATATGGAATCTCTGTTAAATCTTACCCAGGAGCAGAAAAGGCTGCTACTTCTGAATTCTGTGGAGGCAGCCTTTACTTCCAGGAACAGAAAATGGAAACTGAAAGAACAGCTTCTTTTCTGAACCTTGGAAGCTACGATCGCATTAACATAATTCTTACTGTATGCCATCTTGACATTGACCGGTATTCTGTTCATCATATATGGGAGAATATGATTTTTGAAAGGCAGGTTGAAAATGATCTATATCTCTACATATTTATCACCTCTGGGAAATATTTTACTGGCTGCCGATGATATTGGGCTTACCGGTCTGTGGTTTGAAGGCCAGAAATATTTTGCCAACACACTTCCTGATACGAGAATAGTGCAGGAGACGAAAATCCTTACAGAGGCAAAAAAATGGCTGGATATATATTTCTCCGGTGAGGACCCCACATTTACTCCCCCTCTTCATCCTTCCGGATCCGCATTCAGACAGGCAGTATGGCAGATTTTATTACAGATTCCTTATGGGCAGACGATCACATATGGAGAGATTGCACGAAGAGTAGCTGAAATGCAGCAGCTTTCTCATATGTCTGCACAAGCTGTAGGCGGTGCAGTTGGACACAACAAAGTTTCTATTATCATTCCCTGTCATCGTGTAGTAGGCGCAAATGGCAGCCTGACAGGATATGCCGGAGGCCTTGACAAAAAAATAGCACTTCTTGAACTGGAGCATGCAGATATGAGCCGTTTATTTATTCCCGGGAAGGGCACTGCACTGTAGCATGTATTGGAAGCCTATCAGTCTGTGCACGTCAACTCATTGAAACCGCCGTGTACCAAACGGTACGCACGGCGGTTTCGATAAAAGGGCGGGAGCTAATCACTCCCTCCTACTCGATTATCTTCTGTTATTAATAACCTCTCTCGCCATATCTGCAAGTTCTCCGGCAGATAATTTTCCATCTATTGCAGCAAATCATACTGGATGCCATCCTTATTCCAGTTAACGCTTTGAACCTGACTGACTTCAATCTGAGAAGCACTGTCATCGTAACTGAATACAACTTTTCCACTGGACTGGTCTTTTTTATCTTGTTCTGTCAATTCGTAATCATCCGATACCACTTTATTTATATAATGTACATAATACAAATTTGTTCCATTTACAGTGGCAATAATATCACCTGACGGAGTAAGCTTTGAGTTAAATTTCTGCTGTTCAAACGATACAACATCTCCATTCTTCTGATAATCAAAGGACACAGATTTAAAATTCTCAATTACATTTGCATTGCCATCCTTAAAACTGTTTTTTATAATATTGCCCTCTTTGAAGCAGTACCCGTTCTCAAAGGTATCAATCAATACCGGTCTATACCCAATATCCTTTGTAATCTGTTCTGACGTTGGAAGAGATGTATAATCAGCACGTGATGCAGATGAACCTGTCCACATTGAAATCTTTCCTGTTGCTGCCATAGCAGTAACTCCAATTGTAAGTGTTGCAGCTATCAACAAAGGTAATATTTTCTTTTTTGATCTCATAGTCGTTTGCTTCCTTTCTGTATCTGCGAAGTCAAGTTTTGCATAAACTCTCTGTCTGACATTCTCTGTATCAATATCAAGAGCATTGCAGGAAATATCTGCCTGTTTTTGTATTCCCAATTCTTTAAGCAAATTTTTTCTTCTCATAATTTTTCCTCCGCATCCGATAACATTTTTCTGAGTTTTCTTTTTCCTCTTGAAAGTCTGGTCTTAACTGTAGAAATATTAAGTCCCATTGCTTTTGAAATATCCTTGATTTTTTCATCAAATTTATACCGCCTTACAAAAATCTCGCTGTCAGGTTCGCCAAGACTCATAACTGTTTCCCATACATAATTATTATGAAAATTCTCTTCCATGAAATTTTTGCCATCTGACAGTTCAATATCTTCAAGAGATGTATGATCCATCTTTCTGTTTATCCGTTTCAGAGCAAAATTCCGGGCAACAGCAGCAAGATATGACCGTAATGTACCTTTCTGCAAATCTATCCTCCCGGTATTCTTCCAAAGTACAACAAACACATCTGCCACAATTTCTTCAATATCCTCTTTCGGCAGTGAATTGCCGGTCATATGATACAAAACAGTACTCAAATACGGCGTATAAATTCGGATTGCTTCATCTATTGAATTTTTTTCTCTGTTCCTGAGACGCTGCAAAAGTTCTTCTTCATCTGTCATATCAATCCTACTTTCTTTTTAATATTTTCAAAAATTAAAAGCTTTTAACCTTTACATTCTTATATATCCTGTCAAAGAGCAAAAAGTTTCATTTTTGGAATTACGATATTGATACACCACTTTACAACTTTTTCATAAAAAAATATCGTACAGGACTTTCTGATGTATAATGAATTTGGCATAAAACATTACAAAGGAAAGTGACCCTGTACGGCAAAAACATTATACAGCGAAAAAACACTGATAGGCAGACTTCAGCAATATTTTTTGATCTATTTTGAAACTTTTTCTGTTCCGACAGCAGATACCTTATTTCTGCTGATATTATCTATACTGAGCCGCACACAATGGTTCCAACTATCTGAATGGACACTGCTTTGTGAGAGTCATGCTCTGCGTACCTGTCTGGAATGGGGATAAAGTATCTCATCTTTCATTGCACATATACAGAGAAACTGGGTGAGAAAACAGTAAAAGCATATCGGATTGATCTAAGCAGTGTTTGGTTTTGGTCGCCTGTGAAGAGCAAGACAAAGAGAAGCTTGAGGAATATATTACGGAATTACATAAAAAACACAAACAGAACAGAGATTAAAAAAAGTGGATATTTCGTTGGCAATGGAAGAGACAACGGAAAAAAATACTTTTATGAGAACCGATTTCCTTTCCGATGCATCTAATTAGTGTAAAAGTAAACATGAGTAGTAATCCAGCTGGACAAAAGGAGAAGACAAAGTTATGACAAAAGATGTATTTATTAAGGAGGTTCGGGATGCAGAAGCCATGCTGTATCATATATCAAAGTCCATTCTGAAGAATGACTCTGATTGTGGGGATGCTGTGCAGGAAACAATTCTTAAGGCATATGAGAAACTTCCCACCTTAAAGAAAGAAAAGTATTTTCGAACATGGATCACAAAGATATTGATCAATGAATGCAATGGGATTCTTCGGAAAAGAAAAAATGTTATTCCATATGAAGAATATATGGACAATATGAGGCTGACTGAGGAGGACAGATACAGTCATCTGTATATGGCGATTATGGAACTTCCGGAGGATCTGAGGATTTTGGTAACATTGTATTATTTAGAAGAATTCTCACAGAAAGAGATCAGTGAGGCTCTGGATATTCCGGAAGGAACGATCAAAAGCAGACTTTCACGTGCAAGAGAGTTTTTGAAAGCACAGTTATCCGATGAAGAAGAGAAAAGACCGATGCCTGGGAAAAAACAGCAAAACCATCAAAGAGAATAACAGGAAAGGGGAAAATGTCATGTTAAGAGAAC